>Ga0214919_10003384_pt1 | contig 24125 bp, 12 predicted proteins | sample LL1503_MetaG_FD_177994 | JGI IMG/M metagenome (GOLD analysis project Ga0214919, IMG submission 177994) | Freshwater microbial communities from Lake Lanier, Atlanta, Georgia, United States - LL-1503 | ecosystem: Environmental > Aquatic > Freshwater > Lake | place: USA: Georgia | collected... | reverse complement strand
CCTCTCCCAAATAAGTGATTTTGATTCGGTCTGCAGGAATACCAAAGTGCTGAACAATTTCAGCTTTTGAAAATTCTGAGATGGTAATCACTTGGTCCGCCCAGGTCACCGTTTTTTTCCAAAGCGCGTTCTTCAGCCAGCGCAATTGAGGATTGCCCCATTCAGGGTGGCTCAGGGGAATGGCATCCATGAGGGTCGCTACCACAGGGATACCTTTGAGTTTGGGAATGTGATGGTCTGTGGCATGAAACACATCGATGCGGCCGCGCAGCGAAGAAGCCACGCTGCAGTTAGCGCCCGTTACAACACTGCGCAGCACAGACCATTGGTAGTGAGGTCCTAATTCCACAGCATTTTGAAAAATAGAATTTTTTTGCAGACTTGCGTTTGACTGCCCAAAGGCCACGGGATGGCAATCGACATGGGACGCTTCAAGCGCCTGCGCCAGCGACTGGGTGTAGTAGCCAATGCCATCCAAAGCTTGATGTGCAACGCCTTTGGCCCAGACTGTGGCACCAAAACCCACTCGCAAATTCACGCGAGTGCCTCTAGCATGAACTTCAAGGTGTCTTGCAAACTGTAGTTGGGTAAGGGACCGGTGGCGGCTTGAAGCTTTTGCGGGTTGCCGCACAATTTGTGCACTTCATGGGGCCTGACAAACGCTGGATTAATTTTTACGTCAATCACATGGCCCGTGATGCGCTTCAAGTCGTCTAAAACACTTTGAAGGGTGTAAGTTTTTCCTGAGCAAATGTTGAACACTTCGATAGCCGGCTTGCGCACTGGCCGATTCAACAGGGCCAAATAGGCAGCGCACACCATTCGAACATCGTTGAACTCGCGCTCGATGTGCAAGTTGCCCAAATCGATGGTGGGGGCTTTGGCTTTGAAGTAAGCCACTAGTTTGGGAATCAAAAAATCTGCCGCCTGTCCTGGGCCGGTGTAATTGAAAGGCCTGGCAATGATGATCGGAAATTGGTCTTCAAAGTTGGCTGCCATGAACTCCATGGCAGCTTTGCTGGCTGCATAGTGATTGACCGGTGCCGGCGGCTGCAACTCATCGATGGGAGAGTTGAGTGCATTGCCATAGATGTTGGCACTGCTGGCCAGCAAGACACTGAGTGGTGGCACGGGCAACGCGGCCACGGCCTTGAGCAAATTCACAGCGCCAATGACATTGACGCTGTAAAAATCACTGTCACTTTCGTGGCCCACATAGCTGATACCAGCCAAGTGCACCACGGCTTGAGGTTGCACATCGCGCACTTCAGCCATCAGCTTTTCTGCTTGAAGCAAGTCTGATTGCAAATCGACCACCTCATGCCCAGCGGCCAGCGCCATTTTTCTGAAAAAGAACCCCGTGAAACCCGCAGAGCCCGTCAGGAGAATTTTCATCAGAAAGAATGTCCTGTGGCGTTTCTTTTCAGATCGGCTTGAACCATCATGTGGCACAACTGCTCTAGCGTGGTTTGAGGCGCCCAACCCAGAATGGCTTTGGCTTTGGCCGGGTTGCCGATGAGCAAATCGACTTCAGCGGGCCGGTAAAACTTGGGATTGACGCGCATAACTGTTTTGCCAGTGGCCACGTCGACCGCTGTTTCGTTTTCGGCTTTGCCTTTGAATTCCAAGTTCACGCCGATGGCTTTGAAGGCCATGCTGACAAAATCCCTGACCGTTTCAGTGCGGTTGGTGGCCAGCACAAAGGTGTCGGGTTCTGCAGCCTGTAACATGCGCCACATGCCTTCGACATACTCTTTGGCAAAGCCCCAATCGCGTTTGGCGTCGATGTTGCCCAGCTCGATGCAATCGAGTTGTCCCAATTTGATTTTGGCCACGCTGTCGGTGATTTTGCGCGTGACGAATTCACGTCCTCTGAGCGGACTTTCATGGTTGAACAAAATGCCGCTGCTGCCAAAAATACCGTAGCTTTCGCGGTAGTTCACCGTCATCCAGTGTGCATACAGCTTGGCAACCCCATACGGGCTGCGAGGGTAAAAAGGCGTGTCTTCAATTTGCGGAATAGCCTGCACCTTGCCAAACATCTCAGAGGTGCTGGCTTGGTAAAAGCGAATTTTGGGGTTCACCAGTCGGATGGCTTCCAACAAGTTCAAGGCGCCAACGCCTGTGATTTGCGCGGTGGTGTTGGGCTGATCAAAACTCACGCCCACAAAGCTTTGAGCGGCCAAGTTATATATTTCGTCGGGACCAACTTTTTGAAGCAAGGCAATGCTGGAGCCAAGGTCGGTGAGGTCGTGCTCGACCAAGTTCAATTGGGGGTGCGCCTGCACACCCAAATCTTCCATTCGCCAAAAATTGACCGAGCTGGTTCGGCGATAGGTGCCATAAACGGTATAGCCCTTCTCAAGCAACAGCTGCGTGAGGTAGGCGCCGTCTTGGCCTGTAACCCCGGTGACGATGGCTTTCAAATTGAGCTCCTTGGCGACTTTTCTTTAGTGCCCCATTGTAAGAGAGGACTCTGACACGCCCTCGGACCCCGATGTCAGGCGCCTTAGGTCAGTTGTAAATTGGCCTCGGACACGCCGATCAAAGTCACAGCCGCTGCGGTATCCGTAGGCGTAATGGCACTGGCAATGGCCATGCCATTGGTGATGGACTCTTCTGGCGTGTTGTAGTTCAGGCCCATGTCAATGCTGAACTTCTTGGCCACTGTGATCTTGTTGTCTAGTAAGTCTGCCACCCAACCCCACGTAGTGTTGCCCTTGAAGGTGTGTGCAGAGTCCAGAATATTAGTGACCAGTGTTCCTCGATTGGCTTGGCCAGAGGTCAGTGAATCGTTCCAAAATTTAAGGCCATCTGCATCTGCGCCATCTTTCCTACCCAGTACATTTTTGTAGATCACATTGATGAAGTCCGTATTGGTCATGGTGGCCGTAAAGCCCGTGAGGCTTGAGTAATTCACCCCGGCGTTATAAAAAGACTCGGCTACTTGGTTGATGGTCTTGCCAGACTTCATTTCATCAATCCAAAAACTCATGCCATCGGCATCGGGTACTCGGTTGAAGAATGCGGTGTAGAGTTCAACCAGTCGGGTGACTTCTGCTTGGGGTGCTGTCGCAGCTTTAGATTGGACGGTCAGGTTGACTGTCTTGTCAGAGAATTTGATAGCTTCGATATTGACCAAGGTGTCTATGCCATCAGTCCCATTTATATCTTCGAGGGCGTAACCCGTTGAGGTTTTAGTGACTGAGTAGTTGTCTATACCAGCCAAGACTTCCAAGGTGTCAATTCCCCCTCCCCCGTTAATTTCGTCTGATTCTGCTCCACCACTGAATGAATCATTGCCAAGCCCGCCCTGTAGGTGATCATCCCCGGCACCGCCCATGATGGTATCGTCCTTAGAACCCCCAACAAGCGTATTGTTTGCGGCATCACCCACAAGCAATTTTGCTACTTCTGGATATGGATTTTGTGTGCCCCAAGAAATTTCAAATGGTGTTGTCAGAATAGTGTTGGGGGGTGATGTAACAGATGGCCCGGTAGAGTAGTAAAGAAGATCATTAATTCCATCGCCGTTGAGGTCGTCGTACATCACTTTCGGCCAGTAAAGAATTTGATCTTTGTGAAACATGCTTGGGTATGTGAAATCAACATCCCTGATCAAATGTCCTTTTTGATCATTTAGGAAAATATCAATTCTTCCGTTTGATTGCACTTCACCATTCAAAAAATAATCCTGTAGGTAACTAACTAGATCGTCGTAACCATCTCCATTGACATCTGCGACCCTGTATCTATAACTTTGGAACGCTGTATCCTGGCCTTGTACCATGTCTTCTAGAAGCTTTAGTTGTCCGCCCGTTGTGTCAAATCCAACAAAGTAATTAAAAATCTTCAAATCGTTTTGATAGACTTTTGAGATGTAGGTATCTGGAACCAAACTGCCACTTAAGAGTACTAAAGCTGTGGGCGAGCTGGTGGGTGTGAGCTTGATGCTTGCAGACTCCCATATTCTCAAGTCAATGACTTTCTGATGATTGACTTCAAATACCTTGAGTTGCTCAGTTAACCCAACCCAAGTTACAAACTCTCTTGGGTCATTGACTGGAGAGAAGTTGTATTGGGAACTTAATTCCCAACTCTCTCCATTTTTTTCATAAAGTCCTACTGCGGTGTCATCGTTATATGTCCAGAGTATTCCACTGAATATATGCGTTGTTTCTACCTTCGCAGGGTCTAATGAAAGTGCAAAGTTTGATGCTGCAGTTAATTTTGGAAATCCAGTGACCGATGCCCAATGATCTTGTACCCATTCAAAACTGATAGCTTCCGGTATGGGTAGGTTGCTGTTAGCTCCCAAATTGGGGCTACCTAACAAAATCTGAGGTGTCCCGTTAGAAGAAACGACCGATGTAATCGTATGGTTATATTCAGCTGGCTCGAGAAGGTCTATTCGGTACGAGCCATCACTGTTAGACATCATCACAGCAGTTTGAGCACCCCAATTCTTAAACCCAGCCACTGTAGTCTCTGGCAACCTTCCGTCCTCTTGATTCATTGCATATGCAATATCTGGATATCCATCTGAATTGAAGTCAGCCACTACGGAAGAGCGACTGGCAGCGCCTAATTTGACTGAGTCATTACCAAATAATTGCTGATTGCCTAACTGATAACTTCCATCTGCCTTAGAAAGATAAACAAAAAGTGCATCAGGCACTGCGCCATAGTACTCAGGAGGGTAAATACCATTGCCACTCCAAAGATGAAAGATGATGTCTTTTTTTCCGTCTTTGTTGAGGTCGACTAAATTAACTATCTGAATAGAAAGGCCAGTCCTAGCAGGAAACAACGCTTCTGGTATCGGAGGAAGAAATTCAAGCTTGCTAAAGTTGGACTGGGTCATAAAAGTATCAGCTTAGATTAAATCAACTCAGGTGAATGTTAGCCTCAGTCACCCCAATCAATGTGACTGCCGCTCCGGTATCCGTAGGCGTAATGGCACTGGCAATGGCCATGCCCTTGGTGATGGACTCTTCTGGCGTGTTGTAGTTCAGGCCCATGTCAATGCTGAACTTCTTGGCCACTGAGATCTTGTTGTCTAGTAAGTCAGCCACCCAGCCCCACGTGGTGTTGCTCTTGTAAGTATGGGCTGAACTCAAAATTTGACTGACCAAAGAGGGCCTGGTTGCGTCACCGCGCAAAAGTGCGCTTTCCCAATGCGACAGTCCGCCTGCATCTGCGCCTTCTTTTCTGCCCAATACGTTTTTATAAATGACGTTAATAAAATCAGCGTTGCTCATGCTGCTGGAAAAACCTGTGAGCTGCGAATAGCCCACGCCAGCGTTGTAAAAGGACTCGGCAATTTGGTTGAAGGTTTGACCCGCTTTGATTTGGTCTAGCCAATAACTCATGCCATCGGCATCGGGTACCCGGTTGAACAAGGCCACGTAAAGCTCGAGCAGTTGCGTGGTGTGCGCGCTGCCCATGCTGGCTGCTTTGTCTTGCACCAAGAGGTTGATGTTTTTGTCTGAAAATTGCAAGCTTTCAATTTGCGTGAGCGTGTCGGTGCCGTTGGTGCCCCTGGTGTCTACCATTTGATAGTCCGAATTAGTTCGGGTGATTTTGTAATGGGTCAAGCTGTCCGTGAACTTGACGGTGTCTGTGCCTGCACCGCCATTGATCGTGTCGTTGCCTGCACCGCCAGTCATGACGTTGGCCAACTCATTGCCATAGAGTTTGTCTGCAAAGTTTGAGCCCACCAGGTTTTCTAGTTGGGTACCAAAGTTGATGGTCACTTGACCTGCAGCGGTGATACTGCTGGCAGGCGCATTGCCAAAATAGCCCCAGTAGCCTGGTGTGAGATAAAAAGTACCGCCTTGTTTAGCGCCTGAAAGATCGAGTGTGTCTGAACCTGCGCCATCCCAAATGAAATTACTGCTCGACTCCGACGCCGTGTAAGTGTCGTTGCCAGATCTCACACTAGGGTTGGGGCCGTACATGTATTGCAAGGCGGCAATGTCCAACGGGCTGTATTGAAGACGGTACTGCGCCACATTGTCGGTGTAACTCATCACAGTCCAAGCGGTCTTGTCTTCTGCGGTGGCCAAATACGGGGGTTCTGCAAGGCCACCCCCCGCTTGTTGCGTTGAGAAGGGATGCTTCAAACCCAATGCATGGCCTATTTCATGGATCAAGGTGAGTGCGCCATAGGTGCCGTCTGCAAATTTGGCGTTGGTCGTATTGATGTCAAAGAACAAGTCACTGTCAACAAAAGCATCGCCGGGTGACAAGGCGTAGCCGGCACTGTCGTTTTGCTGGTTGTTGGCAAACGACAGTGTGTTCAAGGCTGCGGCGTTCGTGGTCTTTTGAAATTTCACATTGATCAAAGAAGCAATGTAGGTGAGGGCTTTTTCAACTTGCGCAATTTGGACGCTTGAAAAACTTGTAAACCCAAGTGCATCTTCTTTGGTGGTGTCGTACGAAGGCAAAATGGCAGGAAAGGCGTAATACAAAGTTTGGGCGCTGCCGAGCAATGATTTGAAATACAGACCATTGGCTTCATCGGGCAACAAAGCATTGATCCAATTAGGCAACACCAAAGCACCGTTCACATAATTGACTTTTTCAATGCTGCTTGGAATTTTGGCGAAATTAACAGAGACATAGGCCACATCAGTGCCAGAGAAGTCACTGATGCGGTCTTCTATGTGGTCAACAAAATACGTGTCGTTGCCTTCGCCCCCATACATTTCATCGGCGCCTGCGCCTCCATCAAGGGTGTCGTTGCCCCCATCGCCAAACAATTCGTCGTTGCCAGAACCGCCTTGAATCGAGTCATTGCCGGCATAACCTTCTAGCCAAGTGTCGTCACCCTCTCCACCATCTATTTGATCGTTGCCTTCGCCGCCCCAAATTTTGTCGCTGCCTGCACCACCCCAAAAAACGCCATCGCCAGTGGTTAAATATTTACTGAGGGTGTCGTTGCCGTCACCACCGTCTAGCAGGTCATTGCCGTCACCTCCGTGGAGGTAGTCGTCGCCTTCTAGCCCATACAAAGAATCATTGCCTGAGCCACCTAGAAGGGTGTCGTTTTTAGGGGTGCCGGTAAAGATGAGCATGTCAATGAACCCATGACCCTTGAAGGCCCAAGTATTTCAAAACTTGAGAGGTGCTTTGGGTCCATGTGATGGTTGGAATGTTCTTGGCATCAGGCTGTTGTGAGTCTGATGCACGGGTCCAATTTTCAATCGCACTGGCCAGTGCCTCTGCAGAATGAGCTCTGAAATAGGTGGCATGCTGACCTGCCACTTCTTTGAAGACGGGTAAATCGCTGAGAAGCAAGGGCAAACCATGGTGCGCCGCCTCGATCAAAGGCAAGCCCAGACCCTCACCCAATGAGGCGTTGAGCAAACAATCGGCATGGGCATACAGTGAGGCCAATTGTTCGTCGTTCACATCGTTCATCCAAAAAAGTCGCTGGCCTTTTTCGGGGTGTAATTCAAGCCGCTCAATGAGTGAGAGGATGTCTTGCCGCTGATGATCAGGAAGGCCCGTCCATCCTTGACGGCCTACCAAGACCCAACTGATATCGATATTCTTTGCCCACAAGCTTTCGAAGGCCTGCAGTGTTTGGAAGAAATTTTTACGAGGCTCTAGCGTGCCAACCGATAAAAATATTTTGCCAGTTGGCTTTTGTCCTAACAAGGATTCAAAATCGACTGCTTCACTTTGGGCCAGTGTGACGGACCCAGGGTCTGCGCCCAGTTCAAATGCAACCACTGAAAAGGGACGGCGATTTTGCCAAGTGATTTGATTCTCAGCTTGCCACGCTTCAAGATCAGCCTTCACCGACTTTGAAATGCAAAGGGCACCATCCAGTTTGGAGATGGCACTCAGCCACTGGGCGTGCTGGGTCTCTGCGCCCATGGGGAAAACATGGGGCAAGCGTACAGGCAGCAAATCAAAAACCACGGCATGCGTCATCACGCCCCTTTGTCTGAACTTTTCAAACAAGCCCGACTGACTGGCTTGCACAAACGGCGCACTGGCCAAATCGAGGGAGAGATAAATGTCACCAGGCTGAGGCTCCACCACGTCCTCTGACAAAGTCAGCGGGCGCAAATTGAGCAACTGACAAGCAAACTGCTTGGCATACCTGGCGTGCCATCTGCCGCCATTGAAGCTGAGGTGCACAGGCTCTACCCTGAAACCTGCAGGCGGGTGCTTTAACAATTCGCGCGCCAAAGAAGATGCAACACGTTCAATACCCGAGTGCCGCGAGGTTTGGCGGGTGGCGGTCATGTCAAAGAACAAACGTTTTGAGGGCAACTTGCCAGGAAAGTTCAAGCTAAGGGCCTCGGCCCATTGCAGGTCTTGCGTCATATTGGATTTTGAAGGCATCCATTGAGCGATGTCGTTTGCAATTTCCAACGCGGTTTGATGATGACTGCTGTAAAAATGCTCAATGGCTGTTAGATATTGCAATGCGCAATTAGCTGGGGCGTGGAAGGCTTCAATGTATTTTTCTGCCGCCTGACTGAAAGATTTCCGCCTTGTCTCGTTGGCAAGCAAAACCTCCAAGGCCTGCGTGAGGTCTGCCACAGAAAATTCATCTTTGAGTTGCCACACCACTTCGGCGGGCAGTTCAGCCATGGCGCCATGCGCGTTCACAATGGTGGGCAAGCCAGCAGCCAAGCAATCCAAGGCCGCCGCAGAGGTTTCGCCTCGCGACATGGATCTGAGTTGCACAGCCACATCTGCCGCCGCCAAATAGTCCACGTAAACATGCGCATCAACATAACCCGTGATGACCACGCGGTCTTGACGCCCAAATTGTGCAATGCTGTGGCGCAAGGATTCGCCAAAAACACCGCCTTCGTTCTGACCCACCAACACCAATTTCGAATGCGGCAACCCAGACAAGCTGCTCTGCGCCCAAGCTTCCAATAAATGCTTGCTGTGTTTGGTTTGATCGATGAATCCAAAACTGCAAACCACCTTCGCCTCGGGGTGAATGCCCAAACGCTGGCGAGCTTCTTCACGAGAGGCCCTTGCGGGCATCTCGCGCAACAAAGGCACCACTTGAATGGCCTCTGCCAAGTCGGATCCGTACCATTGCCTGGCCATCTCTTTTGAAAACATCGAATGAGTGAGAACCCCTTTGGCACATTGCAATGGTGTCAGATTTACGGGGTAATTCATCAGGGCTTTGTGCGGGTCCTCTGACCACTCGGCCAACGCACTGAAACCATGTGAGGCATACAAGGCTTCTGTCCATTCGCCCACTTGATGGTTGTGTTCCTCCAACCACGACTTCAAACCACTTAGGTAGAAATCGTGCAACATGACCACGCCAGGTACGTTTTGAATCAAATTCAATGTGACCTCGTGCTCGGGGGAGTTGCCCAACTGGTACAGAACACGATCGTATCGATGGGCGTTTTCAAGAAACCACTGAACACTTCGCAAGGGTAATGCGAGCACTTCTGTCAACGCTTCGGGTGCTTCGCTGTCTGTGATCAATTCAATGTCGTAGTGGGCCGACAATGAGGGCAAGAGCAAAGCGCTGTAACCGGCAATGCCCGATTTGACGGGTGGGAGTGGCGACACAAATGCCATCTTGGGCTTTTCGATCCTGAGCTTTTGTGGGTGCGTCAACTCGGTTGAAGTCGCTACAGTTGTTTGAGTTTCGCGCCTAAGGGCCCATTCATCCCATACGCGGATGGCCCTGAGCGCCACATCCTGCCAGTTGAACAGCTTTGCTCGCGACAGGCCATGCGCGATGAGCCTCTGCCGAAAGTTTTCATCCTCAAATGTCTGCAGTAACTTGTTCGAAATCTGCGCCACACTGTACGGATCAAACATGGCTTCTTCGAGCTCCACCACCTCCGGCAAACTGGACGTATTCGATGTGAGGATGGCGGCACCGCAGGCCATGGCCTCTAATGCGGGAAGACCAAATCCTTCTTGCCATGAAGGAAACACAAAACAATGGCACTGACTGTAAAGAGCCTCCAGTTCTTCGTCAGACACAAAGCCTGTTAAAACCAATTCATGAGTCGCTAGACCTGCTTTTTTGGCCAGGCCCTGCAGTTGCGTCACAAAGTGATCGGCCATACGGCCTGCGAAAACCAGTTGAGTTGAGCTTTTAACGGCAATGGGCAATTCTGCATAGGCTTGAATAAGCCTGGGCAAATTTTTGCGCTCATCTGCGCCACCGGTGTACAGCACAAAGTGATGATGAATTCCAAATTTCTGCAACACTATCGACTGTTGTTCATCAGAAAATTTAGTTTTCCCAAACTGGGCATCAATGGCCGTTGAGATGGTCGAGACCTTGCCCTTCAATGCGGGCAAATGCTGAAGTGCTTCCTGCGCAGCGAATTCAGAAATGGCCAGGCACGCATCGGCGCTTTTCAATTGCTCTATTTTGTTCAAATAAAACAGGGCGTATTGGGGGTGAGGGTCTAGATATTGCCGCTGATTGACGAATGGAATCAGGTCATACAAGACAACACTGTTCAAGACCTTAGGGCCAAAGCTCTCGATTTCTGCAACGGCATTGTCTGTGTAACCTTCAAAGAGGCTAGCGAGATGCACCACGTCGGGTTGCAAATTGGCAATGAAGGCATGCCGAACCCGCTTGGCCATCTCATAAGCAGTTTGATGATTAGGATTTGATGTGCCCAAGGGCCCGGGAACTTCCCACACCAATATGTGAGTTTGAGGCAACAGATCTTGAAAAGCAGCCCTGATGGGTTCAATCGTTTCCGTGAACAAGCCATTGAGCAACAGAAACACGTCGTGGTGCTGAGAATTTTCGACCACGGCTTTTGCAAACGCCAATGTGTAACGCCCAATTCCCCGAAAGCGACTGTCGGTTTGTGCGCCTTGCAGATCGATCAGGATTCGCATGGGCGAGCCTACGACCTCTTCTTATTTTGCAATGTCTGCGCAATGCGCTGCGCATTTTGAGACATGCTTTCTCGAGATATGGGAGCGCTATTTTCGGGGCTGGTATTCCCAGTTACCGCCTGCGGGGGACTTGCTGCATATTTTCTCAAAAATGGCTCTAGTCCTAAGAGTTGGCTGAGTCTGATCAGCCTCATCTTTAAAACAGGTCTTGCTTGGGTAAAGTTCAATACGGGGTTCATGATCAGCCGGAATAACTTAAGGCAGAGTGACTTCAAACGCGACCCAACCCCCTGCTCAGCCAGTCTGAGAATTTGAAGCACCAGCCAACCCACAACGCCTTTGTAAGTTCGTTGCTGCATGTGCTGCATGTGCTGCATGTGCTGCATGTGCTGCATGTGCTGCATGTGCTGCATGTGCTGCAAATTTTGTATGTGTTCAGACAGTTGATGGACCCTAGACTGAAACTGGCTCGTTAAAATTTCAGATTTTTGGGCGCTCAACTGTGCATTTGAAATCAGCTTTTCAAGCTTAAATCGTTCATCATTCGTTTGCTGCCGATGGCGCTCCAACAACGCATGGCCGCTGATGCCAAAAGCTTGGTCGAACAAGCCTTGCAAACTGCTTTTCAATTCTGGGTGCCCTGCCTTTTGTGTCACCACTGCATAGTCGGGGCTCGCGCCTGTGAGCACATCCAACATCGATAAATTGGGATGGGTTTTGACTTCAACCGGTTCTTGCAAACGCAATATTTTGACCGACTCGTATCCCAAATGCTCAGGCACAAACGCCAGCAGATCAGGCGGTATAGGCCGCACATGCGTCGGGTCTAGGTAAAAACTTTGCGTGGCCACCATGAAATTTTCAGGGTTGGGCGTTTCCATGATCAGCAGACCACCTGCCTTCAAAACTCGGTAGCATTCAGCCACCAAATCTTTCACTCGGTCAAAGGGCAAATGCTCAACCAAATGAAAGGCAGAAATCACAGCTGCACTGCCATCTTTCATTTCCTTCAAACACTCCAGCGCATCTTGACGCTGCACTTGCAGATTGGTTTGACGACACGCATCCAGCATGCCTGTGTCGAGGTCGACGCCCTTGGCAGAGATGGCGTTTGATTGCAGCAATTCCAGCCACTCGCCTCGGCCGCAACCTAAATCAAGCACGAGGGCATCTGGGTAAACGGCACATACAGGCTGGACGAAAGGCAGATACACCGCCAGCCTCTGCTGGATCAGCGCTCTGGGACCCCGAAACTTTTCTTCAAAAGCTCGGTAAAACTGATCACTCATGATGGATCCTTAGCTTGTGCGGCAACCAGGTGACGCCCACAAATTCTTCCTTACCGACATTGATCACTTCAAATACCAAAGCCAAATCACGCCAATCGTAATTGCTTTGAACGTGGTCAGGGCCTGCATGCAGCGCCACCGTGACCGAATAATGTCCTGGCCCCAAATTGGCTTCAAACTCAAAGTTCAGCTCTACTTTTTCTGTGGGTTGCAAATGGGTCAGTAACTGCTGGCTGTGAAACGTATTGACGCCAAAAACAACCTGCCCCAACCTGTCTTTGATCATCACACCCACCACCAACTCGTCCACAGGTTTGATGACGTACGCCAACAACTGCATTCGCGCAGCTTCACCGGTCTGTAGCGTTTCAGAGGTCTCAGCATTTTGCTTGAACAGCCGCACTTGTTCAATGACCACCTCACCCGAACCGGAGTTCGTGCGCTGGCGACCTTCTGGTGTGGTACTGACTTGAATGGTGCTGCCCTTTTGATCCGACAACATGGCGTTGTAGTGGTTCATCACGTGTTCTGGCTCGCCCTCCAAGACCTTGCGGCCCTGGCTGAGCAAGAGCGCACGATTGCAAATACTTTGAATGGCCGCCTTGTCGTGGCTGACCAACAAGAGCGTGGTGCCACTCTTTTGATATTGGCGAATGCGCTCAAAACTCTTGTGCTGAAAATAAGCGTCGCCCACAGACAAGGCTTCATCCACAATCAAAATATCGGGACGAACTGCGGTGGCCACGCTGAAGGCCAGCCTCATTTGCATGCCACTGCTGTAAGTTCTGACAGGCGCATCCATGTAAGGGCCAATTTCAGCAAAGGCTTCAATCGAGGGCATGAGTTGCTGAATTTCTTCAGACGAAAGCCCCTGCAACTGTGCCGCCATCAGTACGTTTTGTCGGCCTGTAAAGTCGGGGTGAAAGCCCATGCCCAATTCAAGCAAAGCGGCCACCCGGCCCTGCAATTGAACCTGTCCGCTTGTGGCCTGAGTGGTGCCGGTGATGATTTTTAACAACGTGCTTTTGCCTGCGCCATTGACACCGATGATGCCCAAAGCCTCGCCAGCCTGTACCTCGAAATCAAGGTCTTGAAGAACCCAGTTCAAACGATGCCACTTTTGAGGCCGAGGCCACAGCCAATCCAACAGCCTCAACCATCGGTTGTCGTATTGTTTGTAGGCCTTGCCCAGACCTTTGACAGAAATAGCCGTCATCAAAGTTCGTCCACCATTTCACCCGCATGACGGCTGAACAAATGTGCGCCCAAGAAACACACAATGACACTGAACACCAAGGGCCATGCCAAGTTAGAAAAGTCAGGCCACTGTTGGTGAACCAAGATCTGTTGATAGGAGGCGGTCAACCCGTAAAGGGGGTTCGCATGCAAGTAAGCTTGAACGTCACTTGGCAGCACACTTGCGGGGTAAACAATGGGGGTGAGCCAAAACCAGAATTGCAAAAATACGGTGAAAAACTGGCCCACATCTCTGAAGAAAACATTCAGCACGCCCAAGACCAAGCCCAAACCTAGGGACAGCATGAGTTGCACCGCCAACACCGGCAACATGCCCCAGATCACCCAGCCAGGCCATTGGCCGCTGATCAACAGGAAGAGCAAAAACAAACTAAAAACAATGCCGAAATTGACCAACGCATTGAGCATCAAAATGAGGGGCAAGGTGGCACTTGGAAAATTCACTTTTTTCAAGACGTTGGCGTTGTCAATGAAAAGGGTTTGGCTTTTGCTCACCATTTCTGCAAACAGGCCCCATGTGAGCAATCCAGCGCACAGGTAAATGCTGTAGCCAAATCCTGTTTCAACGCCCAGAAGTTTGGTTTTCATTACCTGTGAAAAAATCAAGGTGTAAACCAAGATCATGGCCAAGGGCTGAATCAAGGTCCAAAGCACGCCCAGCAATGATTGATGGTATTTGGCTTGAAACTCACGCTTCACACTCCCAAGAACAAACCCACGGTACCGCCATGTTGAGGTGAGTGTTTGCACAATAGACGTCATGCGGGGTGAGGCTTTGGCATGCAAGTTCGTCAATACGCGTTGCGATTGACGAAACCTTTCACAACTGTGAGCACAATGATTTTCAAATCGAGCCAAAGCGACATGCGCTCGATGTAATACAGATCGAGTTCAACGCGTTTTTCCATTTTGTCCAAGGTGTCGGTTTCGCCCCGAAAGCCATTGATCTGCGCCCATCCGGTAATGCCAGGCTTGACCTTATGGCGCAGCATGTAGCGGGGCACCATTTGTCGGTAATACTCATTGTGAGCCACCACATGAGGGCGCGGGCCCACAATGGACATGCGTCCTTGTAAGACGTTGTAAAACTGGGGCAGCTCATCCAAACTGGTTCTGCGCAAGAAAGCGCCCAGGGCGGTCACTCGGTCATCGTCCTTCTGGGCCTGCGTCACTTGATCGTTCAATTCGTGATGCACTTTCATGGTCCGAAATTTGTAGATGCGAATAAGCTTGCCATTCCAACCATTTCGAATTTGCTTGAACAAAACAGGGCCGCCCATGGTGACTTGAATGGCCAATGCAATCAATAGCATGAGGGGGCTGACCAGAACCAAAATGATGGCTGCCAAGACGCGGTCCACCAACTCCTTGATGAACCAGGTGGCGCCCGAATACGGCGAATAGGACAGGTCCACCATGGGCATGCCCAATTCTTCGCTCAACCCATGCCCCATCAATTTGCTTGAAAACCAATCGGGTACCAAGCGAATGCTGGCAACGCTTTGGTTCAGGGCTTGTAAACTGCTTTGAATGCCATTGACATCGCTCAGCGGCAGGCAAATCCAAACTTCTTGGGGTTGCTGGTGCTGGGGCATGTTCATGAATTTCTCTACCTCTGGTGGCTCGACATGCCCAATGACTTTCATGCCTGTGAAGTTAGCTTGACTCAATTTTTCAATCACTTGGGCGCCAATGCTGTTGATACCCACCACCAAGACAGTTTTGTAATTGAGTCCTTTGCGCCGCAATCCGCGCAACCACAAGTAGACCAAGACTCTTTCAGTGCAGAGCAACAAATAGGAACTGACGCCCCAAATCAGAAACCACGCACGAGAGACATCGCTGGCACTTTTGGACAAAAATAAACCCATCACTTCGATGGCCATCACCCCCAACCACACCATCAGAAGCACGCGCAGCATGTGCAACAGGTTTTGCAATCGCCAGGAGCGATAAAGCGTGTCGATGAAAAACCCGAGCAAGGCGCCTGCACTCACCATCAGCAATTGATAGCTGAGCGGCATCTCGGTGGGCCACAACAGTGTGTTGTGATAAACGTTGTAAACCACCGCGCCTGCCAAACACACCAAAGCAAAATCCATCAAAAGCGCGGCGTAGCGCGTTAAAGGCGAAGAAAGTCGGAGTGACCCGCGGCCCCCAAAATGGAACGGGTCATGGCGCTCACTCATGCTAGGGCACCCGTATCTCTTTGCTTCAGCGTGACTTGAAATTCACGCCAAAAAACTTCAATCGACTTCATGAAGTGCGTGTGAAAATTAGGAACAGAAAACCTCAAGGCATTTTCTCTGCAGTCTTCAGAAAGGAATGTTTTCTGCTCAAAGTGCTTAACTGCTTGAACGATGGCTTCGACCGTTTGGGTTTGAAAAAATAAGCCTGTGGATTGCTCTTGCACACGCACTGTTTCTAGTGCACCACCCTTGCCGTATGCAATCACGGGTGTGCCACAGGCTTGCGCTTCTAAAGGTGCAATGCCAAAGTCTTCATCGGCCGCAAAAACAAAGGCCTTGGCGTTTTGTATTTCAGACTTCAACGCGGCATGCGGTAAGAAGCCCAGCATTTCAACATTAGGGCCCGCAAACAACTCACAATTTTGGAACTCAGAACCCGTGCCCACCACCTTCAAACGCTTGTCTGGCATTTGCGAAAAGGCTTTCACAATGAGTGCCACGTTTTTATAAGGAACCAACCTCGAAGCGGTGATGAAATAGTTTTGAGGCGCCTCTGTTTTGATGCTGAAACTGTCTACATCGACAGGTGGGTAGACCACGACTGCGCTTCGGCCATAACAACGCTCTATGCGATCGGCAATGTAGTGCGAGATGGCAATGAACTGATGCACTTTTTGTGCGGTTTGAAAATCCCACTGGCGCAGTCTTTCAAGTACGGCATGTGCTAGCCAGCCTTTCAGGCCTGTGTTCAAGCCCGCTTCTTTCAAGTAGGCTTCTCGCAAATCCCACGCATAGCGCATGGGGGTGTAACACATGCAAACATGCAGTTGATTGGAGGTCAGCTGCACCCCCTTGGCCACCGCGTGCGAGCTTGAAATCACAATGTCGTAATTTTTCAACTTCAAACTTTTCATGGCCCAAGGCATCAGGGGCAGGTAGCGCTGGTAGTTTGCTTGAGCACCTGGCAAATTTTGAAGCCACGTGGTTTGAACTTTTTTGCCGTTAAGAAATTGACGGTCTTCGGGTTTTAAAAAATCAATGACGGCAAAAATGTCTGCGTCCGGATAGCATTGAATCATTTCTGCCAGCACACGTTCAGCGCCTGCATAAGTGACCAACCAATCGTGGACGATGGCAATCTTCATTGCGCCGTGTTTCTTCCGTAGGTGTCTTCGTAGCGAACAATGTCGTCTTCTCCTAAATAAGCACCCGTTTGCACTTCGATGAGTTCCAAAGGGGTGCTGCCAGGGTTGTGCAAGCGATGCACCGAGCCCAGCGGAATGTAAGTCGATTCATTTTCTTGAAGTCGCTTCACTTGATTGTCACAAGTCACTTCGGCTTCACCCTTCACCACAATCCAATGCTCTGCACGCTTGTGGTGTTTTTGCAGGCTGAGGGTGCCGCCAGGGTTGACGCAAATGCGTTTCACTTTGAAGCGATCGCCTTCGTCCACACTGTCGTACCAACCCCAAGGGCGGTGCACTTTGCGGTGCAAGGTTTGCTCAAAGCGTTTTTGTTCCGACAAGCTTTGCACAATGGCTTTGACTTCTTGGCTGCGGTCTCGGTGGGCCACCAAGACCGCATCGGCGGTTTCAACAATGACCATATCGTCTACACCCACCGTGGTCACCAAGCGCGATGAGGCATACACCAACGTGCCTTGCGTGCCCGACATCAACACATCGCCTTGTTGCACATTGCCTTTGGCATCTTTGGCGCCCAATTCCCACACAGCATCCCACGAACCCAGGTCACTCCAACCGGCATCAAGGGAAATAGTGTGGATGGGGAATGAGGAACCAGGGCATTTCTCCATCACCGCGTAGTCGATAGATTCGCTGGGGATGAGCAAAAAAGAATCGGTGTGGGGCCGCGTAAATTTGTATTCACTCACTTTGTTTTGCCATGCTTTGCGGCAAGCGGTGGCAATGTCAGGTCGGAAAGCCTCAAGGGCTGCCAGCCAAACGCTGGCCTTCAAAATGAAAATGCCGCTGTTCCAAAAATAAGCACCGCTGTCCAGGTATTGCTGCGCGGTTTCTAAGTTGGGCTTTTCGACGAAGCGCTCAACTTGGCTTTCTCCATGCGCATTGCGAGTGGGCGCTGCTTTGATGTAGCCATACCCTGTTTCGGGTTTGGTAGGCGTGATGCCCAAAGTGACGATACCGCCGTTTTGAGCCACGCGCACCGCCTGGGCCAATTGCAATTGAAAGACATCGAGGTGCTGCACAGCATGGTCTGCGGGCGACACCACCATGATTGAATCTTCACCTTGCGCCAATGCTTCTAGTGCGGCCAAGGTGAGGGCGGGAGCCGTATTGCGTGCGGTCGGCTCGAGAATAAGTTGCGCGCTGACCTCGGGCATGTCTTTCAACTGATCGAGTGCCAAGAAGCGGTGCTCTTCGTTGGTGACAATGAGCGCGGTGCCGATGTCAAAACCCTCTTGCGACAGGTCTTGGACTCTTTGCACGGCTTGCTGAAAAAGACTCTGGTCGCCTGACAGTGCAATGAACTGCTTGGGAAAGCCCGAGCGGGACAAAGGCCAGAGCCTGGTGCCCGATCCACCGCACAAAATGACAGGAGTTATTTTCATAATTGAAAAATTATAATTTTAGTATACAAATCAACGGTTTATCTGTCGAGCACGGCTTTAAGCGCCATGCCAGTGTGGGTGCCCAGTTTGACCACCGCCTCCGGACTGGCACTGGCCACCACCCGACCCCCCGCCTTGCCGCCATCGGGGCCCAGGTCGATGATCCAGTCGGCTTCGGCAATCACATCCAGATCGTGCTCGATCACCAACACGCTGTGGCCCGCATTGACCAAGCGGTGCAGCACATGAATGAGCTTGTCAACATCGGCCATGTGCAAGCCCACGGTGGGTTCGTCCAGCACATACAAAGTGTGCGGCGCTTTGTTGCCGCGCTTGCCCACTTCGTCTCTCACTTTGGTGAGTTCGGTGACCAACTTGATGCGCTGTGCTTCGCCGCCGCTGAGGGTGGGAGAAGGTTGGCCTAAGGTGAGGTAACCCAAGCCCACATCTTTTAAAAGCTGCAAGGGATGTGCAATGGACTGCATGGTTTCGAAGAAGGTCACCGCTTCGTCGACTTCCATTGTGAGCACATCGCCAATGCTTTTGCCGCGCCATGTGACGGCCAAAGTTTCGGGGTTGAAACGCGCGCCGTGGCAGGCTTCGCAGGGGACTTTCACATCCGGCAAAAAACTCATCTCGATGGTTCTGAGGCCTTGGCCTTCGCAGGTGTGGCATCTTCCTTCGCCGGTGTTGAAGCTGAACCTGCCCGCTAGATATCCGCGGGCTTTGGCTTCCAATGTTTCGGCAAAGAGTTTTCTGATGGTGTCCCAAAAACCAATGTACGTGGCGGGGCAACTGCGCGGTGTTTTACCGATAGGCGTTTGGTCGACTTCCAACACTCGGTCGACCGCTTCGAAGCCTTTCAGTTCGGTGCAACCTGAGAGGGCGGGGAACTTGCCTGCGGCTTGTTCGTCTCTGCCCGCTTTGGTGCTGCGTTGGCTCACGTGAGTTTGCACGTTGGCCAACAACACATCTCTGGCCAATGTGGATTTGCCTGAACCGCTAACGCCGGTGACGGCTACCAAGCGCTGCAGCGGAATTTGCACGTTGACGTTTTGCAAGTTGTGCAGATTGGCGCCTTTGAGTTCTAGCCATTTCAAGGCCGCTGCATCTTCGCCTTGCTTTTGGGCTGGGGTGATAGCACTGAAGGCCGGCATCGTGCGTCTGGTTTGCAAAGGGTGCTTCATGGCATGCAGCAAGTATTTGCCAGTCTGCGAATCTGCCGCATCGGTGATGTCTTTCACGCTGCCTTGTGCGACCAAACGGCCACCGCGCTTGCCCGCGCTCGGCCCAATGTCAATGATGTGATCGGCGCGGCGAATGGTGTCGACGTCGTGCTCGACCACCACCAGCGTGTTGCCTTTCTCGCCCAGCTTGTGCAAGGCGTTGAGCAAAATTTGATTGTCGCGCGCATGCAATCCAATGGTGGGTTCGTCCAGCACATAGCACACGCCTTGCAAGTTGCTGCCCAATTGCGCAGCCAATCTGATGCGCTGCGCTTCGCCGCCACTCAGTGTGGGAGCGCCGCGGTCTAGCGTGAGATAGCCCAGACCCACCTCTTCTAGGAACTCGAGTCTGCTTTCAATCTCGGGCAAGAGGTCTCGGGCAATGTCGTTCTCTCTTTGGGTGAGTGAATTGTTGTTGGCCAAGCTTTGCACCCACTTGCGGACATCGGTCACGCTCATGCTGGCAATGTCGGTGATGGGCAAGTGCTCGGTGGTGAACTTCACATGCCTTGCGGTTTGATTGAGTCGCGTGCCTTCGCAGTGCGCACAAACATGCTCAATCAAGTCTTCAATTTCGGGTTCGGCAAAACTTTGCTCTCTGCCCTTTTGATCGTCGTCTCGAACGGAGTCGTCAAAGACTTTGCGTTGGTCTTTGGTGAGCTGAACACCTGTGCCCACGCACTCTGGGCACCAGCCGTGTTTGCTGTTGTAACTGAACAAACGCGGGTCGAGCTCGGTGTAGGACATGCTGCACACCGGACACGCACGGAGTGTTGAAAACACTTGAAGCTGGCCAATGTGAGCTGTGTTTGGCGTCGCTTGCGGGCCCGCTGCCACAGCGGCCTGCATGGCTTCTTCAAGACCCTCTAACTGGCTCAACACATGCACCACACCCTTGCCTAACTCTAAAGCTTTGGTGAGTGCTTCTCTGAGTGGTTTTTCTTGGTCGGCACTGATTTTCAAACTGGCCACAGGCAGTTCAATGGTGTGCTCTTTGAAGCGGTCAATGCGCGGGAAGTTTTGCGTGGGCAAGAAATTGCCGTCTACCCTGAGGTGTGTATAGCCTCTGGGCCGAGCCCAATCGGCCAGCTCGGTGTAAACGCCTTTGCGGTTTATCACCAATGGCGCCAGCAAACCAATGTGCTGCCCTTTGAAATTTTTCAGGAGTTGTGCGGCAATGCTGTCAGGGTTTTGCGGCTGTACGGCGGCGTTGTCGTGAATGCAATGCTGCGTGCCCAGCTTCACATACAAGAGCCTGAGGAAATGCCAGACCTCCGTGGTGGTGCCTACCGTGCTTTTCCTGCCGCCTCTCGACAACCTTTGTTCGATGGCCACGGTGGGCGGAATGCCATACACCGCGTCCACCTCGGGCCTGCCTGCAGGTTGCACAATGCTTCGTGCGTAAGCGTTGAGGCTCTCTAGGTATCTGCGTTGGCCTTCGTTGAACAAGATGTCAAAGGCCAAGGTAGATTTGCCCGAACCACTCACACCAGTGATCACATTGAACTGACCACGCGGGATATTCACACTCAAGTTTTTGAGATTGTGTTCTTTGGCATTGACGATGCGAATGCTGTTTTGCTCTCCTGCTGTCAGTGCATTTTTTTTCACGACCTCCCGGTCGAGCAGCTTTTCCGGTGAGTGGCTGATCTCAGCAAGCTTCAGCACCCCACCCAATTCACCCATCGCCAACGCATACTCACGCAAAGCCAAGGCGGTGTGAGAAGTGTCATGATTCCGAACTTCTTCTGGCGTGCCTTCTGCAACCACATAACCCCCTGCATCGCCGCCCTCTGGCCCGAGGTCAATCAGCCAATCACTCGCGCGAATCACATCCAAATTGTGCTCAATGACAATCAGCGAATGACCGCCTTCGAGTAGCTTGCGCAGTGCACGCATGAGTTTGGCAATGTCATCGAAGTGCAAACCTGTCGTGGGTTCATCGAACAAAAACAAAGTGCCCTTTTTCGCCACCGATTGTTTGCTTGATGTGGCCGTCTTTGCTGCACCCGCCAAGAAACCCGCCAACTTCAAACGCTGCGCTTCACCGCCCGACAAGGTCGGCACGGGTTGGCCCAACTTCACATACTCCAAACCCACATCCACAATGGGCTGCAACGCGCGAATCACATCGCGGTCTTGTGAGAACAAAGCTGCGGCTTCACTGACAGTCAGGTCTAGGACATCGGCCACATTCAGGTAACGCGCATGGACACTGCCCATGGCTTGGCGTTCAATTTTGATTTCCAAAATTTCAGGTCGGTAGCGCTTGCCATCGCAATCGGGGCAACGCAAATAGACGTCGCTCAAAAATTGCATTTCAACGTGCTCAAATCCCGAACCACCACATGTGGGGCAACGGCCATCGCCACTGTTGAAGCTGAACTTGGAAGCGGTATAGCCCCGTTGTTTCGACAAAGGTGCGATTGCAAAAATTTCTCGGACAGCATCCCATGCACCCACATAACTCGCCGGGTTGGAGCGGGCTGTTTTGCCAATCGGTGACTGGTCGACAAACACCACATCGCTCAGATGATCGGCGCCCAACAATCTGTCGTGTGCGCCAGGCGTTTCCGTGCTTTTGCCAAAGTGCCTTAAAAGCGCAGGCGCTAAGATGTCTTGAATCAAACTCGACTTGCCTGAACCACTCACACCCGTGACACACACCAAGCGCTGCAATGGAAATTCAATCGAGACATCCTTGAGGTTGTGCTCTTTGGCGCCTTCTAAAATTAAGCGGGGCGTGTTGTCGGTCACCGGTCGCTTGAAGCCCATGCCCACTTGCTTGCGGCCGCCTAAGTAAGCGCCTGTCAAGGTGTCCGCATTTTTGAGGTCGGCGGTGCTGCCATCAAACACAATGTGGCCACCTTTCTCGCCAGGGCCAGGACCCATGTCAATCATGCGATCGGCGGCCATCATCACAGCGGGATCGTGCTCTACCACCACCAAAGTATTGCCAGCATCGCGCAATCGGTGCATGGCTTGCGTGATGCGACTCATGTCGCGCGGGTGCAAGCCAATGCTGGGCTCGTCCAACACGAAGAGTGTGTTGACCAGCGAAGTGCCCAAGGCAGTGGTGAGGTTGATGCGTTGCACCTCGCCGCCGCTCAAGGTTCGGCTTTGACGGTCTAAGGTGAGGTAGCCAATGCCCACATCGCACAGGTATTTAAGACGGTTGGTAATTTCTTCGAGCAAAAGTTTGAGCGCTTGCGCTTCGCCGTCTTGGCTGTTTTCTTGAATGGCTGTGGCTGACATGCGATCGAAGAAAGCACGCAGTTTGTCGATCGGCATGATCATCAAATCATGCAGACTCAAACCAGGCAGCGCTTCGAGTTGCTTGCGTGTCCATTTCACACCTTTCGGCATGAAACGTTTTTCTTTGTTGAGAGAGGCATCTGCATCTTGCGTGCTGCCAATGCGCCACAAGAGGCTGTCGGTTTTGAGACGCGCACCGCCACAATCACCACACTCGGTGTAGCTTCGGTATTTGGACAAGAGCACGCGAATGTGCATCTTGTACGACTTGCTTTCAAGGTAAGCAAAAAAACGGTGCACGCCATACCACTGCTGGTTCCACTTGCCTTTCCAGTTGGGTGAGCCTTCAATCACCCACTGTTGTTGTTCTGGGGTGAGCTTGAACCAAGGCGTGTCGCGCGGAATGCCCGCGGCTTCTGCATGCCGCATCAAATCGTCTTGCGCTTCTTTCCAGGCCGGTGTTTGAATGGTCTTGATGGCCCCCGCTCTGAGCGTGAGTTTGTCGTTGGGAATGACCAATCCCAAATCGACGCCAATCACCCGCCCAAACCCTCGACAAGTCTCGCAAGCCCCGACCGCAGAGTTGAAAGAAAACATCGAAGGCAACGGTTCGGGATATCTGAGATCACTCTCCGGACAATGCAATCCCGCTGAAAACCGCCACATCAATGTATCCCCCACCACATACACATTCAACCGCCCCCCTCTTTTAAGCGCCACCTCAATCGCCTCCACCACCCGCGCCTTTTCTGCTGTCCCCAACCTGAACCTGTCCGCCACCACATCCAAAACCTTGCGCGGCCCTGTCGGCGTGGCCACCTCCCGTTCAGCCTGAACCTTGGTAAAACCACTGGCCGACAACCACTGCTCGACTTGCTCAGCCGTTGTATTGCCCGGCAACTCCACCGGAAAAGTTAAAACCAATCGGGGGTCACCCGCAGCTTGTGCCCTCTTGAACAACTCGGCATAAATAGATTCAGGGGTATCGTGCTTCACAGGCCGCGCGGTATCACGGTCGTGCAAATGGCCCAAACGCGCGAACAACAACTTCAAATGATCGTTCAACTCCGTCATGGTGCCCACCGTGGAGCGCGAACTTCTCACGGGATTGGTCTGGTCAATGGCAATGGCTGGCGGTACGCCCTCCACCTTGTCCACCGCGGGCTTGTCCATGCGGTCTAGAAACTGCCGCGCATAAGCGCTGAAAGTCTCCACATAGCGCCGCTGGCCTTCGGCATACAAGGTGTCAAACACCAAACTCGACTTGCCCGACCCACTGGGCCCAGTGACCACGGTCAACTCACCCGTGCGGATGTCCAAATCAATGTTCTTGAGGTTGTGCTGACGTGCACCGCGAATCTTGATGAAACCATTGGACATAGAGGCACGCTTTTTGGGTGGAGGCCAGACATTCTAGGCTTGAAAAATAATTGGGGTCAGATCA
>Ga0214919_10003383_pt1 | contig 24128 bp, 25 predicted proteins | sample LL1503_MetaG_FD_177994 | JGI IMG/M metagenome (GOLD analysis project Ga0214919, IMG submission 177994) | Freshwater microbial communities from Lake Lanier, Atlanta, Georgia, United States - LL-1503 | ecosystem: Environmental > Aquatic > Freshwater > Lake | place: USA: Georgia | collected... | reverse complement strand
GTAAACCCCGGCGAGAATTTTCCCTAAGGTGCTTTTGCCCGCGCCGTTTTCACCGATGAGCGCGTGGCAGGTGCCTCGCTCAACGGTGAACGAAATATTATCGAGCGCTAGTACGCCTGGGAAGCGTTTAGTGACTTGGCGAAACTCGAGGTAGGCGGGCACGGCGCTTCAGCGGCGAATCACTTTGGGAGCCACTTATCCCAATTTTTGGCGAAGGCCTCGAGGTTGTCCTTAGTGACAGGGATGAGTGCGCTCACGTCTTTAACGGCGATGGGATCTTTTTTGAGCACGATTTTATTAATAAGGTGTTCGACGGATTTGGCGCCCCATTCGTAGCACTGTTGCGCGAGGAGGACGGGGACATGTCCGCTACGAATGTAGGCGAGTTGGGCGGGGAGGGCATCGACGGCGACGCATTTCACGGTACCGGGCTGCCATTTGAGGGCGTTCTCGGTGAAGAGTGGCCAGCCGCCGATCATGGCCCATCCGGTGATGTCGGGATTGGCTTGCATGACTTGTTCGACTTTAGCTGCGGCGTCTTGCGGGGTCTCTTTGTGGTAGTAAGTATCGCGGATAGTGATGCCGGGATATTTCTTGGCGGCTTCGCGGACCCCGGCGACGCGCTTTTGTAGGTTGGGGGCGTTTTGATTGCCTGCGAGGATCGCGACTACGCCGCGGCCGTTCATGATTTTGGCGAGTTCATCCATCGTCTGTTGGCCGCAAGCGATATCATCCACGCCATAGGTGACGAAGCGTTTGGAAGCGGGTGCGTCGGAATCGAACGTGGCGACAGGTACGCCGTTGTTGACGGCGGCGTTGATTGCATCGGTCAGTTTGTTAGCGTCGGAACAGGCGACTGCGATGCCTTCGGCGCCAGAGAGTACGAGTTGTTCGATGGCTTCAGCTTGTTTTTGGGCGTCTTCTTCGTTGGGGGTGCGCCAATCGATTTTGATGTTAAGATTGAGTTTGGCGCCCAGGGTTTTGGCGGCGTCTTGTGCGCCGATGCGAGCGGCTTGGAAGACGGGGTTACCTTGGGATTTGGCTACAAGACCGATCGTGATCGTGCGGGGCTTCTCGGCGGCGCGGGCGGAGAGGGGTGCGGCCATTAGGGCTACGGTGGTGGTTAGGGCCAGCGCAGTCACGGCGCGTGCTAAGGGTAGGATTATATTCATTAGGTATTTGGGTTAAAGAAAATCAGTGGGCCGAGGCACTGAGCCGGCGGCGGGAGAGCCACGTGTTGAGCTGATCGAGGACGACCGCCGCGATGACGACCGAGCCGATGATGATCTGGCTGTAGTTTTGGTCGATACCAAGGATTACGATACCGCTGGAAATCATTTGAATGATTAACGCGCCTAGCACCACGCCTAGGGCTGAACCTCGGCCTCCCGTTAGGCTGGCGCCACCGACCACGGCTGCGGCGATGACGTTGAGCTCGTAGCCTTGACCATCACCTGACGTAGCAGCGCCATAATAACCGAGCGAAAGTAACGCCGCGATGCCGGCGCAGAGTCCGCTAACAAGATAGACTCCGAGCTTTACCCGTTCGACTCGAATGCCACTAAAACGCGCTGCGAGTTCGTTGCCGCCGACGGCGTAGACACGGCGGCCCGCGGCGAGTCGGGAAAGAAAAATCCAGCCCACAATGAGCACGAGCAGCATCGTCATCAGCGGCACGAAGCTCAGGCCGTCGCTGACCTCGAAGCGGACAAAATCACGAAAAGCGGCGGGAAAAGCGCCGACGGACTGGCCTTTCGTGATGACGAAGGCGATACCACGGAAAATCGCCATCCCGCCGAGCGTGATTATAAACGGATGTACGCCGAGCGCGACGATGAGCCCTCCGGTGAAAAGGCCGCACAGACAGGCGACACCGAGGCAGGCGCCGGCGCCGATAAAAATCCCCAGTATGGGGGAGCTCGTGGTGGCCAGCCCCTCGGCGCCATAGCGATGGAGCACAAGGGCGCCGACGACTGAGGCGAGAGCGTAAATCGCTCCGACGGTCAGGTCGATCCCGCCTGCGATGATGACTACGGCCATGCCGACCGCCATGACCGCGATGAAGCTCGTGTCTTTGGCGAGTTGGGCGAGGTTTTGGGCGTTGAGAAATTTATTTTTTTCAACGGTCAGCGGAATGCGCTCGCCGGTGGCATCGGTGGTAAAAACACGACTACGCGTGCCGTCGGCGGAACGTTCAAAAACCGGTGTGCGGACCTTGCCTGCAAAGACGGTGAGCAACAGGCCCAGCGCAAGGATGACAAGCAGCAGGCCGCTTTCTTGAAAACGGAAAAAAACGCGAAGGCGGGCGAGCATGGTTGGGGTAAGCGCGAAATAGGACGAAATAACGGGCCCTAAGGAAACCTTGAATTTTGTCCCCCCTCAAAAGCGGGTGCGCGAGCTCCGCCTTTTTAGCGCGCCGGCAAGAAGTCGGTGCTCATCGCTTGTTCGACAGTGACTTTATTTTTTGGCAGGACCCCGATCTCTTCGAGTTGCGCGATTTGGGTGGCGAAGCGTGGGGCTGCGAGCTGGCCCGTGTTGGCGGGACCGCCGTCGGCATCGCGGCCTGTGACAAGTTTTTCGTCGAGGATGAGTTGGCGCGAAGCTAAGGCGAATTCTTCGGTGAGGGCGGAATTTGTTTTTTTCATCGCTGCGTGAGCAGGGGCGGGATCGCCGGTGAGGTAATCGTTCCAGCCTTTAATGTAAGCGCGCATGAAGGCGCGGAGTTCCGTGGGGTGTTCACGTGCGAACTTACGATTGGTGAAAAGTACGGCGTAGGCGCGAAATCCAGCGTCCCAGGTGGAAAGAAAGCGGGGTTTGGCGCCCCCTGCTTTCACGATATGGTACGGTTCTGCAATGAAGTAGCCTTGTTGAATGGTGTCTTTTTCGCCGATGAAAGCGGCGACAGAAAAGCTTTGTGGGACGACGTTGACGGTGACGCCGTAGTGTTTTTTTAGGTATTTCAGAAAAGTCCAATCCGGGCGGGCGATAATGGTTTTGCCTTGGAGGTCTTCGAAGCGGTGGACTTTGCTGGCGGCGTTTACGAGCAGACCGGAGGGATCGTCTTGGAAGACGGCGGCCACCGAGAGCACGGGAAGGCCGGTGGCGATTTTTTGCAGAATGTCGGTGCTGTCACCTTGGCCGATTTGAGCTTGGCCGGTGGCGATTTTTTGGACGACGAAGGCGTTGGGTCCGCCAGGGACGATGGTGACGTCGAGCCCTTCGGCGGCAAAGAAGCCGCGCGCGGCGGCCTGGTAGATGCCACCGTGTTCGGGTTCGGCGACCCAGTCCAGTTGGACGGTTAGTTTATACAGGTTGGCTGTTTGGGCAGTGGCATCAGCGGAGCGAGCTGCTGTGGAAAATGAGAGGAGGGCGCAGATTAAGAGGACGAGTCTCATGGCGGCGGGGGGACAAAAGTGACGAGATCAGGTGTCGGCACGTTCGTAAGAATCGTGCCATTTATGGAGCGTCAACCAGCTAAGCGAGAGTACGCCTGCGACGAAGATAAAGCCGAGGGCGCAGCAGGCAGCGGCGGTGGCAAAGAGCGCGGGGTATTTGGCTTGGCTGCTGTAAATGATTGTCTGGAAACCAAGACCGCCGCCGTCACCGGCGGAGCTGCCGGCGGTGTAATCGCCAACCAAGGCGCCGATTGGGGCGAGGGTGGCAGCGATGCGCAGACCGGTAAAAAAATACGGGAGCGCCGCGGGGATACGCAGGCGGAGGATTTCTTGAAACTTGGTGGCGCGGTAGAGGCGGAATAGCTCAACGAGGTTACGATCGGTTGAGACGAGTCCTTGCGTTGTGTTCACGGCCAGGGGGAAGAAACAAATCAGAAACGTGATGATCGTGACGCTCTTGAGGCCGGGGCCGACCCAGAGGACCAAAATTGGCGCAAACACGATGATGGGCGTCATCTGCAGCAACATTAGGTAAGGATAAAACGTTACCCGTACGAGTGGTGAAAGGGAGAGTAGCAATGATAGGGTGAAGCTCACGGCGACCGCGGCGAGGAAACCGAGGGTGGCGCCGGCGGTAGTGTTGAGCGTCGCGCGCCAGAGTTCATCGCCATGCTCGCGGAACGCAGCGATTACTTCGGTGGGCGCGGGGAGCAGGAAACGGAAATCTTCGGACAGCGAGACACGGATAAAATGCCAGATCGCGATGAACAACGCGCCGGCCAGAGCGGGAAGGAGAAAGGAGAAGATTTTTTGACGAGGCATAGGAAGCGACACGCCCTAACCGGTGGTGATATCCTCGACGGAGCGGAGTAGTTGCGAGACCTCATCGACGAGACGGTGGTAGGCGGGATCGCGTCGGGTGGCAGGTGTGCGTGGGTAGGGTAGCTCGACGCGAATCTCGCGATGGAGCCGTCCGGGATTGGCGGACATGATGATAATACGATTCGCGAGGAAGACGGCTTCAGCGACTGAGTGAGTGACGAAGAAAGCGGTCCAACGGAGGCGTTCGCGGATCGCGAGGAGTTCTTCGTTCAGGTGATCGCGCGTCATTTCGTCGAGGGCGCCGAAAGGTTCATCGAGCAACAAAATTTGCGGCGAGAGGACGAGGGCGCGCGCAATGGAGACGCGCATTTTTTGGCCGCCAGAGAGTTGGCGTGGGTAATATTCGGATCGCGGCGTGAGGCCGACGAGCGCGAGCGCATCGCTAACGAGGGTGGTTCGCTGGGTCGATGGAACACGGCGCAGATCGAGAGGTAGCGCGACATTTTGGGCGACGGTGAGCCAGGGTAGTAACGTCGGTTCTTGAAAAACGTACGCTAGATCGTCGTGAGTCGAATCTGAGACCAAAGTGGGCGCTTGGGTGATAAAGTTGCTGGCGCTGGATTTTGAAAAAATGAGTTCGCCGCGGGTGACTGGGCTTAGGCCGGCGACGAGTTTTAATAGGGTCGATTTGCCGCAACCGCTGGGGCCGATCAATGCGATAAAATCCCCGCGCGCTGCCGTAAGACTAAAGTCGTCAACTATGACAGGGCCCTGACCGTAGCGTTTTTCGACCGAGCGAAATTCTATGGCTGTGGAGGAGCTAGCTAAAGGGTTAGTGGTGACGGCGAACGACACAAGTTGGACGAGATAGGAAGCTGGAAAGAAAGCCAGCTTGAGGTGGCGAATTCCGCGATCTTCGAGCTACATCTAACGATCGTGAGTGTCACCTAATAGGATACGCTCATTTTAGGGTTTTGGATTTTTTGCTGTATGAAATTATCACGAGGATGAAGTGGCGAGGCTTCAGAAAGCTTGGAGGGCCCAGGGCAGTACGGGGCTTTGGGGGTTATTTACTACGATCTGGAGACCAGCGCTGTGGCCGTTGTCTAGGGCGACGGGAACGGTAAGCACGGGAAGGCCGCCGAGCGAGGCGGGGGCGGTAAGCGCGAGTAGACGGCTGCGTTGGGGCAGGGTGCATTCAGCTTTCGTCAGCGCGGGGCGATGCACGGCGGGTAGAATTAGAAAATCGAAGGTGAGAAAGTAACTCGTCCATGCGAGGCGCACGGCGGTGAGCATCGCATCGGCAGAGGCGACTTGGGCGGGAGTGAAATCATGGACGCGGTTAAGGCGGGTCCAGACGGTAGGATCGTAGCGGTCTTTATATTCGGTGGACCAGGCGGCGTGGACGGCCGAGGCTTCGAGAGCGACGACGATGTTGTAAGCATCGAGGGCGCCGGCGAAGCGACGGAGCAGTTCGGTGCGCGTGGTGTTGTCGGCGGGCGGGGCAAGGCGCGCCGCGGCCGCACGGCACGCAGAGGCAACTTCAGGGATGAGGCCGGGTATCTCAAGGTAGCAGCCGCGCGGGGTGCGGGTGCTGGTACCGAGGCCGATAAGGGCGCCGAGGGCGGTGCGCATATCTGCAGCATTAGAGGTAAACCAGCCGGCGGTATCGAAACTCGGTGCGAGTGGAAAGGCGTCGGCGATCCAGGGTTGGCGGGGAGCGCCGCGGAAACCATAGAGTCCACAAAAAGCAGCGGGAACGCGAATGGAGCCGCCTGTATCGGTGCCGAGCGCGAAAGGAACAACGCCTGCCGCGACGGCGGCGGCCGAACCGCTGCTGGAGCCGCCGGTGGTGCGGTCGGGGAAGCGCGGGTGCTCGACGTCACCGTAGTGTGGATTTTCTCCGGTTATACCGTAGGCGAATTCGTGGAGGTGCGTTTTACCGGCGAGGACTCCACCGGCGGCATTGACGGCGCTGATGAAAGCGGAGTCAGCAGAGGGTTCGGGGCGTACTTCGGGCAGAAACATGGAGCCGGCGTAGGTAGGAAAGCCAGCGACATCGAAGAGGTCTTTGGCGAGGTAGGGTACGCCGGCGAGCGGGGCACCGGCGGGGGCGCTGGCGAAGTGGGTGATGAGCTCGGCTTCCGTGGGAAGCAGTGCGAATACGGCGCGCTGTTGCGCGGGTGACAGAAGCGTAGTGGCGCGGCGGAGGAATTCGCGGGCGGCAGGGGCAGGGGCGAGGGATTGCCAGTCGCTGAAGTGCATAAGAAGTTAACTAACCGGATAAATTTTCTCGCGCGGGGCAAGGCGCGAACGCCATAACGCGGTATGGTTCGAGTTTTTGTCTCCGGCTGCTACGACATCGTCCACGCTGGCCACGTCCAATTTTTTCGCGAAGCGCGCGCGCTGGGTGACCACCTCACGGTGTGTTTCGCTTCGGCCGAAGTGTTGTGGTTTCACAAGAGCCGCAAGAGCTCGTTGCCGGATGAGCACAAGCGAGCGTTGATCGCGGCGCTGCGTCCCGTGGATGATGTGGTGATCGGCACTGGCTTAGAGGAGGGAATTGATTTCCGAGAGCATTTCCTGCGGCTGCGGCCGGATATTTTGGCGGTCACGGAGGACGACAAATGGGCGCATTTGAAGCGGGCGTTGTGCGAGGAAGTGGGCGCTAAATATGTGGTGATGGCGAAGACACCGCCGGATTTTGCACCGATTTCGACAAGCGAAATTGTGCGCTGGATCCGGGCGCCCCAAGTGGCGCCGTTGCGCGTAGATTTTGCAGGCGGTTGGCTCGATGTGCCACGGTTTGCTCGTGCGGGCGGATTTATTGTGAACTGCGCGATCTCGCCGACCGTGTCGTTGCGCGAATGGCCTTATCACCAAAACGCCGGACTGGGCGGAAGCGGGGCTTGGGCGCTGATTAACGGCAAAGATGGGGTGAACTCCGAGCTCGATCTTGGCGTGGGTTGGCAAGACCCTGCGGTAATTAACGAGACGGGGTTATGTGTATGGCGCAGTGGCCAACGGCCTGACCTGGAGTTGAAGAGCGATGGCGGGCTGTTGCGCGGGCGTATGGCGCTTTATTGGTCGGGTAAGCAACATAGTACACCGGGCGTCGTGAATCAGGAGCGCAATTACGACGCGATCGAGCGCGCGGGACGTACGGCGCGGGACGCAGTATGGACAGCTAGCTTTGAAGGTTTGGCGGATGCGGTGCGGCAATCGTACGCGGTTCAGCGCGCTGAACAGATGGATCCTTTGCCGGGAGATCCGGCTGCTCCCGCGCATATGGCGCTCGCGGCTTGCCGGCCGTTGGCTTGGAAATATTGCGGCGGCGGTTTTGGCGGTTACGCGGTTTATCTTTTCGCGGATAGCGCAGGGCGCGATGCGGCATGCGCTCTGCCTCAATTCCGCCCGGTGGAGCCGTATGTGTCAGCGTGATCGGTCCGTAATTTTTTTACAGAGAAAATAAAAAACGCGCGTGGGTTACCCCGCGCGCGTTAAAATAGATAAGGCCTAATTTAGGTATCGGCGCCGGTGGCGCGGCCACCGTGTTTAATGGGCGTAGCGAACTTGTATTCGATGTCCCATGGGAAGTGGATCCACTTGTTTTGTTTAAATTCCTTCACGCAAGTGTCGACGATGGGGCGCCCGGAGGGCTTGGCGTAGAGCGTCGCGAAGTAGGCTTTAGGGAGTAGTTGTCGGACGACACGTGCGGTTTTTCCGGTATCGACGAGGTCATCGATGAGAAGGTAGCCGTCACCGTCGCCAGGAACGCCTTTGAGGACGTTGACCGAGCCTTGGATTTGGGCGGCGGTGTTGTTTTCGCCGCTGTCGTAACTGGTGACGCAGATGGTGTCGATGAGGCGAATCTCAAGTTCGCGCGCGACAAGGGCGGCGGGTACGAGTCCGCCACGGGTGATGGCGATGATGCCTTTCCATGTGCCGATGGCGTGCAGCATTTCGGACAGATAGCGGGCGTCGCGGTGAAGTTCGACCCAGGAGATGATGATATCGTCGGCGTAGGGATTGCGTGACATGGCGTGAGATGGTGGAGGCAAGAAACCGGTGAATAAGGGCGTCAGTCGAAACGCGGAGCGGCAAGCGGAATTCCCAATTAAGTGAGCGGGCGATTTTTAAGATTAATTCATGCGTAGCATCCGCCAAGCGATGCCCAGCACGATGCGAAGATTTCGGGTAACTTGTTAATTGTAACGAGAGGATATTTCTCGAGCTAAGCATCAACTAAACCTGCCAATTTTATATGCACACGCGCCGTACTCGATTTATTTATTCAGCAGCCATCTTGCTCTCCATCGCGGCCGTTCAGGCTGCTAGTCCTTGGTCCGCTCGTTTTCGGGCCACGTATCTTGAGACGGCAGACAAGTCTTCGGCGTTTTCAGCCCTTGGTATTAATTTCGCCGAGAATGCGGTGAAAGTGAACGATAAGATTATTCCCGAGTTGGACCTGGATTATGCGTTCAATGATACGTGGTCGGCTGAGTTGGTGCTTACCATTCCGCAGACGCAGGACGTGACGCTCGCTGGGGTCGGCAAGCTTGGTTCGTTTAAACATCTGCCGCCGACCTTGCTGGGTAAATATCGCGCAAATGCAGGCGGCGCGATCCGGCCTTACTTCGGTGCGGGCGTGAATTTCACGTTGATATGGGGTAGCGATTTATCCGTAGCGGGCGTGCCGCTGGGTTTAGAAAATTACAGCATCGGTCTCGCCGGCCAAGCGGGCGTGGATGTCAAAGTCGATGAACGATGGAGCATGAATTTCGACGTGAAACGCGTGGCGCTACGTTCGGATGTTTCCGCTGGCCCGACTAAACTTACGGAGGCTCGTCTCGATCCTTGGCTCTTCGCCGTTGGCGCAAGCTACGCATTCTGATCGGTCACCGGTAACTAGCTGAAAACGCCGGCTCGTGGGGGGTCGGCGTTTTTTGCGAGCGCAGCAAGTGCACTGATTGCGAGCGCCGCGTTTTAGCGGGATGAAATTTTCCTTAACTGCGCGAGTAGCCAGCTCGCGGCATGATCTACCGGCGTCGGCTGCATAGGTTGCTTAAGTTGGCCATGATCCGCGCCGGGTAAAATGATCAGCTCGTGCGGTACGCCGGCGCCGGTGAGCGCGCGATCAAGTGCCTGAGCTTGGCGAACGTCCACGAGCTCATCGCTGTCGCCGTGATAGATCAACATGGGTGCGTCGTCTTTGGTTACGTGGTTGATCGTCGAGGCTTCGCGGTAGGTGGCGAAAATTGGGTGATCAGGCGTTTCAAACATGATCGTGCGACCGGTCAACGTGGACAACATGCCTGCGAGCGCCGGACGCTCTTCGCGGTAGGCGAGCAAATCATGCAGGCCCGAGATTGCGACGGCGGCTTGGATGCGGCTCGACTGGCGGTTTATGGGGTCGGCGGCTTTGGAGTCTGCGACGTCGTCGGAGACGGCGAGAAACGTCGTCATGGTGGCGCCCGAGGAGTGACCCAGCCCGCCGATAGCGGCGGGATTGATGCGGTAGTCTTGAGCGTGAGCTCGAATCCACTGAACGGCGCGTTGGCAGTCGCGCACCATGGTTTTCCAAGTGTGGGCGGGGGCGAGACGGTGGTTAATCGTGAAAACGGTAAAACCCATATCGAGTGCTGGGCTGAAGGCGTGGCTCTTGCCGCCGAAGAGCGGAGGAAAAATCCCAGCGTCAACGAGGTGGCGGTTGAGCTCTTTGAGGGGAACGTCGTTGTACTCGCCGCTGGCGGTAAAACCGGTGCCCATGATGAAAATGAGCGCGTAGCCGTTGGATGTGGCGGGGCGGTAAACATCGAGCAAAAGTGCGGAGCCATGGTCCATGCCGTAGACGACGTTGCGTTCGCTCGGGTCCACAAACGTATATTTAGCAGTGGGTGTGGCGTCGGCACCAGAAACGGCGAGCGTGAACACCGCGTTGGCGATGAGAGCGAGAGCCCAGAGCCTTGCCCGGATAATCAAGTTACGGATCATAATAGTGATCAGCAGCAATCGCGCCGTAAGGGGCGAGAGGGAAAACGACCTCAGGCGCGGAGAAGTTCGCGCAAATCGGCGAGCGAGAGTTTGGCTGCGGCGGCGTCGCTCGCTTCAAAGACATCGGCGAGTAATGCGCGTTTTTCGGCTTGGAGGGCGAGGACTTTTTCTTCGACGGTACCAGCGCAGATGAGTTTGTAGCTGGTGACTGCACGCGTCTGGCCGATGCGGTGGGCGCGGTCGGTGGCTTGGGACTCGGCGGCAGGATTCCACCACGGATCGAAGTGGATGACGGTGTCGGCACCCGTGAGGTTGAGGCCGGTGCCGCCTGCTTTCAGCGAGAGCAAAAAGAGCGGAACGTTGGTATCGGATTGAAACCGATCGACCTCGGCTTGACGTGCACGCGTGGGCATCGAGCCGTCGAGGTAACAATGCGCGATATCTTGGGCGGTGAGCTCTTCACGCAGGAGCGCAAGCAGCGAGGTAAATTGGGAGAATACGAGGACGCGGTGGCCGTCGTCGATGGCTTCAGCGAGAAGTTCGGTGAACGCTTCGAGTTTTGCTGAAGCAATTGGTTTAGCGGAAGGCGCTGGCCCGCTTGCAGAATCTTCGTTGGTAGATTTTTGGACGAGTCGCGGGTCGCAGCAGATCTGGCGTAGGCGAAGGAGTTGGGTGAGCGCGGCAAATTGGAGTCGGCCTTCGCTGGCGCCGGTGGCGGCGAGATCGAGTAATTGGCGTTCGGAGGATTCTTGGGTATCGCGGTAGAGTTTGGCCTGCGCGGGCGTAAGATCGCACCAGACGACTTGTTCAATTTTTTCGGGAAGCTCTGGCGCGACGGCAGTTTTAGTGCGGCGCAGAATGTAGGGCGCGGTTTGAGCGCGCAGACGTTCGTCGAACCACGTGCGCTCGTCCCCGCGGATGCCCGCGGGCACGCGCGTGAGGTAGCCGGGGAGAAGGAATTCGAAGAGTGAGCGGAGGTCGTCGAGGGAGTTTTCGAGGGGCGTGCCGGTGAGTAGAAATCGGCTGCGCGCGCGCAGGGCGCGGAGAGCAGCGGCGTTTTGCGAGCGGCGGTTTTTTATGTGTTGGGCTTCGTCGGCGATGACGATGGCAAGATCGACCGAGGTAAAAAGTTCTTGGTCACGGGTCAGGGTGCCGTAGCTGGTGATGATCAGATCGTAGGCGAAAAAATCGGAGGCGGTGGCAAGTCGTTGGTCGCCGTGGTGAACGAAGACTCTGAGCTCGGGCGCGAAGCGGACGGTCTCGCGCCGCCAATTTTCGAGGAGGGAAGCGGGTGCGATGACGACGGAGGCTGCGATTTTTTTAGCACCCAGAGTGGACGAGTTGAGTGCGGGTGCTCGGCGGCGGCCGGTGGGGTCGGCGGTCGGCGCGCTGGCAAAACTCGGTGTCGATGGCGAGAGGGTGTTGGCTTGTACGGCGGTGAGCAGAGCGAGGGCTTGGAAAGTTTTACCGAGGCCCATTTCATCTGCGAGAATGCCGCCGAGTTCGGCGCGATGGAGGTGCCAGAGCCAGGCGACACCGAGGCGTTGATAAGGGCGGAGCAGGGCTTCTAGGGCCTGGGAGAGCGGAGCAGGGGCGAGGCTGGTGAGTTGGCGGAGTGCGGCGCTGCGAATTTTCCAGGTTTCGGGTGGCACCCAGCCAGGGGAGAGTTCTTCGATGATGGCTTCGGCTTCGGCGACTCGAGCGGCGCTGACGCGTTGGGCGCGGCGGGGGGCGATTGGTGCGGTCGGATCGCCGGCAAGCGCACGCTGTGCTGTGGCAAGTTTTTCGAGTTGGGCGGGGGCTATGAGATAGACTTGGCCGCCGGCTTCGAGGTAGCGCCGGTTGGTGGCGATCGCCTCGCGAAGTGTGGCTTCGTCGGCGGGGCCGGCTTTGAGGCCAAGGGTGAGGGCGTAGCCACCTGATGTTTCGGTGGCTTCGGCGGTGATCTCGGCCGAGCGCAGGCGAGCTGTATGTTGCTTGAAGTTTTCCGTGAAATCGGCGTCTAAACCGGTGCGAAGGCGTTCGCCTTGGGCAGCTAGGAAGTTGAGCGTTTTATGGCGGTCGCGTAGCCACCACTTGCGCGAGGAGGGATCGAGGGTGAAACCGGACGTTTTAAGTAGTTCGAGGGCTCGGGCGTACTGCGGGCGCTCGGGCGAGGGCAGGGTGATGGCTAGAAAGTTTTCCGAGCCGTCGACGATCAGGCCTTGGGGCGCACCAGTATTTTTTAGTGGAAGGGATCGAGAGGCGAGTGAAGTTGCCGGCTTGGTCGGGGTGGCGGGTGGCGGCGGCGAGCCTAGAAGTGTAGCGTGGCGCCAGACTCCAGCTTGGCCGTTGTGGACAAAAATGGGTTCTTGGCCGGCGGCGGCGGCGAGCTCGCGCAGTTGGGTGCGAGTGAGTTGGAGAAAAGCGGGCGGTGCGGAGGTGCCGCAAAGACGTTGAAGGTGGGCTAGGACGGGAAAGAGCGCGGGGGTTGGTGCGATTTGCGGGTCGAATTCCACTTTTACCGGGATGGCGTCGCGGAGGACGGCAGCGGCGAGGTTGGGTGGGAGGACGAGGCGAAGCATGGGGGCGCGAGGGCGAAGTTGCGCGGGGAAACAACGAATCTGGCAACTGCTTTTGCGCTAGCGAATGCGGCGAATCTGGCGGCGGGCAAGCCAGGGGTCGACACGGGCAAGGAGGAAACGAGCCCAAGCACCTTGCAGACGGGTGAACCAAGTGCGGGAGGCGCGCCAGCTTTCAAAGGTCACAGCGCGAGCGTGAGCGAGATCGGAATTGAAAATAGCGTCAGCGGCGTCGGTGAGGAGGGGGTCACGCAGGTGGACGGTGAGTTCGTAATTGATGGAGAGGGAGCGTGCATCGAGGTTCGCCGAGCCGACAAAAACGGCGTCATCAATGATGGTGAGTTTGGTGTGGAGCACCTGAGGTTGGTATTCCCAGATGCGGATGCCGGCTTTGAGTAATGAGCCGTAAAGCGAGCGGGCTGCGCTTTGCGCGAGTGGCACATCGGTGCGGCCGGCGAGGAGTAACTCGACGTTGCCGCCGCGTCGGGCTACGCTGCGTAAGGCTCGACGCAGGCGGAAGCCGGGTACGAAATAGGCTGAGACAATGCGAACGTGTTGAGCTTGGCGTAGGCTGCGCAGAAGTTGATGGGTGAATTGGTTGCGCCCCAGAAGCGGCCCGCTGAACAGCACGGGTCCCGGTGCTCCGCGCGAAAAGGGATTGGCTTGGGCTGCGCGTTGCAGGCTGCGCAGGAACCAGCGGCGCATGTGGTGTTCGGTAAATAGATGGTCGAACGAGCCGGCGAGTTGGCGAAGAGCACGTGGGTCGTGTAGTTCTAAACCGAGATCACGCCAGCCACCGCTGACACCATCGCCGTCGTATTCGGCTGCGAGATTAAAACCGCCGGTGATGGCAACTTGGTCGTCTACTAGCAGGAGTTTACGGTGATTGCGCAGGGAGAAATTTCGGAGGGTGATCGGATTGAACACGCGGGCTTCGCCGCCGGCACGACTAAGAGTGTGCCAATAATCGTCAGGTAGGCCGGAGGAGCCGGCGCCATCGATGAGGACTTGTACGCGTACTCCGCGTGCCGCCGCCTGCGCGAAAGCGGATAAAAATCGGCTCCCGACCGCATCGTTGCCCCAGATGTAGGTCTCGCAGCGGATCGATACCTCAGCGCGGTTGATCAATTCCAGCATCCGCGTGTAGGCGACGGCCCCGGTAGGCAACCAGCGGGCCGGTTCTAAGTTGGCGGCGGGTAGGGTGGACGAACGGGGCTCGGACATGACTAGATTCAAACAATGAGTATCGCCGCATTCAGACGAGAGCTTTTTAAGCCGGGTAAGTTGGGCGAGGGTGGTACGAACGTCGCTTTTGTCTGTCAGACAGCTCAAATCTGCCTCTACTCGTGAGCCCTTATGGCGAGGTTTTTTTCAGCACCTCGGCCAAAGGCAGCACTGTCACTTGGTCGCTGAGTGCATACGTGCGCTCGCCGGGATACACGACCCACAGCTCATCCAGCTTGAGATCAGCGCGGGCGACGTGCATTGAGCGCGTCATGCCAGGGGCGTCGGCCCATTTCACCTCGACGCCTATCCGCCGCCCTCCGCGGACTAACATTAAATCCAATTCGCTCCCGCTATGTACCGCGTAGAAATAAGCCTCGTCCGGCCCCAGCGCCCTCAGCAGTTCCTCGATCACGAAGCCTTCCCACGACGCGCCCAGCTTGGGATGCGTGCGCAGTTCGGCGGCATTGCGGAGACCGAGCAGCGTGTGCAATAATCCGGAGTCGCGCAGGTAAATCTTTGAATTCTTCACCACGCGTTTGCCCAGATTTGTATGCCAGGGCTGAAGACGGCGTACCATATACGTCTGCTCCAACGCGTCCAAGTAGGCGCGCACGGTATTGGGGGCAACGCCGAGCGAGGCGGCTAGTTCGCTGCCGTTCCATATCTGGCCGTGATAGTGCGCGATCATCGTCCACAACCGCCCCATCAGCGCCGGGGAAAGTCCGAATCCAAGCAGAGCCAGATCGCGCTCGAGAAAAGTCCGCGTAAAATTTTTGCGCCAAGCCACGCTGTCCTCGTCGTTTTCCGCCAAAAATGAACGCGGAAACCCGCCACGCCACCACAGGCGTTCTTGGGCTTCGGCCGGCACCTCGCCCAGATCAAGCCCCCGCATTTCGATGATCTCAACCCGACCCGCTAACGACTCCGCGGTCTGCCGCGAAAGCTCCGGTGAAGCGCTGCCCAAAAGCAAAAAAGTCGCCGGCCGCCCCGGCCGGTCCGCCAGCACCCGTAGCACCGGAAACAGCCCTGGTTGACGCTGCGCCTCATCGATCACCACCAAGCCGCGCAGATCGCGGAGCGCCACCGCTGGATGCTCCAACAGAGCCGACACAGCCGGTTCTTCTAGATCGAAATAGTTAATGTTTTCTGCCCCAAGAAACTGTCGCGCCAATGTTGTTTTTCCGCACTGTCGAGGTCCAAGCAGGGAGACCACCGGGCTGCGTTTTAAAGCCCGTTCCATATCTTGAAAGTAGCGCGTTCGCGTGATCATGGATGAAATTTGGCAATCGTATTGCCGATTTTCAAGTTTATATCTTAAGTCACTGAAAACCATATTTTAGTAGACTCGAAAAAAGGAATCCCGTTAGCAGGCACTTTTGCCTATACCGCCGATATTGCAGGTGCTTTTGGCTACCTGATTTCGTATCACGCGGATCGCTGTATCCAGCCGAAAGTTTATATCGCCAAAAGTCCGACGCGCTGCGTGGGTTGAGGCATTATCACTGACGAATTTATTGTTCCGCCCTGCGCTGGTTGTGGTCTTTGCTGTCACTTGGTGGTCGAGTTACGGGAAGGAGATGTGGTGCCGGATGAGCTCGTGGCGGAGCACTCGGGGGTGCGCTGCATGGATCAACGTGGTGACGGTGCGTGCGTAGCGCTGGATGCAGCAACTCGCCTGTGTACGATTTACGAGCAACGTCCACAGACTTGTCGCGACTTTAATCGCGGTGAGGCGCTGTGCCGGCGCACGCTTGGGCATTAATGCGCTTCGCGAGCGAACCGCTCAGCGCAGAGCCGGGCGGAGGGCGCGACGGAGTTCACCGGTGAGAATAATTTGTTGGCGGCAGGCTGTGTCCAAGGCCTCGCGAGAATCGTCGGCGACGGGCTCGATTTTAAACGCTACGGTGAGCTCTGCTACAGGCGGGAGCGTGGCGGTCTGGAGGCGTTTGTGGCAGAGCTGGCGTAGGGGCGTGGAGCGTGATTCAAGGACGAGAAAGATTTTTTCACCGGCAGAATCTTTTTGGAAGATTACCGCCACGCCTAAACCCTGGGCGGGGATCGCGGCGTCGAGGGCCGTGGCCGAGCAAAGCGTGAGACCGAATTGTTGCGCCCAAGTAGCGGATTTGGATTCCATCCGGCAGCGTCGGGTAAACCTCGTGCGACGCCAAGGGCCATTTTCCAGCTGCCTAGTTAGATCATGCAAGATGGTGGTCGCGGAACTAGCAATACGGCTTTAATGGGTCGAACCTCTGGCCTTGCTGAGGGCACTCAAAAGAAGGTCCATTTAGCTGCACGGCTCTTTGAGAGCCCCGGAACGTTCGCAGTAATTCTCTCTTGCCAGCGGAAAGATCGTTCGCTGTTTTTAAACCTCTGTCTGTTCGATAAACCATAAACTAAAACCAACTAACCATCCCACGATCGCAAGGCGGCCCTCTGGCCGACCTGTGTAACGTAGATACATAGATCCCATGAGCCTCAACATCACTCCTAAAGACCTCCTCGATGCTGGCGTCCACTTCGGACACCAAACCAAACGTTGGAACCCACGTTCCAAACCGTTCGTTTTCGATCATCGTCAAGGTATCAGCATTATCGACTTGGGTAAGACCCACGCGGCCCTCGAGAAGGCTGTCACCTTCCTCGAAAACACGGTCGCCAACGGCGGCAACGTTTTGCTCGTCGGCACCAAGCGCCAAGCTAAGGAAATCATCCGTGAGGCCGCTGCGGCGACCAACATGCCCTTCTGCGTCGATCGCTGGCTCGGTGGCACCCTGACCAATTACGAGACCGTCAAAAAATCTATCGCCAAGTATAAGAAATACCAAGCGATGGAAACCAATGGCGAGCTCTCGAAGTTCTCCCGCAAGGAAGAATCCGCGATTAAGCGCGAGATGGTCCGCATGCAGAAGAATTTCAGCGGCATCGTAGACATGCCTGGCCTGCCCACCTCGATGTTTGTCATCGACGTTAACCACGAAGCCATCGCCGTAGCCGAAGCCGCCCGCTCCGGTATTCCGTGCATCGGCTTGGTCGATACCAACTCTGATCCCGCGACCGTCTCGCACCCCATCCCTGGTAACGACGACGCCGTGAAATCCATCCGCATCATCGTTGATGCCGTTGTCGCAGCTATCCAAAGCGGTCTCGCTCAACGTGACACCCGCCGCGCCGACCGTGGCGCCGCTGCGCAAGCCGCCGCTCACGCTGCGACCACGACCGCCGATCAGATCGACCTGTCTAAAGTCGAATTGCCCGCCGGTGTCGCCCCACTCGTCGACGGCGAAGTCGAACCCACTGTCGTAAAGAAGCCTGTTCGCGCCAAAAAAGCTGCGGTCAAGGCTGAGTAAGTTTTTTTCATCATCTCAACGAAACCACTGATTTCTAATGAGCACTCCCATCACCGCTCAAATGGTCAACGAGCTGCGCGGCGCTACCGGCGCCGGGCTCCTTGACTGCAAAAAAGCTCTGACTGAGGCCAACGGCAGCGTGCCCGAGGCCATGACGATCCTGCGCAAGAAGCTTGGCAGTAAACTCGATAAACTCTCCACCCGCACCACCAAGGAAGGCTTGATCGAAAGCTACATCCATCTCGGTGGCAAAGTGGGTGTTTTGATCGAGGTCAACTGCGAGACTGATTTCGTCGCGCGTAACGATGAATTCCGCGCCTTTGTCCGCGACCTCTGCTTGCAGATTGCCGCCGCCAACCCGCTCTACATCTCCCGCGACCAAGTTCCGGAAGCCGATCTCGCCAAAGAGCGCGAGATCGCTGCGGCCGCGGTTGCCGGTAAGCCGCCAGCGGTGGTTCAGAAGATCGTCGATGGCAAACTCGAGAACTTCTTCTCTACCGTCTGCTTGATCGACCAGCCGTTCGTTAAACAGAACGACAAATCGATCAAAGACTTCTTGTCTGCACAGATCGCCAAGACCGGCGAGAACATCATCATCCGTCGTTTCACGCGCTTCCAGCTCGGAGCTTAAGTGCGACCTTGGCTTTGGTTTTCAAAACCGCTCCTTCGGGGGCGGTTTTTTTGTGCCTAATCCAGTCCCTGCAATGTAGTCCCGCAGTTGCCTCGCGCCTCTCACTCGCTTTGGCTTGCGGGATGAACGTCACCCGAGCCCAGATCGTCACCCGCGGCCTCACCAACTGCTGCCCAAATTGCGGGGAACGCACCCTCTTCAAGACTGGCACCTTTTTTCAAGTGAACAAAGAATGCCCCTCTTGCGGTCTCAAGATTGAGCGCGCCAACGACGAAGGTTTTTTTCTTGGCTCCATGTCGCTCAACTACGGTGTAACGTTGGTGGTGTTTCTCGTTCCGATCCTGTTGCTCGCCTACAATAAGATCATCGGCACGACGGCCGCGATCGTCCTAGCGGGCTTGGGCTCCATCGTGTTTCCTGCTCTTTTTTACCGTTCATCTCGGAGTTGGTGGCTGATGAACTACTACATTTTCCTGCCGCACCATCTGCCTGCCAATAAAGCGCCGGTACCGCACGGACAGGACGAAAACCTGTAGTTTCGTGGTGGTAGTTATTTTCGGCTTCCGTTTTCGTAGTCGCAATCTACTTTTCGTTCTCTTGCGCCGGAGAGGTGGCAGAGTGGTCTAACGCGCCTGACTCGAAATCAGGTGTGGCCGAAAGGTCACCGGGGGTTCGAATCCCTCCCTCTCCGCCAGTATTCTAACGAACCGTAAATCCGCCAGTTGCACTCCTGCTCCAGCAGGCGAGTGGTTGGATAACGCGAACTCCCGGGCAAGAAATTAAAGGCAGGATTCTCTAGTTTGCCAAATGGGACAAGCGTTGCAGCCGTGTGCGGAGGAGCTTGGGATTGACACACTCGTTCATGTGTATCACTTGTGTTGACAACAAAGTTCACCTCTCATGGCCACCGCTACCGCTCAAATCCATCTGCGCACTCCGCCCAAGACCAAATCACTGCTGGTCTTGGCGGCGGAACTCTCAGGCGCGACCAATCTGACCGACTACATTCTGCGCGCGGCTATCGAGCGGGCCCAAGCCGACCTCCTCAGCCAGCAGACATTCGCGCTCAAGAAAGGCCCGTGGAATGAATTTGCGAAGCGGTTGGACGCGCCAGCGCGTGACTTGCCCCGTCTACGAAAACTTCTGATGGCTCCCGATGTCTTCGCCCGCACCGCTCAATCGACCTGAGCCGCTGGGAGCGCATCACCAAATTGCTGCATTCGACTGCGGTGCTCCGGCGCTCAACGAGTTCTTATCTCGCCACGCCTTGGGCAACCACCAATCCGGGACGGCCAAGTCCTACGTGGCGACAACTGACAGCCATATCGTTGTCGGCTATTATAGTTTGGCTGCATCACAGATCCTCTATGCGGATTCACCGCCCCGCCTGCAAAAGGGCGCACCGCGCCACCCCGTTCCGGTGGTGCTATTGGCTCGACTGGCAGTGGACCGTGCCTGGCAAGGCAAAGGACTTGGCGCCGGGTTGCTCAAGGACGCGATTGTCCGCGTTTTGACCGCTGCCGAGGGGGTCGGTGTGCGCGCGTTGCTCGTGCATGCCAAGGACGAGGCAGCCAAAGCCTTTTACGAGCGTTACGATTTCGCGCCGCTACCTAGTTACCCGATGCACCTCGTGCTCCTCCTCAAGGATGCCCGGCGCATCGTCAGCGGTTAATCGTGACCCTACGAGCCAACCCTATGTCCGGGCCAGCCCGGAAACCTGATGGCGCGTGTGCAAGACCATCGAATATGGATCGGTTGCTATGAAAATTTCACGCGCGTGGCCGAAGTGGCGTGAATTCACCAGACGGCGCTCGGAAAAACTCGTCGCTCGCTCAACAAGTCCGGCAACGGAAGGGCACGGTCGATGCCGATTTCAGCGGAATTTCCCTCTCGAAACACTTATTAGCGCCACTTTGGTTCGCGTTGAAATCCCTCCTCCTCCGCCAGTTTTTACCAAGTCTACGACTGGCAGGCCGATGGAAACCCAAGCGCGAATCTGATTTCGCCGCACTCTGCTTTTTCATTCTCAGCCAAGTTCTTGTGGAAGCGGCCCGGCAACGACGGAGCATCGTGGATACTTACGGTGCGCGCTTCTACCCACCGGCCGACACTAGGCGAGTGGTACGGAAACCAGAACTTTCCAGACCTTTTCCGACGGAATCTCGCCAATCGTTAAAATGCCCGATTCGGCGAAGCGTGTCACCACCGCTTCATCCCGAAACAGGGATGGCGTTTCTCGTGCTTGAGAATTGTAACCCTCTCGACGTCCACCTTCTCGCGATAGACGACAAGGTAAGGAAAACTGCGGAGTCGAATACGCCGGAACGCGGTGCTGCCTTGGTAAAAAGCATACTGCCGCGGCCCGGACTTGATCGCCGCCAGACAGTCCCGTAACTCAGCCTCTAACCGATCGGCCAAGTGCCCGCCACCGCCCGCGGCATAATAACCGATCGCCGCGTTGAAGTCCTGCTGAACGGCCGGATGAAACTCCAGCGTCATCCGCGCGGGCGCCGCACCCCTGCCCAGAATTGCTCTTCGCTCAGCGGCTGCACCCGGCCGCTTTCAAGCTCCGCATCCCGACGGAGTGCCTCGGCAATAATCTCGTCCGGTTCGTGAGCGGCTGGCGGCAGGGGAAGGCTCCCCAAGAGCGTGTCAGCAAGATGCAGCCGATCATTTTCCGGGAGACGGAGGATAGCAGCTTCAATCTCTTGCAGGGTACTCATGGATCGAAAGCTACTGCACGCGAAACCGCCGGCAAGTTCAGACACAATTTCGGCAGCGGCGCATGGCAGTTGCCCAGTGCAGTCGGGACAAAAAGCGCGTTCGCCAAACCGGCATAACTCGAACTCATATGCAGTTATTAGCGCCGCGGATGTTCTTGTTAAAATCGCAGACGCTCCGCCAGTTTTTACCTTTGAGGGCCAGACCTGACAGCCGATTTGCCAGTTGACGTGGCAAATCTGGCATTAATCACGAAGCTTCGTTCACTATCTCTGAATCCACGAACGCCTCCGGGGAGGTCGTTTTTCTTGTTTCCGGTTGGCTAGACGGAAAGCGCATCCGCAAGAATTTTCCCACCCAAAAGATCATTGTTTTTCCAGGATTTAACTTGCTGAACGTTAATGAGCGTTTGTGATCGTTTGATCGCAATCAAAAATGTTCGCTCATGAACGCCAATTGAAGATTACCGCGCTGCTTGAGCAGCGTCGCCAGGCTGGCGTCATCAGTTTGCAGCGCGAGCTCGGGGTTTCAGCGGCGACCTTACGACGTGATCTCGCCCACCTCCAACGCGTGGGGAAACTCGTTCGCACCCACGGCGGGGTGTTACATACCGCCTATCACGCGGGCGAACCGGCCTTTGAGCGAAAGGCACGCGCGGCCACCAAGGCCAAAGCGCGTCTGGCCAAACTTGCCCTTGGTCTAGTGCCGTCGGGCGCCACGGTTTTTGTCGATGCGGGCACGACCACCCTCGAACTTGGGCGGCTACTGCTAGAGCGCGATGATCTCACGATTTTCACCAACTCGCTTCCCCTGCTTAATGTCCGCCGTGCGGGCAAGGCTGCGCTGATATCAGTGGGCGGCGAGATGCGAGAAATCAGCCGCGCCCTCGTCGGCAGTCTGGCACTGGATTGGCTGAGTCATCTGCGTTTCGATCTTGTTTTTATCGGGGCCTCGGCGCTCGATGCGACGGATGGCGCGAGCACGACTGAGTTGCTCGAAGCAGCCATCAAGCGCGAGGTTATCGCGCGCACGCGCCGTGCGATCTTGCTCGCTGACCACACGAAATGGACGCAACGAGCGCCGATCGGCTTCGCCACATGGCGCGCATTCACCGATTTCGTCACCGATCAAATGCCGGCACCTGTAATCTGTGCCGCGCTAAAGCGCGATGGCGTGAAACTTCACGCCGTCGCCCAATCCGCTTCAGCTTAATTTTTTAAACTATGAAAACCGCCCGCCTCCATCGTCTCTTCAATCCCAAGACCGGTCGCTGCTTCGATGTCGCGCTCGATCACGGATTTTTTAACGAACCTTCGTTTCTCGCCGGCATCGAAAATCTGCCCCGCGCCATTGCCGCGTTGGTCGACGCCGCGCCTGATGCGATTCAGCTCACGCTCGGCCAGGCCGCGCATCTTCAAAAACTACCCGTGCGGGGCAAACCCGCCCTCGTCCTGCGTACCGATGTCGCCAACGTCTATGGCACTCAGCTGCCGCGCACGTTGTTTTCGCGCCTCATCGCCGAGCCCGTACTCCAAGCCGTGCGGCTCGACGCGACGTGTGTCGTCGTAAATCTTTTCAGGATTCCGGAACAGCCCGAAGTCACTGACCAGTGCATCCAAAACATCTGCGCACTTAAACCGCTTTGTGATCACTACGGAATGCCGCTCATGATTGAGCCGCTGGTTTTCCAGCCTAATGCCAAGGCTGGTGGCTACATGGTTGATGGGGATCCTGCAAAAATCATCCCGCTCGTGCGCCAAGCAGTGGAGCTCGGTGCCGACATCATCAAAGCCGATCCGACTGATGACGTTTCGATTTATCACAAAATCATTGAGACGGCCGGCGGCGTACCGGTTCTGGTACGCGGTGGCAGCAAGGCGCCTGAGGCAGAAATTCTTGCGCGCACGGCGGCGCTCATGGCGCAAGGTGCGGCCGGTATTGTTTACGGTCGTAATATCATTCAGCACCCTCGTCCCGCCGCGATCACGCGGGCGCTAATGGCGGTCGTGCACGACGGCGTATCACCTGAAGCCGCTTTGAAATTTCTCGCATGAGCACGCCCCCTTCATCCTTCACGACTTCGGCTCAACCGGTGCGCGTCGCCGTCATTGGCGCCGGTCTCATGGGCCGCGAGGTCGCCAGTGCCTTTGGCCGCTGGTTTGCCCTGCTGGATTGTCCGGTGCGGCCCGAGCTCGTCGCCGTGTGCGACGTCAATGCCGCGGCGCTCGATTGGTTTCGCCAAGTGCCTACGGTGCGTCACTTCGACACCGACCACCGTACGCTGCTTGCGCGTTCTGATATCGACGCGGTTTACGTCGCGGTGCCGCACCATCTGCACGAAGCCATTTATTTCGATGTGCTGCGGGCGGGCAAAGATCTCTTCGCGGAGAAGCCCTTCGGTATCGATCTTGCGGCGGCGCGTCGCATCCGAGACGAAGCGAACCGGCTTGGGCGTTTTGTGCGTGTTTCCTCCGAGTTTCCGTTTCTGCCCGGCGTGCAGCGTGCGTATCAACTGGCACGCAGCGGAGCGCTCGGACGCATCATTGAAGTGCGCTGCGCGTTTTTGCACTCGAGTGATCTCGATCCAGCCAAGCCGATCAATTGGAAGCGCCAGAGCGCGTATTGCGGTGCGGCCGGAGTGATGAATGACCTCGGGCTCCACGTTGCGCACTTACCACTGCGGCTGGGTTGGAAACCGACCAGCGTATACGCGCAGCTTCAGAAAATTTACACCGAGCGGCCCGACGGTAAAGGTGGGGTCGCCGCCTGCGATACTTGGGACAACGCCGCCTTGCACACCCACGCGCAGATCGGCGGCCACAACGTCCCGCTCACGCTTGAGATGAAACGCCTCGCGCCAACCGAGACTAACACCTGGATTTTCGAAGCTCTCGGTACGGACCGAGGGGTGCGTTTTTCCACTAAGGAACCCAAGACCCTTTGGCTTTTTCGCCGCGACAAGGAGCAGTGGTGGGAGAAAACGGATCTCGGTTTTGGTACGCCCTTTAAAACCATCACGGGCCATATTTTTGAACCCGGATTCCCAGACATTCTGCAGCAAATGTGGGCGGCGTTTCTCGCCGAGCGTGCTGGATTGCTAGGCGACCGCTTCGGCTGCGCTACGCCTGAAGAGGCTGTAGCGCATCACGAGATCTGGGCGGCCGCACTGGCGAGCCAGCGCGACCAAACCGTGGTCTCGGTTGGCTAAATTTTATCCGCCTTCATCTTTTTCGTTCCCCTAATTTATCCCTATTTTATTATGCATCGCTCCGGCATTATCTCAGGCGGCAATTGGATCGTTGATCACGTAAAACTCATCGACAATTGGCCGCCGCAAGACGCGCTCGCTTCCATTCTTTCTCAATCCGACGGCAACGGTGGTTCGGCTTACAACTTGCTTAAAAATCTTTCGCGCCTCGGCGCAGGATTT
>Ga0214919_10003382_pt1 | contig 24139 bp, 18 predicted proteins | sample LL1503_MetaG_FD_177994 | JGI IMG/M metagenome (GOLD analysis project Ga0214919, IMG submission 177994) | Freshwater microbial communities from Lake Lanier, Atlanta, Georgia, United States - LL-1503 | ecosystem: Environmental > Aquatic > Freshwater > Lake | place: USA: Georgia | collected... | reverse complement strand
GGTTAAAATCACTCGAAGATGGTCATGTGGTATTCTTTGATGAATTAAATAATAGTTTGCATCCTTTTTTAGTTAAATTTTTAGTGAATAAGTTTAATCGTGTTGTGTCTAATCCCAATCACGCACAATTAATCTTCTCAACACATGAAACCTCATTATTAGACCAAAAATTTATGGGCAGAGATCAAGTGTGGTTTTGTGAAAAAGATAGTACACGAAGTACCAAACTTACGTCTTTGATAGAGTATAAACATCGTTCAGATATTTTAAGTATTGAAAAAGCTTATTTATCAGGTCGTTATAACGCAGTTCCTTTCATTGATGATGAGTTATGAGATGAGTTATATCAAACGTAACCATGCAATAAATCAGCGTAAAGCTAGCACTATTGATATTCAGCCACGGATTCTAATTGTTACTGAAGGAACAGTCACCGAACCGACGTATTTTCGCTGGTTAAAACGTCATTTAAAAATTAGTCCAGCAGATATTATTGAAGTTAAGGATAGTGGAGGCAGTACCGATCCTAAATCAATTGCTAGTCTTGCGATTGAGTTATTTAAAGAAAGCCTACAAGAAGGTAACCCTTATAGTTTTGTTTTTTGTACGGTAGATCGCGATGCACATGGTCGAACAAAATTTTTTGATGCAAAACGCTTAATTGATGGAGCTAACCAAAGTCATCAAAATCAATTTCGACTAATAATTACTTACCCCTGTATTGAGCATTGGTTTGTGTTACATTTTGCTAATGATAGTCATGTATATCTGAAACCGATGTTAGGTAGAGGTTCAATCGGTTCAGATGCTAAGCGTTATTTTAAACACACCTATTATGCAAGCTATGATGAAACTGATAAAAGGCAACTTGAAAAAATGTTTAATAGTAGCTTTACTGACATTAATCGAATAAATGCAATTAAATTTGCAAGAGGGCAACTTCGTGATATTACCGCAAATGGAATTAATCCGCTAAGCTTAATGTTTAGCCTTGCTACAATTATTGAAAGCATTGCTAGACCAGATTTTTTGGCAAAAAATGACATTCCAGAGTTTAGTTTTCAGCAATATACTAAAGTAATCGAAGAGTTTTTTGCAGAATTTAACCGCGATAGTACTTTATAGAGTATCTAATGGACATTGACAAAATAATAAAACAGCTCCAAGAGCTTTGCAAACATAATCGTATAATTTTCTGGCAAGATGATGGCTATTTTGAAAAAATATTAGCTGAAATTGAGCTTGAATTAGACAATGTGGTAATTATCAACACCAATCTTGTAACTAACTTAGAAATTAAAGTTAGAGTTGAGCTTGAGCAAATTAATGATAAATTTATTATTTATCGCACTACTGAAGTGCTACCTGATGATGATTGGCTATTAAATATAAAATGTTATGCCAAAGCCTTTAGTGCTAATCCTAATGCCTTAACCTTACAAGAATTTGGCTTAGATTATAATTTAATTCCGTGGATGGGGCGCCACTTTAGCTTCTTTAAGAGCAAAGATCGGCGAGAACGTTTTAAAAAGTTGCTGAATGAGGGCGATGAAGAAGCGATTTTAACTATCAAGCTATTAGCGGTTAGTCTAAGAATCCAAGAGTGGGATCACGAAGCAATTTTAACCCGAATTTTAAGTTTATATACTCAGGATAAATTTGCTGAACTTGAAGCTGATTTAGAAAATTTTGGGCTAATCGAATGCCTCTGGAATGTCTTTGCTAAAGAGTATGCCGCTGATTTAAGTCATCCGCAGTTGATTGGTTTTATTCAATCTTTATTAGTTTCTGATTTATATGCTGGATTTACGCCTAAAAATGATTTCCCCGCTACATTAAAACATTATGTACTTGAGACTAAATTAAACAATATCGTCGCTTTATTTAGCCATTTGCGTGATAGAGATTCATTTAAAATTGATTATTTAAAACTAAGCCAAAATGTTGCTGAAGAATTGGCTATCGAGTTACATTTGCAAAATATTAATGCTAGCTCAATGATCAATAACCAAACATTTTTGGATGTTGATCGGCAGATTTGTCAAATTATTACTCGAGATTTAGCTAGTGCAAATATTGATAAATTAGAAGGCTATAAAGCTATCAGTAGTCAACGTAAATTGCTATTTTGGGCACGGAATTTTACCGAGGAATTGAATGTCAGTGATATGTATGACGGATTAATCGCCGCAATTAATTATCTTTTATTGAGTAAACAAATCGTCAAATTTATTTATAGTAGTGCAGATGAATGCTTTACTGATTACACTCAACAAATTTATTTATTTGATTTATATTATCGTCAATTTGTAGCTAGTTTGCAGCGGACATCTTCGAGCCAATTAAAGTATTTGTCCGAGAGTTTAATTGAGCCACATTATACAAACACCTATTTACCACAACTTTCCAGCGTTTGGGATCGGTTATTGATCGATGGATTTTTAGATGCTTGGCAAATCAGTGATGTAAGTAATCAATATAGTTTTTATCATAAATTTATTCACACCCGAGTTCAAAGTGAGTTCCGCACTGTTGTAATTATAAGTGATGGTATGCGCTTTGAAGTTGCGAAAGAGCTTCAGCAAAGGATTGCAAAATTAGATAATTATGCCAGTCAGATTACGCCATTACTAGGGGTATTGCCAAGCTATACCAAGCTTGGAATGGCGGCATTATTGCCTAATGCGGGATTAAGCTATCGTAATGATATGGTTTATATTGATGACATGAATGTCAGTGATAGTAAAGGGCGTGACTTAGTGCTTAATAGAGTAAGCGGGCAAGCTATTATTTTTAGCGAGTTTAATAGTAAAACCATAAAAGAGCGTAAAGAATTTATTAATCAGAAATATGTAACTTATATTTATCATAATCTAATTGATGCAACAGGTGATAAGCCATTGTCAGAACATAAAACCGCAGGCGCTTGTGCCGATACGATTGATGAGCTAATTAAGTTAATTAGCAGCCTTACTAATAATTACATGTGTTCGAGAGTTTATGTGACTAGTGATCATGGATTTACATTCCAAAGTTCATCAATAGGAGATGCTGATATTAACAGGATTAATCTAGAGGGCATAGTGGTAATTCAAGAACATAAGCGCTTTAAATTACTTGATCAAAATCTGAAACATAAGGATTTCCCTTTGATTGCTAATTTAAGTAAAACTTCTGGTGTTATTGATTCAAATTACCATACCGTTTTAGCTAATCGTCATGGGCGATTTAACTTAACAGGTGGCGCTAAATATACTCATGGTGGTGCATCGTTACAAGAGATAGTTATTCCAGTGGTTGAAGTTAATTATAACTCGAAAAGAGCCGAAAATAAAATTAGTCTGGTAGCTGCAAAATTTAATCTGAGTACTAATTTTAAAGTTACTACTTATAGTTTTAATGTTGAAGTTTTTCAATGCGAGGCAATTTCTAGTTCAATATTGGCAGATGATGTTAGCATTGAAGTGCTGGATGAAAATAATAATTCAGTTTCTGACGTTAAACGAATTTCTCTAACTTCAACAAGTCATGAAGTCAGCCAACGGATGACTAAAGTATCATTAGCCCTTAAACAAAGCATTAGCTATTCAAGGGCTGAGAAATATCGCTTAACTATGCGTGGCAAAACTCAAGCTAAAGATAACCAGCTTATAACGATTGATATTATAGGATTTGATAATGATTTCTGATTATATTAATTTAGATACTCTTTTAAATCAAAGCTTTGCGGGAAAAGTGGTTCGTAAAGATTTAACCAAGAAGATTAAAGAAGGTGCAAATGTACCCGTGTATGTATTAGAGTATTTGCTTGGTGGGAATTGTACCTCAGAAGATTCTGAAATCATTCAACAAGGTTTGGAAACGGTCAAAAGAATCTTAGCAGAAAATTATGTTCGGCCTGAAGAGAGCGAAAAAATAAAATCATTAATGCGTGAGCGGGGTAGTTATAAAATCATTGATAAAGTAACCGTTAGGTTAAATGAAAAAAAAGATATTTATCAAGCTGATTTGGCTAATTTGGGAATTAGTGATGCTAATATTAATGGCGGGTTTGTTAAACGCTTTGAGAAATTATTAGTTGGTGGAATTTGGTGCATTATTAATGTTCAGTATAATTACCAAGAAGGTTCTAATCTTTCGCCGTTCATGGTTAGCGATGTTAAGCCGATTCAGATGCCAAATATGGATTTGCAAGAATTATTTAATGGGCGTAGAGCATTTAGTACTCAAGAATGGCAAGATGTATTAATTCGTTCAACAGGGATGGAGCCGACCAACCTTGACTCTCGTACAAAATGGCATTTATTAGCACGAATGATACCATTTGTTGAAAATAACTATAATATGTGTGAATTGGGACCACGGGGGACTGGTAAAAGCCATATTTATAAGGAAGTTAGCCCGAATAGCATTTTGGTGTCAGGCGGACAAACCACAGTCGCCAATTTATTTTATAACATGGCTAGGCGTACTGTTGGTTTGGTTGCGAATTGGGATGTTGTCGCATTTGATGAAGTTGCAGGAATAAATTTCAAAGACAAAGATGGCATTCAGATTATGAAAGATTTCATGGCATCAGGTTCATTTGCACGGGGGAAGGATCAAGTTTCTGCCAACGCGAGTATGGTCTTTGTTGGCAATATTAATCAGTCAGTTGATACATTAGTTAAGACTAGTCATCTACTAGTTCCATTTCCTGAGGCAATGATTGATTGTGCTTTCTTTGATCGCTTTCATGCATATATTCCAGGCTGGGAAATACCTAAGATGCGCCCAGAGTTTTTCACCAACTATTATGGTTTAATTACTGATTATTTAGCTGAATTTATGGCACAACTGCGGAAATATACTTTTGCTGATGTAATAGATAAATATTTCAAATTAGGCAGTGCACTAAATCAACGTGACACGATTGCGGTCAAAAAAACTGTGTCTGGTCTGATGAAATTAATTTATCCTAATGGTGAATATAGCAAAGAAGATATTAGAGCTATTTTAGAGTATGCTTTGGAGTTGAGGCGGCGGGTAAAAGAACAGCTAAAAAAAATTGGGGGCTTAGAATTTAGTGATGTACATTTTTCCTATATTGATTTAGAATACAATGCGGAATACTATGTTACCGTCCCAGAACAATCCAGTGGGAAATTAATTCCTGAGGGGATATCAAGTACGGGAAATGTTTATACTGTAGCCCGTGGTGCGAATGATAATTTTGGGCTTTATTTGATTGAATTACAGAAAATACCAGGGAATGGCGGTATTACCATTTTTAATGCTAATCAGTCAGCTAAACAATTAGCTAAAATTGGACTTGATGTTTTTAAAGCCAACGTTGCTCAAATTCTAACGAGTGCTAAGTCAAATAACTATGATTATAAATTAAATGTAGTTGAATTGCATAATAGTGGTTCACCATCCGCGCTTAGTTTAGTTACGTTTATTTCGTTGTGTTCCTCAATTGCTGAGAAACCACTTCAATCAGAATTAGTCGTTTTAGGTGAAATTAGCTTAGGTGGAACCGTTAAGCCAGTTGAAAATCTCGCTGAGTGTTTACAAATCGCTCACGATAGTGGGGCTAAAAAGATTTTACTACCGATGAGTAGCGCAGTGGATATACCAACTATACCAGTTGAGTTATTTACTAAGTTTACGACATTATTTTATTCTGATCCAAAAGATGCAGTTTATAAGGCATTAGGAATAAACTAGTTAGTTTGTAGATGATTATTGTCCATAAGCAATCTATTCTCTTATTAAGAGCCTTTGAGTTTTATTAGGAAAAACGTACTTACTTATACCGTTATAAAGTACTAACATAATTAAAGCAGCTCTGTTATAATTACGTTGTATTAAATTGTATCCGAAAGAGGGGTTTGTGATGTTTAAAAAAGTTTATGTTCCAATCGATAATTCAGATATTTCTGATAAAGTATTGCAAGAAGCAATTGATTTAGTTAAGTCGACTAAAGCTGAATTAAGAATTAGTCATGTGGTTAATCTCGAGCAGATTACGTTTGGGATTGAAATGGTTGGCGTAGCTGAGTTAAAAGATGCATTATTAAATATCGGCAAAACCTTAATTGATCAAGTAAAAGAGCGTATTGCCAAAGAAGGCGTACCAGCAGAAGTTAAATTAATTGAAAATTATGGTTCTGATATTGGTAGTCTGATTGCTGAAGACGCTAAAGAATTCGGTGCTGATTTATTTATTTTAGGTTCACATCATTTGGGTTCATTCTCTCATTTTATTACTGGTGGAATTGCTGAAGATCTGGCACATGAAACCCAGATTCCGATATTACTTATTACCAAACATAAGCAAAGTTAGTAACTACTTCTGGCAGTTATCAGTAGGGTTTATGAGTGGGTGGCTGAGGCTGCCCATTTTTTATTTTAAGCGTGTATATCATGAAAAATAATGTATTGACCTTTAGCGATCATTCGCGGCATTTTAAAGATTGCATTTACGTTTATCCGGTAGTATCCAGACGCTCTCAGGGGGTGTCATTGGGGATTAATTTAAACATCAATAATGCTTGTAACTGGCGCTGTGTGTATTGTCAGGTTGAAGGTCTGGTGCGGGGTAAGCCGGAACGGATTGACTTACCACGTCTAAAATTCGAGCTCGATATGATGCTGGACTGGATTGTCAATGGCAAGTTTATTCAGGAATATGCACCGGTTAGTTTGCGGCGCTTTAATGATATTTGCTTATCAGGTAATGGTGAGTCAACATTATCTGAAGATTTTGTTACGGTCTGTGAAATAATTGCTGAGTTGCGACAAAAATACTCTATTGGTACAGATGTAAAAACAGTATTAATCAGTAATGGCAGCGAAATTTTAAAAGAAAATGTTCAACAAGGTCTTAAGATTATTGCCGAAAATAATGGTGAGCTGTGGTTTAAGATTGATCGGGCCAACCCCAGTGCAATTAATCTGGTAAATCAAGTAAGTATTGATATTAATGGAGTGATAAAACGTTTAGAGTTAGCCAGCTCATTGTGTAAAACGTATGTGCAGAGTTGTTGGTTTCAAGTTGATGAGATTGAGCCTACAGCTGAATTAGTTACAGAATTTGTTGCTCTTATGCTGCAATTAAAACCTTATATCGCCGGAGTATTACTCTATTCAACTGCTAGAAATCCTGCACTAGCAGAGGGAAATAATATCTCTCAGGTTTCGCCCGAGTTTTTAACTAATCTGGCTGGGCAAATTGCAGCTCACGGGATTATGGTGAAAAACTATGTTTAATAGGATGTTATGAAGATTTATGTTGATGCGGATGCATGCCCTAAAGTGATTCGCGAAATTGTTTATCGCGCGGCTGAACGCACTAAAATAGCAGTGTTGATGGTGGCTAACCACTTCTTTCAATTGCCTAATTCTCAATTTGTGACCATGGTGCAAGTTCCATCGGGGTTTGATGAAGCAGATAAATGGATTGTTGAAGCTGTGGCTGCTGGGGATCTAGTAATTAGCAATGATATTCCTTTGGCTGATCTGGCAATACAAAAGCAGGCGCGAGTGATTAATCTGCGTGGTAAATTGTATGATGCCAATAATATAAAACAAGCTTTGGCAACTAGGGATCTACTCTCTGAACTGCGTGATAATCAGCAAATTTCAGGTGGTCCGCCGCCAATGAACCCTACGGCGATAAAACTATTTGCCCAGCAGCTTGATAAAGAATTAGGTCGCAAATAAGATTTATACTCAATCAGCTGGTTAATCTTGTTATTTATAATGTGAGTTGTATATGTATGATGATATTTTTCTCTTTGTTAAATTAGTTAATCACGACAACTTTCGTAAATTAGCCACGGTGCTAAATATCTCACAGTCAACCATCAGTCGTCGCATTCAAAATTTGGAAATTCAGCTAAAACAACAGTTGATTAAACGTAATTCAAATGGTTTTGTACTTACCAACGAGGGTGAGGCATTATACAAGCGTTTTATGCATTATGAGGTTGAGTTAAATTCAGCTTTGGATAGTGTGACTACAGCTTATAATGGTTTATCTGGAACTTTACGTATTGCATTACAACCAACTATTGCTCAACGGCTTATTTCTGCCCAAATTCCGTTTTTTCAGAAAGACTATCCTGGTGCTAAACTAATTATTAAATATGTTAGTGACGCGGTTAACATGGTTCATGATAATTATGATCTCGCAATTTGTTCGCGGATGCCAACTTCGCAGGAAAGCAAAATTCGGCCATTAAGTAAATTGACACTCAAATTATTTGCTACTCCTGAATATGCTAAAAAATTTGGAATCCCGCAAACTTTAGATGAGCTGAGTCAATATCCTTTTGTGGGAAGTGTTAATGATGATAATACTCCGATGGTTGATTATGTAAGTAGACATGAAGTAAGTGGTGAAGAGGTGCTAATCAGGAACGAATCTAACTTATATGTCAATAATATGCTGCATGGTTTGGAAATGGCAAAGAGTAATCTATGCATTGTTGCAGTTTGGAGTATCCTGGTTAGACAACAATTGTCACGTCATGAATTAATTCCAGTCCTGCCAGAGTATAGCTTTGGTGACTTTAACTGTTCTCTTATCAAAAATCATGATTCTTCAACCGAACTCGAGCGGGCGTTTGTCAAATTTATTGAAAATTGTTTTATTGAATAAGAAGCTAAGTTAGTTTTTATTATTTTGTATTGTATACTCAATCAGATTCATCACACTAGGTTGTTGCCAAGCTTCTCACCTACTAGCTGTAGGCTTCGTCACTTGTCGCCTGCTAGTATTTCGAATCAGTTTGAATATAGTTGGCAGGAAATTTATAAGCGAATCAAGTTGTAGACCGTTGTTAGGTCTCTTTCTAAATATAGCGTTTAATTTCAAATCCTTTTAGACTTCTTTTTGTTATTCAATTTTGCATCAGCGTTATGCAAAAATAGCTCTATCCAAAACTAATTAAGTTGAAATATAATTGGTAACTTAGTTTACATTCTTTAAAAGAAAGCTAATTAATATGTCTAGAGCAATAAATGCTGCCGAACGTAAGATATTGATTCTGGCATCTTTGGGTGGAATGCTAGAGTTCTATGATTTTACGATTTATGGATTTTTTTCATTGTATTTTGCCGAGCAGTTTTTTCCCACCACGGATAAGTTTGTGGCAATTATGCTTAGTTATACTGTATTTGTGATCGGTTATATCGCCAGACCAATTGGTGGAATATTATTTAGCCATCTGGGCGATGTAATAGGAAGGAAGTTAGTTTTAATCGTTACTATGTTAATCATGGGTATTGCATCATTAGGAATTGGAATTGTACCAGTATATGCTCAAATTGGGATATTTGCTCCGATTTTATTATTAGTCCTTCGCTTGAGCCAGGGGTTAGCGATCGGTGGTGAGATTCCGGGAACTGTGGTTTATGTTACTGAATATATGCCGCATAAGAGTGGATTTGCGATTGGTTGTGTTATGGCTGGAGTTGGCTCCGGATTACTTCTTGGTGCCTTGGTTAATGTTGTGCTGAGCTCGCTTTTATCTATAGAACAAATTCATAGTTATGGCTGGCGGATACCATTTCTTTTAGGCGGGGTACTTTGTGGAGTTAGCTACGTAATTCGCAAACAATTGCATGATGTGCATACACTTGACAAAATCAGCCGTTCTGCAGCACCATTGCTTACATTATTTAAAAAGTACTCTAAATTATTAGTGAGTGGTGTGGGTGTTGGAGCGATTGCGGGTAGTTGTACGATGTTGATTTTAGTTTTTATGCCAACTTATTTAGTCGATTTAGCTAAAATTGAAAATAGCAAAGTTGCGGATTTATTGCTCGTTGCTAATGCCTTGATGATGGTGGTAAGCTATCTCTTTGGTATTCTTGCGGATAAGTATAATCGTTATACGGTGATGCGGCTTTCATTGTTTTTTGCCATTCTTGCAACTAGTGTTTGTTATTATTTGATTAGTCAGCATCTTGCAATAGTTTTTGCAGTGCTCTGTTTGGCTACGCTGCCGGGTATTTTTGCAACGATGGTTCCGTTACTGGTGAGTCATTTGTTTCCTGCTGAGATTCGTTTAACGGGTGTAGCGTTGTCTTATAATTTAGGGCACACTATATTTGGTGGCTTAGCACCAATTATCATTACTTGGTTAATACATAATTATGGTTGGGTTGCGTTAGCACCGATTGGGTATTTTTTGATAGTAATCATGATTGCACTAAGTGCGTGCTATTTTTGTCAAAAGCAAGATCGACGCGACTATACTCAAACTGATTTGAAATAATAGTAGGCGATTTATGACGAAGCCTACACATAGTAGGTGAGGAGTAAATTAACGACCTCGGATGATGAATCTGATTGAGTATAGCAACTAATTTTAAAAGGGTAAATTAAATAATGCATAGTTATCAAATGACAGAGTCAGGGGTTTGGTCTTGTCGCCCGGATGCCAAAGAAAATGAGTATTTTTGTCAGAGTATTAGTCATAAAAACCTTGAATCAGAGCAGTTGCAAAAAGTTGATTTTGCGATTTTGGGTTTTGCTAGTGATTTGGGGGTTCAGCGTAATCATGGGCGGGTTGGGGCAAAATTATCACCAATTAAAATTCGCCAATTTTTATCGCGGATGACAGTACCTTTTGCGCTATCTGGGTATGATTGTGGTGATGTGCTAGTGGACAATAAGCAAAGCTTATTGGCAGCACAAACTCAGTTTGCTGGCAAAATTACGCAATTAGTAGAGCATGGTATTACACCACTGGTTCTCGGTGGTGGGCATGAAACTGCGTATGGACATTTTATGGGATTGATGAATTCATCTAAAGCTGATGATATTGCTATTCTTAATTTTGATGCGCATTTTGATTTACGTCCAGTTGCAGCGGATAATGAGGGTACTTCAGGCACGCCATTTCGTCAGATTTATAATGATTGTACTGCACAAGGGCGGGCATTTAATTATTATTGTGTTGGGATTCAGCCGCGGGCAAATATTCGTGAATTGTATGAGTTTGCAGAGAAAAGTGGAACAAAATATCTGGAAGCCGCGACAGTAATGGCTAATCCAGAGTGTGTAAGCCAATTAATCAGCGAAATCTTGGCGAAACATAAACAAGTATACGTGACGATTTGTTTGGATGTCTTTCACTACAGTTATGCACCGGGAGTGAGTGCTCCACAAGCGCTGGGAATAACTCCACAGATTGTGATGAGTGCATTACAACAGCTTCGTCAAAGTGGCAAAGTTTTGAGCTTAGATGTCGTGGAATTAAATCCAGAATTTGATATTGATAATCATACTGCACGTTTAGCGGCGGTATTGTTGACTGAATTTTTATATTTTTAACTAAAAAGGAGTTTATTATGAGTAGAGTTATTCGCGCAAATCGCGGCACAAAATTAACCGCAAAATCGTGGCTAACTGAAGCACCTTTACGAATGTTGATGAACAACCTGGATCCGGAAGTTGCTGAACGTCCTGAGGATTTGGTGGTTTATGGCGGTATTGGTAAAGCCGCACGTAATTGGGAATGTTTTGATAAAATTGTTGAAGTATTAACTACGCTAAAAGATGACGAGAGCTTATTAGTTCAATCGGGTAAACCAGTTGGGGTATTCCAAACTCACCCTGATGCACCACGGGTGCTGATTGCCAATTCAAATATCGTTCCGCATTGGGGAACTTGGGATCATTTTAACGAACTAGACCGTAAAGGCTTGATGATGTATGGTCAAATGACTGCGGGTTCTTGGATTTACATCGGTTCACAGGGGATTGTGCAGGGTACCTACGAAACTTTTGTTGAAATGGGCCGTCAACACTATAACGGTGATTTATCTGGCAAATGGATTTTGACTGCTGGTTTAGGCGGTATGGGTGGCGCACAACCTTTAGCTGGGGTTTTGGCTGGTGCTTCAGTACTTGCTATTGAATGTGATGAAACACGGATTGATTTTCGGATGCGTTCACGTTATGTAGATTATAAGGCTAAATCTTTAGATGAAGCGATGGAAATAATCAATAAAGCGGTTGCTGAAAAACGTGCAATTTCAGTTGGCTTACTAGGTAATGCGGCGGAACTTTTACCTGAAATGATACGTCGTGGTATCCGCCCAGATGCGGTAACTGATCAAACCAGTGCACACGATCCATTAAATGGTTATTTACCACTTGGCTGGAGCTTAGAGCAGGCAGTTAAATTACGCAAAGAAAACCCTGAGCTAGTGGTTGCAGAAGCTAGAAAATCGATGGTGGTTCATGTTCAGGCGATGTTAGATTTCCAAAAACAAGGTATTCCTACTTTTGATTATGGTAATAATATTCGCCAAGTTGCTTTGGAAGAGGGCTTGCAAAATTCCTTTGATTTCCCAGGTTTTGTTCCGGCATATATTCGTCCATTATTCTGTAAAGGTGTTGGACCGTTCCGTTGGGTGGCTTTATCAGGTGATCCTGAAGATATTTATAAAACTGATCAAAAAGTTAAAGAATTATTGCCGAATGACAAACATTTACATAATTGGTTGGATATGGCACGTGAGCGGATTCAATTCCAGGGCTTACCAGCGCGGATTTGCTGGGTTGGTTTAGGTGATCGTGCGCGCCTGGCTTTGGCATTTAACGAAATGGTTAAAAGCGGCGAATTGAGTGCACCGATTGTAATTGGACGGGATCACTTGGATTCCGGTTCAGTAGCCAGCCCTAATCGTGAAACTGAAGCGATGCTAGATGGTTCGGATGCAGTCTCTGATTGGCCGTTATTGAATGCGCTCTTAAATACAGCTGGTGGCGCAACCTGGGTTAGTATACATCATGGAGGTGGAGTTGGAATCGGTTATTCTCAGCATGCCGGAGTAGTAATCGTTGCCGATGGGAGCGATGCAGCCGCCAAACGTCTCGGTCGCGTACTAACCAACGATCCTGCAACAGGTGTAATGCGTCATGCCGATGCTGGTTATCAAATCGCGATTGATTGCGCGAAAGAGAAAAATTTAAATTTACCAATGGTTAAATAATTTTTAAGGAATATTTATGGCACAATTTACACTAAATGTTGGTAATTTAAGCATCACTGATTTGATGCATTTAACTTACACTAAAGATGCTACGATTAAAATTACTGAGCAGGATTATACTAATATCCAAGCCGCTACGGATTTAGTTGCTGAGACGATTAAAAACGGAATCACGGCGTATGGAATTAATACTGGATTTGGTTTATTAGCTAATACCATTATCCCAAATGATCAGCTTGAAGAGTTACAACGTAAAATTGTCCTTTCTCATGCCTGCGGAGTAGGTGAATATTTACCTGATCAAACAGTGCGTTTATTGCTTTTGCTTAAAATTAATAGTTTGGCGCGCGGTTTCTCGGGTATTCGTCCAGTTACGGTAGATTATTTGATCGCCTTATTTAATAATCAAATTTATCCATGTATTCCGGCTAAAGGTTCAGTTGGTGCTTCGGGTGATTTGGCACCGTTGGCACATATGAGCATGACCTTAATCGGCGAGGGTGAAGCACGGGTAAACGGGCAAGTTATGTCAGCCAAAGAGGCATTGGCAAAGATCGGTTTAAAACCATTGACTTTGATTGCTAAAGAAGGTCTGGCATTACTTAATGGAACGCAAACTTCTACTGCCTTGGCATTAATTGGTTTATTTCAGGCGTTACGTAATTTCTCAATTGCAATGTTAAGCGGCGCTTTAAGTATTGACGCGGCTAAGGGTAGCATTGTGCCATTTGACGCGCGGATTAACTTTCTTAAAAATTGTCCGGCACAAATTAGTTACTCAAAAATCATGTATGATTTACTCAAAGATAGTGAGCTATTAGAATCTCATGCAGATTGTACCAAAGTTCAGGATCCCTATTCATTACGTTGTCAACCACAAGTGATGGGTGCAGTTTTGACTTATTTATTTAGTGCGGCTGATAATCTGGTTAATGAAGCCAATGCAGTATCGGATAATCCATTGGTCTTTACCAAAGAAAAAGAAATTTTATCCGGTGGTAATTTCCATGCGGAATTAGTTGCTATTTCAGCGGATTTAATTGCAATTGCTGTATCTGAAATCGGCGCGATTTCTGAGCGTCGAATTTCGTTGTTGATTGATAGTCATTTAAGTAGCTTGCCACCATTTTTGGTGAATAATCCAGGGGTTAATTCGGGTTTCATGTTAGCACACGTAACAGCTTCAGCGTTGGCTTCAGAGAATAAAACTCATGCGCATCCAGCAAGCATTGATAGTTTGCCAACTTCTGCTAATCAGGAAGATCACGTGAGTATGGCAACTTTTGCTGCACGTCGGCTTGGTGGTATCAATGAAAATGTGTTAAATATTCTCTCGATTGAGACTTTGGCGGCTTGTCAGGGGATTGATATGCGCGCACCGCTTAAGTCATCGGTACAATTAGAACGCGCTAAAGGTTTGGTGCGGGAAAAAGTTCCATTCTATGCGGAAGATCATTATTTTGCAGCGGATATTAATAATGCACGTAAAGTAATCTCGGCTACGGAATACTATATGCCGATTTTGCAACAGCTACTGAGTGTCTACTCAAATAAAGCATAATCTTCTTTAATTAAGCGGGGTATTTTGTATTAAATATCCCGCTTAATTTTATTTCGGAAAGTTAACCATATGGATTTTGATTGCTTATTAGTTAATGCCAATGCATTGTTGGACTTGAATACTGCGCTACCTACAGCTAATTGCGTGATTGGTATTACTAACGGTAAAATTAGTTTAATTACTCAAATAGCAGACTGGAGTCAGTTTCAGGCTAAAGAATTAATTGATCTTAAAGGTCAGCTACTTACTCCTGGATTGGTTGATTGCCATACTCATTTGATTCACGCGGGCAGTCGGGCGAATGAATTTAAAATGCGCCTTGATGGTGCTAGCTATGCCGAAATCGCTGCCGCTGGTGGCGGAATCAAATCTACAGTCAAAGCAACTAATGCCGCTAGTCATGCAGAACTTTTTGAATTGGCCGCAGCTCGTGCCAAGCTGTTGCAGCGTTCTGGTGCAACTACGATTGAAGTCAAATCTGGCTATGGTTTAAGTGTTGAGGGCGAGCTTAAAATGTTGCAAGTTGCGCGCTCACTAAATGAGCAGCTGGCAATAGATATTGTACCGACTTTTCTGGGGGCGCACGCTGTGCCAGCTGAATATGCCGGACGGAGTGATGATTATGTCAATTTGATTATTCATGAGATGCTACCAGCAGTTAAAGAGCAACAACTTGCTGAGGTAGTTGATGGTTTTTGTGAAAACATCGCATTTTCCCCTGCGCAAATGGAACGTATATTTGAGCAAGCGCAGAAAATGGGCTTTAAGCTCAAGCTTCATGCAGAACAACTAAGCGATCAAAAAGGTGCTAAATTAGCTGCGCAGTTTCATGCCTTATCCGTAGATCATTTGGAATATCTAGACCCTCAGGATGTGATAAACTTATCGCTTGCCAGAACGGTTGCAGTACTATTACCCGCTGCATTTTACTTTCTAAAAGAAACTAAATTACCACCAATGGCAGCGCTTAGAGAGCATAAAGTTCCAATCGCAATAGCCAGTGATATGAATCCTGGTACTTCACCATTTATGTCATTACCATTAATCATGAATATGGCGTGTGTTTGTTTTGGTTTGAGTGTAAGCGAGGTTTGGCAAGGTCTAACAATCAATGCTGCTAAAGCGCTTGGTCTTGACCAATCAATTGGTAGTATTGCGGTTGGTAAACAAGCCGATTTTGCACTCTGGGATTGCACAAGTCCGGAAACAGTTATTTATAACTCAACTGGAGATTTGTGTCGCGGAATTTTTAAAAATGGAATATTTATCAATTCGTAGTTGCATTTATCATTAGCTGATGCAATTAGGTATGAGTATTCTAAACAGTAGCTTTGGGATATAGACGTTAAAAACTTGAGAATAATCAGCAGACGAAGGGTATTGTTTATTTAATTGTAATTTAAATCGTTTTTAAGGAACAACTATGTCGACTCCACCAGCTGAAGCGAAGATGAATGTCAGGGATTTATCTTTTGTAGCGCTATTTTCTTTGATCGTTGGCTCAATGATGGGAAGTGGTGTTTTTGATGTGCCACAAAATGTAGCTCATGGTGCAGGGGTGATTCCAGTTAGTATTGGCTGGATTATTACTGCAGTTGGAGTTTTGGCATTGAGTTGGGCTTTTGCTTATATCTCTAATCAGCGTCCAGATATACAAAGTGGGATTTATGGCTACGCCAAATATGGATTTGGCGATTACGTAGGGTTTAATTCCGCGTGGGGCTATGCCTTAAATGCTCTATTGGCTAATGCAAGTTATTTAATTTATATTTGTGCTACCTTAGGCAATTTTGCACTTTTTAAATTTTTTGGTAGTGGAAATACAATCAGTGCACTGATTGCCGAATCTGCACTGATTTGGGGCGTGTTTTTCTTGGTTAGAAACGGGATTAAAGAAGCTTCAATTGTCAATGTTATTTTAACTATCATCAAAGTATTGGTTTTAGCTAGTATTATTATTGTCTTTGTTTTAGCTTTTAACTGGGGAAAGTTTAAAACCAATTTACATTTTGAACCACATCTTGGCGATTGGTTTACCCAGGTTAAAAGTACGATGTTAGTAACCGTTTGGGATTTTACCGGAATTGAAGCGGCGTGTATCTTTGCGCTTCGTGCTAAACGGATGAAAGATGTAATAAAAGCAACTATGTTAGCAGCGGTAGTTGTCTGTTTGATTACTTCGTTAATTTCAGTTTTGCCATTTGGTATTTTATCAGCACAGGAAATTCGTGAGCTTTCTACACCATCAACAGCTGGGATTTTGGCGCACCTTTATGGTGAAAATAGTGGAAATTTAGTCCGTGCTGCGGTGATTATCAGTGTTCTTGGTGCCTTGCTTGCCTGGACGTTACTGGCGAGTAATATGTTTTATCTGGCATCTGAAGATAAAACCATGCCTAAATCATTTACGAAGCTTAATGCGAATAATGTGCCAATTAACGCATTGGTGATTAGTAGTATTGCAGCGCAAGTCTTTATCGTAGTAGCATTTTTCACTAATGCGGTTTATTTGGCAATGATTCAGTTAGCAACCAGCTTAGTTTTGCTGCCATATTTATTATCGGCAATGTTTGCACTTAAATTAGTTATTGCCGAAGGTAAAGTTGATCGCCTATCATTTGTTAAAGGTGTCTTGGCGGTATTATACGGAATTTGGCTGGTTTATTCTGGTGGAATGATGTTCTTAGCCCTGTCATCGCTCTTGTATTTGGTTGGATCAATCTTTTATTTTATCGCACGAAGAGAACAAGCAAAACCACTATTTGATAATAAATTTGAAATTGGCTTATTTCTTGCTTTGATTGTGATTACGCTTAGTTCATTTGCTGATTGGTCACAAGCCTTTATTACTGGTCAGATTGGCTAATGAGCAGTAAAATTATTCGCCCACAGGATTGGCAACGACAAATCTGGAAAAATGGACAGGGCATGACTAATCAATTATTAATTGAGGAAGATGCTCTGGGTATAATCTGGCGCGTGTCAATTGCTGAAGTTAAACAAGATGGTCCGTTTTCGATTTTTGCTGGTTTTGAGCGGGTAATTGCACTATTAGATGGCGATGGCTTTACGATGAATTTTGATGGTGGTGGCAGTCACACTCTTAATAGTAGATTTCAGGATTTCAGGTTTGCGGGCGATAGTCAGATTCACTGTCAATTATTAGGTAATTCGTCACGAGATTTTAATCTGATGACGAGGCGTGATAAGGTTAACGCCCGATTTAGGACTATTCAATTAGCTGCTGGTGAAGCATATCAACAACAGTTTTCTTCTCGCTGCGTAGTTTTTGTAGCAGCCGGTGCGAGCATTATTTCATTTGCAGAACAAAACCACCAACTTGTAAGTGAAAATGGTCTAGTGTGTTACGACGAAACTGGTAAATTCGAATTGCTAGCAACAATGTCATCTACTATTTTTGTTATTAAAATTGATTTTATTGTGTAAATTTTTCGCAGCTCTACTGCATGATGTTATATAATACTTTTATCGGCAGCGGTATTGGAATTGTGTTTAGTTGAACAGTGCTGTTGCTATTTATAGCCTGAAATTGCAATGGGTTAAGGCGTTTTTTTTGTATGTGCTTTCTGTGAAGGCATAAGGTTTAATTTATTTGTTAATTAAGTTTACATAGTTTAAATAAAGTTAGGAACAGCCACATGTTGAATTATACATGTTTTATAAATAATCAATTTATCAACTCAAATTCTGATAATGATTTGGTGGTTATTAATCCTGCCGATGAGCAGATTGTAGCTAAAATTGTTAACGCTAACAGTCAAGACGTGAATTACGCATTATCTGCAGCAGATGAGGCACAGAAAAAGTGGAAAAAATTAACTAGCATTGAGCGCGGTCAATACCTAAATTTGCTGGCCGATAAAATTATTGAACGAGCAGCAATAATTGGCAGAGTTCTGGCTTTGGAAAGTGGTAAAAGTCTTGAAGATGCAACTAATGAGGCTATCTACGCGGCCGAAGTTACTCGCTATCATGCGGGATGGGCACGCCGAATTGAGGGGGAGATAATTCCAAGTGATACACCCAACGAGAATTTAATGCTCTTTCGTGAACCAATTGGAGTTGCGGCCTGCCTGATACCATTTAATTATCCAGTATACACCTTATTGCGCAAAATTGCGCCAGCCCTAATTACGGGTAATACCGTAATTGTTCGTCCTAGCAATAATACACCATGCTCCGCATTAGAAATTGCTAAAGCAGTTCAGGAGTCAGGTATTCCTGATGGTGTAATCAATATATTAGTAATGAGTCACGATGTTGCTGCCCAAGTGTGTACAGATTCCAAAGTCGGAATTATTACTCTCACTGGTAGTGTAGGTGCAGGGCGCCAGATTTTGGAATATTCTAAGACTAATATTGCAAAATCTTCGCTGGAACTTGGCGGTAAAACTCCGGCTATAGTTGAAGCGGATGCTGATTTAGAAAAAGCCGCACAGTTAATTGTTATGTCAAAGACAACCAATTGTGGACAATTATGTACTGCTGTTGAACGTGTATATGTTCATGAGAGCATTCATGACAAATTTGTTGCACTACTGAAAACCCAGATGGAGCAGAAAAAATTTGGTAATCGTGCGTTAGATCCACAATTAATGGGACCACAAATAAGTAAAAAAGCCCGTGATAATCTTCATGCTATGGTTGAACGAGCAGCATCTGAAGGTGCAACTATTGTTTCTGGAGGTTATATACCACAGCAAGCAGGGTTTTATTATCCGCCTACATTGCTTACTAATTGTACTCAAGATATGGAAGTTATACAAGAGGAACTTTTTGGGCCGGTATTACCTATTGTTAAGTATAAGTCAGTTGACGAAGCATTAGCAATGGCGAATGATCATCAATACGGATTAGCGTCTGTCCTTTTCACCGAGAATTATCATACGATTATGCAGTTTTCCAATAATATCGAAGCTGGGGAACTTTATATAAATCGTACCCCTGCCGATCCTTATCAAGGATTCCATGCTGGCTGGAAACGCTCTGGTTTAGGTGGTGATGATGGTAAGCACGGGATGTTGGAGTTTACGCAAACCCGCCTTGTAATAATGAACTATTAAAGGTAAGCTCATGCAAAAAAATAATGGTGGTGGAATCGAAGCGAAAAGTAAGCGCCAAAAATACCTCCAGCTTCTAATTTTGGTTATAGCAGCCGGGGTGATCTATCCGATGCTCTACTTGCGGCAAAACTATCAAACCTCAATGGAGCAGGTTTTTCATATTACGCCTACTCAATTAGGTTATCTTTATTCTATCCTTGGTATATTCTTCTTTATCTGTTATTTGCCAAGTGGATGGTTAGCTGATCGATTTTTACCACGTAGATTAATTAGCTTTTCATTGGTAGGAACTGGGTTACTTGGTATATGGTATGCTCAATTTCCCAGTTTTAATTATTTATTAATTATCTTTAGTGGTTGGGGAATTACTGCTGGTCTTACTTTCTGGGGTGCTTTGATCAAACAAGTCAACCTTATTTCGTCTGAAGATGAACAGGGCAGATTCTATGGTGCGTTGGATGGTGGAAGAGGGCTAGTTGAGGCGCTCTTGGCAACTATAGCGGTGTCAGTATTTGCCTATATTAATTCACATTCCTCAAATAATGATGTTGCAACTGGTCTGCGCAGTGTAATTTACATATATGCCAGCACCTGTATTGTTGTTGGTCTGATCGTCTATTTACTCAAAGACCAAAACGCAAAAATAATCAAATCAGCTAATGAGTCTGAAAGTTCAAACCTGTGGCAAAATTTAAAATCAATTGCGGCAATTAAAGAGCTATGGCTAATTGCATTAATTATATTTTGTGGTTATCAACAATTCTGGGCAACCTACTTATTTTCCGGTTATATGCAGGAAGGCGGTTTTGGTTTAAGCGCGGTTTCTGCTGGTTTTATTGTCGCAATTAAATTATGGATGCGTCCAATTGGTGGAATTGGTGGTGGTATTCTTGGCGATAAATTCTCCAATATTAGCGTTTTGATTTTTGCGATGCTAATATCATCAGTAAGTCTCATTGGCTTGTCTATGGTGTCAGCCTTACATTCAATTTATATGATTATATTCTTAGTTATTTTTTGCGGTTTACTAACGTATGTAATCCGTGGAATCTACTGGGCTATTTTTGATTTATGCCATATTCCTAACCATGTGAAAGGTTTGGCAATTGGCATAATTTCCATCATAGCGTATACCCCAGATGCATTTTTGCCTGTAATTAGCGGTTATTTATCAGACAAATATCCAGGCCTACTTGGGTACCGAATTTTCTTTATGTATATAGCAACCATGGGGTTGCTTGGTAGTAGCGCAGCCCTAATCCTTAAAAAACGTGTTACAAAAAGGAGCATAATCAAATGAAACTAACTTCAATGGAATCATACATAGTTGCAGTGCCACCGCCCTATGTTGGTGGTATGTATTGGATCTTTGTCAAAATAAAAACTGATTGTGGTATCGAAGGTGTCGGTGAAGTGTACTCTGCCACATTCCACCCAAGCGGAATGCAACATCTGATTAGTGATGTTTTTGAACGTTATTTACTTAATCAAGATCCACACCATATTGAAAAATTCTGGCGACAAGCATATTCTAGTGGTTTTACGCAACGCCCAGACTTAACCATGATGGGAATAATCAGTGGATTCGAGATGGCATGCTGGGATATTATTGGTAAAGCAGCAAATAAGCCAGTTTATGAATTAATTGGTGGTAGAGTTCATGATAAATTAAGAAGTTATACTTATTTATATCCCAAAAATAGTCAAGGTGAGTATGATTATAGCGATCCTGATTTGGCTGCTGAAGAAGCTGCCAGATGCGCTGAGATGGGGTTTACTGCAGTTAAATTTGATCCTGCTGGTCCATATACTGCATTTTCTGGGCATCAGATATCTTTGGGTGTTATGGATCGTTGTGAAGAGTTTTGTAGTAAGGTACGCCAAGCAGTTGGTTCAAAATGCGATATTTTATTTGGTACACATGGGCAAATGGTTCCATCCTCAGCAATCCGCTTAGCTAAGCGTTTAGAGAGGTATGATCCATTGTGGTTTGAAGAACCTGTACCACCAGGGCAAGAATCGGCTATGGCAGAAGTAGCTGCTAAAACCAGTATTCCTATTGCGGCAGGAGAACGTTTGACTACCAAGTATGAATTTCATCGCTTGCTTGATAGTGGTGCTGCTCGGATATTACAAATGAACATCGGGCGTGTTGGTGGAATCTTGGAAGCTAAAAAAATTGCAGCTATAGCAGAAGTTTACTATGCTCAAATTGCACCACACTTATATAATGGTCCAATAGGTGCGGCAGCCAGTTTTCAGGTAGCGGCAGCGAGTCCCAATTTTCTGATTCAAGAAAGCATTATGGCTTGGGGTGGTTTTTACTCTGAAATTTTACAAGAGCCAATCCAGTGGGAAGATGGTTATATTATCCCATCGACTAAACCCGGACTTGGGGTTGAACTAAATATGGATGTTGTAAAAAAACATTCACCATATACCGGATCACGACTTCATTTACAAATGGCTGCTGTTCCGTTTGATGTGAAAAATGATGCTCCAGCTAAAGGATAAGGAATATTTATATGAATTTTGATTATATTATAGTTGGCGGCGGTTCCGCTGGATGCATTCTGGCAGATAAGCTTTCTTCATCAGGTAAACATACGGTGCTATTAATTGAAGCTGGTGGTAGCGATGCTTCGCTGTGGTATAAAGTTCCGATTGGTTACGCTAAATCATATTATGATCCCAAAGTTAATTGGATGTTTTATAGCGAACCAGAAGCCCAATTAAATAATCGTAGTGTTTATTGTCCACGCGGCAAAATTTTGGGTGGTTCTGGTGCAATTAATGCTATGATTTACGTTCGTGGATTTAAAAATGATTTTGCGGATTGGGCTAGTAATGGTAATCCATTATGGTCATATGATCAGGTGCTACCTTTTTTTAAACAGTTAGAAACCCACGCTAGCGGTGAGACAGAGTATCATGGCGGTAGTGGTCCCATTAAAATCACTCAAATGAAAGATGGAGCACACCCCATCTGTAATCAATATTTAGCCGCTTGTAATGAAATTGGGCTTCCTCTAAATGATGATTTCAACGGTGAAACCCCACTTGGCGCTGGGATTTATGACATTAATGTAAATAATGGCTATCGCTCATCAAGTAATTATGAATTTTTGGCAAAAGCACGTAATCGTTCAAACTTATCCATCAAGCTAAACACTATTGTTAATAAAGTTAACTTTAATGGTAAGCAGGCTGTTGGAGTTAATATTACCAGCATGGGTAAAATTGAAGATATTACTGCGAACTGTGAGGTTATTTTAAGTGCTGGCGCGGTTCATAGTCCTATGATATTACAGCTCTCTGGAGTTGGTCCACGTGAATTATTAGCAAAACACAACATCGACATCGTGCATGAGTTGGATGCTGTTGGGAAAAATCTACAGGATCATATTTGTGCTAGTCTGTATTACGAAGCGAATGTTAAAACCTTAAATGATGATTTAAATTCATTATGGGGCAAAGCTAAAACAGCATTAAACTATCTATTCTTCAAAAAAGGTTTGTTTGCTTTAAGCGTAAATCAGGCAGGAGGTTTTTTTAAGGGGGATACTAATCTATCTGATCCCAATATTCAATTGTACTTTAATCCATTGTCTTACCAGATTCCCAAAGATGGTAGCAATAATTTGAAACCAGAACCATATTCAGGGTTTTTGTTGGCATTTAATCCGTGCAGACCTACCAGTCGTGGAACAATTGAAATTTCGGCAAATGACCCATTGGCTAAGCCATTTATTCGCCCTAATTATTTAACTACGGCTCATGACCAAAATGAAGTGCTGCAAGGTACCAAATTAATGTTAAAAATCATGAAGAGCCAGACTATGCAGAAAATCACAGTGCGCCAAACTGTCCCAGATTATCCGCTAAATACCGATGCTGAAATTATTGATTATTTTAAGAATAACTCTGGATCAATCTACCATTTATGTGGCACGTGTGCAATGGGGGATAATCCAAATACTTCAGTAGTTGATCAGTATCTGCGGGTGCATGGAGTCAGTAATTTGCGGGTTATTGATTCATCCATTTTCCCTAATGTAACCTCAGGTAATACCAATGCAAGCACAATGATGGTTGCCTTACGTGGTGCCGATATGATTGTTAATAGCGAGAAAATGCAGTAATCTGCTGATATTAGGGTAAGGTAGGTGCTACATTGCTAGATCTATTTTACCCAAAATAAGTATAAAATAAGAAAGCATTATCTTTATTTCCGGATATGCTTTTTTTACAACCATCATAAGCTTAGTCTAATACTAAGCAATGTTATACTTTCCTGTGTTTAGTATTCTCTTCCACTAATAATAAAACCACTCAAATACGTTCCTTCGTAATACTCATTTAACTTGATTGCAAATCTCCAGAAATTTTATGGTTTATGTTGCATCCGCTGAGGTGAGATGCACCACTTGAAAGCTTAATTTTGAGCTATAATTTGTAACTAAAAATTGGAGTCAAATTATGGCATATAAGCATCTTG
>Ga0214919_10003381_pt1 | contig 24143 bp, 19 predicted proteins | sample LL1503_MetaG_FD_177994 | JGI IMG/M metagenome (GOLD analysis project Ga0214919, IMG submission 177994) | Freshwater microbial communities from Lake Lanier, Atlanta, Georgia, United States - LL-1503 | ecosystem: Environmental > Aquatic > Freshwater > Lake | place: USA: Georgia | collected... | reverse complement strand
ATCGTGATCTAAAAATAGCTTTTTCGTGAGCATTGTTCTGACAGTAGTGCTTTATAATTATTTGTAATTCAATTATTTATAAATTAAAATCTACTTGGTCCACACTAATATTGGGTATTTGCAATTATCTGCCCTTTTTCTTTAGATAGATAAAGACCATTCCTTCAACTCTATCAATTACGAGGTGAAGCTCTGGAAAGCGAAAAATGAGTCAAATAATATCTAACTAATTGATTATCAATAAATGTATAATATTTAATCGTAATTTTGTAACAGTTTCAAGCATTTTGAACCTATTTGAACCCTAACTTTGTAATAGATTTAAATCACCTCTTCAAACCCACCCCCCTAAGTTTTGATAGAACATAAAATAAGTATGTTTAAGATTAACAATTTTAGCATTGTACCAAAGTTTGTTATTTTATTATTGGATTTGGGTGCCACTGTGACTGCCTTATTCATTGCTATATTAATCCAACAAAATGTTGTATTAGCTGCGACAAATTGGGAGCATGTATTGAATGCCACTTTTTTAATTTTATTGGTGAATGCTTTAGTCTTTACAACCACTAAATCTTATACGGGCATTGTGCGTTATACTGGTGTGCAAGATGCAGTTCGTATCGCGGTTGCTATAGGTTTATCCTCATTTATTATTTTGGTTATTAACACTGTGGCGCTAGACATTAGTAATATTTTAGCACTGACTACTCTAGTCATTGTTTTATACACCATTTTTAGTTTTTTATTCTTGATAAGTTATAGGTTATTGATAAAATATCTGTTTGCTTACGCTAAGAATTATAAAATGCAAAAAAAATCGGTGGTGATTTTTGGCGCAGCAGCCACTGGTGTAGCTACACAAAGAGTTCTTGAAAATGATGGCCTTGCCAATATTCAAGTGATTGCGTTTATTGATGATGACAGAAAAAAAGGCAGCAAAAATTTAAATGGTGCACCCATTCTTTCTTTTAATGAGTTTAAAGAATTAGTGGCTATTAAACCTGTAGATGAATTAATTATTGCCACTTATACTTTACCTACCAAACGTAAAAACGAATTAGTTGATTTTTGTTTAGACCATGATATTAAAGTATTGAGTGTACCTGCATATGCTAAATGGGCAGAAGGCAAGTTTACTAGTAGACAATTACAGTCAATTAAAATTGAAGACTTATTGGAACGTGACCCAATTCAAATTAATAACAACGAAATTAAGGCTCAGATTAAAGGTAAACGTATTTTAGTTACTGGTGCTGCAGGTTCTATTGGTTCTGAGATAGTACGTCAGTTAATTCCTTATAGCCCCGATGTGATTATTTTATGTGACCAGGCCGAGACACCACTACATACACTTGAATTAGAATTAAAAGAAAACGGAACCCATATTAATTGTGTTAGTTATTTGGCAGATGTAACTAATAAAACAAGAATGGAAAAATTATTTGAGGAATTTGCACCTCAATATGTTTATCATGCTGCTGCCTATAAGCACGTTCCTATGATGGAACTTTGTCCTACAGAAGCAGTGCGTAACAATGTAATTGGTGTGAAAATAATTGCAGATTTATCCATTCAATATAACGTAGAACGTTTTGTGATGATATCTACCGACAAAGCGGTCAACCCTACCAATGTGATGGGTGCATCTAAGCGTATGGCCGAAATGTATGTACAAGCTTTATCCAATCAGCCAGCATTAACCACTAAATTCATCACTACTCGTTTTGGAAATGTACTTGGTTCCAATGGTTCTGTAATTATTCGCTTTAAAGAACAGATTGAAAAAGGAGGTCCTGTTACGGTGACGCATCCTAATATTACCAGGTATTTTATGACCATCCCTGAAGCTTGTCAATTGGTATTAGAAGCAGGAAGTATGGGCAATGGCGGTGAGATATTTGTATTTGATATGGGTAAGCCAGTGGCCATTGCAGATTTAGCGCGTAAGATGATTCGTTTATATGGCTTAATTCCAAATATTGATGTAAATATAACATACAGCGGTTTACGTCCTGGTGAAAAACTATATGAGGAATTATTGAACGACGCAGAAAATACCACTCAGACCTACCACGAAAAGATTTTAATTGCTCAAGTACGTGAAGTGTCATTTGAATTGGTAAAACAAAACACTTTAGAACTAGAAACCATTTTAAGCACCACCAACGACGAGATGTTATTGGTAGGTAAAATGAAGGAACTAGTTCCTGAATACGTGAGTAACAATAGTATCTATCAGCAATTGGATAGCAAGGTGATTTCTATTGTGAATTAATACCCATCTCCCCACAATTTTTTTTATCTTTACAAGGGCTAAATGATATCATTTCCCTACGTAACTTATTCATTTAATGTGACTAAGAAAGGCTTTGCCATATAAAATTTAATACATGTTTAAATCATTTTTTAACGCTGCGCTTTGTATCCTATTTTTTGTATCCTGCACTAAGTCAGGTTATGATGAAGTGGTGGTGTACAATAGCAATTTCAATACCGGAGATAAAACAGGATTAGATGGTGCCATTTTGTACAATTACAATGGCACAAATATCATTGGCAGGTATAATAATGGCGGCTTTAGTTTAAACTTGGCAAACCTACCAAAACACAAAGCTATTCAAATAGAAGTAGTTCCTTATTTTCACAATAGTTGGGATGGTAATAACAATTATGGCGGGATAGATGGTCCTGATATTTGGAGGATGCAGGCCGATGGCGTGGATTTAGTCAATGCAACTTTTTCTAATACGCCATGTAACCCTTTGTATTGTATGTTTCAATCCTATCCTGTCAAATATGCGATTGTTAATAATCCACCAATGACAGATGCCATTAGAATATTTGAAGGGACTGCTGATAACTGTTCTGGTATCAATACAAGTTCAGCTTACCGAATTGTAAAAACAATTTCACATACCAATAGTACCCTTCATCTTAATTTTAGAGATTTTTTAGTACAAACCAACGTACCCAATGCGATCTGTGATGAATCATGGAGTATGTCGAGCATTGTTGTTAAAGTCATCAACCTGCCTTAATTTTTTATTATTGTTTAAAATACATTTTCCAACCATTAGTCAATTTGCGGCATTATTAATGCTGAACATATCCAATGCCGTATTTCAGTTATTGGTGATTCCTATTTTGATTCATTATGCCACACCTATTAAGTTGGGCGTGTATTTTATTGCATTGTCCTTTGGTGTATTGGCTTCTATCTTAGTGAACTTTGGTAGTTCTCAAACTGCGGTGGTTGAACTAAGAAGAGCAAGTAACGAAAATGAAAAAGCCATTATTAGCGCTGAGACTTTGGCCGTTCGTTTTTATCCATTATGGATGGCAGTCATCATTACTTTGGGCATTGCTACTGTATCTGATAAAGGCATTTATTATTTTGCCATCCTGCCTATGTTATTTGCAGAGTTCATTAATCCTCAGTTCTATTTAACTGCAGAGTATAATATTAGTAGATATAGTATTATTAATATTATCATTAGAGCTTTGGTGCTGGGCACGATTTATTTTTTTAGAAATAATGATCAACTAATTTTCATTTCCTTATTCAGTTCGGGCTTGGGGATGTTTTTATTAAATGCCTTATTTTTTAGACAATCTTTTTTTGCTGCGCATATCTATACTTTATGGCCAAATTTTAAAAGAATCATTGCATTAATTAAAACGCATACTTTAATTGTGGGTAATGGTATTACTGTGCATTTACAACAATCTTTATTTTTATTTGCATTACCAGCATTTGCAAGCCCTATATTTTTATCGGCCTATGGCTTAATTGATAAATTAATCTCTAGTTGCAGGATGATGGTGAATGCCTATAGTGCAGCAGTGATGCCTAAGGCGACTGGAGAACATTTACAAGGTATTGAACAATGGCGTAGATTAAAAAAACAACAAAATTCAATTTTAGCATTGGCCTGTGTTTGTTTGGGCTTAGTCTTATATTTTTTCCCTCATTTTATTTTATCCTTATTATTATTGGGTAAGTCCAATGTAGATGCAGCATTCATGATGGAAGCAACGCGCCTTTTGAAATTAATTGCTGTTGTGCCTTTATTGATTGCGCTGAATGTATTAAATGTGGCGGAATTAATATTGGATAAAAAATTCAAATCTTATTTTGGGGCTGGATTAATTGTGTTACTAGTTGCTGTATTGTTTATTTTATTCCTATACCTTGGATTGCCTAACTATACTTTGGGGTATTATCCAATGATCATTGAGGGCGCTTGTTTAGTGATTTATTTTTTAATCATTCAAAGCAATCGATCCAATGCTTAAGTATATGCTAACTGTATTGGGCTGCTTGGTAGTTACTTTATCTATAGGACAAATAGAACAAGCTATTCAAACAAATACAATTATTGATTCTATAGCTGCCTATAAGCCAATTGCAAAAACAGGTATACAGTTTAAATTATTACCTATCATTAACAAATTGCAATATGTGGGTGATCATCCATACGAATGGAACGATGGTGTAATGCTTCCTGCTAAAGGCTGGCAACAGTATTTAAATGCTGGATTTAATTTAAAATGGAAGCAATTTGAATTACAAATGGCACCTGAATTTGTAGCAGCTCAAAATTTAAATTTTGAAGGGTTTAGCGCAGACATGGATGAAATACAATGGCGTGACTATTACAGGTTTCAAAATTTTATTGAACAACCAGAACAATTTGGTAATGGAAAATATACAGGTTTGTTCTTAGGGCAGTCATTTTTAAAATACAATTTTAAAAATAATACTATCTCATTGTCAACCGCCAATCAATGGTGGGGACCTACCAAACGCAATGCTTTAATATTATCTAATAATGCTGGTGGTTTCCCGCATATAAGCATTGCAAATAAAAAACAAATCCAAACAAATATTGGGGTGTTCAATTATGAATTTGTTTGGGGGCTTTTAAAAAATGGTAATTGGCAACCTTCTCAACCAACTAAAACATATAGAGGCAATAAATTATATGTACCAAAGCCAGATACAAGTAGAATGTTTCAGGGAGTAAATATTAATTACACGCCTAAGTGGTTTAAAAATTTGACAGTGGGTATTTCGCAGAGTTATGTCCAATACACCCATCAAATTGCTAGCATCATGCAATATGTACCTATTAAAAATATTGTACATCGTTTGCCTAATGACCTTCCCAACAAACCAATTATTTTAACTGCTTTCAATTTCAATTACCAACTTCCTGCTGCCAATGCCAATTTATATGGCGAATTTGGATGGAACTTAAACCAAACCACTTCACGTAATTTTATGTTACAGCCCGATAAAGGCATAGCGTCTGTACTTGGATTTAGTAAAATATTTCCTACCACTCGAAAATATTATTGGGAATTTTTAGCAGAGATGGCCAACCTGCAATTACAGACAAGAGCCGAACAATTTTCAATTGGCGCACCAACTTCTTGGTATTTAGGGGCCGATGTGGTTCAGGGGTATACACACAATGGTCAAGTTTTAGGTGCTGGCATTGGCCCTGGTGCCACTTCACAAACTATTGAACTCAATTGGCGCAAAGCAACAAATAGAATTGGATTGAGTGCCGAACGTAGATTGCATAACAATGACTTTTATGTGTTCTCTTTTACCAACTCGGGTGATTTTAGAAGATGGTATGTAGATTTTGCAACCACATTAAAAATAGATTGGACTTTTGGCCGTTGGGATATTGGTCCGCGTTTAAGTTACATACAAACGAATAATTACAATTGGGGATTGTTCCAACCTGAATCAAAATACTTTATTCCTGGTTATGATAAACAACAATTTATTGGCCAACTTAATTTTAAGTATCATTTATAAATGCGTATCGAACAATTTGCTGTAAAAAAATTAGCTATTATACTCATCAACTGGAATAGTTTTGAATTGACAAAAGAAAGTTTGGAATCACTTCAAAAAACTACTTATGCTAACTATGATTGTATTGTGGTGGACAATGGTTCTGAAGATGGTTCGGGCAATGCATTAAAACTGCATTTCCCAAATATAATTCTGATAGCATCTGAAACCAATAAAGGCTTCACAGGGGGAAATAATTTAGGGATGGACTATGCATTGCAACATGGCTATGAATACATTATGATGTTGAACAATGATGTGGCTGTAGAGTCTAATTTTTTAGAACCATTAATTGCTAGGTTAGATAATGATCCCTCTGTTGGTGCAGTGCAACCCTTGATTTATTTTCATCATGACCGCAATTTAATTTGGAATGCAGGAAGTAGGTATTTGTCTTGGATTGGTCTTCCACTCACTTTAATGTATTTTAGAAAAGATCCATTGCGCAAACAAACAATGCAGCAAAAAAAGATTGACTGGATCACAGGCTGTGCTTTTATGATGCGTTCTGAAGTTTTAAAAAAGACAGGAACTTTAAAAGAACGTTACTTTATTTATTTTGAAGACGTAGACCTTTCTTTTAGGATTAAAAAAGCAGGATATACTTTAGGCTATGTTCCTGAATCGCTGATCTACCATATTGCCGGGATGGCACATAAGTCTAAGACAAAGGAAAAAGAGGGCTTTTTGAGTCCTAAAGTACATTATCTAAATGGACGTAATAGAATTTGGTTTTTAAAAGCACACACCCCATTTTGGGCAATTCCAACCACTTTTTTTTACCAATTTTGCTATTATTTTGGGGTATCTTTCTATTTTATAAGTAGATTGCGCTTTAATAAATTAAAGGCTTGGATATCGGGAATTAAAGACGGATTACTAAGCTCGGTATAATTGTATCTATCGCGTTAAAAATATTATTTTTTGAAAAAAATTATTATAACAGGGGTTGCAGGTTTATTAGGTTCTAGAATGGCTGAATGGATTATCAAAAACCACCCAAATTCTACTATTATTGGCATCGACGACTTATCTGGTGGCTATCAAGACTATGTACCTACAGGGGTAGATTTTCACCAATTAGATTTGAGCAAGGATGCCGTTGCACAATTATTTGAAGGAGCTGATATCGTGTATCATTTTGCGGCTTATGCTGCAGAAGGTTTGAGTCCTTTTATTAGAAAGTACAATTACAATAGCAATCTAGTTGCTACAGCCAATGTAGTGAATGCTTGTATAGAACATAATATTGGTCGCTTGGTATTTACATCCAGCATGGCAGTTTATGGCCATGGCAATCCTCCTTTTAATGAATCCCACCAACCCAATCCTATAGATCCTTATGGTGTAGCAAAATATGCTTGTGAAATGGATATTCAAATTGCAGGCGAGCAGCATGGACTAGAATGGTGTATTATCCGTCCGCATAATGTATATGGCCGTAATCAAAATATTTGGGATCGTTATCGCAATGTATTAGGTATTTGGATGTACCAGCATATTAACAATTTACCTTTTACCATTTTTGGTGAAGGGGATCAACAAAGAGCTTTCTCTAGTATAGATGATTGTTTGTTGCCTTTATGGAAAGCAGGCACAGATGATCGTGCTAAAAAACGCATCATCAATATTGGTAGCTGGAAATACTACACCATTAAAGATGCCGCAGAAGTATTGAAGAAAGTCATTGGTAATGGCGAGATCAAATACGAGCAAGCACGTCACGAAGTAAAAGATGCCTTGCCTTCTCATGAATTAAGTGTGACACTTTTAGACTACGAAGACAAAACAAGTTTAGAAGCGGGATTAACTGATATGTGGCAATGGGCCAAACAACAACCAATTCGCGTTCAAAAATCATGGGACAACTATGAGGTTGAAAAAGGAATTTATGGCTTCTGGAAAAATAAAAAATAATAGATTGAAATTCATTTTCAAAAAGGGATACAAGGCAACTAGGTATCCCTTTCTTGTTAGTATATTGCTGGTGCAGTTAATTGTATTGCATGAAACTGCCATTGCACAATCTATTTCTTTAGACCAAGAATGGAGGACGGATTTAGCACGCAGGTCTCAACTTTTAGGAAATTTTGATTCAACTGTTTCTTTTTTGATTAACCCAGTTTATTTAAGTGATCAAAATCAACCAAATAGGTACTTACAAAAACGTGGGAAGTCTTTTTTAGGAAAATTAGGTTACGTTAATTTAATGCCTGTGCAATTACATCAACAATATGTAACAGATATTCCATTTAAAACATTAGATGGTCCAATGCTTGCAAGTAGTGGCTATCAGGTAATGGCATCTGCTGGTGTATATGCAAAATTGGGCCCATTGACTCTTCAATTACAGCCTCAATGGGTGAATGCGCAGAATAAAAGCTTCAGCAATAATGATCAAACAACCAATTACAATCAATTATTTTGGGGTAATTCAAGTATTCGCTTAAATGCAGGTCCTGCATCCATTGGTATTAGTTCTGAGAATATTAGTTGGGGGCCTTCTGTATTTAATCCATTATTAATGAGCGGCCATGCACCAGGATTCATGCATTTAACTTTTAATAGCACTCGCCCGTTGAAAACACCAATTGGAAGTTTCGAGTGGCAATGGATCGCAGCTTATTTAGATCCCATGGACAAAGCGTATCAAGGTTTGGCCGAAGTGAGCTCAGCAACAATTCCAAGTAGAAGGTATTTTAATGGTGCAACCATTGCCTATCAACCCAAGTGGATCAAAGGTTTAAGTGTGGGATTAACAAGGGTAGTACAACAACCCGAAATCATTTTGAAAGTATTTAATAGATGGAATTTAATTTTTAAAAATGTTTCAAGAGCCAATGATGCAAATGAATTTACTGACTATCTTTTAAATTCTGTCGAAGCCAATACCGATCAATATGCATCATTTTATATGCGCTATTTAATGCAACCAGCGAATGCGGAATTTTATATGGAATGGGGCAGGAACGACGCATTCAATAATTTAAGAGATGCCATCCAAAGACTAGATCACTCAAGGGCATATACATTAGGAATACGTAAATTATTCAATGCGAACTCCCAAAAAACAAAGTACTGGCAAATTATTTCTGAATACACCCGCATGCAACAACCCCCTTCTTGGCCTTTATTAAGCGCCGGTTCATGGTATGTGCATGGTGGAGCAGTGCAAGGGTATACGCATTTAGGGCAGATTATGGGGGCGCCTATTGGACAAGGTGCCAATGCGCAAACATTTAGATTGAGCAAATTCAATGGCCTACAACAATATGGTATTCAATTAGAACGTGTAACACAGAATGGTGTTTTCTTTGAAGACTATTTAGCATTTACCAATCCAAGTAAAACCAAATGGGTGGATTTTGGATTGCGTTTAATGGCAGATCAACCAATAAAGCGCTGGATGATTAGTTCAAGCATCGCCATTAAACGATCTTATAATTATCAATGGTCTCAACCTGCAGATGCTTCTGGGCTTGGTTTTAATAACCCGAATGATTTAAATAGCTTTTTGTTTACCTTAGGCATTAAATCTATGTAAAGGATGTTGCTGCTTTTCCCACTTATTTACATTTCAGCTTTTATCTACGGCCTCTTTCATTTAGCTAAGTCTAAAATGCAAGGCTTGTTGGTATTCTTGATTTTTGGCTTGCCCATTTATATCAATACCATGTCTGTAAGTTTTGCTTTTGGATTCGCTAAGGCAATTCCTTTTCTTCAGTTTTTCAAAGAATTTATCGTCGTCATTAGTTGTATAATCATTGCATTTAGCATACATGAGTACAAAAAAATAAAATTTCATTTTATTGATAAGCTAGTACTATTTTTCTTTTTATATACCCTTGCTTATTTTATCCTTCCCATAGGAAGTTATAGTATATTTTTTAAATTAATAGCACTTAAAAATATTGCCTTCTTCCCCTTACTGTATTTTATTGGAAGATTTGCCAACTTTAAGCAATTGCACTTGAATAAAATATATGCATTTATTTTATTTGTAATCATTGTGGCGTTTGCAGTGGCATTGATTGAGAAATTCACAAACACGCATCTTCATGCATTTACAGGTTATGCAGATTATAACCTTAAATTTTTTGATACCGAACCTACTGGGAAGTATGGACTGGGTTGGACTTTCGAAACAGAGTCTGGATCAAAGCGTTTTGGCAGTATCTTTTCTAATCCACTTGAGTTTGCAGCAGCCATTATTGTAGCGCTTGCGATTGCGCTTGGGGTGATGACTCGAAAGCGTGAAAAAATGGGCATCTATATGGATTCCTTTCAAGTAATAGCATTGTTTGCTACTTTTTTTTGTATCCTCATTGCAGCATCTAGAGCTGCTTTTGTAAGTTATTTTTTAGTCATCTATGTGTATGCGTGGATCGCCAAAATGAAAAAAACACTTTTGTATTTTCATATTCTAGCTTTAACCACCATCATTCTTTTCTTTTTCTTTGTGGAAGGTGACCTATATGATTATGTCATTAATACAATCACTTTTACCAATACTTCCAGTATTGGCCACGTTGTGGAATGGGTAAATGGTATAGAGGCAATGATAGAAAAACCATTGGGTTTGGGCTTGGGAGAGTCGGGTAGGGTGGCCAATGCGTCCAGTGATAATATTGGAGGCGAAAATCAACTAATTATTATTGGCGTGCAAGCAGGCGTGATTGCCATGTTCACTTATTTAACGATTTATATTGCATTATTAGTGTTGGCAGTGAAGCAACTTAAATTTGCTAAAGGTCAATTTTATACCCTTGCCTTAATTACAGTCTTAATAAAAGTGGGTTTGTTTATTCCTATGTTTACTGCCAATATTGACGCGTATATTTATGTAAGTTTTCTTTCTTGGTTCTTGTCGGGATTAATGGTCAATTTTTATCAATCTAAAACGGAGGATATCGCATGATTCGTGTAGCAATTGATATTCGGGATTTAAAATTAGCTACAACTGGCTCTCTAACTTATTTAGAAGCTGTTGTACATGAGTTTAAAAAAGGCAGACCAGGATTTGAGTTTTTATTTTTCGATACCAACTTTGACCCTTATTTAGGAAGCAATCCATTTTTAAAAATTAGAGAGCATATTCGTTTTTTTATTTGGAAACAAATTACCCTGCCCTTTAAAGCCTATCAACACCAGTGTGATATTGTTTTTTGTACGGATTATTTTGTGCCTATTTGTACATTTAAATTTGTTACCATACCTGTATTTCACGATGCATTCTTTAAAGAATATCCTGCACACTACAATCGCCTTTGGTTAGGCTTATTCAATATTTTTGGTTTATGGGGTGCAAAAAATGCTAAAGCAATTGTGGTACCAACTCATTATGCAGCAGAGCGAGTTGCTACTTGCTATGGTCTTGCTGCGCATAAAATTAAAGTAGTGTATGAGGCCCCCAAAATTACTTTAAATCAAACAGCCTTATTAAATGAGTTAGATCCTAGCTTGCCAAAGGTTGAAGGAAAGTATATTTTGCATGTAGGTACATTTGATAAAAGAAAAAATATTCCATTTTTAATCAAGGCGTTTAAAGCCTTTGTGCAACAAGGTCATTCAGATTTAAAACTAGTATTAGTAGGCAGCTCTAATAGAAAAATGAACTCGGATGCTACCAATGAAATCCAAGCACTAGCAGAAGACCCAGTATTAAAAGATAAAATTATTTTAACTGGATATTTAGATAGAGGTAATTTGTTGTCTATGTACAAAAAGGCATTCATTTATGTTTTCCCTTCAATCAATGAAGGCTTTGGATTACCCATTTTAGAAGCCTTTAAGTTTGAGCTTCCTTTATTAATTGCCAATAATACTTGTATGCCTGAAGTTGCTGGTGATGCAGCTATTGGATTTGATCCATATGATGTGGAAGACCTAGTTTGTCAATTAAAACGTTTAATAGAGGATGATACCTTAAGAAGAGATTTGATTCAAAAAGGTAATAAACGTTTACAAGAATTTAATTGGGAAAAATCCTGTAATCAATTATTGGATATTTTTAAACAAGTAGTTAAATCATAATGCGTATTTTATTACTACATAGTTCATCAGATTTATATGGAGCAAGTAGAATATTTTTACAAACCGTGACTTTGTTACGCAAGCATGGACATCATTGTGTAGTGGTTATATCAAATAAAGGCAGTTTAGAACAAGCGCTTGAATTAATTGGCGTAGAAGTGCATATCATTAATTTGGGTATTCTACGTCGTCAATATTTTACAATTGCTGGATTGTTGAATCGCATTCAAAAATGGCGCAGTGCAAGTAGGATTTTAAATGCTTTGATTCAAACACATCAAATAGAACTAGTCTATTCCAATACAGCCGCCGTTTTAATAGGGGCCTGGGTGGCCAGAAAAAATAATTTAAAACATATTTGGCATATTCATGAAATTATTGAGCGACCTAAATTATTACATCAATTTTTAGGTTGGCAAATGCGCAAAGGAGCAGACAAGTTAATTGTAGTTTCTGATGCTGTAGCGAAATGTTGGGAAAGCGCTTTGTCTGATAAAACTAGTTTAATTCGAATTTACAATGGGATTGAGCCAATCATTCAACCTGTAAAGAATGATTACAGAAAACAATTTAATTTACCAGATGACGCGATCGTTTTAGGTTTGGCTGGTAGAATTCATGTGGTTAAAGGACAACCTTATTTTTTAGAGATTGCGAAGGCGCTTAAAAAATCAAATAATTTTTCCAACTTACATTTTTTTATTGCAGGAGATCCATATCCTGGTCAGGAATATTTATTAGATCAAATGTTTGATTTAATAAATACATACCAATTAGAATCCAGAGTTCATTATCTTGGGCAAGTAGATGAAATGTCTAATTTTTATGCTGCTACCGATTTATTAGTTGTTTCCTCTATTCAACCAGATTCCTTTCCTACAGTCATTCTAGAAGCCATGCAATATGGACTTCCAGTGGTGGCCACTGCACAAGGTGGCGCATTAGAAATGGTGCAAGAAAATGAAACAGGTATTTTTATTCCTTTAGACAATGCAGTAGTCGCTGCAGAAAAAATAAATGCGATCTTGCCTACAATCATTCGCCAACCAATGGGCGCAGCAGGTAAAGAAAGGGTAGCAACTTATTTTAGCCAAGCTGCTTTTGAAAAAAATATAACAGCAGTTTTTGAAAAGAATCATGCAACATTAAAACTTGCCATCATTGGCTCCCGTGGTTATCCTTATGTGTATAGTGGTTATGAAACTTTAGTAAAAGCTTTGGTGGAAAGATTGCCTGCAAAAGGTGTCGAGATCACCGTGTATTGTCATGCACATTTATTTCCTCAAAAACCTGCCATGGTCAATGGTGTTTGTTTGGTCTATATTCCAACACTTCCTTTTAAATCTTTGGCTCAACCTATTCATTCTTTCTTTGCTTTTTGGCATATGGTGTTCACTAAGGCTGATGTGGCCTTGGTATTGAATGTGAGTAACGGGCCCTTTGGTATTATTGCCCGTCTTTTTGGCAAACCTACGATTATGAATGTGGATGGTCTTGAATGGCTTCGTCCTAAATGGAAGGGCTTTGGTAGCGTGTATTTTAAATGGGCCGCTAAAATGGCAATGCGTTTTATGGATTTGCTCATTACAGATGCGGATGCGATGCAAGCCATCTACCTAAAAGAATTTGGTGCTAAATCCGTCGTTATCACCTATGGTGCCGAAACAAGTCCTGGGGCTGACCTACCTTATTTAGCGGACTGGAACTTGGTTGAAAGGGATTATTATTTAATTGTGGGCAGGATGATCCCCGATAACAATGCCAATATTTTAATTGAAGGCTTTATCAAATCCAAGAGCACTAAAAAACTCGTGATTGTGGGGGATGTACCCTATCAAGACGCATATGCGGATAAAATCAGAAGCTACCAAGACCCTCGTTTGGTGTTTACAGGCTATGTTCGTAGCCCTGAAACGCTCGCTTCCTTATATAAATACTGCTATGCCTACCTCCATGGGCATGAATTTGGCGGTACCAACCCTACTTTGCTCAAAGCCATGGCCAATGGCTGTGCGATTGCCGCTTTAGACACCATTTTTAGCCGTGAAGTGCTTCAAAATGAGCAATTTGGCTTCTATTTCTCTAAATCCCCAGCGGATTGTACCCGCTGGTTTGACTGGGCCGAATCGCATTTCATTGATATTGAGGCTAAAAGAGCCATCATACACCAAGGAATAACCGAAAAATATACTTGGGAAACGGTCTCCGATTTATACCTTTATCATCTCAAATCTTTGGCGAACAAAAAATAGAGATGCATGTATTGGAAACAGCGTTATTATAAAAAAAACTTAATTGGCATTGACGCCTTGAGTTTAGTTTTATCGCTTTTTACAGCCATCTATATCAAGCACCAAGCTTTTATCTTCCCTTCCTCCTTCATTGATTTTTTATTTTTAGGTTTATTGATGGGCATTTGGTTTTTAGCTGCCCATGAATGTCGTTTATACCGTAACCGTATTTATAAAAAATTCCCCGAGGAAATTTTATTTAATTTTTATGCCAACGCTTTATTTGTTATTCTATTAAGTGCGTTTTTGTTTTTAACTAAATCTGCCTATGCAGACTTGTTTCGTTTTAGCATTTTAGTGAGTTTACATTTTAGCATCTCTATCATTGCAAAATATTATATCCGTAAAAAACAACACCTTGCTTTTGAGGGTGGTGCATTAAATGACGCAGTGATTATTGTTGGTTATAATAAAACGGCAATCGAGTTTTTTAAAACACTTAAGCAACATGCTTACTATGGATATAAATGTGTTGGATTTATTCATGACGAAGATTTGCATAACCAAGACAATATTGAGGGCATCCATTTTTTAGGAAAGATTCGTGATTTAGAAGATGCTTTAAAAACGCAACATATAGACGAAGTGATTATTGCCTTGCCTAGTGAAAAAACTTGGGAGATTAGATATTGTGCTGAAATTTGTGATCAATTGAATGTGCGTGTTCGCTTAATGCCCGCAATTCAAGACTTAACCACTAAGTCCGAAGAGATTGATAACCTTGGTTTATTATCCGTGATTAATTTAAATGAACTACCACTTGATAAATGGGAGAATAAGTTTTTTAAAATATTTTTTGATAAATTATTTGCAAGTTTATTTTTTATCATCATTGGTTGGTGGTTATTTCCAATCATGGCCTTTTTAGTGAAATTGGATTCTAAAGGACCTGTGTATTATCAACAAGAACGTTGGGGTGTCAACAACAAGCCCATCATATGTTATAAGTTTAGAACTATGCATTCCGAAAATGGATACAATGCTAGTGGGGGACATGACTTTGAGCAAACCTCACGTAATGACCCTCGTGTTACACGGCTAGGTAAGGTATTACGAAAATATAGCATTGATGAATTGCCTCAGTTTTGGAATGTATTAAAAGGAGAAATGTCTGTGGTGGGTCCAAGACCGCATCCAACCCCTATGAACTTAGAATCCATGAAAAGCGTAGATAATTATTTAAAACGCCATATGGTGAACCCAGGTATCACCGGTTGGGCGCAGATTAATGGTTGTCGAGGCGAAGTTCGAACGCATGAGGAAATGGAACAACGTGTGAATTTTGACTTGTATTATATTCATCGTTGGTCCTTCACTTTAGACTTGCAAATTATTTTGCAAACCATCATTAAAATGTTGCGCGATCAAGGCGCCTATTAAAATGTATTCAAACAAAATAATCAAAATATCAATTTGCATTTTATTGTCATATACTTTGATGTTTTTATATATGCCACTGAATGCGCAAGTTCAGTCACATCAGATAACAGTAATTGATTTTTTAAATCGAATGGCGCAGAAAGGTAAAATCGAATTCAACGATTTAATCAAACCCGTTGATCGTAAAATTATATTTCAAAAATTAGAGGAATTACAAAATCAAAACAGTTTATCTGCGATAGAACAAAAAGAATTACAGTTTTTTATCGCAGGTTTTGCTTTAGATAATCCAACAATAAAAACAATTGGAAATAGCTCAAGCCCTCAGTTGTTTTCTTTCAAACAATTAAAGTCAAATACATTCACGCAGCAACATTTGATAGCTTATAAAGACAATCACTTTGGTATTATTGTTGATCCAGTTGGAAATCTTACAATGCAAAAACGCAATGGTAAAACCAATACCATTATGGGAAGCGGCTTTCAGCTTGCTGGCTATGCGGGTAAACGCATTGGTTTTCAATTAAGTTTTATGGATATCAATGAGCAAGGGCGGTATGATTCACTAAGATTAGATAATGAATTACCTGGCTTTGTTCGTAAAGAAACAACAAGTTCAAAAATTTTGAACTACTCCCAAATGAACGCCACTTTAAGCTATCGTTTAAATAAAGGTATGATTACAGTGGGGCAAGATCAAAATGTGATGGGTTATGGTAAATATGGCAATATTTTATTGTCGGATAAAGCGCCTGCTTATCCTTTTTATGCACTCAACTACCAACCTAGTGCATGGTTGAAATTTAACTATATGCATGCATGGTTAGAATCAGGTGTATTGGATACACGTGCCACTTATGATTTAAACAATAAAGTATATGGAGGCCTACGTCAACAATACCTGCCTAAATTTTTTGCAACACATTCTGTAGAAATTGCGCCAGTGAAAGGGCTTAAAATAAATTTAGGTGAGTCCATTATGTACAGCGAAAACTTAGAATTAGCATATATGTTGCCTATCACTTTTTTTAAAGCATTTGACAACCAAAAATATGCAGATAATATATTGACCGGTTCCAATGGTCAATTCTTTCTTGGATTTAGTAGCCGTAATCAATTACATAATACACATTTTTATGGTCAGTGGATGATTGATGAAATAAGATTGGGTTCGGTATTTGATGCTGGAAAGTCGCGCAATCAGCTGGGCTATCAATTAGGGGCATCCATAACTGATCTATTTTTACATTACCTAACTTTTAATGCAGAATACACGCGCTTGAATCCCTTCATGTACCGCAATTTTATTGCTGCTCAAAATTATTCCAATGCCAATTTTTCCCTTGGTGACTGGATGGGGGCAAACGCAGATAGGATTTATTTGAGCGCTAAATACCATCCCAAAGCGAATTTGAGTATCGAAGCTTTTGCCTTTACGATGCGTAAAAATGGCCAAGGGTCTATTGAGGCTCAATATTTTGCCATTCCCCAGCCTAAATTTGGCTTTGATCCTCAATACAAACGCAACAGATTCGGCCTCAATGCTCAATATGAACTTTGGAATAATTTGATTTTGAACTTTAGTTTTGCCAACACCTATCAAAAACCTATTATCGGCACTGGCAAATGGTTCACGGATGCTAGTTTCGGTATTTGCTGGAATAAATTTTAGTACTTTTACATATATAAGAAGATAATAATGACATCATTTTTTACAAAAACAAAAAGCATCCTGGTTTTGGTTACTATTTTGTTCGTTGGAAGCCTAGCCGCTCAAGATTTAAAGAACCTTAAGATCAATCAATTGTCTGACCAACAGATGATGCAGGTTTGGCAGCAATTTTCTGCTAAAGGCATGACTGAATCAGAAGCCATGAAGATGATGGTGAAAAAAGGATTGGGTCCGTCTGAAGTAGGGATGTTCAAAAAACGTCTCGTTGGTATTCAAGCTGCACAAAAATCAAAATTTGGATCAAGTGCCTCTAATAAAGATTTCATTAAAGACACTTCGATGTTTTTACAGGATTCTAGTTGGATCAATGAAGTGCCATTTATCCGTACCAACGATAAATATTATGGCTATAGTTTCTTTAGCAATCCCAATACAGAATTTCAGCCTAGTTTAAATATGGCGACGCCTAAGAATTATATTTTAGGCCCTGGGGATGAATTGAATATTACTTTAAGTGGATTGAACGAAACGGATATAGACGCTAAATTAAATCGTGACGGATCCATCAAAGTAGAATATGTTGGACTCATCTCATTAACAGGCCTAACAATAGAACAAGCCAAGCAACGCATTTTTGCACGTATGGCTAAATCTTATCCTGCTTTAACTATGGGTAAAACAAAATTGAATATAAGTTTATCCAATGGAAGATCTGTCCGAGTAACAGTGATTGGTGAAGTGGAACGTCCTGGTGCATATCAAGTATCTGCATTGGCTACTGTATTTAATGTAGTCTACATTACGGGTGGTCCTACTGAGAATGGTACTTTAAGAAATATTCAAGTAATACGTAACAATAAAATGATTGCTACGATTGACTTATATCCTTTTTTACAAAAAGGACTATTGCCTTCTGACATTCGTTTAGAAGATCAGGATGTATTGGTATTCACGCCTACATTAAAACGTGTGGAATTTGCTGGTATGGTGAAGCGTCCAATGATTTATGAATTATTACCCACTGAAAATCTAGCACAGGCTTTAGCATATGCAGGTGGATTTAGCGATTCAGCTTTCACTGATCGTTTAAAAATTGTTCAATTGAATGGTCGTGAGAAACTATATAAAGATGTTGAGACAAGTTCTTTTATGAACTACATCCCAATGCAAAGCGATTCTATTTTTGCAGAGAAGATGGAGCCGCTGTTCGAAAACAAAGTGACTATTACTGGTGCTGTATATCGTCCTGGTGAATACGGGTATACACCACAACTTTCTCTTAAAAACTTACTTAAAAAAGCGGATGGCTTAAGAGCAGATGCATTCTTAACAAGAGCCATCATCAAGCGTGTTGGTGCGAATAGAGAAAAAACAATTGTTTCAGTTGATTTAAATACTTTAAGCACCAGTGACATTACATTGAGTTCAGAAGATTCAATTCATGTATTTGCCAAGGATGATTTAATTGAACAACAATACGTCACCATTGATGGTAATGTGCGTAATCCTGGTAAAATATTGTTTAGAAAAGGAATGCAGATTCAAGATTTAATTGCACTAGCTGGTGGCTTCATGAATGATGCAGCTTACCATAGGGTAGAACTTTCTCGTTTAGAGAAAAACAGAACAGACGCCATGAGCAATCAAATGGTGGACTTAATGAAATTAGAATTAGATGCAGCACTCACAAATAAAGACGCTTCTTTAACTTTAGAGCCGCAGGACTATATTTATGTACCAAGATTATTGAACTATAAATTTATAGGTGATGTAAAAGTGAGAGGTGAAGTATTGTTCCCAGGAAATTTTGCTTTAGAACGTCGTGATGAAAACATTCAAGATATCATTACACGTGCAGGTGGATTAACACAATATGGTTCATTGAAAGATTTACAAGTATTCCGAAATGGTATAAGAATAGGCGTAAACCTAGAACAAAATGCAGCAAAAGATATGGCTTTGTTATTGTTGCCAGGCGATAGTTTATTTGTGTCACGTAACGACCCTTATGTTGAAGTTGTGGGTGCGGTGTACAATCCTCAATTAATTCGTTTTGAATCTAATAGCTTTAAATCTTATATCTCTGCAGCAGGCGGTTTAAAGAACAGAGGTTCTATATCTAAAGCTTACATTCAATATAGCAATGGCATTAATCGCAAGGCAACTAAGTTTTTGTTTTTTAAATTTTATCCTACTGTAAAATCAGGTAGCAAAATTATTATACCAGAAGTTCCTGAAAAACAAAAAGGATTAACACTTGCCGAAATCACTGCAATTACATCTATCATTTCTGGATTGGTGAGCTTGGCTGCCATTTTAAAATTATAACCTGATGAACGCTCCAAACGATACTTCTAATTATCCTTACGAACAACCTTTCTCTTTCGCGAGTTGGTTGAATGGCTGGGTTGTAAAAATTAAAAAAGTCATTAGTGCAAATTTTAAATTAGTACTAATGGTGGTATTAATTGGCGCTGCTTTAGGATTGGTCTACAGTATTTTTAAACCTGTTCGTTACAATGCAGAAATTACATTTTCTGTAGAGGATAGCAAAAGTATTGGTGGTGGATTATTGTCATCACTAGGTGGTTCTATTGGAATGGATATTGGTAGTTTAGCGGGTTCTGGTAATGGGGTATTGTCTGGTGACAATGTACTTTCATTATTAAAAAGTAAATCCATGATGGCGGAGTGTTTGAAGTCGCCTTATCCTGTCTCAAACATCACCACTGCAAAATCAAATTATACCATTGCCGATAGGTATGCAGATGTTTATGGCTTAAGAGAAAAATGGGTTGGAAATGAAAAAATTGGTCGTGCAATTTATTTCGGGCAACCCGATCAAAATGTACGCTTGCAGGATAGCTTATTGAAATTAATTATTAAACGTATCGAAGAAAAAGAATTGTCTGTTGTAAAGCCAGATAAAAAATTAAGTTTCTTCAATATCTCCATCAATACTAAGGATGAATTAATGAGCTTAATGATTACTAAAGGCATTATTAAAATTGCAACTGATTTTTATGTGAATGCAAAAGTGGGTAGATTAAAGAGTAATATAGAGCGTCTTGAAAAAAGAACAGATAGCATTTCTAATTTATTGAATCAACGAACTTATTCTGCTACAGAAGACGCAAGATTATTATTAAATGTAAACCCTGCCGATATCAATGCGCCAGTTTACTCGGAAATTTCACAAAGAGATAAAATGGTTTTAACGACTATTTATGCTGAGTTGATGAAAAACCTAGAAGTATCTAAAGCAGCATTAATACAAGAAACCCCAACTGTTCAAATTGTAGATCAAACAGGTTTTCCGCTTGAACGCATTGAGACAAAATGGTATGAGGGTATTTTACTTGGAGCAATTTTATCCTTAATTGCCATTACAAGCTATCTTTTATTTAGAGAGCAGAATTAAAGTTCTCCAATTTCAAAATATGTAACTTCAAGTTTTTTAAAAGAGTTTTGTTTTTCTTCCTTTTTTTGTTTTAAATGAATTTGAAATAGGACAGAATGTATCTGTTAAAGAAAAATTTAAAATCCTATAAATTAATTATTGTTGAACTTAATGATTCAATAGAAATCACAGGAAGAGATAATTCAATCTGGGAACTATCCAAAAAACCTAACGGTGTCTCTCCATTCTATATAGGTTGAATCTTCCACTTTATTTATTTCCAAAAAAACTAAGATAATAGGAAGAACGAATATGTGATAAATAAGCTAAAGCTTATATAGAAAATAGTCATATATAATTTAATTGCAATACATTGAAAATCAATTTACTAAATTCATTTTTTTCCTATAACAAAAATGGAATTTGTCTATTAAATCTTATAATTTAGCGCAAAAATTTAAAGATGAAAATACTATCCCCCCTTAGTATGTTCTTTGTACTTCTATTTATTACTACACAGTCCTATGCGCAAGCTACTGTGACATTTATCCCAAAAGAAAATTTACAACCCGTTAACCAAGCTAAGATTGGAGGTTTAATTTTAAGTCATTTTAAAATCAGTGATGCTAAGCTGCCAAACCTAGTTCAAATTATTTTTAAGAATGAAAAGTACATTTACGAACAAGAATCGGATACGATTGATATTGTAGATGTTTCTCAATTAAATCTTTTAATTAAGAATTTAAAAGAGGGGTTATCCATCATAGAGGATGATCAAAAAACAGCCATTTTTTTGGGTAAGGATTATATTTTAGTAAAAAACAATATTAATCTAGATAATAAATTACTTTTTTTTTATAACAAAGATTACAATATCAGCAAATCTATTAATAAGTCTTCTGTATTAGAATTAATAAATTGGTTAGAAGCTATTAAGTTTTAATTATTTATTTACTTTCCTTGCTTCACTAATTCTCCTGGGCTTAGTAATCTTGTATGATCCAATAACTCAATGAGGGCCATTGTTTTTTCAGTTTTCATATTGCTAATGGCATTTACGATGGTGTAAGAGTCCTTTAATAAATAAAACACATTGGTGGTGAGATTAATTGTTTTATCAGTTCTGTATATAGAAGGTAGTATTTGGTTCTCATAAATATTTTCAATTTCAGTTAAGGCCTTTATATATACTTGAATTTTTTTCATGTTCCTCTTGCTAGTATTCTTGCCCTTATTCCCAACAATTTCATTATCTCTTTCTTCCAAACACCAAGCATTTAATAATATCATTTTACGAGGGCTATTAGCAGCAATCATATCCGCGCTTAATTGATATACAAAACCATCTAGCTTCCAGCGAAGGGTATTATAATTAGCTAAGGCACTGTCTTTACTTAAGCCTTGTTTTAATGCAGAACTTAAATACAGTTCTGATGTGTATTTTATTTCAATAAGTTTAGAGAGTAGGCCTTGGTTATAGGAAGGCTGTTGGGGCTGCGCCCGCGCAGCCACAACATAAAAAACTCCCAACATTAAAACAATTAGTCCAATATAAATTTGCTTAGTTCTCATAATATGTTTTTTATTCTTCATTCTAATTCTATTTAAAAGTAGTCTTATAAAAAGAAAAATTTATTCTCTAGCAGCCCCTCGCTTTGTGGGTTTTGGTCGTATCCGTTTTTTTCGAGGTCCTTATTTACGAGTCCAATAATGGAGCGCATATTTTTATTACCACTATACTTATTTAAATTTTCAATTAAGTAATGCGTAAAGGCCCCAATAAACCTATTATTGATAAAGGTATCGGCACTTAGTTCATGTGACTGGCAAGCGCTCAATAAAGCCCCGTTTAGTGGGCTAATAATGGGAGCAATGCCTCCAATGGTAATATCGCCCTTCTGCTCTTCTTCATAATTTACAACTTGCTCATAGTGTGGTGGACCTGTAAAAAATCGGTAATTTTTATAATCTGAATTAGTAACTAACTCATCTATCTTAAATGAATCTCTAGATAAATCCTCCGCATGACAGCTATCCGATATCCATACAAAATGCACACCCTTGGGTATAGTGGCAAATAGCTGCGCAAATTCTTTATCTCTTAAACTAGTATTATTAGTTCCATCAAAATCATAAGGACAAATAATTTCATCTAGCCCATCTTTTTCTAAAGGTGCATGAAGGGTAGGCGCCTGTGCTCCATGTCCACTATAATGAAATAATAATTGGTCTCCTGGTTCTGCGTCATCTATTAACCATTTTAATTGAGTTAGTATTCCTTTTTTAGTGGCTTGCTTATCGGTTAATTTTTTTATGTTTTCTTTAGGATACACTTTACTTTTTTCTACAATAAAATACTCCATATCTAAAATATCATTCACACAGCCTCTTAATTCATTTCTAGGATCGGGGTATTTATTAATACCTACAAGTAGTGCTTTGTTCTTCATATTTTCTTGTTTTATACAACTAATGTATAAATAAAATAGTCTGTTCCAAATTTTAATTTTACTTTTAGTGCATAGCTTGAAATGCTTTACTAGAAAGGATTCTAATGAATTTACCGCAAAGCTAATCTAGTTCAAACGCCCTGCTATTTTCTAAGTAGAAAACGCTCTAAAAAATATTTTTATGAAAAAAGAACCAACCATGAGCTTATTTAAAAGTTTCTTACTTTTTTGTATTGCTATTGTATTATTAATTACCACAGCACCTTTTGGATTTTTTTATGCATTACTTCGACAATTCTTTTCCGGTAAGATAAAAACACTCAATGTATTTTTTATAGAAGTAGCTATTGCCATAGACAATACCGGTAATGTGATAATGCAATATTTATTAAATGACCTCTTGTTAATAAAGCGTCCAACAACTTATTATTTTGGCAATAAGAAAGAAACCATTAGTAGCGTAATAGGTAAAAATAGTTTAACCAATACATTAAGCCCCTTAGGCAAGGCCCTGAATGCTTTTTTAAATTGGATAGATAAAGACCACTCTTTTAATTCAATAATGTATGATGTAAGGCGCTGGGCTATGGATAAGGATTAGGTCCGAATAAAAATTATGATTAAATTTATTATGTAAAAACTATTAATTATGTTAAACCAAATAAAATCTGAAGCTGAGTGTGATATTGCATTAGTGCGTGTTTATAAATTAATGCAAGAAAAAATTGCTCCCAATTCTAAAGAATGGGATGAGCTGGAAACTTTATCTATCTTGATAAAGGAGTTTGAATCCAAAACTTTTGAATTGCCTAAGGACTAAAAGGGTATTGGCGTACCCAAAATTAGTACAAATAAAAAGAGGATGGTTCTAAATAACCATCCTCCAAGTAAAGACAAAATTAAATTTGTTTCATGTAAATATATAATAGTACTGATGAGATTATAGTCAATAGAAGATAAATAATTTCTATTAATATATTTTGTTTAATTTTAATAGCTTTTCTTAATTCTTTAAATCTAAAATAAAGAATTGTTAAGAAAA
>Ga0214919_10003380_pt1 | contig 24146 bp, 19 predicted proteins | sample LL1503_MetaG_FD_177994 | JGI IMG/M metagenome (GOLD analysis project Ga0214919, IMG submission 177994) | Freshwater microbial communities from Lake Lanier, Atlanta, Georgia, United States - LL-1503 | ecosystem: Environmental > Aquatic > Freshwater > Lake | place: USA: Georgia | collected... | reverse complement strand
CTGAATCGCCGGTGGAAGATTCGGTATCTTTGAAGCTGGATTCGGCGCTGCTTTCTAGCCATAAAGCGTTATCAGTTATACCGGCGATTGGAGAAGCTTTGGTTAGGGATTGAGCGGCAGCGATTTTAGATTTTTTGACCAAGCCGTTGGCGGTCATTACTCCGGCAATTAGAATGCCGATGATTGCGATAACGGCGGAGAGTTCGATTAGGGTGAAGGCTCGCGGTTTTAGATAAGTTTTTTTCATAATTTGTATAGAATTTTAACTCTTTATTAAATTTCAAAAAAAGCTACTTAACCAATCAGTAAGTCGATCTAACAATCAGTAAGTCAATTTCATCAGTCAATTTAGTTCAGCTAAAAAATTTAAAATTAATTTCCATGTCTCAAAATCACTTTTAGATTTTTTGCTTCCATTCTTCAATTTCATGCAATGCGCGCTGCGAATAAGCGGTTTTGCGATCAACTTTTTTGGTTTTTTCAAGCAACGGTTCGAACAATCCGAAGTTTACATTCATCGGTTGAAAATCACTTTTGCTTTCATGTCCGATTGTTATGTGATTTAACAATGCGCCAATTGCGGTTTGATTTGTTGGCTTGGAAATATTTTTGCCAAAAATTTCGGCACTTAAAAATATCCCAGATAAAAGCCCCATCGCCGCTGATTCAACATATCCTTCAACTCCAGTAACTTGTCCGGCAAACATGATATTTGGCGATTTTTTAAAATGTAAATATTCATCCAAAAGTTTCGGCGAGTTTAAAAAAGTATTGCGGTGAATGCCACCAAAGCGTGCAAATTCTGCATTTTCAAGGCCAGGAATTTTTTTGAAAATTCTTTGCTGGTCGCCATATTTCATTTTAGTTTGAAAACCGACGATGTTGTAAAGTGTGCCAATTTTATTATCTTGGCGCAATTGAATCACCGCGTGCGGCTTGCCGGGGCGATTTTTGAAAAATTTTTCATCTGCATTTTCTGATGGCGGAATATGTGGATTGGTTAATCCCACTGGCTTCATCGGCCCAAAACGCAAAGTTTCTACACCGCGCTGAGCCATAACTTCAATTGGTAAGCAGCCATCAAAATAAGGCGTGTCTTTTTCCCATTCTTTAAAATCGGTTTTTTCTGCGGTTAAAAGATCATTTACAAATTCAGAATATTGTTCTTTGGAAAGCGGACAATTTACGTAATCAACGCCATTTCCCTTATCATAACGCGATTGAAACCAAGCTTTGGTGAAATCAATTGAGTCTTTATAAACAATAGGCGCGATAGCATCAAAAAAAGCCAAATGTTCTTCGCCACTATTTTTTAAAATTGATTGACTTAAGGCATCTGAAGTTAGTGGACCAGTTGCAATAATCCATTTCTCCTCGGATTTCTCATCAGAATTTATCGGAAGTTCAGAAATTTCTCGACGCGAAATTTTAACTTTATTGGTTGCCAAAAGTTCACTTTCAATAAATTGTGAAAAACCTTCGCGGTCAACTGCCAGAGCCGATCCAGCCGGAATTTTATTAACATCGGCAGAACGCATAATCAGCGAATTTAATAACCGCATTTCTTGATGCAGCAATCCAATCGCTGTAGTTACATCGTCACTACGAAGTGAATTTGAACAAACTAACTCTGCAAAATCTTTGGTGCGATGAGCAAAAGTTTTACGCTTTTCATCACGCATTTCAAAAATCTCAACTTCAATTCCCCGTGAAGCCAACTGCCACGCTGCTTCTGAGCCTGCTAGTCCGGCACCGATTATATTTACTTTTTTCATTTTTTTAATTTTTTAAGACATAAAAAAAACCGGCGACTTTGTTTTTTAAAGTCGTCGGTTTTTTTGGGTTAAAAAAATTTTGGTTAATTTCCTTTAACAACCGTACAGCCTTCTTGAAAGAAAGGAAGGTATAGCGTAAAACCTTTATAGCTACGATCAACATAGGCTACATTTTTGATATCTCCTTCTTTTTTTGCGGCTTCTATTGAAGAATCTCCGAAAGCCGCAAGTCCTAATATGTTGGTTACGCAAGCAGTTCCTCTTTTTGTAACAGCAACTGAATTGTCAACTCTACTAATAGGATCACGATCTTTCCAAGATGTATAAAGACCAGAATAAACACCATTTGATGTCTGCGTACAAGAAGATAGTGCTAAAGTAAAAGCGACAAGAATTATTAGTTTTTTCATTTTGTAGTTTTGAGAAATTATAAGGGGTGATAAGAAGATAAATTCAAAATCGGGGCGGCAATAAAAAGTGGTTGGTTAATAAATCAAGAAATTAGATTTATTCTTGGTAAATTTTTTGCCAGTCATATCTCTTACGACACAATCGATGTCACCCTGAGCTTGTCGAAGGGTGATTTATAGTTCGAGACTTGAATCACCCTTCGACAAGCTCAGGGTGACATTGAGTTTTTTAGGGTGACATCCAAGTTTTTTTGTGAAGAAAGGTATAATCAGCGATTTTTAAATTTTAGAAATATAAATTTTTAGAGTTTGTATGGACCCCGTCGTGAAGATGGGGTGACAATTGTGGAGTTAGTTGGGCAACTAAAATTTTTTTGTCACTCCGTCTTAACGAGGGGGTCCAATGCGGGATTTAAGTTCATTTGCTTTAAAAAAATCTAAATCAAATCAAGCAAACTCTTAATCGAAGTTGGCACGAAAGATGAAACTTTATTGGTTTCAAAAGTTGCTTCAGCGTCACCTTTTTTGCGAATATATTCGTAGCGGATTCCGAATAATCCTCCGCCCTCGCCGCCCGTCAATAATCCGCTGATGACGTTGCCAATAATTGGAATTTTGCCAATTCCAAAAAGATTGTTAATGATAAAACCCGGAACAATCATGCCGCGGACATCGTAAATATTATTTTTTAAATCAAATTTTCCTTTCGCGGTAATGCCAATTTTATAATTATTGGCGATCAATGATTTAATATTTAAAATGTTGTCAACATAGCTGAAATCAATCTTCACCGAATCAAAAATTGTTTTATCATTTGAAAAAATACGGTCTTTGATTGTCGAAAAAAGTGTGTTGGTGGCTAATTTTTTTACCGCCTGATTTTCATAAATCGTGATATTATCACTAATAGTAATTTCGCCGGTCAAAACTTGTTTATTATTTGCGACATGCCCATGAGCTTTTATTTTAGCATCTCCGCCAGAAATTGTATCAGAAATTCCAAAGGCTTCGGCAAAATATCCAACATCAAAAATATTGCCTTCAATTTGCAAATCAGAATCATCTTGCGATTTTTTTTCAGCTTTTAAATTCAAGAGCTGGCTTTTTGCGTAATCTCCTTTCGCCAAACCGCGCATGAAAATTCCTTTTTCCATGTTGAGCGAAAGATAAAAATTCTTGATCATTTTATTATGCAACAGCGCCAGATTATCGGTGGCGATTTGCAGCTGTAAATTATCGAACTTTTTATTTTGCGCTGCACTTTGTGAAAATTTTTGTTTTTCGGCAAGAAGAGCTGATAAATTAAATTGTTTTCCACGCAGAAAAAGTTTTTGCGTTGAAGTTTTTTTATCAATTTTATAAGAAATTGAAAAATTATTACGCCCGAAATTATCATTTTTAAGATCTGCGGTCCTAAGCAAGAATGGCGAGGTTTCAAAGGCTACTTCACCACTAATTTTGGAATTAGATTTTCTTAATTTCACCGATTTTTTTGACGTTTTTTCCAAAATATTTTCTTTTTTCTGCAAAATAATATTTTTAATCGCCACCAATTTTGGGTTTTTCACATCAATAACCAAACTTAAATTTGATTCAATATTTGCGGCTTTTGTAACATCAAAACTTGTCGCCGTCAATTCTGCAGCGGTTAAATCAGCTTTGGCGATAAAATCATTACTCTGAAAATCTTTCTTAGCATTAATCACAACGTCACCACGAAGATAAGGATTATTTAAAGATTTAATCGTCGAATTAACTGCAATGTAAGTGTCTTTCAAATTTATTTTTTCCTTTAATGGAATGCGAACATCAAAATCATTTTGCGAATCACCATTTAAATATTTTTCAATTTCAGTGGCGAATGTCGATTTATAATCAACATGTTTAAGCCCGTCGCTAGCACTTCCCTTTGATTTTCCAGAAATTTTTAACAAGGTTGTCGGCGCCATGAAATTATCAATTTCCACCAAACCATCTGAAATTTTGCTGTTTAAAACATCGCCGCTAGCAATGGCAATTTTCATGCCATTAATTCCGAAATTAGCAATTCCTGAAACATGTGAAATTGCTGGAAAATTTTTATCATATTCCAGATTAAAATCAGAAAAAACCACCTGCGCATCCATGCTTTCAAGATTAGTGATATTTGGAGTTTGGGTGAGCGAAAATTTGGCATAAGCATTGCGAATTATTCCGCCGCGAATATGGGTAATCACCCATTGGCGTATGTCTTTTTGATTTAGAGCAGTTGGCCAGAATTTTTCCATTTTATCATTTTGCACATCCTGTAATTTAATAAAAAAATCGAGTTTTTTGCTGGCCGGATTTTTTAAATCGGAAATTAAAAGCGACATATCCAAATGCGACGGCGCAATTTTTGCTGCCTGAATTTCTGACGGATCGGTGAAATCAGTTTTGATTTCTGATAAATTTAAAACCCCGATTTGATCATCATATTCTCCGATGACGGAAAAATTAGTGAAATCCATTTTCTGACTGAAAAATTGCGGAAAATCAAAATCACCTTTTTTGGATGTCGCTTTAAATAAAATATTATGTAGCTCGCCATCCTTGATTGAAAGAGATGCTGTGGCGCTAATTTCAGCATGAATCTGGTTTAAATGACTAAATGATTTATGAAGTGAAGCAACGGAATTTGGGGGGAAATTTTCTAATATCAAATCACATTTTAAACCACCTTTTTCAAATAATTGGCAATTAGCTTTGAGATCGACATCACTTTTGTTAGCATCAAAACTGACTTTATTTATCGAAGAAATGAAAAGAGTTTTTTTGGTTGTAGAAGTGCGAATCTGCGATTTCTTGAGCAGGATTTCAGTTTTAATTTTGGCGTCGCGAAAAATTAATTTGCTGTTTTCAATTTCAAAATTTTCAATCGGAATTTCGCCACTTTTTATCATAGCTAAAAATTTAATTATTGGCGAGATATTACCCTTCTCTTGCCCAGAATCAGCTTGTTGCAATTTTTGTAAATCATCTATTACGAAATTAGCGTTGATGATTTTAATTTTACTGGGTTGGAAATTCATTGTTACCAATCCCAACAATGAAAATTCAGTTTCGAGCTTGGGAATTATGATCGCTTGTTTATCGGGATTATCAGGAAGCGAATAGAGGATTTTTAAACTTGAAATCGCCACTTTCAAAGTGCCGTAACGTGTGAAACTTATATAACTGCTGCTCAGACTAACATCTTGTCCGAGCTTTTTTTGCAAAGACGATTCGATTTTTTCAGTAACAAAAGCAACTGATTTTGGTTCGGTTGAAACTAAAATTACAAAATAAGACAAAACGATTGAAACAATTAAAAACAGAAAAAAATTGATCTTATAAAAAAGACCAATTTTTCTTTTTAAAGTTTTAATCGCACCTTTTAGATTTAGGTCTGGAAGATGGTTTAAATGTTTTTTTAAATGCTTTTTTTTAGGCATTATTAATCAAGTTCGTGGGTTTTTTGCTACAATTCCAGCGATCGAAGAAATTCTTTTGCACTTATTTAAAATTAAAATTGATTTTTCATATCGCCCAACTGGGTTTTGCGATCAATAAAATAAGTCGCTGCGGAAGAATTTAGTTTTTTGTGAAGAAGATCTTTTTTTAACAAACGAAGAGTTATGGCGAAGGGAGTGAAAATTCCGTAAAACAAAATAAAACTGATTAGAAAGCCATTAATTTTTCCTAAAAAATCATCGACTTTAATGCAATTTTCATAGATTTTAATTTGGCGATAAATTTTCGGACAAACCAGCGCCGAAATTAAAAAACTAGCGGAAATAAAGATTGCGACCGACTGAAGTTTATCGCTCTTAAAAGAAATGATTAGAAAAATACCCGCCCAAATTAATCCAAAAACTCTTAAATCGCGCATCGAAATTTCTTTTTTCACAATGTTATTTATTTAAAAGTCTAAAGGATGGAACGCTTAAAATTCCGGTTCCTTCTTTATTATCGGCAATTTCAAAACGACAATTTTGTTGATCGAGAATTTTGCCGATTTGCGATTCATCAATATTTGGCTTGATATTAATATTTGGAGTTTGTGATTTCAGATAAAAAATAATTATCAGCTGATCAAGATGATCCATCATCACTGAAACATTAACTATTCCTTCAGCATCAGTTTTAAATAGACCGGCAAAAATTTTGCGCATGGCGTCAAGCAAAATTAAGCGATCGACTTTCAAACGCGGCAAATTTTCTGGTTCAAAAGGTGTTTCAAAAATAATGCGGTTTCTAAATCTTTCACTTAAACTCGAGATAAATTCATTAATAAATTCAACAATTCCAATGATTTCTTCATCAGCATTTAATTTATTATCGATAACTTTTTCATCCAAAGCATTGGAAATTGCACCGCGCAATTTCATGGAGTTAATGTAAATTTTTTCCAAATCTTCCAAATAACGGCGATGTGAAAATGGACCATAAGGTTCAGTTTTTAAAACTGCGGTAACTTGCGTAATAACATCAAGATAGTTGGCGATTTCACTCGGTAACACACTTGAAACTTGTGACTTAATATTTTTGATATTGCGGTTGTGAACTTCTTGAACTTTGATTGCATTAGAAGTTTTTTCTCTAACTTTCGCAACCAACATATCGAAATCAATCGGCTTCACCAGATAATCATTAGCTGATAAATTTATACCTTTTACCACATTATCTTTTTGACCCAAAGCTGTGAGAAAAATAAATGGCACCGTATTATTGCGGATATTTTTGTTTTCGCGGATCAATTGCAAAAATCCATAACCATCCAATTCTGGCATCATGATATCTGAAATCACTAAATCTGGCTTGTTTTGCATGAAGCTTTCAAAACCTTTTTTGCCATTTTCAGCTTCAAAAACTTCAAAACCTTCATCGCGCAAAATGTCGGCGATATTTTCGCGAATTTCTTGCTCATCTTCAGCGCAAAGAATTTTAATTTTTTTATCTTCAGACATAAGAATTATTTTTTAATTTATAATTTTGGCGCCTTCAAAATTACGCAAAATTTCATTTACAAGGTCATCATTGATTTCGGCTTTTTTTTCAGCAACAGGATTCTGCTTTTGATTCAAATTAAGCAAAACCTGTTGCAAATTTGGCAAAGCTACCATGTAGCAAATTCGAGCTAAAAGCATTTCAAAAGCCATTTTTGGTGAAGCGGAAGAAACGATCTCCTGATTGCCTTTAAGCAACATTTGCCAGATTCTAGTTAAAGAATTCAGCGAAATTTCATGAGCGATATTGGAGATTTTTTCTTGCTGAAACTGCGAATATCCTTCCAATTTGTAACTTTTTATAAGCTTTACTGATGTGGTTTTATGAGTGATTTCCATTAAATCAAGAACCAGTTGCGAAACATCAGAAGAATAAGAATAAAATTCAGCAAAGCTTTGCGAAGCCTCAGAAAAATCGCCTTTCAAAAGATTTTCAAAAAGTTCGATAACTTTTACTTTGTCAGTTAAACCTAGCATTTTTTCAACTAACTCAGACGGCAAAAGTTTTTGGTGATTATTGCTTGCAAGCGCTTGATCCAAAAGCGAGAGCGAATCACGAACTGAACCTTCCGACATTTTGGCGATCAATTCCAAAGCCTGTGATTCGGCTTCCAGATTTTCCTGTTTTAAAATATTTTCTAAATGGGTTTCAATTTCTTTTTCATCAAGGCGGCGTAGGTCAAAACGCTGGCAGCGCGAAAGAATTGTTACTGGAACTTTGCGAATTTCAGTTGTTGCAAAAATGAATTTAACGTGCGCTGGAGGCTCTTCGAGGGTTTTTAACAAAGCGTTGAATGCGCTGTTACTAAGCATGTGAACTTCATCGATGATGTATATTTTATATTTCGCCATCACCGGCGCGTAGGCAATAGAATCAATAATTTCGCGGATGTCGTCAACACCAGTTCTGCTGGCGGCATCGATTTCAATAACGTCTTGATGTTTGGAAGCGGTAATTAATTTGCAATTGTCACAAACAGCGCAAGCCTTTGCTGTCAAGGTTGCAGAAGCATCAAGGCAATTTAGAGTTTTAGCAATAATGCGTGCCGTAGTTGTTTTTCCAACGCCTCGAATGCCGGTTAAAATGTAAGCGTGATGTAAACGATTATTTTTTATAGCATTACTTAGAGTTGTGACCAAAACTTCTTGTCCCACCAATTCATCAAAATTTTGCGGGCGATATTTTCGGGCAAGTACTAAATAAGATGACATTGAAAAAGGGAGGAATGATTGAAGAAGTGAGAGCGACCCGATTCAACAAGCCTTGAGCTGCTTTCTTTCGAATCTGACTCGCTAAACAAGAAAACCGCCCGCTCTCACCAAAGGAGATTTTGGTTTGGTGAAGTAAATTATTCAAGGGAATGTTTTGGAAAGAATTGATGATTATCCCTTAAGACACTGTTAGCTACTTACAGATTTCTCTCATGCGCGCGTAAGCACGCGTTATTCCTTTAAGCGAATATTCATCAACGGCGTAGGTTCCAATTGCTGAATCGCTTCTGACTTTAACCGCACCATCATGCAGCATTGATTCAATAATCTGAATATCTTCGGTTTTGGTTTTTGCCCAAGCAATGTCTTTTTTAGCCAACAATTTGAACTGGGAATCATCAATTAAAACAAAAACTTCGCTATTTAATTTATATTCAAAACCAGCAAAAACACTCACTTCTTCAGAGCGGTCTTTTTGATATCTGGCGATCATGATATAAGGTTTTTGGCGCGAGCTGTGATCAGAATCAGATTTTATGGGATGTGAAACGATATAACATTTTTTATATTCCAATTCATTTTCCTGAATTTCATAAACCTGCCATTGATAAAATGCGCTATCAATCACCTGCGCTTTGCATTGACGCAGCGACACCAGCATAAAAATTGCGTAAATCGCAATTATGATCGCAATTTTTGTGATATGGTTAATAAATTTCATTAAAAAATCCTTGCTAGCGAGTAATTTAAAATTGTAATTAAATCTTCCTTGAAAGAAGAATCAGAAAAAATATCAAGTTCTTTTAAAGCCGCATCACGATGGGCTTCCGCTACTTCTCTTGCAAATTCAAGAGCGCCATGTTTTTTAATCAGATTTAAAATCTCAACGAAGTCGTTTTGATTTTTTTGGGTTGTAAGTAAGTTTTTTGTGAAGCTTTCGGAAATAAATTTACGCTCTGCTTCAGAAGCAGATTTGTAGGCTATGATAATTGGTAAAGTAACTTTTCCTTCGAAAAAATCATTACCGACATCTTTTCCCAAAACTGATTCTTCAGAATTGTAATCGAGAATATCATCAATAATTTGAAAAACCGTTCCCAAATGTTTTCCAAAATTTCCCAGCGCAATGGTTTTTTTTTCTGAACAATTGTTAATCAAAGCTCCCGACTCACAAGCCGCTGAAAAAAGCACCGCGGTTTTGCCAAAAATAATCTCTAAATATTTTTCTTCAGTAAGTGTAATATCGTTAGAATTTTCAAGTTGCATAACTTCGCCGTCAGCCATGATTGACGAAGCTTTGGCGAGCAAATCAAGCACTCGCAGATTTTTACTTCTAACCATTAATTGAAAGGCAATCGAAAATAAATAATCTCCAACCAAAATTGTGGCTTTATTATCCCAAATTGCATTGGCAGTTTTTTTGCCGCGACGCACTTCACTAACATCAACAACATCATCGTGAAGCAAAGTGGCGCTGTGAATTAATTCAACTGCGGCTGCTAAATTATGATGATCTTCGCCAGTTTTGGTGCCACATAATTTAGCCGCTAAAATTAATAAAATCGGGCGAATTCTTTTGCCGCCAGAAGAAATTAAGTGATTAGAAATTTCAGAAATTAAAGGTGATTTTCCAACAGCAAATTCCAGAATAATCTTATCAACCTTCTTCAAATCAGGAGTGAGAGCGGTTATGATATTTTGGAGTTTGCTCATTTTAAGCTATAATATTGTTTTGTGATTTTCGTCGCTTTCCTGATAGAGTATCAAAATTTTATTACGGCATTCTTCAATTTTAGCAGCGATGCCATTTAAAGATTTCCTAACTTCTTCGATAGCTTTGTCGGGCTGACCGGTTTTTACAAAATCAATATATTGGGTCGTGAGCTTGTCAGCACAGTCTTCGAGACACGTCGACACCTCTTCCACAATGGCGAATTGTTGTTCCGCCAATTTGTGAGTACTATCTTCAACCGCTTTAATTAAGCGATCGGCATAGGCATAATATTCAACGATTTCGTTGTAGAGTTGCTCTTGCTTTGATGTTGCCATTTTTAGGAATTAAAATTGCAGCTCTTGGTAAACTTAGGCGCAAAACGTAATTTTGCTAGACACTGTTAGCTAATTAATTTTATTTCAGATTTTGACATATTTTGAGCGCTTTTTTAGTAAAATTTTGATAAATATTTGGATATATTTTGAAAAATTTTACTAAAAAATAAGCCAAAATAGGGCTAAATATGGAATAAAATTAATTAGCTAATAGTGCCTAAAATTTAAAGTCAATTGCGGGTGATTAATGGTATTAAAATAGAAAATTTAAGTTTGCACAAACTTAATCAAATCTTCTTTTTTCAATGAAAAACCATTCTGCGCCCAAAAAACTTTCGCTTTTTTCATCACATCTCCAATCTCACTACCTTTGAATCCAAGCCGCATTAAATCGTCACCTTTAAGTGGAAAATTCGGTAAAGAAAAATTTTGAAAAAACTCAAGATTATTTTTAGCTTCATCGATTTTTAATGATTGGTTATTTCTCACCAAAGCAAATAAATAAAGATCCAAAACCAAATTTTTTTCTTCAAATGCCAAAAGAGTTTTCAACTCATTAAAACTTGAAGCAGAATAAAAATTAATAAGCTGCAAATATTTTTTCTCCAAATTCGTCGCACAAATTTCCTGCGCAAAAATTTTCAAATCAAAAGTTTCATTCAAAAATAAAGCTGCCAATTTCAATTTTAAATCTGCCGAAAATTCTAGTTTTTTTTCAATTTCAAAAAGGCGCGCCAAAGCTTCAATTTCAAGCCTTGCTGAAAAAATTTCAGCACTGATTTTTTGATCTTTTAAAACCTGTAAAATCTCAAGTAAATTTGCTTTATTTTCATTTCCAATAATCTTTAAAAATTCTGATCTTATTCTTTCGCGTGATAATTTTTTTAAGTTTTCTTTTTGCAAAATACAAGCCGCAAGCCCTTCTCTATCAAGCTTTTTGGCATATTTGCAACTAAACCTAAAAAAGCGTAAAATGCGTAAATAATCTTCTTCAATTCTCTTATTTGCATCATCGATAAATTTTATTTCCTGATTATTTAGATCCGAAATTCCGTCAAAATAATCATGAATATTTCCCGCTTCATCCAAATAAAGTGCATTCATGGTAAAATCGCGCCGCGCCGCATCTAACCCATAATCATCAATAAATTCCGGCTCGCAATGGCGACCATCGGTTTCATTATCTTTTCTTAAAGTGGTGATTTCAAAATTTTTATGATTCACAACCGCAGTAATTGTGCCGAATTTTATGCCAGTTGGAATGGCTTTGAGATTATTTTCTTCAAGAATTTTTATGATTTCGTTAGGCAAAAGTTTGGTCGCAAAATCAAAATCAGCGATTTTTTTCTTCAAAAGAAGATCGCGCACGCAACCGCCAACCAAGAGGATTTCAGAGTTAAAAACTTGGAAAAGAATTTTTACTTCTGCAGGAAAAGATTTGGTTAATTCTGGAAGTTTTAAAACTTTTAAAGTCATGCAATATTAATTTAAATAACCATCAAAAATAACCCAAGTTCATTGGCTTTTTTAATCACTTCTTCTTTTTCTAAAACCAAAGTCGAATTAGCCTGAATCGCAATCCCAACAATCCCACTAGCATAACAATTTTCAATCGTCGCCACGCCAATCGCTGGCAAATCTGCTTTCATGCTTTGACCACGTTTTTTCATTTTTACCAAAACTGCATTATGCTTATAATCAACTTTCAAACCAGCGCATCTTTTAATCATTTGATCCGTGCCTTCCAAGGCTTCAACCGCGATAATCTGTTTTTGTGCAATTATTAAACTTTGCCCAACATCAAAATTGGAAAAAGTTTTTATCGCTTTCACACCAAGCGCAATATCTTCCAAATTTTTTTTGCTTGCTACAATTTTTGTCAGCGTTGATTTTTGTGAAACAACACAATCTAAAAGCTGATTGATTTGTAAAATTTTTAAACCCTGTTTTTCAAAAAAACCAATTACGGTGCGAAGAACGGCATCATCGCCCAAAATTTTATTAGCTAGAATTTTAGCCAATAAAATTGCGCCGGTTTTATCAACTTTTAATGAAGAAAAATTCGGCTTATTTACAGCCCCGATAAAAACCAATTCTTTAATGCCATTTTCTTTTACCGCCTGCAAAAATTTTTCAATCGCGCCGTAAGGCAATTTGATTGGGTTGTAAGGCGAATAATCAATTTCGTAAGTTTCTGATTCCAATAAAAATAGCACAAATTTGCGACTTTTTTTCTGACATTCGCGAATCAACATTTGTGGCAAAATTCCACGTCCAGCAAATATTCCCAAAGGCTCTAAATTATCCTGCATGATTTAAACTAGCGCCCCCATCGATAAATAAAATTTGTCCAGTGACGAATTTATTTTTTAATAAAAATTCCATTGCCTGCCAAATATTTTCAATTTCACCTTGCGCTTTCATCGGGATTTTTTTGATCAGGCTTTGAGTTTCAAGAGATGGGTTTTTTTCAAAAACCGAGTTTAAAATAAAACCGGGCGCAATTCCGTTTACTCTAACTTGCGGCGCGATTTCAACCGCCAGCATTTTGGTAAATTCAGCCAAAGATTTTTTACTTAATAAATAGTAAAAATAATTGGTGTCGATACGCGCGATATTTTTATCAATCATATTGATTATCTGCGCATTTTTGATCGAATTTTTTTCAACATGTTGCGCAAATTCTTTCGCCAAAATTAGCGGAGAAAATAGATGAATATTCATATTGTCCATCATGTCAGATTCTGGAGCGGTAAGAAATTTTGATTTATTAAAAATCGATGCGTTATTGATTAAAAGATTCCAGCTTGGGAAATTTTCTTTGGCAAATTCTGCGAGTTTTTTTGTTTGCGCAACATCACTTAAATCACATTTAAAAATTTCACATTTTACTGCAAATTTTTTTGTAATTTCTTTAGTTAAATTTTGAGCTTCTTCTTTAGAATTTCTGTAAACAATTATTAAATCATATCCCATTTCAGCGAGGTTTAACGCCATTTCACGCCCAATTCTCTTGGCGGCTCCCGTAATTAATGCTGTTCCAAGTTTTTTAGTTTTATTCATTAAAAAATTTATTTGTGACGACTTAATTTATAACTTTAATTTCTATCACTTTATCATCTTGAGCTTTTCTATAAATCTCAATTCTCTTATAAAGTGCTCTTAAAACTTGTTCCACGCCTTCACCAGTAACACCAGAAATTGCTAAAACTTCAGGTTTTTTATCGCCATTTTTTTTCAAATATTTTTTCAAAACGGCAATTTTTTCCTTTCTTTCATCCTCATCCAAAAGATCAATTTTATTTAAAACCAAAACTTCGGGCTTTTCTGCCAATTCAGGACTGTAGCCCATCAATTCGGTTCTAATCACGCGATAATTGTCAACCACATCTTCCGCAGAAGAGTCGATTAAATGTAACAAAACGCCGCATCTTTCAACGTGCTTTAGAAATCGATCTCCCAAACCTTTACCTTCAGAAGCGCCGGCAATTAAACCCGGAATATCAGCCAAAACAAATTCCTGATTATCAACATAAACCACACCAAGTTGTGGTTTTAAAGTTGTAAAAGGATAATCAGCAATTTTTGGTTTTGCTCTTGTTGTTGCGGCCAAAAACGTTGATTTACCTGCATTTGGCATGCCTAATAATCCAGCGTCGGATAAAAGTTTTAATCTTAGATTCACCCAAAGTTTTTCACCTTCTTCGCCTTGTTGAGCAAAAGTTGGCGCACGATTGGTTGAGCTTTTAAAATTTGAATTTCCAAGTCCACCGCGACCACCCTTGGCGATTGTTACTCTTTCGCCATCAGTCATTAAATCGGCAATAATTTCGCCTGATTCTTCCGCAAAAACTTGAGTTCCAACCGGAACGCGCAAAATCATATCGTCACCGGAAGGACCGTTTTTATTGGCACCCTTTCCTTTCACGCCGTTTTTAGCGATGAAATGTTGCTGAAAACGAAAATCGATTAAAGTGTTTAAATCTTTTACACATTCAAAAACTATGCTGCCGCCACGTCCGCCATCTCCGCCATCTGGACCACCGCGCGGGATAAATTTTTCACGTCTGAAACTAGAAGCGCCGTTTCCACCGTCTCCTGCTTTGAGGCAGACTTTTGCTTCATCAATAAATTGCATTAATTGCTCGCTAAAATAAATTTTTCTTCTTCGGAAATTTTGCCGCCGGCTTCACGAACCAAAAGTAAAAATGGTTTTAATAATTCGTAATCCTGTTTTTTGAACAAACCCATTTCAAGGCGGGCAGCCGCTAAATAAGCCAGTTCTAAACTTCTACAACCGTAAGAACGAATTGAGAAATTTTTGCCTTCCAATCTTTTACTAAGTTCAACTTGATCTTCGGTTGCCGCAATAATTGCTTCCGAATTGGTTCTTTTGGAAACGCGAATTCTACGATTATTTAAATATGCGCCAAAACCTTTTTCACAGTAATAAAGTTCGCCACCAAAAATTTTGCTGATCGCAACTGAAATTGATTCTTTTTGTCCTGCTTCATTCACATGTTCAAGAGCGATGGCAACAGTAAAATCAGGGTTAGAACGCGTCATGTTATTCATGCCGTCAACTGGAAAAATTAGGTAAGAAAATTCAGCATTTTTATTTTTGATGATTTTTTCACCATCAGAAAAAATCAAATTATAATCGGGGCGAAATTTTGATAAATCTTCCGCCAAAATTTTCTTCACACGATTATAGCATGAATTAGCAAATTTATTTGCTGAAGTTGGATTTGATTGCAAATTTTCAAGTTCGATAAAATCACGCGGCATGTGCGCCGTTGCTTTCTCGATCGCTTTTATAATTACGTTTAAATTGGCACTATATCGCATGTTAATAACTTCTAGGTTGAGGATTGAGATTGAGCTCGGGGATTTGTGAATTCAACCTTACGGCCTTAAGCGAAAATTCCAACTCATTTTCTGAAGCTTCGTTTATTTTTACCAAACTATGAGCTAAAAAATTAATATCATCGCGGTTTTTAAAATCAGAACGATAATGCGCGCCACGACTTTCGCGGCGGTTTAACGCTGAAAAATTTGCCGCTAAAGAATTTAGGAATAAATTTTTTAATTCGAGATAAGCGATAAGTTCTTCGTTCCAGATTAATGATTTATTTTTGATTTGGTAATTTTTGAAAATTTTAAAAAGTTTTTTAGTTTCGTTTAAGCCAATTTCCAAAAGTTTTTCATCGCGAAACACGCTTAAATTTTTTTCGTTATTTGACTGAAGTTCAAATTTGAGCGTTGAGAGTGTAAAATGGTGATCTAAAGAGTTTGAAGAAGCTTGATTCAAGATATTTTCGCCAGTGAAAAGATTCTTTAATTTTTTAATTTTTTCCGCCGCAATTTTTTGAGCTAAACTAGAAAAATTATTTCCAATTTTTTGCGCCACTTTTTCAGCCGATTTCTCAGCCGATTTCTCTCCGGCAATTTTTCCAAATACAATTAAATCTAACAAAGAATTACATCCCAAACGATTTGCGCCATGCACCGAAACACAAGCTGCTTCACCAATTGCCATTAATCCCGTAACTTCTTTTTCACCATCCAAAACTACGCAATCAAGATTGGTTGGAATTCCTCCCATTGTATAATGTGCTGAAGGCGAAACTGGGATTAAATCTTTTTTCGCGTCAAGTCGGGCAAAATTTTTAACTAATTCAACAACGCCCGGAAGCTTGTTTTTCAAGACTTCGTCATCAATATGGCGTAAATCCAAATGCAGAAAATTTTTACTTTTTCCAATACCGCGACCTTCATAAATTTCTGTTGCCATGGCTTGCGCAATCACGTCGCGCGATGCCAATTCCATCATTTTTGGGGCATATTTTTTCATGAAACGCTCGCCCTCAGAATTTAACAAAAATCCGCCCTCGCCGCGCGCTGCTTCGGTTAATAAAAATCCATAACCGAAAATTCCCGTAGGATGAAATTGGACAAATTCCATATCTTGCAATGGCAAACCTTCTTCAAAAACCAAAGCTGAACCATCGCCACTGCAAATTAAAGACGAAGTGGTGTTTTGAAAAATTTGACTATAGCCACCAGTTGCCAAAATTGTGATTTTGCTTTCAAAAATTACCGACTCGCCAGAATTTAAATCGATTGTTAAACAGCCGTGGCATTGGTTTTGCGAAATTAATAAATCGGTTACAAAAAATTCTGAAAAAAATCTGACGCCTTTTTTTAAAGCTTGTTCATGCAAAGTATGCAAAATTGTGTGGCCGGTTTTATCTTTAGAATAGCAGGCGCGATAAGCTAAATCGCCTTTGCCGAAATTTGTGGTTTGTCCGCCATAAGCGCGTTGGGAAATTTTTCCTAAACTGTCGCGCGAAAAAACCACGCCCATTTTTTCTAAATCAATAACTGCTCTCTCAGCCTCGCGGCAAAGAATTTCAACTGCGTCAGCATCAGCTAAATAATCAGCACCTTTTAATGTGTCGTACGCATGCCATTTCCAATCATCTTTTTGGACATTACTAAGCGCAGCATTAATTCCGCCTTTGGCAGCAACAGTATGACTATTGCCGGGAATTACTTTGCTAATTATAGCAATATTTTTGGCACCTGAATTTATCGCCGAAATTGCCGCAGTTAAGCCAGCGCCTCCGGAACCAATAATGATGATGTCGAATTGATGTTTTGTTATTTTGAAATCCACTTAAAAGAGATTTTGGTTTTAGATTTAAATTTTTGGTTTTAAAAACAAAATTTAAAGAACCTTGGTATATTAAATTTTAAATCTAAAAAATTAAATTGATAAAAATCATTTTCTGCGCTTTGAATGAAGCGCAAAATCTACAGAAATTGCTGACTAATTTAAGCCATGAATTACAGCTTTTACCACATGAATTTCAAATTCTCGCCTGCCTTGATGGAACAACAGATAATTCAGCAGAAATTCTGAAAGATTTTGGCAAATTTCATTCCATCAAGATTTTACCTCTGAAAAATGAAAGAGGTTTAGGTCTTGCTTTTAAAAGGCTTTTTTTGGAAATTTTAAATAATTCTTCCCCTGATGATTTGGTAATTTCACTTGATGCCGACAATACTCACAATCCCGAGCAAATTTCGCAAATGTTAAAGCATTTTGAAAAAAACAATCTCGATTTTCTTGTAGCTTCACGTTTTTGTGATAGCAGTTTAATGGCTGATTTTCCGCTTCATAGACAATTTATTAGCAAAACAACTTCGATTTTATTGCAGAAAATTTTTGCGGTAAAAAATATTTCCGGTAAAAATTTACTCGACTATACCAGCGGATATCGCATTTATAAAATTGAAAAATTACAAAAACTTTTTGCGCAAGAAAAATATAACTTTATTACGGAGCCAGAATTTACTTACACTTGCGAAATGCTGATTAAATTATCAAGGCTCGGACTTCGCATTGACGAAATTCCAATTTCTTATGATTACGGACAAAAAATCGGTAAAAGCAAATTACGAATTATGAGAAATTTTTGGAGATTGTTGGTGTTGTTAAAGAACTTGGTTTTTAAGTTTTAATTAAAGGCCATTTCCTTAAACCCAAGATAAAATCTTGCCAAAATATTTTTTCTTACTTTAAATAATCGTCTTTCCATTCATAAAACAAAATTCCCAATTCATTTTTAATCCTAACTTATGTCACAAAAAAGAAGAGTGGTCGTTACTGGTATTGGCGCGGTAACACCTTTATCATCAACTGCTGAAGGCACTTGGAAAAAATTAATCAACTCTGAATCTGGAATCGGACCAATCAGCATTTTCGACACAACCGAATGCCCGTGCAAAATCGCCGGCGAAGTTAAATATGGCATTGGTCCTGATCTTTTTGACATCGATAAATATATTGATCCAAAAGAACAAAGAAAAATGGATCGCTTCATTCATTTCGCGGTTGCAGCAGCCGATCAAGCAATCGAAGATTCAGGCTGGAAAGCTGAAAGTGATGAAGAAAAATATCGCACTGGCGTTATGATGGGTTCTGGTATTGGTGGTCTTCCAGCAATCGAAAAAACTACTGTTCATATGAAAGAAAGAGGTGTTAAAAAAATCACACCTTTCTTCATTCCTTCAAGCTTAATCAATTTAGCTTCCGGACAAATCTCAATTAAACATGGCTATATGGGACCAAACCACGCAGTTGTTACAGCTTGCGCTTCTGGATCTCATGCCATTGGCGATTCTGCCCGCATGATCGAATATGGCGATGTTGATGTTATGATCGCCGGCGGCGCTGAATCAGCAATTTGCGAAGTTGGTGTTGGTGGTTTCGCAGCTTTACGCGCTCTTTCAACTGGATTTAATGACAATCCAACTGCAGGTTCACGCCCTTGGGATAAAGCTCGCGACGGTTTCGTAATGGGCGAAGGCGCTGGTGTTGTGGTTTTAGAAGAATATGAACATGCTAAAAAACGCGGTGCTAAAATTTATGCCGAAGTTGTTGGTTACGGAATGTCGGGTGATGCCTATCACATCACGGCTCCCGAAGCAACAGGACGCGGCTCAACTTACGCCATGAAACTGGCTTTAAAACATGCGGGAATTGAACCGGAAGCCATTGACTACATTAACGCTCATGGCACTTCAACTCCACTTGGCGATGAAATTGAAGTTAATGCAGTAAAAAAAGTTTTTGGTGATCACGCTTATAAACTTTCAATGTCTTCAACCAAATCTGCAATCGGCCACTTACTTGGTGCTGCCGGCGCTGTTGAAGCAATCTTTTCTATTTTGGCAATCCGCGACAATATTGCTCCCCCAACCTTGAATCTTGAAGATCCGTCTGAAGGTTGCGATATTGATTTAGTGGCAAAAGTTGCTAAAAAAAGAAAAATTGATTACGCGCTTTCAAACTCATTCGGATTTGGTGGAACTAACGCCTGCCTAGTGTTAAAACGAGTAGAATAGATGAAAAAAATCTTCACCTTTTGCGCCGCTTTTTCAGTAATAGTTTTTTGCTATCTAGTTCTGATGCTTGGCCTCATCATGTATTTCAACGCACCAAATAGTTACCACACTCAGGATAAGAGATTTATCATTGAAAGCGGCATGACTTTGCGCGAAGTTGTAGAAAAATTACATGATGAAAAAATCGTGAAGAATCCAACCGCCTTTCTTTATATTTCACAGCTTATTAAAGGCGTTGATCCAAAAGTTCGTTATGGTGAATACTTTTTCGAGCGCAATATTTCTTACTATAAAATTCTCCACAAAATGGTACGCGGAAATATTTTTTTCCGTAAAGTCACTGTTGCTGAAGGACTTTCAACCAATAGCGCTCTTAAAGCGGTAGATCGTTCCAATGGTTTGATTGGTCAGCTTCCTGACCATGTCATAGAAGGCACTCTGCTTCCAGAAACTTATTTTTACTCTTATAACGACACTAAAATTTCAATGATCAAGCGCATGCAAGATGCGATGAAAAAAACCATCGACGAATTATGGGCGAATCGCGATTTAACAATCCCGATCAAAACCAAGGAAGAAGCTTTAATTCTTGCTTCTATTGTTGAAAAAGAAACTGGTCTCGATTCAGAACGATCAAAAGTTGCATCGGTTTTTGTGAATCGTCTACGCGCTCACATGAAATTACAATCTGACCCAACAATCATTTATTCTTTCACCTTTGGCGATAAAAGTTTGGAACGCACAATTCGTGTCAGCGACATTCAAAATAATTCTCCTTTCAACACTTATCACATTTATGGTTTGCCGCCAGCTCCAATTTGCAATCCGGGAATGGCTTCAATCAAAGCTGTGTTAAATCCGATTCAAAGTGATTATTTATTCTTCGTTGCGAGCGGCAAAGGTGATCATATTTTTTCTTCCAATATTAAAGATCACAACGCCAACGTCGCAAAATATCGCAGCATAATGCAAAATAAAGAGCGACAAGCAGCAAAAACAGTTTCTGAAAATTCGACAGACGCACCTGCTGCCCCAACTCCAGAAACAGCAGCTCCAGCGCCAGAATCGGCCAATTAATCCCAGCTAATTAATCATTTATTTTTGAATTATAAAATTAGCTGAAATGAACTCCAATCTCCAACAAACCATCAATCTTCAACAAATTGCTTCAAACCCAAGAAACTCAGCTTGGGTTTTTGCATCCGCCGGTTCAGGCAAAACCAAAATTCTTACTGACCGCGTTTTACGACTGCTGCTCGATAATGTTTCACCAAGCAAAATACTTTGTTTAACTTTCACTAAAGTTGCTGCCGCTGAAATGCAAAGTCGGATTAATAGCGAATTAGCAAAATGGATTTTATGCGACAATGTCGAATTGCAAAAAAAACTCACAGCTTTAAGCGGTGATTTTCCAACTGAAAATGAATTAAAACGAGCTCGAATTTTATTCGTAAAAATACTCGATGAAGACTCTAAAATAAAGGTTCAAACCATTCACTCTTTTTGCCAAACTTTAATTAAAATTTTTCCTTTCGAAGCCAAAGTAAAACCAAATTTTGAAGTATTAGAAAGCAATCAGGAAAAACTGCTTTTAAAAACAGCACAAAAAGAAGTTTTGAAAAAAGCTCTCTTAAATGAAGAGTTAAAGAAGTTGGTGCAAGAAACCAATGCCAAATTGCATGAGGAAAATTTTTCAGAATTGGTGGCAAATCTTCTTAATAAAAAAGAACAACTGAATTCTTTGAAGGAAAAATTTTTTGGAATTGAAAATATTATCGCCGAAATTTTTAAGAATTTTGGAGCTGAAGTTGACTTAGGATCTATCCATATTTTCCAAAAATTCGCTGCTAAAATTAATCACCAAGATCATCTAAAATTGGCTTTGGAGCTAGAAAATAGCGGACTCATAACCAACAGCAAGCTCGCAACTGCAATTCGAAAATTTCTCAGCAATCTTACTTTAGAAAATTTTCCCGATTACAAATTAGCTTTTTTTACCCAAGAAGGAAATCCCCGCAAACTCAGCAAAAACATCGCTGCAAATCTTGAATTAAACAGCATTTTTAGTGATTGCTGTCAATTGATTAATGATTTTTCTGACCAATTAAATTCCCTAAAAATCGCCAATGACAGCGCCCTGCTCTTGCGTTTTGTTGATCATATTTTGGAAAATTATTCGCAGCTAAAAAAACAAAATTCTGTTCTCGATTATAATGACCTCATCGTTGAAACCAATCGGCTCTTGGCAAATCCTGATTTTTCTGATTGGATAAAATTAAAAATGGATAGCAGTTTTGACCATATTTTGATTGATGAATCACAAGATACTAATCACCAACAATGGAATATTATCAAAGCTTTGAGTGAAGATTTTTTTACGGGCTTGAGCTCATCAAATAAAAGCCGCAGCATTTTTATTGTTGGTGATGAAAAACAATCGATTTACAGTTTTCAAGGCGCGGAACCAAATATCAGCGCTGAAATTTTTGCTCATTTTGCAGAAAAGCTGGGAAATAATTTGAAGAAAATTGAATTGAATAATTCTTTTCGTTCGCAAGCAAAAATTCTGCAAGCGGTTGATGATGTTTTTTCTAAAGAAGAGCGAAAGAAAGCGATTAGTAAAGTATCTGAATTTCAAGCGCACAAGCCAATTCGCGAGGGTTTAGGGAAAGTAGAAATTTGGCCGCAGATTCAAAAAGAAAAAACCGAAAAAAAAGAAATTAATTTTGAGTGGAAAATAGATTTTTCTAAAGATGAAACGCAGGAAGAAGAGGAAATTTTAGCCGAAATTATTGCGCATAAAATTAACTTAAAAATTGATTCTAAATTAGCTAATTACGGCGATTTTATGATTTTGCTTCGCAACCGCACCAACGGTTTTGATAAAGCTTTGGCGAAATTTTTTCATCAATATCAAATTCCTTTTACCTCTGTCAGCAAAATAAAATTCAGCGAAAATATTTTAATTCAAGATTTGCTTTCCGCCGCAAAATTTGTGCTTTTACCGAATGATGATTTGAATTTAGCCTGCTTGTTAAAATCGCCGATTTTTGCTATTTCTGAAGAAGAATTATTTGAAATCTGTCAGTTTAAAAACGAGCATGAAACCAATATTTTCAATAGTTTGGCTCAATTAGAAAAATTTATAGAAATTAAAAATAATCTCGATGAATTAATTATAAAATCACAACAATTAAATTGTTTTGAATTTTTTTATTTTTTACTTCATCAAAAAAATCATCAACAAAATTTTCTCGCTACTTTTGGTCATGAGAACTTAGAAATACTGGATAAATTGCTTTTAAGTGTTTTTGATTTTTGTCAGAATTTTTCACCGAATTTACAAAAATATTTGGAATTTATTGAAAAGCTCGATTTTGAAATCTCACTTTCTTCTGATGAAAATGATCGTGTAAAAATTACAACAATTCATTCGGCGAAAGGTCTGCAAGCGCCAATTGTTATGATTCCGGATTGTTCTTATAATTTTAATCAATTGCTTTCGGCGAAAGAGGAAATTTCTTGGATTGAATTTGGCGAAGATAAAATTCCGGTTTGGTGTCGCAAAAAAGAGGATGAAAATTTGCTGTTAAAAAAACATCGCGCTTGCAAATTACTTGAAGCGAAAGAGGAATATTTAAGATTGCTTTATGTTGCAATGACGCGGGCGGAAAATGAATTATATGTTGGCAGTTTTGGCAAAGCCAAAGATCCAGAATGTTGGTATGAGATTGTGAAAAATTCGGTTACCGAGGCGGAAATTGTAGAGTTGGAAGAGTTTTTAAAAATTACTGAAATTGAAAATTCATCGGTGAAAAAGATCCTGAATCAAGTTCAGGATGACGCGGAAAGAGAGGTGATTTTATCTGCAAAATTACTACATCCTCATCCTGAACTTGTTTTGAAATCTATTACTCAAAATCAAATTAAACCTTCGCAAATCAAAGGTCGATTAGTTCATAAAATTTTTGAAGTAATTGGGAAAAATTCTGCTGAAGATAAAAATTGGCTGCAAGAAATTACTAAAAAAATTATTGAAAAAGAAGAGTTTTTAAGCGAGCGAGAAAAAAATAAAATTCAACAAGATCTCTCTGATTTCATAGGCTCACAGCATTTTGAAAAATTATTTTCAGGAAAAGTAAGATGCGAAGTTGATATTGTTGGACAAAAAAATTTAAAGCGGATTGATTTGTTGGTAGAACAAGAAAATGAAATTTTGATTGTTGATTATAAATCTGATGAAACCTTGCCAAATGTGGTGCCAGAGCAATATTTAAGACAATTGAATGGATATAAAAAACTGGTGGAAGAAATTTATGTTGGAAAAGAAATTAAGATTGCAATTTTTTGGACAGGGTTTTTGCAGCTAAATATTTTGTAGGTCATGCTTGATGAAAACATAGAATGTTCGGTAAAAATAAGAGCAGCGTTTTCATCTTGACGTAAACTAAAATCGTCCCGCTTCGTATTCAGCCTCTCATGCCAAAAATCCCGACGAGCTTCCCGACGAGCTTGTTTTGAAGGAACAGCGTCATTCTGTCTTAATACCTTCTTCTCCTTCATGTAAAATCTGGAAAGAACGCTTATTACTTCAAAAGAATTGATGAAATTTAAATCAGATGAACTAATCTTTTTGAGATGCTAAGGTATATATCAAATTAACTATCTCTTGATAGCCATAACTTTGTCTTTTTGGTAAAAATTTGCTCAGAAAATGACGCTGTATCACTTGATACAGCTTACATTTCCAGTCGCAATTTTTCCTCAAAAATACTTCGTTA
>Ga0214919_10003379_pt1 | contig 24153 bp, 25 predicted proteins | sample LL1503_MetaG_FD_177994 | JGI IMG/M metagenome (GOLD analysis project Ga0214919, IMG submission 177994) | Freshwater microbial communities from Lake Lanier, Atlanta, Georgia, United States - LL-1503 | ecosystem: Environmental > Aquatic > Freshwater > Lake | place: USA: Georgia | collected... | reverse complement strand
CTTTCCGACGTTAGGCAGTCCGACGATTCCAATAGAGAGGCTCACTGGGGTAAGCCTACGCGGGATTGTCAGTGCTCCCTGCCACGATAGGCCCATGCCCGCATACGTAGTGACCTTATTAATAGGAGTTATCGCAGGATTTGCGATCGGATACCTATTGAGCGCCCTCAAATCAAAGGATTCAGCGGGCAATCAAGCCCTGCTCGATGATTACAAGGCCCAGCTTGAAGCAGAGCGCAAAAAGACTGAAACCGCGATCACCTTAAACGCTGAACTAACAGCTGTTAAAGACTCTGTTTCAAAGTTAACAACCCAATCCAATGAGGCAAACCGTATTCGTACCGAGGCTGAAGCAAAACTAAACACCACCATTCTTGAGATGCGCCGTGCATCTGAATCAATCTTTGATGAAACCAAGAAGATTGCAGGAGCGCTTTCTAATTCGCAGACTCGAGGCAAGTTTGGCGAGGCACAACTTGAGCTCTTGCTACAAGGTGCAGGGCTTCGCGAAGGACATGAGTACACAGCGCAACGTTCAACAACCGACTCTGATTCAACTGGTATTCCAGATATCACCGTGAATATGCCTGGAGGATCTCGTTTATTTATCGATTCCAAGTTTCCCTTTGAGCGCTTCCTAGAAGCATTCGGAACTGATGATCAAGCAGAGCGTGATGAGTATTTGCAGCAGCACACAAAGGATTTGTTAAAGCATGTTGATGCGCTCGCAAAGCGTGGGTATCACAAATCGCAAGGCTCTCCCGATTTTGTTGTGCTCTTTGTTCCCTTTGAAACCCTGCTCTCTGAAGCGCTTCGCTTAGATCCGATGTTCCTAGAAAAGGCATTTAAGGTCGGCGTAACCGTTGCGACTCCAACATCGATGATGGCGCTACTTCGCACCATTGGTTACATCTTTACCCGCAATAAGTTGGCGGAAAATGCTGATGAGATTCAAAAGGTAGCGAGCACCTTCTTAAAGAACATCACCTTGCTACACACCAAGATTGTGGCTGTTGGTAAGGCGATCTCATCAACCTCAAAGGCGTATGAAGATCTTGTGCCAACAGCTGAAAAGACTGTTTTGGCACCAGCTAGAAGAATTCATAACTTGGGTGTTACGGGAGATAAAGATAAGTTAGCTATTGAGTATCCTGAGGCACCTGGTGAAGTTCGCGATCTCAAGAACGCCGAACTTGAATCAGGGGATGATTACATTGATGCAGAAGAGGTAGATGAATGAGCACAATTCAAAAGATTCAAATTCAAGGTCCTGGCTTAAAGAAGGCTGGAATCGTTGTGCTGCAAACAGTATTTATTGGATTCTTTGTCTTTATTGAGATGACGATCCGTACCGGAGTTGGCGTACTGACAGGTGTAGCTATTTGCCTTGCCTTATTTGGTTCACTGCGTTTTGGTCGCCCAGGTACAACCTATGTTTCAGTTGTAACTCCCCCATTGGCTTTTGCTGCATCTGCGCTATTTTTTATTGCACTCCTTGATGGTTTCCGGCCATCTCGTGTGGGAATTGATTTCATCGCTTCATTGGCATCTGTTGCACCATTTTTGATTATTTCAACGCTTTATGGCTGGTTTGTGTATTTGAATCAAAAGGCAAAGAGCAAGCCTTCAAAGCGCAAGGCTGTCGTAGAGCAGGATTAAGCCTGGCCTGCTGCCTTCATATCTTTACGTAGCTCAGGTGGCAGTGCAAAAAGTAGTGACTCTTCAGCCGCGGTGATCTCTTGAACATCGTGGAATCCATGTTCATGCAAAGTTGCTAAAACATCCTTCACAAGAATTTCAGGAACTGATGCTCCACTTGTTACACCGATAGTTTCAACACCGTTAAACCATTGCTCCTGAATCTCTTCGGCGTAATCAATCAGATGTGAAGCCTTTGCACCATATTCCAATGCAACCTCTGCCAAACGAACAGAGTTACTTGAGTTCTGAGATCCAACAACAATGACCAAATCCGCTTGTGGAGCAATCTCCTTAATCGCCTCTTGGCGATTTTGAGTTGCATAACAAATATCATCACTAGGAGGAGATTGAATCTCTGGGAAGCGCTCCTTCAAAATATTTACAGCTTCCATCGTTTCATCAACCGACAAAGTTGTTTGAGATAACCAGACCAGGTTCTTTCCTGGTGTTGGTTGGATTGTGCGAGCGCCATCTAGACCATCAACGATGCGAACACGATCTGGTGCTTCACCCGCAGTTCCCTCAACCTCTTCATGGCCATGGTGACCAATAAGCAAGATCTCTGAATCTTCAGTGGCAAAGCGACGAACCTCGTGGTGAACCTTGGTTACCAATGGGCAGGTTGCATCAATTGTTTTTAGATTTCGGGTAGCAGCCTCTTCATGCACTTGTGGTGAAACTCCGTGGGCTGAGAAGACAACTGTCTTGCCCTCTGGAACCTCTGAAGTCTCATCAACAAAGATCGCACCCTTTGCTTCAAGGGATGCCACAACGTGAACGTTGTGCACGATCTGCTTGCGCACATAGACAGGTGCGCCGTATAGGGCCAGAGCTTTTTCAACGGTTACAACAGCGCGATCAACACCTGCGCAATATCCGCGAGGCGCCGCCAGTAGAACTCTCTTAGCCATGGGGGCAGTCTATTAGGCTCATCCCATGTTCGAAACTTCAAGTGAATCCCCGGCTCCTGTCCGCGTGGTCTCTGAAGCGATCAAGGATTATGTAGACCGCCTGGGTCCTATTTGGATTGAAGGCGAAATCAGCGAGTTAAATGAGCGCAGCGGAATGATGGCCTTTATGCGCCTGCGCGACACCAGCGTAGATATGTCTATCTCGGTGATGTGTCATAAATCGGTAATCGCAACTGTAAAACCGCTGCCTGAAAACGCCCGTGTTGTTTTATATGCAAAACCTTCTTGGTACACAAAGAATGGTTCGCTTTCATTTTCAGCTCGTGAAATTCGTCAGGTTGGCGTTGGTGAATTATTGGCACGCCTTGAGGCGTTAAAGAATCAACTAGCTGGTGAGGGTCTTTTCAACTCTGATCGCAAAGTCGCCTTGCCTTTGCTGCCAAAGGTGATTGGTTTGATCTGTGGTCGAAATACAGATGCGGAAAAAGATGTTGTTGAAAATGCAAAGCGTCGCTGGCCAAGTGTTCAATTTGAAATTCGCGAGGTAACGGTTCAAGGCTCAGCTGCCGTCACTGAGGTTTCAGATGCGCTGCGCGAACTTGAAGCAAACAAAGATGTTGAGGTCATCATCATTACCCGTGGTGGTGGATCCTTTGAAGACTTACTGCCATTTAGCGATGAAGGTCTGGTGCGGTTAGCAGCCTCATGTGAGACTCCTATTGTTTCTGCGATCGGACATGAAAAGGATTCACCGCTTTTAGATCTTGTTGCCGATTACCGAGCATCGACTCCAACAGATGCGGCAAAGCGCGTGGTTCCTGATATTTCAGAAGAGATCGCAATGATTGAACAGTTGCGAGATAGAGCCCGTCGCACATTGGTAAATCGCATCGATTTAGAGGCAACAAGAATTACTAATTTTAGAAACCGCCCTGTTATGAAAGACCCCCATGTATTAATCACTTCACGTGCAGAAATCATTACCGGGCTGCGCGATCGATCTAATCGATCCTTTGGTGCTTCACTGAAATTAGCTAAAGAGGAGCTCAAGCAGGTAACGGCACGTGTGCGTGCGCTTTCGCCTCAATCAACATTGGATCGCGGATATTCAGTTGTGCAGTTGGCCGATGGCCAGATCGTTACAGATCCAAAGAAGTTAAAGCAGGGCGATGAGTTACGACTGCGCCTTGCCAAGGGCGAGACCAAAGCCACAGCGCTCGGTAATTAAAGTATTCAAGGCAACTAAAGAGAGAGTAGATTTAGACCATGGCCGAAGCAAAGAAGATCTCTTATGAAGCAGCACGTGATGAACTAGCTGAAGTTGTTGAATCGCTAGAGGCGGGCAGCGCAACGCTAGAAGAGTCATTGAAGCTATGGGAGCGCGGCGAAGAGTTAGCCAAGATCTGCCAGGAATGGTTGGACGGGGCTAAGAAAAAACTTGATGCGGTAAAGCCCTAAGTAGGAACCCCGATGCCAAACTTTTCATACTCAGATCTCTTGCCGATTGGCGAGGACACAACTAAATACCGCCTAGTCACCAAAGAGGGCGTGAAGGTTGTAAAGCTTGGCGATAAAGAGTTTTTGCAGGTTGAACCATCTGCCCTTGAAAAACTATCAGCAGAAGCGATTCATGACATCAACCATTACCTGCGTGCAGAACACCTGCAGCAGTTAACAAATATTGTCAAAGATCCGGAAGGCTCACCTAATGATCGCTTTGTTGCGATCGATCTTTTAAAGAACGCCAATATCGCAGCTGGTGGTGTCTTGCCGATGTGCCAAGACACAGGAACTGCGCTGGTCATGGGTAAGAAGGGCCAGTACGTATTAACAACTGGCAAGGATGAAGTGGCTATTTCACAAGGTATTTACGATGCCTACACATCATTAAACCTTCGTTATTCGCAGATGGCCCCGGTAACAACCTGGGAAGAGAAGAACACCGGCAATAACCTGCCAGCCCAAATCGAGATTTATGCAGATAGCGACCATGAAAACGAGTACAACTTCATGTACATCGCAAAGGGTGGCGGTAGCGCTAACAAATCATTTTTATACCAAGAGACAAAGGCTGTCTTAAACCCAACCTCCTTTATGAATTGGTTGGATGAGAAGCTTCGTTCAATTGGAACAGCGGCATGTCCTCCATATCATCTTGCAATTGTCATCGGTGGAACTAGCGCCGAGCACACTGTGAAGACAGCAAAGCTTGCTTCAACCAAATACTTAGATTCATTGCCAACATCGGGAGATGCGGCAACTGGCCATGGCTTCCGCGATCTTGAATTGGAACAAAAGGTTCTAGAGCTAACCCGCACATTAGGAATCGGCGCGCAGTTTGGTGGCAAGTACTTCTGTCACGATGTTCGAGTTGTTCGCCTACCTCGTCATGGTGCTTCACTGCCGATTGCAATTGCAGTTTCCTGTTCTGCAGATCGTCAGGCAAAGGCGAAGATCACCAAAGATGGAGTCTTCCTAGAAGAGTTAGAGCGCGATCCTGCACATTTCTTGCCAGAAACAACTGATGAGCATTTAAATGACAATGTTGTAGCGATTGATTTGAACCAGCCAATGGCTTCGGTTTTAGCTGAGCTTTCAAAGCACCCGGTAAAGACCCGCCTTTCACTGACTGGAACTTTGGTTGTTGCCCGCGACCTAGCCCACGCCAAGATCAAGGCGATGATGGATGAGGGCAAGCCAATGCCTGAATACTTAAAGAACCACGCTGTTTATTACGCAGGTCCTGCTAAGACCCCTGAAGGGTATGCATCGGGATCCTTTGGTCCAACAACTGCAGGGCGCATGGATTCCTATGTTGATTACTTCCAGGCAAATGGTGGATCTATGGTGATGCTTGCAAAGGGCAACCGTTCAAAGGCTGTTACCGATGCATGTAAATCTCATGGTGGTTTTTACTTGGGATCAATTGGTGGACCAGCTGCTCGCTTGGCTCAGGATTGCATCAAAAAGGTTGAGGTTCTAGATTTTGAAGAGCTAGGAATGGAAGCGGTCTGGAAGATCGATGTTGTTGATTTCCCGGCCTTTATCGTTGTTGATGACAAGGGCAATGATTTTTTTGCGGAAACGTCGAAACCTTTAACAATCGGTACTCGACCTCAATAGTCTCCAACGTGCCCATTACTTTTTGGAGGGCACTAATTTCAACGGACTAGTAATAGTTAGAGCGGTTGTGCTTTGCCAACGCCTTACATGGTGTTTCATATCGAAGGGTGATGTAGCGAAGCCCCCAACGAATCTGAGTTACCGGGTTGGTGCGCCAATCTGTTGAGACCACATTCATCTTGGTTGCAGGAAGTGCCTGAGCGATTCCATGTGCACCAGAACGAACATTGTGAGCCTTGTAGTTCCAGTGGCTTTCCTTATTCCAAAGCGAGTTCAAGCATTTGTACTCTTTCTCGCTGAAGCCGTACTCGTTGAGCAAAATTGATTTAGCAACCTTCTTGGCACCCATCGCGCTTCGGGCCAATTCGACCTGGCGGCTAACAGTTGAAACTAGCGCTAGATCTGAGGAGAAGATCGCACCTGATGCGGTCGCTGAAAGGTCATCCTCGGCTAGAAGTGATGCCGAAGAGTCGGCTGGCTCAACAACTGAGGCGAGCTTTGGAGTATCAAGTTCGACCACTGAAGCCGGTGCGCTTTCAAGTGCGTTAGCTGCAGGAAGAATTGTTGCTACAAGTAGCAAGGCGGCGGTAGCCCCCCAGATCGCAACTGACTTTTTAGAGCCTTTAGTAAGCGCTGTCTTCACGTTCTGTTCTCCTTCCATTCATCTCGAACCTATAACCTCTAACCCTCGGGCGATCACCCGCGGTTTTATTCGCTAGCTTTTTCTTTTTTTCCCAAAGCGCATCAGCCTCAAATGAGGCTTAAGGTCTAAGGGGAATGCCTTTATGGTGCGGTAGATAGGGCTCATGGGCAAATCAAAGCCCGCGTAAGTCGGAAACTCTCAGGAAGTTAAATCCCTGTGGATGGGTAAAACCGCAGGTCAGATAGGCAAATGTCCAATATGTCCGAAATGTGACTGTGACATTGTTTTAGGGGTGTTTTGCTCCCCCAATGTAGGGCTAGCTGGCCGCTGGGCCTTCCAACATTTCAGTCACAAGAGCTGCGATCGGCGAGCGCTCGCTTCGGGTCAAGGTGACGTGGGCGAAGAGTGGATGGCCCTTCAAAGTTTCGACCACAGCCACAACTCCATCATGGCGACCGACCCGGAGGTTGTCTCGCTGGGCGATGTCATGGGTCAGTACGACTCGGGATGCTGTTCCAATTCTGGAAAGAACAGTTAACAGGACGCCTCGTTCCAGAGATTGGGCCTCATCGACGATCACAAAGGAGTCGTGAAGTGAGCGACCTCGGATGTGGGTCAGGGGCAGAACCTCGATCAAGCCTCGGTCGATAATCTCATCGATCACCGGTTGGCTAACAAGTGCTCCCAAGGTATCGAAAACCGCTTGGGCCCAAGGGGACATCTTCTCCCCTTCCGATCCTGGAAGGTAGCCAAGCTCTTGGCCGCCAACTGGATAAAGCGGACGGAAGATAACAACCTTTTTGTGAAGACGTTTTTCCATGACAGCTTCAAGACCGGCGCACAGCGCCAAAGCAGATTTACCAGTTCCAGCCCGGCCGCCCAGAGAAACGATTCCAATATTTTCATCCAACAAAATATCCAGAGCGATTCTTTGCTCGGCACTTCGTCCATGCAACCCAAAGGCTTGGCGATCACCGCGGACCAACTTCAACTGCTTGTCCTCTGTAACTCGGGCAAGAGCTGATCCCTTTTCAGAGTGCAGCACTACCCCGGTGTGGACCGGCAGTTGGTGGGCTGATTCATGATCGGCAAAATCACTGGAGTACAAATCATCGATCACACTGTGGCTGACATTGACCTCTTCGATTCCGGTCCAGCCGCTGTTGGAGACAAGTTCAGCCAAATACTCCTGGGCTTCAACTCCAACAGATGATGCTTTAACGCGAAGTGGCAGATCCTTGGTTACAAGGACAACATTTTTGCCATCTGACATCAAGTTCTTTGAGATCGCAAGGATGCGGGAATCATTGGTGCCATCGCGGAGGAAGCCATGGGGCAAGGTTGAAAGATCGGTGTGGTTGAGCTCGACTGAAAGGGTGCCGCCTTCAGGGGTAATAGTCAGCGCTCTATCCAGGCGTCCATGGCTTACTCGAAGATCATCAAGTGCGCGAAGTGCTGCGCGGGCAAAGTAGCCAAGTTCAGGGTGATCTCTTTTGGTCTCAAGCTCTCCGATAACTGCGATCGGGATGATGACCTCATGTTCGGCAAATCTAGAAAGCGCCCCGGGGTCTGCGAGCAAAACACTGGTATCTAAAACAAAGGTTTTCTTAGCTTTTTGACCTTTTGCAGCCAATGCTTGCTCCTAGATTTAATTGTTATCGCCGGACCTGCTTCGGACAATGAAAAGGTAGAACTGAGGGCGAGGCAATTTGCGCAGACACGCGATAGTGCAAAGTTAATTTTTGGTTTCGATTTATGAACCGAAGCGGCGTTGTCTCACAGAGTAGGCACGTAGTGCACGAAGGAAATCTACGCGACGGAAATCTGGCCAATAGGCCTCACAAAAGTAGAACTCGGACAAGGCGCTTTGCCACAACAAGAAGCCGCCAAGGCGTTGTTCGCCAGAAGTACGGATTAATAGTTCAGGATCTGGTTGGCCGGCGGTATATAAAAACTTTGAAATATCTTCGGTGGTTAGCTTTGCCGCCGCCTCTTCAAGTGAATGGCCAGATGCGCTCTCTTCAGACATATAACTCTTGACCGCATCCACGATTTCGCGGCGGCCACCATAGCTAATTGCAACATTGACCTCGACCCCATCTTCGCGAATTGGCTTCAATGCATTTAATTTGTCGGCAAGCCACGGTGGCAATAGATCTAAGGCGCCTACAGCTTTGATATTCCAGCGACCAGTAGCGGCTAACTCATCTACTGTGTTGCCGATAATCCGTAACAGCTCATCGATCTCTTCTTGAGATCTCTTGAAGTTATCTGTCGACAGCAACCACAAGGTCACCACCTTTACCTGGGCATCATCACACCAACCAAGAAAATCAATGATCTTGCCAGCTCCTGCTTTGTGGCCATGCGGATCATTCGCTGTGGGATTTGATTTTGCCCAGCGACGATTTCCATCAAGGATCACGCCAACATGGTGAGGGGTTTTAGAAAAATCTAAAGCTCGAACCAGACGCCACTCGTACAGTGGGTACAACAATGACTTAATGAGCTTACGAATATTGGCGAACAACTCTGCGCTCCGCGGCGATGGATGCGATTGGGAGGGTGCCAGCAAGGATTAGCCATAGCATCTTTGTAAGGGACCAGCGGGCCTTTGTTGAGAATTGAATCGCTGTAATGATGTAGATCGGATACAGGTAGCCGTGAACCATTGGAATCCAAATGGTGTGTTCGTGAAATGAAGGGTTATCCAACAAATACTTACCGGGCATATAAACAAACCACAGTAATAAGGACATAGTTCCGGCGATTAACGCCATTACTCGAAATCTAAGGATCGCACCGCTCATGGGGTAACTCTACGGCGATAGAAGGGTAGGTACAGCACCACGCCTGCCATCAGCCACCAAATCACTACATAGGAAAGGTGCTGCCAATAGAAGCCAGGGATCTTAGATTGGAGCTTTTCGGGGGTAACTCGTGTTCGCTCAAGCTTTTGGTCGCGGGTGGCTTCGCTGGTGGCCAGTATGTATCCGTCATACAAATCTAAATCTGTTATCGATGTGACAACGGCACTATCTAATCGAGAGATAACTCCTGGAGCATTTTCAGCTCGATCGCCATATTGGCTTGCAACTAATAAACCTGTCACATCAATATTCATTGATTGTTGAATATCTGGGTTGAGTAATCTTTCAGACCATAAACCACGAACCACCAAGATCGCAGAGTTTGTTCCGATTTGTAAAAGAGCTACCTCCCAATCGGATTGCTTTCCAGCTCCATCGATTTGGTTTGGTGCCCTGAAGTTTGCAATGTAATGACCAGTTGCCGTTACATTTTTATTTAATGCAGTAGCGGGAATTGCCTCGCGAGGTGCGGTTACAGATTCCAACGGAACAACTGTGGAATCAATTGTTGTTGCAACCTTCAAACTATTTTTTAAATCTGCGGCACGTTGAAGCTGCCAAATTCCTAATCCGACAAAAGTTGCAGCGATCAGTAGAACAGAGATCGCCTGTAAAGCCTTTGTAAGGAAATTACTCTGCTGAGTCATCGCTTCGATCTACGCCCATGAATCGCTTATAAAAACTACGCATCAAGAATGCAACGGCGATGATCAAAGTAGCAACTGTTACCGACCCAGCTGCGCCCATATCAATGTTCTTTGTCATGCCATAATCATCCCATGCAATCGCAAGAAGCGTTCGACTACAACGATCGCTATGGCATTAAGAAAAGCCGTAGCTGGATCGGGGTTGCGCTGATCACCGCGATTGTCGGCGTGAGTTGGATTACCTGGGCTGGTTTACACCATTCAAATCCGGTGATTCGAACTCAGTTAATTACCTTTGTTGTCGATAACGATCGCCAGGTTTCTGTTCGATATTCGGTGGATCGCCACAGCAATAAAGCGGCAACCATTTGTACCGTAATTGCACGCGATTTCGACAAAAATATTGTGGGCCAAGTTGATAAAGAGATCCCAGCCGGAGCCTCAAAGATTGAACTAGTCACCGTTGTTCCTACGCGTAGCGAAGCGGTTAACGCTGATATATCAAGTTGTCGCACCAAGTAAGTAACCAGTACCGTTCCGTCTTATGACACAGACCTGGCTTACCCAAGAGGCAGCAGATCGCTTGCGTGCTGAGCTAACACAGCTCGAAGGTCCAGGTCGCAAAGATGTCACCGCCAAGATCGAAGCGGCACGTGCCGAAGGTGATCTCAAGGAAAATGGTGGTTACCACGCAGCTCGTGATGAGCAAGGAAAGATGGAAGCGCGTATCCGTCAGTTAAAGCAGATGCTTGAGAACGCTCATATTGGAACTCCACCTGCAAGTGCCGACGGAAAAGTTGGCGCAGGAATGGTTGTTACAGCGATTATCGCAGGCGATGAAATGAAGTTTTTAATTGGCTCACGAGAAATTTCATCTGGTGATCTAGATGTGTACAGCGAGAAGTCACCACTAGGTGCAGCTGTTCTTGGGCAGGAAATTGGCGCAAAGGTTTCCTACACAGCACCAAGTGGTCGCGAAATCTCAGTAGAGATTGTTGCCGCCGAGTTTTACGCCTAAATCTCTAGAGGTAAAACTAGTTTGAGTAGTTTTTATATTTGCGAATGCTCAGTGGAATAAAGACAACCATCAAAATAACCATGTACAGCAATGATGTCTGTAATGGATGTTGACTAGGCCATGAGTTAGCTGTTGCGCCAAATTGATTCTTCAAACCAAATAACTGGCGACAAGCTGCAACCATCGTTGACACGGGGTTCCATTCAGCAAAGTACTGCAAAATCTTTGGCATTCCTGTCGTTGGCGCAAAGGCATTTGATAAAAATGTCAGTGGGAAGGTAACTAAGAAGCCAACGCTTTGAACTGTACGAGCCTCTTTGACTGACAGGCCAACCAAAATACCGATCCATGAAAGTGCGTAACCAAACATAAATAGGAAGAGAAATGCCATAGAAGTATGGAAGATGCCCGATGTTGGGCGCCAGCCAACCGCAAAGCCTGCACATGCCATAACTACTAGAACCAGGATATTGAGTAAAGCATCTCCGAAGGTACGGCCAAAAATAACTGCTCCACGTGAAATTGGAAGAGATCTAAAACGATCAATAAGACCCTTCTTCATATCTTCAGCTAAACCAATTGCGGTAGATGCCAAGGTAAAGGCCACTGTTTGCACGAAGATTCCTGGCATCAGTAATTGAACATAGCCACCTGGTTGACCTGTTGAGATCGAGCCACCAAAGACAAATCGGAACAACAAAACAAACATAACGGGCTGAATGGTTGAGAAAACTAGTACTTCAGGAACACGAGCAAGTTGTAAAAGCTGGCGCTTTGTAATTACTACGGCATCATTGATTGCATACTTCATTTCTTGCCCCCTCTCTTTTTCTTCACCGTCTCTTGAACGGTTTCTTCAGCGATATGTCCTGTTAATGAAAGGAACACATCATCTAAAGATGGGCGCTTCAATCCAATATCTAATGGGTGAATCTTTGCCTCATCCATTGCGCGAAGCGCATCCATAAGATCTTTAGAGCCATTCAGAACTGGAGCGCTAATTGTTCGAAGATCGGTGTGGGTTGCATGACCGCTGATCTTTGCAACAATCTCTTGGGTTGCAGCAACATCAGCGTTTTCAACTGTTATCTCTAACCGCTCTCCACCGACCTGCTTTTTCAGTGCATCTGAAGTTCCACGTGCAATCACGGTTCCGCGATCAATAACTGCAATCTCATCAGCAAGCTGATCTGCTTCCTCTAAATACTGTGTTGTAAGAAGAAGCGTTACTCCACCCTTAACAAGCTCTTGAATTACTCCCCACATATCCTGACGGCCACGTGGATCTAATCCTGTTGTTGGTTCATCTAAAAATAGAATCTTTGGCTTAACAATTAATGATGCAGCAAGATCAAGTCTGCGACGCATTCCACCTGAATAGGTTTTGATTGGACGTCGAGCAGCTTCAACTAAATCAAAACGCTCTAGTAGTTCATTTGCGCGATCAATAGATGATTGCCGTCCTAAGTGATACAGGCGACCAAACATCACCAAGTTATCCCAGCCGGTTAATGTTTCATCAACGGCAGCGTATTGACCGGATAAGCCAATGAGTTCGCGAACTTTCTCAGGATTCTTAATGACATCAATTCCTGCAACTGTTGCGCTTCCAGAATCTGGTTTTAGCAAAGTTGCGAGGATTCTCACAGTTGTAGTTTTTCCTGACCCATTTGGCCCAAGCACGCCTAAAACAGTGCCTTCTTCTACATCAAGAGACAGGCCATTGAGTGCGATGACCTCGCCATTGCGATAGGTCTTTACTAAGTTTTCTGCAATAACTGACTTCACGCAGTAACCTTACCTTTATGTCTACTAATAGCCCACTAAACGCCTCAGCTAAAGAGCACTCACACAAGGAAATTATGGTCATCTTGGGTGGCCTAATGACTGGAATGCTTTTGGCAGCTCTTGATCAGACCATCGTTTCAACCGCTTTGAAAAGCATCGTTGAAGAGTTTGATGGCCTCAACCATTACACATGGGTGGTCACCGCATACTTACTAACTTCGACAGCATCTACACCGCTGTACGGAAAGATTTCAGATATTTATGGACGACGAGTTGTCTTCCAGTTTGCGATCGTAACTTTCTTGCTTGGTTCACTCCTTGCAGGTGCTTCACAAAATATGACTCAGCTAATTGCTACTCGCGCCTTACAAGGTCTTGGCGCTGGTGGTTTGATGGCGCTGACCTTCGTCATCATTGGTGACATCGTTCCTCCGCGCGATCGCGGTAAGTACCAGGGTTACTTTGGTGCGGTGTGGGGACTTTCATCAGTTGCAGGTCCATTGCTAGGTGGCTACTTCTCAGATCACGCACATATTCTTGGTGTAACTGGATGGCGTTGGATTTTCTACATCAACATTCCATTTGCAATCGCATCTCTTCTCATTACATCTGCCGTTCTTCATATTCCAAAGGTTAAGCGCGATCACAAGATTGATTACGCTGGCGCAATTTTGATGGTTGCAGCTGTCTGTTTAGTACTGCTCTCAGTATCGATCTACGGCCCACAAGATGGCTGGACCGATTCACGCACAATTACTTATTTAGTTGCTGGTTTGCTTACAGCTGTTCTATTTATTCTTTGGGAAAAGCGAGCTGTAGAGCCAATCCTTCCTCTTCACCTTTTCAAGAACCACACCTTCGGAATTACATCGCTGCTTGGTGGAGTTATTGGTGCAGGTATGTTCGGTGCAATTGTTATGTTGCCTCTGTACTTCCAAGTTGTTAAGGGATACTCAGCTACATCAGCTGGACTTAAGTTGATCCCATTGATGCTTGGAATCGTTTCAACATCGATTGTGTCAGGCAAGCTCATTTCAAAGCATGGTCATTACAAGCGCTACCCAATCATGGGAACAGCGCTAATGACTGTCGGAATTTTGCTTATGACACGTTTGCAAATTGATACTCCGTACTGGCAGATCTCGATCTACGCGATCATGGTTGGTGCAGGTCTTGGTCTTTCTATGCAGACAATCGTCATTGCGCTGCAGAATGCAGTTGATTTCAAGGATATGGGTGTTGCGACAAGTTCTAACACCTTCTTCCGCTCACTTGGATCTGTCTTTGGAACAGCGATCTTCGGATCAATTCTGACTAACCGTGTCGTTCACTACATGGCTTCAGGTTTTGCAGATCTAGGAAAGACAAATCCTCAAGTTCTTCAAGGGTTTGATTCATCAAAGCTTGCGGGGTTAACTAATAACACCGCAGTGCTTAAGACATTTCCTCCAGTAATTAAGAACACTGCACTTGAAGCATTTGTGAACTCATTCCATATCGTGTTCTACGCAGCTGCTCCTGTGACAGCACTTGGCTTCTTACTAGCTCTCATGCTTCGCGAAACCCCTCTACGTACCTCTAAGGATTACGCAGCGGCTCGTGAAGAGGCAGCTGGAGAATCTTTAGGTTGATCAAATCTCCATTTAAGGAGCTGCCACGAGAGGTTTCGATCCTCGTGGCAGCTTCCTTTTTTGTCGCTATTGGCTTTGGAATTGTTATGCCGGCAATTCCTGTTTTTGCTAAATCCTTTGGTGTAAACAATGCAGCGATTGGCTTGATGGTTTCAGCCTTTGCAATTACCCGCTTTTGTTCTGGGCTGATTTCAGGCACCTTGGTTGATAAGTTTGGTGAACGCGCAGTCTTCTCATCTGGCGTATTTATGGTCTCACTCTTTACCTTTTTAGCTGGCCTTGCTCAGAGCTATCATCAATTGCTTTTATTTAGAGCAGCTGGCGGGCTTGGCTCATCTATGTTTTCAGTTGCCGCAGGATCAGTAATCATGCGTTCTGTCGATGATAACCATCGTGGTCGCGCACAATCTGTTTATCAGGGCGCCTTTTTATTAGGTGGAATTGCAGGCCCCGCAATAGGTGGATTGCTATCTGCAATCTCACTTCGCGCGCCATTTTTTGTTTACTCAATTTTGTTGTTGTGTTCAGGAGTTGTTGCCTTCTTTTTTCTCAAGGGCGACAAAATCGGTGTAAAGGTTTCAACTTCAGATTCAGGTGAATCAACCACAATTGCAGAAGCGCTTCGTATGAAGCCTTATGTGATCGCATTAGTTTTAACATTTATCTCAACGTGGGTAACTTTTGGACTTCGTGCATCGATCTTGCCAATCTTTGTAACTGAAGATCTAAATTCAACGACGGCGGTTGTTGGGTATGGGTTAGCTATCTCTGCGGTTATGCAAGGAATCTTTTTGCTGCGTGCCGGCCGGTTTTCCGATGCGAAGGGACGCAAGGCTTCAGCTGTAATCGGCGCAAATGTTGTCTTTGTTGGCGTCTTATTACTTACATTTTCAACTCATGTATGGATGTTTCTACTTTCCATGATCATCATGGGATTGGGCGGCTCTTTTTTGACAACAACTCCAGCCAGCATTGTTGGTGATGTCATACGTGGCAAAGGTGGCAAGGTAATTGGTATCTTCCAAATGGCAGGAGATGCAGGAATGATGGTCGGTCCAATCATTATTGGAGCGATCTCTGATGTGTACTCATACCGAGCCGCCTTTGGCTTCTCAGCGGCAATCTTTATTGTTGTTTTGGTCTTGGTTTATCAAATTCCTGAGACCAGAAATGTCGAGGGGCCCCAGGTTATAAACCTGAAGCCCCTCGATGAAGATCTGTAACTAGTTATCGTTACGCAAGATTGATAGTAATCGTAGAACCTCCATATAGAGCCACACGATAGTTACCATCAAACCAAAAGCTGCTCGCCATGATTCTGCCTCAGGCATTCCAGCATTAACTCCCTTTTGAATCTGATCAAAATCTAGAATCAAGAAGAAGCTTGCGAGAACCATTCCACCTGCAGCAATAAGCAGACCGTAGCCGCCTGTCAGCAATGTGGTTGATCCAAACATCGAAGAGATGAGACCAACTACAGCAAGGACCAAGTACCCAATCATCGCTGTCATTAAGACCTTAGTGAACTTTGGAGTCACACGAATTCGTCCGCTCTTGTAAGCAAACAACATTCCTGCAAATGCACAAATCGTCACGATTACAGCTTGAGAGACAATGCCCTGGTAGTAGCTGTTGTACATATGAGAAATAGTTCCAAGAGCTAAACCTTCAAAGGCAGCGTAAGCGATAGCAAGTGCTGGCTTAACTGTTTTGCTGAAACTATTCACCATCGCAAGTGCGAAGCCACCAAAGACTCCAAGCATCATTGCGCCGCTACCCAAGTTAAGTGTCCATGCTGCCGCACCGACAGTTACAAGAACCGCAAATAAAATTCCGGTACGTGTAACAACATCATCAATAGTCATGCGACCTGTGCGCATTGATGATGCGGCAGGTGTGTTGTACAAATTCTCTAACGCTGCTGGGTCTGAGTTAATTGTGCTCGGATCAAATGCAGCGTATCCACGCTGATTAAACGCCCGTCCAAGAACAGGGTTTGAACTGCGCATATCTTTTTTCTCCTTTTGTAGATCCGCCAGAATCTCTGTCGGTTTCAATGCATTAACAAGGGTAGGGATTCTTTTCTTCCCGGGCCACACAGGGCCACGCTCAGATGCTTAGAAGCTGCTTAAAGCTGGTGCCCCCGGTCGGACTCGAACCGACACTGGAAGGATTTTAAGTCCTCTGTCTCTGCCATTGGACTACGGGGGCGCAACCATGGAACTAAACAACGGAGGCAAATCTACCGCCCTTTTTGAGGACAGATTCCAACATCGGACGGGTCAGCTTTCCCGTAAAGGTGTTCTGCTGGCTTGGGTGGTAACTGGCAAGCAATATGTATTCATGGCCTTCATGGCTGTACTTCAGTGAAGCACCATGGGTGAATTTAACCTTCTTTACCGGATGCCCTAACTCTTTCAGAGTTTTAAATATCGCATCCCAAGCAAAAGATCCCAGACCGATTATTGCTCTGGTTGTTGGAAGCGAAAGTTCCAGATCTCGCAAAAAAAATGGAGCACACATATCGCGCTCTTCATTAAGTGGTTTATTGCCAGGAGGTGCACATCGAACAGCACAGATAATTCTGGTCTCTTTTAACTTTTGGCCATCATCAATTGAAGTACTTGTTGCGATCTTTGCAATGCCAATTTTGTGGAGTGCGCCGTACAGCCAATCTCCTGATGAATCACCAGTAAAAATTCTTCCAGTTCGGTTTGCACCATGGGCACCAGGAGCTAAACCAACAATTAATAACTTTGGTTTTTCAGATCCAAACCCCGGAATTGCTTTGCCCCAGTACTTTTCATTTTCATACGCTTTGCGTTTTACAACTGCAACCTCTTCACGCCATTGAACAAGGCGAGGACATTTACGACATCCAACAATTTCCTTGTCGAGCAGCGGTAAGGATTTAGCCTTGGACAAGCGAGCGAGCCATTCCATCCAAAATATCTGATTCAGAGGCAACAAAGCTGGTTGCACCTGTTGCCTTTAAGATTTCAGAAAGCACCAATGCACCTGCTGGAATTACATCAACACGACCAGGGTGCATGTATCCGAGTTCAAGACGCTCTGCACGATTCTTACTCAAAAACATTGCAGATGCTTCATGAACCTGCGGTGCAGTAACTCGAGCTAAATGAATTGAATAACGATCATATTCAGGAAGATTCAGAGCGGCAGCTGCCACTGTTGTCGCAGTGCCAGCCACAGCAACAAGGGTTTTAGCTTGTGTAATAGGCACTTCAGCGGCTGCTTGGGCAATTGCTGCCTGAATATCGGTACGAGCTGATTCAACTTGTTGCGCTGTTGCTGGATCATTTGCAAAGTGGCGCTCAGTCATGCGAACACAACCAATATTTACACTTCGCGCAGCTTCGACAGTTGAGGTTCCGAAAACAAACTCTGTAGATCCCCCACCGATATCAATAACCAGGAATGGCCCTTCGGAAGGATCTAAATCTTGAATTGCACCGGCAAAGGAAAGCGCCGCCTCTTCATCTCCGCTGATTACTTCGGGTTCAATCCCTAAACGCTCGCGAACTCCATCAACAAAGAGGTGACGATTTATTGCATCACGGGTTGCGCTGGTGGCGCAGAAACGAATCTTTTCTACTCCGCGCTTTGCGATCTCTGCTGCAAACTTATCAACGGCAGCCAACGTGCGTGCGATTGCATCTGGGTGGAACTGTCCTGTTTGATCAACACCTTGACCTAAGCGAACAATCTCCATATCGCGTACAACTTCGCGAAAGTTATTACCTTCAATATCTGCAATCAGTAAACGAATTGAGTTGGTGCCACAATCAATCGCCGCTACTCGCATGGGTTGTTCTTCCACCATTCAGGTAATTTTGCCAACGCTTCATCTCCCAGTGGATTCACATCCGGGCCTGCGGCTAACGAGTGCGCAACTAAGGAATGTAGACACTTCACACGATTTGGCATTCCACCTGCTGAAACATTATCAACCTCGGGTACATCAATACCAAGAGCAGAACGTGATGCGATGTAATCATCATGTGCTGCGTGATAAGCACCTGCTAATTCGGCATCTGTTTCTAAGCGCTCATTCATCTCGCCCATTAACCCTGTTGTTTCAAGGGTAGAAATAACCGCGGTTAAACGTGGGCAGGTTGCGTAGTAAAAGGTTGGAAACGGTGTGCCATCTTCAAGCCGAGGTGGAGTTTCGACTACCGCTGGCTTTCCACATGGGCAGCGATAAGCAATCGCATGAACATCACGAGGGGTACGACCTAGCTGGGTTTGAATGCAATCGAGATCTTCCTGGGTAACCTCGCGCATTAGTTTCCAGTTTCGCTAATCGATGCGATTAATCGTGAGTACCAAGGTTGTCCATCAGTTAAAGAGCTTGCGATCTTTGTTGTTCCATTTTGAGTTGCATCTGTTTGACCATTAGTAACGATGTACTGGCGCTCACCCGGCATAACAAAGTGCAGACGTTCACGTGCTTGCGATTTGATGTACTCAGGATCCTGCCACAGCAATAACTCTTTTCGAGCTTTCTGCAGAGCTAATTGATCTGCAGAAAGCTGCGACTTCAAGGCACTTATCTGCGCTCGTTGTGTGAAGTAATGCTTCACCGGAGGAGCGATAGTTAAGGCAAGAAAGAAAAGAATCGCTGATAAGGCTAAAAGACGGTTAGAGGTACGTCGACGACCAAAGCGAAGTTGTCGACGTGCCATAAGAAATTCTTACGCCTTGAAACGTGGGAATGCGTCGCGACCTGCGTAGCGACCACCCTCAGCTAGCTCTTCTTCAATGCGAAGAAGTTGGTTGTACTTAGCAACACGTTCAGTACGTGCAGGTGCACCTGTCTTGATCTGTCCACAATTAAGTGCAACAGCTAAGTCAGCGATTGTTGTGTCCTCAGTTTCACCTGAACGGTGGCTCATCATGCTGCGGTAGTTAGCACGGTGTGCCATATCTACTGCATCGATTGTCTCTGTAAGAGTTCCAATCTGATTTACCTTTACTAGAAGTGCATTTGCTGTATTTCCAGCGATTCCCTTTGCAAGACGCTCAGGGTTGGTAACAAATAGGTCATCTCCGACGATCTGGATGCGTGAACCAAGGACCTTAGTCATCTCTGTCCAGCCAGCCCAGTCCTCTTCATTCAAAGGATCTTCGATTGAAACGATTGGATACGCATCAACTAGAGATGTGTAATAAGCGATCATTTCATCAGATGTCTTTACTGCGCCTTCAAAGTTGTACTTGCCGTTTTCGTGGAACTCAGTTGCAGCAACATCCATTGCTAAAGCGATGTCGGTGCCTGGCTTGAATCCTGCCGCTGTAATGGCTTCGAGGATTAGATCAAGTGCAGCGCGGTTGCTATCTAGGTTTGGAGCAAAGCCACCTTCATCACCAACAGATGTTGCAAGTCCGCGCTTCTTAAGAACAGCCTTGAGAGCGTGATAAATCTCGGCACCCCAGCGAACTGATTCGCGGAATGTTGGTGCACCAATTGGAGCGATCATGAACTCTTGAATATCAACATTTGTATCTGCGTGAGCGCCACCGTTAAGGATGTTCATCATCGGAACTGGAAGCACATGTGCGTTTGGTCCACCTAGGTAGCGGAACAATGAAAGATCAGAACTTTCAGCAGATGCCTTTGCAACAGCAAGTGATGCACCAAGAATCGCATTTGCACCAAGACGTGACTTGTTCTTGGTTCCATCAAGTTCGATCATCGCTGCATCAATAAGACGCTGATCCTGTGAATCAAAACCGATGATCTCTGGAGCGATCTCATCATTTACAAAAGCGATCGCCTTCTCAACACCTTTACCAAGATAGCGCTTGCCACCATCGCGAAGCTCAGCTGCTTCAAATGCACCAGTTGATGCACCGCTTGGAACTGCAGCGCGTGCTTGTGTGCCATCTTCTAATTGAATTTCAACTTCAACCGTTGGATTTCCACGGGAGTCGAGAATTTCACGGGCGCCTAATGCTTCGATAATTGCCATTGCTATCTCCTTATGAGCTCATTACTGATTGCCGACCTCAACGCTGAAATGGCACTGACTTTAATAGGGCAATCCTACCCTGCCTTATGCAGGGCCAATCTGTTGGGCAATGCGCATAGCCTCCTTGCGAAGGGCAGCTTCAGCATCAATTCCATTGGAATTTGCCCATGCGATTACCGCTAATAATGCCTGTCCCACAGCGCCTTCATCTGCGGTGCCAGCGATTGAAACCGAATCTGGGGTTTGTACCTCAACACCGTATTTTTCTGCACGATATAAAAGTTTTTCAACCAATGGAAGTGCAGGTTGTGCCATCGCAACTCCATCTAGAGGTGAGGTTCGGCCCTTTTCCTTCTTCTTAATCTCTTCCCAATTTTCTAAGACTTCCTGTGAATCACGTACTTCCACACCTTCAAAAACATGTGGGTGTCTGCGAATTAATTTGTCAGCGATTCCTTGTGCAACATCTTCAATAGAAAAAGGATCGGTTGGATGCTCTTGTGCCATTCGAGCATGGAAGTAAACCTGCAATAAAACATCGCCAAGCTCTTCTCGCATATCAACGCGATTGCCTGATTGAACAGCGTCAACAAATTCGTAGGATTCTTCTAATAAATACTTCAGAAGAGATTCATGTGTTTGTTCTGCATCCCATGGGCAACCGCCAGGTGAACGCAAAGTATTCATTACTTCAACAAGTCGTTGAAGCTGTGATCCTTGCATTGCTACCTAGATACTCAGTTGATTACTTGGTTGCAGGAGTTACAGCAGAGGATGCTGAATCAGCAGCAACTACATCAGCAACAGTTGCATCCCACTTGCCATAACGTGGGTTCACAGTGACGCCAAGCTCCTTTGCTTTCGCAACAACTAGCTTTTGCAACTCTGTTCCAATTTGATCTTGAGTAACACCAGCAGCTGTGAGCTTTTGGCCGATCTTGTCGGAGAATGAAATTGCTTCGATATAGATATCTAAATCTCCTGGAGCAATTCCTGCATTCACAAGAGCGTTAGGAAGTGACTCTGCACCGCCAACCTGATCAATAATGCTTGCGCGACGAGTATCAATTTCAGCCTTTGAGACGGTGATCTTTAGCTCGCTACCTACTTCACGAAGTAGTTGGCTAAGAAGGTGAAAACGAAGTTGTGAGCGGTTGAGTACCTCACCTGTTTCAAGCTGCATCTGTGTTGTATCGACCTTTGCGCGTTCTGCAAGGATTGAATCGATACTGCCTTGGACAGTTGCTTGAGTGATCTTTGTATCGCCAACTGTTGCTGCCGCACCAACTTGAGAACATCCAGTTAAAACAAATGCTGCTGCTACTGCGACAAGGGCAAGAATCTTCTTCACTATGAGCTCGCTTTCGATACTTCGCTAAGTTGATGTACGGCCTCAACGACCCAGGCCAGAAGAGAAGTATCCACTATTTCAGGGGCATTCTGGGACGGATTCCAACTAGCCGCCTTCGGAAGTGCGACTAAAACAGTGCTCATTGCGCCCTTATAGAGCGATCCCGGATATAAACGTGTCAGACGCAACTGTCGAGATTCAGGAAGTGTTAAAGGTGCAAGACGCAGGAACTTTCCTTGAACAACAACTTCTGTCAGCTTTGCAGCTTTAGCTTGTGCGCGAAGTGCTGCAACCCCGAGTAAAGCACGGGCTTCATCAGGAAGTTCTCCAAATCGATCTAATAGCTCAGCTTCGATCGCGGAAACATCATCAGGAGATTTCACATCGGCAAGGCGACGATAGAGATCAAGACGCAATCTTTCACCAGGAACATATTCAGATGAAAGGTGGGCATTGATTGGGAGTTCAACCTTGCAATCTGAAATCTTTTCTTCAGTTTCGATGATTCCTGATTTATATTCCTGAACCGCTTCTCCAACCATACGCATATATAAATCAAAGCCAACATCTGCGATATGACCTGATTGCTCTCCACCCAGGAGATTTCCCGCACCGCGAATCTCAAGATCCTTTAGCGCTACCCGCATTCCTGAACCAAGATCGGTGTTTGATGCAATTGTTGTTAGGCGCTCATGAGCTAATTCAGATAATGGTTCATCATTGGGATAAAGAAAGTAGGCATACGCGCGTTCGCGGCCGCGACCAACACGTCCACGTAGTTGATGAAGTTGAGACAAACCAAAGCGATCGGCACGTTCAACAATTAAAGTGTTCGCATTTTGAATATCTAAGCCGCTCTCAACAATTGTGGTGCAAACAAGGACATCAAAATCCTTATTCCAGAAAGCAAGGATTACATCCTCTAACTCGCCTTCCGACATTTGGCCATGAGCAACTCGAATTCGAGCCTCGGGTACTAACTCTTTAAGACGAAGTGCTGTGCGATCAATACTTTCAACTCGATTATGTAAGTAAAAGATCTGGCCATCGCGCAGTAATTCACGGTGAATAGCGGCGGTGATCTGAGCCTCTTCGGCTGGGCCTACATAGGTAAGGATTGGGTGGCGCTCTTCTGGTGGCGTTGTAATCGTAGACATCTCACGAATTCCTGTAACAGCCATTTCAAGGGTGCGCGGAATTGGTGTTGCCGACATCGCCAGCACATCAACAGTGGTGCGCAGCTTCTTTAAAGACTCCTTCTGTTCAACACCAAAGCGCTGCTCTTCATCAACGATTACAAGGCCAAGATCCTTGAACTGAACATCGTTTGAAAGGATGCGATGAGTACCAACGACCACATCGACCGTACCTGCAGCAAGGTTTGCAAGAATCTCTTTACTCTCTTTAGCGGTATTAAATCGGGACAAACCAGCAACCTTTAATGGAAAGCCTGCATAACGCTCTTCAAATGTTTTTGAGTGTTGCTGCACCAGCAAGGTTGTTGGAACAAGAACTGCAACCTGTTTTCCATCTTGTACAGCTTTGAATGCAGCACGGATTGCAATCTCAGTTTTTCCATAACCTACATCGCCACAAATAATACGATCCATTGGATATGGACGTTCCATATCCTGCTTCACATCATTAATTGTTGAGAGCTGATCAGGGGTTTCGATATATGAAAAAGAGTCTTCAAGTTCACGCTGCCAAGGTGTATCTGGTGAAAAGGCAAAGCCTGGCGAACTTGTGCGTGCTGCATATAAACGAATTAACTCACCGGCAATCTGACGTACCGCTTTGCGTGCACGCCCCTTTGCCTTTTGCCACTCACCACTTCCGATTCGGTGCACTGTAGGTGTTTCTCCACCTACATACTTTGAAACCTGCTCTAGAGCATCGGTGGGAACAAAGATTCTGTCACCAGGTTGCCCACGCTTTGCTGGTGCGTACTCAATAATTAAGTATTCGCGAGTTACCCCGGCAACTGTGCGCTGCAGAAGCTCTACATATCGACCAATTCCATGTTGTTCATGCACAACATAGTCACCACTCTTTAACTCCAAAGGATCGATTGCCTGTTTTCTCTTTGATGGAAGTCTTTCTCCATCCTTAACACTGCCTTTACTACCGGTTAAATCCCGCTCAGTCATGAAGAAGATTTGATCTTCGGCGCTTTCAAATCCATGAGCGATGACAGATGTTGTTAAATGAATGCTCCCCTTTGTTGGCGTTGCCAGCATCTTTTCAACGATCTGAACTGGAAGATCTGCTCCTCTAAATATTCCTGCATACCGTTCCAACATTCCATGTCCATGAGTGGCAAAGACAACTGTGCGATGTTCTTCTAAAGCTTGGCGCAGAGCGTTTATGGTGCGATCAATATCGCCACGCATTGGATCGATCGCTGCATAATCTAAAAATGTTGTTTCGGGATCTAAATCAGTTCCAAAAGGGCTTAGCTCGCGCTTTGTAATTGC
>Ga0214919_10003378_pt1 | contig 24158 bp, 34 predicted proteins | sample LL1503_MetaG_FD_177994 | JGI IMG/M metagenome (GOLD analysis project Ga0214919, IMG submission 177994) | Freshwater microbial communities from Lake Lanier, Atlanta, Georgia, United States - LL-1503 | ecosystem: Environmental > Aquatic > Freshwater > Lake | place: USA: Georgia | collected... | reverse complement strand
CTAGGCTAGTGTGATTTACATCTCTTCATCATCTAGCTCGCCACGCTCTAGCATGTAGTCCTCATGCTCTATAACGCCTATACTAAAGGCGATAGGGTCGCAACACTCCAAGATCTCGGCGGGAGTAAAGGTAGAGTAACCAATCTTTACAGTAGGATAAACATCATTAAGTAAATCTATAAAGCTTTCTTTTATTTCTATGTCTCGCTCTAGTTGTGACTTCAATTAAATAACTCCTTCATCTCGATAATAAACTCATGCCATACTATGCGCCCCATGTATAGGGCAGGTACTGCAAGGGCTAATTGTACTAGGCTAGTTAGTAGTCTATTCATTATTAGTTATCCCAACTTAGTGCGAATACTTTTGCTAGTTCATCATCATCAAAATCATTAACATCAAGCAAACTCATAGAGCCTTCTTCTAGTGCCTTGTTATAGGCTTCTTCTTCATCTAGGTAGGCGTACTGGTCTGCAACATCTGATTGAATAGAGGCGTATTTATCTACTGTGTTAGTTTGGTATGAGTATGCGTATGACATTAGTTTTGTGTTACCTTTCTCATGTGTGCCACTACATTAGTGGAAACTTTTTGTAGGTCTGCTACAACCTTATTCATTTCGTCTGCGCTATTAGCGGTAAGCCCTGCGCCTAGTAATTGTGCGCCGTCCCATAGTGAGTATGTGATAGTCATTAGTTTTCTTCTTTCGTTAGTAGGTATAGGTTATTTAGAGTTTGATTAGCACGATTAAGAGTATTAAGTAATTCACGATTAGCAAAGGCTTCACGCTGTTCAGCATAGCGAGCCTGTTGCGCTATGCGTATCTCCTCTAAGCGAGGTGAGAGTTTAGGTTGAGTCATTTTGTGACCCCTTTCGTTAGTAGTTATAGTAGGAATTGTAGCCTATGTGGCTGACATTATCAAGACGACACGCCGTAGCGTGTAGCGCCTAGAGTGTGAGTTACCTCACACCGACTAGGTTATGCTCGGCGTAGTTACCGCCACACATTACGCAGAGTGACCAAGCGGTTACTCTACCGCAACCTGCTGAGCAGGCTACATATCCAAGACGCTTAGCGTCGCTATCTAGGGTGTAGTCGTTTAGACTTTCCCATATTCTGTTAGTCATATTGACCTAACCTTTCTTAGTAAGAGTTTCTTACTTTCTTTATACTTTTAGTCTAACAGGGGGGACTGACAAAAGAGGCATGTATCTCGGGCGTGTCGGAAAAATCTTGTATGATGTACATCACATTGCCTTATTGAATATGTATCAATTCGGACATTATGGGCGGACTATCTAAAATTAACAACCTTTTTAAATGTATGTATCGTACATAATAAAAATATATTAACATTTTTTAAAATATGAAAATTAGAAGGGAATTTAATAATGATATAATTAAATATGTTTTCAAATAAACCAGGGTGTGTAGAGATTGCCGAGGAAATATATTTATTTAAAAATTATATTTCAGCAGATATGGCAAATCGTTATGTAAGCATATTAAATACATTAGAGGAAAAAGATTTTTTAGTTTCTGATAGTGGAATTAGTTGGTACGACTCAAGAGTAAGTAGATTTATTCCAGAAGCTTTAGATCTTTGGGAGAATCTATCTGATCTTGTATATCCTGATTATTTTTTAGGCCCTAAAGCACAATTTATGAGGAGCATCCCTGGTCAAGATGGAATGTATGTACATGCAGATAGTCCAGGAAAAGAACATTCGGAAGAAGTAACTGTTGATGATCCCTATGGAACATGCCATTCTATAGATTACGGAATGGTTGCATATTTAGGTGAATTTACGGGCGGAGAAGTTTATTATCCATATTTAACTCCAGACGGAACAAAAAATTTAAATGGTTATTCAGAAAATTGTTTTAAATTTAAGCCAGAACAAGGAGATTTAATTATACACGGATCTGGTGAATTGCAATCACATGGTACATACGCAGTAACCTCTGGCACAAGATATGCATTTAATTGTTTTTTATCTAATTCAATAGATGCAGACAGCGCAAAGTATTTTAAATATAAAAGCAAAAACTATTTTAAACAAATTGGAGATAGATCTAAAATTTCTGTTAAAAATTGGCTTTTAGGCGATATTGACAAGTGAAATTTTAAAATGCTACACTTCTAACCTTGGACAGTTTTCGGAGATAATATCAAGGGGTTAAACTCTAAGTGCGATGATGACGGAAGTTATTTCTTTCAGATAAAAGCTACAGCTCTAACCGATGAATTACTTACTTATAATAGGATAATTTCGGGGTTCCTAATAAATTTTTCTTTATTGGGGTATAGGGGTTGTATGCAAAAATTCTGGAAGTTATCATTAAAAGAAAATACAAAAATATTATATATAGTATATAAACTAGTTGACTAGGATATGTAGTATAATGTATTATAAGCGAAAGGTTTATATGACATTAGGTCCCATAGTACAAATTAATTTTGTTGATCCTGAAACAACTAAAAATTATTTAACTCACTTTTTAAATATAGAAAGTTTGGGCGGGCCAGAATATATTAAGACACATTGGACTGCAACAACAGAGTCTGATTTTAATAATTTAGAAGATAGTATAAAAACAGGCATCCTTGACATATATAAAAAAACAAAAATTAAATTAGAAAAAGAATATGAGAGGGATCTTGTTTTAAAGAGATGTTTTGTCCATACAATGTCAAAAGGATATTTTGGAGACTTACATACAGATTATGGTGCAGCTTCAAAAGAAAGTGGAAAAGAAGAACAGATATATAGTGGATTATTTTATTTTAATGATCAGTATATAGGCGGAGAAATTAACTTCACTACAATAAATTTTAAAATTAAGCCATTGCCTGGCACATTAATATATTTTGATGGAAGAAGAGATTTACCACATCAAGTAGAAACAATACAATCAGGAGAAAGAACTGTATTTGTTATGTTTTTTAATCCAGTTGACTAAAATAAAGGGGTATAATTAATTATGGAACATTTTGAAACATCTGAAGGATATTGTGGCGGGCTATATGATAGCAAGGTCAAAATTAAACATAAAAGAATGGATAACTACCTGGTAGCACCTACAGTTATAGTGTTTAAAAATGTATTTGAAGACCCAGATAGAGTAATGAGTATCATTAGAAAATCACAGGATGGATCAGATCCTTATTTTGGTGAATGGGAAGACTGGTTTCCATGGGGAATATTAAAAGGACTAAATCCAGATGATAAAGGACTTGAGTCAAATACATCTGATGGGGCCTATGTATTAAAAGAAATTAAAAAGGCCTTTTGGGATGCAGTTGCTATCTATAAAGAAAAATATATAGATCTAGACTATATTAAAAGACTAGGATCTTCTCCAAATTTACCAACAAAAGAATCTGAAGTCCCTGGAACAGGTTGGGGATGTGCTGACATATTAATACTTGACTACAATGAGACAAATGAGAGTACAACTACAGTAATTGACGGAACAGAGTATACAATGCTTCATCATACAGATAGAGCCCCATGGCTTGGAGCTACTTCTCATGCATACACACTAACTGTTTATCCAAATGATGATTATAAGGGTGGAGAGTTATCTTTTGTTAATATGGATACCTCCAAAGATAAAGAATATACTAATGAAAATGGAGAAACGTTCAAATATAAACTTATAGATCAGCCTATTATATATAAGCCTGAAGCTGGAGATATTATTATGTTTCGTTCAGATTTATATCATGGCGTTTTCCCAATTACACAAGGACATAAGTTTTTTATTAGGTGTTTTCTTACTACCGATTTCCCGCCTGAATATTATGCTGAAAAAAATAAACACACAGAAGAAGAATGGGGCAAAATTATTGCCGACACTAGAGAGGTTGGTTTTAGAAATGGTGCAAATATGGTCAGTATATTCAAAAAGAAAGAAGACCTTGTAAAAGACCGAGATTTGAACCTATGTGTCATAAGATCTGAAAATGAAGAATAATTAGTGCCACAAGTTGATCTAGAATGGGTCTTAGAGGTCATAGAAGGCCAATTAGCCGAATGTTTGAATGTAGATGAAGGGGTATGTGACATATGGTACCTAGAAAGCCATATAAGCTGTAAATCATTAATGGATTTATTATACAAATTTACTTCAGATGATAAATATATACCAAGTTTCTGCAATAGAACTATACCCTAAATATTAAAGGGTCTCTACTTTCGCCGCACTTTTTTCGCACTTCAATTTTGCACTATATATTATATATATTAGTGTCTATTATTTGTTTCAGTAAATGTTCCTTCAGGAGCAGCGATATTCCAGTCATCAAATCGAATACCCTTATTTCTTTCTACATTTTCAGGAGTTCCATAATTTGGAAATGTTCCAGGATTTTTTTCTTTAGGAAGAACAAAGTTAGAAAAAGTATATCTTGAACCCTTTGTAACTTTTCTTACTCCATGAGCATAATCTTCTAAAGCACCATGAATAACAAGATCTCCAGGCTCTACTGAAACTTCTAAACAATTTTCGTTTCCTTCAAGTCCCACTACTACGCCTTCTGAAGATATATTAGGATAAAATACTTCGCCACCCTCAAAATCTCCAAAATAAATACATAAACCGTAATGTAAAACACAGCATGTATTCCATCTATCATGTTGAGTTAATTCAGATGCCATTTCTTCTCCAGGAGAATCTGAGTGAATAAACATCTCGTCGCCCTCTGAAAAAACAAGAAGACACTCATTAGGATGAATAATATATTCTGGAGCAATTAGTTCAGATGCCTGAGCCCATATATCTCTAAGTTGCAAAATGACTGGACCAGATTTATCTGTGTACCAATCAATAGCATGAGTCATAGTGGTTTTCCACTCATCGCCAATTATTTCAGCTTTTTTAACCATCTGGTCATTAATCTGCTTAACAACTTCAGCTGATATAAAGTTTTTATAGATCCATACTTTAGGAGCTACTTGAATTAGGTTTGGGTTATCTGAGAACATATTGTAATTGTATCATATTTTTGATTGATATATGCCAATCATGTCTTTACTATAGACTCTAGTAAAGACATCCTCTACCGCATCCACCCACCCACAAGAAGGCCAAATATCAACTAAAATTGTTTTATTATTCATAAATAATTCTTTATTTTTAGATATAAATTCACTAAAAATATCACCATCAGTAGATCTAAAGAAGTAATATATGGTTTTTTCTGGCAAACAGACATAGTCCTTTAAATCCTGGTTAATTAAATTTATAGTAGGCCAAGAACTAGTTCTTTTATTACATTGTTCAATATTATTTTTTAAGACATTAAAAAAACTAGGATCAATTTCAATTGCAGTATAAGATTTATAAGGAGCATTAGATATCAAGCTAGAAAGAATTACTTTTCCGTAACCCGCACCAAGATCAATAAAATTATATTCTGAAATATCAGGAATATTATTTTGTAAATAATTATTTACAGCATTAATTTGTTCTAAAGCAGAATTTTGCATTCCTTCTGAATTTATAAATTTATCACGATTTTCAATAGCAGTAGGAACATATTCTCCAGAACCATCTTTAGCTAATCTTATACCAATAAATGTAGTTACATTATGTTCTTTATCAAATTCTTCTTGCTTTAAACAATCTTTTCTTCTTATAGATTTAAAATTGATAAAATCTTCTTCTTCAATTCCTTCAAAACTAATATTATTATTTTTCATTTTTTGCCATTCTTGTTAAATATTTTTTTAAAGATATTTTCAATTCTGCAAGTTAATTTACCGCAAAAACAAGGTTTTTGATTTTCATCAATCCGAAAATAGGGACTATTTAATGTATTTGAAAAATGATTTTTTGCCATATACTATTTTATCATAATACAAACCCCAATTAGAGGCGGATCTAATTGGGGTTTGATGTGCCTAAGCACATTAAGGGAACGTAAACGCTCAACCTTAATTCTAAGTTAATTAATTTTTTAATACATCGGCTGCAGCAAGAGCATCATAAACATATTCCATTATAAATGAAACTGCATCATGTGCTTGAGCAACAACTTTTGCTGATTCTTCATCAGAAAGCTTTGTAGCTTTTGCCATTACCATATTTTGATTTTGAAATGTTAAAACCATTAAATCAATTGCTTCTTTTTTATTCATTTTGTTCTCCTGTGTTATAAGATGGGTTTGGACCTAATAAAAACCCTTGCTCATGATATTCTACCATTTTTTGAGTATCATCGCCACCAACAACTTTATTAGATATAAGCGTCAATAAATCATATATTCTATGAAGCATAATATAGGTCACCATAGGCAAATTATCTTCTAAAGCAGAAGGAGCTACCTCTTCTTCATTCATTTTTGTCCTCATTCCAAAATATAGTGTTGCCTAATGAATCAGTTTTTATAATAGTTGCCGACTCAATATTGCACAAACAAAGTTCTTTATTGCACAATAGATTTTACCAAATTAACAATTTTGTCATAAAATTCAAGCCCAACAATTTTTTTATAATTGCAAGATAAACAATAAAAATAAATATTTTCATCAGCATCCTGATTGGCAAAAAGAGAACCCTGATCCATGGGACATAAAGTCTCTGGAACAAGGCCCTCTTTTGAAAGAGACAGATATTTTGATACGTACTGTATTCTCTGCATCCACACCCTACTTTTAAGATTTTGGAAATAGCAATAGCCATTCCCTAGCTTTTGGGGTCATACCCTTCCAGCTTGACCAATCATTACCGCCATCAGTCATATAATACGTTATCTCAGCGTTTGTTACTGGGTCGAATAACTCTTTGTTACTCTGTAGATTAAATTTCTCAAGTCTTTGAAGACCAAGATCTCCAATCATATTAATTTGAAATAGTCCGTAAGAACTATCTCCAGTTTTCTTATTCCCATTATACGCAAGCGGTCTTCCATTAGATTCACGCTTTGCTATTGACCAAGCTTTCTTAAGGCCTGCTCCTTCGAATCCTACAATCTCAAGTAATTGTTTTAACTTTTCGTCTGTAAGCATCTCAGATGGTCTGTAACTTTCATTACTGAACTTATCTAAGACTTCTTGCTTTAATTGGGCTTCAGTTTTCACTAAAGGTTTTACAGTTAAAGCATTTGCTGGGGATCCAAACAAAAATAACATTGTTACTGCTATTATTGTCCAGTCACGAATCAAATCGCTAAACTGTTGCTTTATATTCTCCATTGGCATTTCCTCCTCTAGAGATAACGAACTATAAGAATAGCATTGAATAATGGTAGCTGTCAAGTTAGTCAACTGCAATATAATCTCAAATAATGAAACGTATAAAAATATTTTTAAGCTGTAGACCATTAAATAAAAGTTTGATACACTAAGACTTCATCTAAATTAATACCGCAAGGCGGAGAAAAGGTCGTATAATAAATGTTACAAACTATTGAAAATCCTTATGAAAACTTTATTGCTTTATCTAGATATGCAAAATGGGTAGAAGTAGAAGCACGAAGAGAAACATGGGGAGAAACAGTAGATAGATATTTTAATTTTATGACTAACCATTTAAAGGTAAATTACAATTATATTCCAAATGAAAAGCTTGTTGCGGAATTAAAAGAGTTTGTATTTAAACGAAATGTAATGCCTTCAATGCGTTCCGTTATGACATCAGGAGCAGCACTAGAAAGAGACAATGTTGCGGGTTACAATTGTGCATTTTTACCAGTAGATTCTCCTCGTTCATTTGATGAAACTATGTATGTTTTAATGTGCGGAACAGGTGTTGGATTTTCAGTAGAATACAAGTACATTAATAAACTTCCCGCCGTTCCAGAAAAACTTGAAAAATCAGACACTGTTATTGTAGTTGAAGATTCAAAACAAGGATGGGCTAAAGCATATCGTGAATTACTTGCTCTTCTTTGGACAGGACACATTCCAGCAATTGATGTAACAAAAGTTAGAACGGCTGGTGCAAGATTAAAAACAATGGGTGGTCGTTCTTCTGGTCCACAGCCATTAATTAATCTTTTTGATTTTACTATTGCTAAATTTAAAAATGCAGCAGGCAGAAATCTTAAGCCAATTGAGTGTCATGACATTATGTGCAAAATTGGTGAGGTTGTTGTTGTCGGTGGAGTTAGACGATCAGCAATGATTTCTCTTTCAAATATTAATGACATTGAAATGGCTCAAGCAAAATCAGGCAATTGGTGGGAAGCAAGCCCACAACGTGCACTATCTAATAATTCTGTTGCTTATTCACGTAAACCAGAAATGGAGCAATTTATTGCAGAATGGAAATCTTTATATGACTCAAAGTCGGGAGAACGTGGAATTTATAATGTTGCGGCAGCTCAAGCACAGGCTGCAAAGTTTGGAAGAAGGGACCCAAGCATTCATTATGGAACTAACCCTTGCTCAGAAATTATTCTTAGGCCTTATCAATTTTGTAATCTTTCCGAAGTTGTATTGCGTGAAAATGATACAAAGAAAGATATTGAAAGAAAAGTAGAATTAGCAACAATACTTGGAACATGGCAATCTACGCTTACAGATTTTAAATATATTCGTAAAATATGGAAAGATAACACAGAAGAAGAAAGGTTGTTGGGAGTTTCTTTAACAGGACAGTTTGGTCATAAATTTATGTCTGGGAAAGAAGATTTGGTTATGCTTGAATCATTTTTAATGACATTACGTGAAAAAGCAAGAGAAGTAAATAAAGAAGAGGCTGAAAAAATTGGAATTTCTGAATCTGCCGCCATTACATGTGTAAAGCCTTCAGGAACAGTATCACAATTAGTTGGGGTATCATCAGGAATGCACCCGTGGCATTCTCCATATTATATTAGAACCGTTAGAGGTTCAAAAGGAGATCCAATTTCTACATTTTTAAAAGAAGTTGGCATTCCAGTTGAAGATGATGTAATGAAGCCAAACGATACTTATGTATTTTCATTTCCCGTTAAAGCTCCAGACGGAGCAATTGTTAGGAATGACCTTACAGCAATTGATCATTTAAATATTTGGTTAGTTTATCAACGTGCATGGTGTGAACATAAACCTTCAATTACAGTTTCTGTCAAAGAAGAAGAATGGATGGAGGTTGGCGCTTGGGTGTATAAGAATTTTGATGAAGTATCTGGTATTTCATTTTTGCCACATTCCGATCACACATATAAGCAAGCTCCGTACCAGGAAGTTTCAAAAGAAGAATATGAAACACTTGTTGCAAAAACGCCTAACAATATTCGTTGGGAAGATCTATCTTTTTATGAGACAGAAGATGGGACATCACCATCTGCCACGCTTGCATGTAGTTCTGATGGAAATTGCGAGCTTGTAGATATATCAGCATAGTGGTAACATTATAGTATTCGGGTAAAACCGAAAATTCCATGGGCATCCCGCCCACGAGGAGATGAAAATATGGCTAAATTTGCAAAAGCAGATTTAAACAAAGATGGAAAGGTAACAATGCAGGAACAAATTCTATCAGCACTATCAAGCTACGGAAGAGCATTCCTATCAGCAGCACTTGCTCTTTACATGACAGGAAATACGAATCCTAAAGACCTTTTAATGGGTGGAATTGCAGCAATTGCCCCCGTTGTATTAAAGGCCCTAAATCCAAATGATAAAAGTTTTGGATTTGTAAATAAAGCTTAACAACTAGTTGATTAGAAATACTCCTGTGCTAAAATTAGTACAGGAGTATTCCTATTTAGGAGACTATGGCATATGGCAGGACAAAAGAATTTTGAAGTAGATCACAATGCAACATTTAGTTTTATAATTGCTTATAGAGACGAAAATGATACCGCAATAGATCTGACTGGTGCATCCGCAAAAATGCAAATTCGTGATCAGGCGGGTGGAACAAAGCTAGCTGTAACACTTACTTCCCCATCAGGCGGAATAGCAATAGATGGCCCTACGGGACAAATTACAGTAACAATGACACCTACACAAACAAGCAAACTCTTTTATCCTAAATCATCTTATGACTTAATGCTTACCGATTCTAATTTAAATAAAATTAAACTTATTGAAGGATTTATGACCCTTAAAAGATCGGTAACAATATGACAAACACAACAGTTATAGTAACCGAAAATAAAAATAATGTAGTAGTCCTGTCCCCTGGTCCGCAAGGAGCAAGAGGAAAAACTATTTTAAATGGAGTTGGGGCACCAGCAAATAATTTAGGACTTTTAGGAGATTTTTATTTTGATACAAGTGTATCTAAATTTTATGGCCCAAAGTTATCAAATGAAACATGGGCTAATGCTGCAGCAATTACTTTAATGTCACAAACTTTAACACAGGGTTGGGAGTTAGCGCAGGTAGCTGGACCAATAAATGGAATATATTCAGTAGAAATTAATCATAATCTGGGATATAATCCAAACGTAACAATTAAATCAAGTTCAGGGGATATTCTTGAAACAGGAATAGACTATGTAAATATAAATTCAATAAAACTGACAATGGCACAACCATTTTCGGGGACAGCATACCTGTCATAAAAAAGGGAGATAGAAAATGGCAAAAAAATATTTAATTAGCATAGATTTAAACAAGAATGAACTCTTAAATGCAAGGATTCAAAATTTAGGTTCAGCACCATCAAATCCAGTATCAGGTCAAATATATTTTGATACTAGTTCACATGTATTATTCTTTTACAATGGAACAGAGTGGACACCCACATCTGGATCTACAGAAGTTATTCAAGATTTAATTGGTTCTACAGTAATAGCTGGAACAGGATTAACAGCAACTTATAGCGACCCAGCGGGAACACATACAATAAAATTAAATGATACAGCAGTATCTACAGGCTCATATGGATCAACAACTAAAATTCCAACATTTACAGTTGATCAACAAGGCCGTTTAACTTCCGCAGGTGAAGTAAACGTAGGAACAAATCTTTCAATAGCGGGAGAAACGGGCACAGATACAGTAAGTCTTCTTACAGATACATTGACTGTATCTGGCGACGGGTCTATTGATACAGCAGTAACAGATAATACAATTACAATTACTGCAAAAGATGCAACTACAACTCAAAAAGGTGTTGCTTCATTTAACTCAACAGATTTTACAGTAACAGCAGGAGCCGTATCTTTAAACAAAGATCCAGTAATCACACTTTCTGGAGATATTGCTGGCTCTGCCACAATGACAAACCTTGGCGATGTAACAATTACAACAACAATTCAGCCAAATTCTGTAGCATTAGGATCTGACACAACGGGCGACTATGTTGCAACAATTGTTGGAACAGCAAACGAAGTTACAGTTTCTCCAAATAGTGGGGAATCAGCAGCAGTAACAATTGGTCTGCCAGATGATGTAACAATTACAAATAACTTGTCTGTTGGCGGTAATTTAAATGTAACTGGAACTATTAATTCAGTAAACACAACACAAATAAATATAGTTGATAATAAAATTAATCTTAATACAGACTTTGCAGGAACTCCAACAGTAGATGCTGGAATTCGTGTAGAACGTGGATTAGAAACAGATGTAGAAATTCTATGGAATGAAACATCAGACAAATGGACATTAACAAACAATGGTTCAAATTATCATGCAATTGCTAGAAAATATGCTGAGACTTTAGGATCTTCAGCAACATCATATACAGTTACACATAATTTAGATACAACAGATGTTACAGTTCAAATTTTTGAAGCATCATCACCATATGCACAAGTAGAAGCAGATGTAAAAAGAACATCTGCAACTGCCGTGACTATTGATTTTGCTGTAGCCCCAACAGCTGGGGAATACAGGGTAGTAGTAATAGGATAATAAAATGTCACGACAAATGAAAGTGGCTTTAAATCTTTTAACTGTTGAATCAGACCCGTCTGGAGCTACAACTGGAGATGTGTACTTTAATGTCGTAACAAAAAATTTGAGAATATATAATGGATCAATTTGGGTAGAACTTACTCCTCCTAGTACAGATCCAACACCATTTTATTTGCATACACATGCATTTGATGGAGAAGTACATTCTATAGATACACAAAATATTATTAGGTTTGATAATCTTAATCCCACGGCTTCTGTACAAGAAACTCTCCCAATTATTATGGGGCTTGATGGCGGCCAACCATCAAGCAATATTAACAGTCCAACATTTAGCCAGCTAACACTATTTGACGCTGGGGTTGTTTAAAAATATAGTGTATAATAAAGTAATGCAGTACGCCAGGAGGAAAAATGGCAACAACATTTCCAGCAAGTAAAAATAATCTTTCTAACCCAGCAGCAACAGATGAATTATCAGGACATGCGGCTCAACACGCAAATGCCAATGATGCAATTGAAGCACTTGAAACAGTAGTTGGTGTAACTAATTCTACTGACTCTTCATCATTAACATATAAATTAAATGCTTTATCAACATCAGTTGATACATTATCTAATCAAGGCACAACAATAGAAGCACTGCTTGGCCTAGAAGGAAATAATGATTTAACAGTTAACGGCATTGAAAATCCAACAACAATTGATTCATTTTTAGCAGCAGATTATAGAACAGTTAAATATTCTCTTCAAATTAGCAGAGGATCAGATTATTATTTTTCAAACATAACTGCAATTCATGACTCTTCTACAGTTTATGTATCAGAATCAGACATTGTGTCTAACATAGACACACCACTTTGTACAACCGCATTTACATTCACTAATGGTATAATTAGTTTAGTAATCACACCAATAACAACAGCAGTAACAGCTAGATATATTAGAACGGCACTTAAGTAAAGCAGTAAAAGGGAGCAATAAATGGCAACAGTAAACAAGAATTTTAGAGTAAAGAATGGTTTAATCGTTGAAGGCGCAACCGCAACGGTAAACGGACAAAATATTTTAACAGAGGCTTCAACAGCCTTTATAATTAGTACAGTTGGTGGAGCATCTACTTCTGCCAATACCCCAAATACTGTTGTCAAAAGAGATGGAAGCGGCAACTTCTCTGCTGGAACAATTACAGCAACAGACGTAACAATAGATGGAATAAGCGCTCTAACAAGAATTTCAACAGCAGTTTCTACTGCAGCTTCAGATGCAACTACTAAGGCCAATGCAGCTCAAGCAGCAGCAATCTCAGCAGCAGCAACAGATGCTACTACTAAGGCTAACGCAGCGCAAGCAGCAGCAGCAACAGATGCTACTACTAAGGCTAACGCAGCACAGTCTGCAGCAACCTCAGCAGCAGCAACAGATGCTACTACTAAGGCTAACGCAGCACAGTCTGCAGCAACTTCAGCAGCAGCAACAGATGCTACTACTAAGGCTAACGCAGCGCAAGCAGCAGCAGAAGCAACTGCATCAGCAGATGCAACATCTAAGGCTAACGCAGCACAGGCAGCAGCAACCTCAGCAGCAGCAACAGATGCTACTACCAAGGCTAACGCAGCACAGTCTGCAGCAACTTCAGCAGCAGCAACAGATGCTACTACTAAAGCGGATGCAGCTCAAGCAGCAGCAATCTCAGCAGCAGCAACAGATGCTACTACTAAGGCTAACGCAGCCAAGTCTTTTGCAACAGCAGCAGATACCACTCTTCACACAACAATTACAGGAGAAATAGCAACAGCTAAAACAGAAGCTATTTCAAATGCTCATTCTTATACAGATACAGCAGTTTCAAATCTTGTAGATGCGGCACCAGACCTACTTAACACTCTTAATGAATTAGCGGCAGCAATTGGTGATGATCCAAATTTTGCATCATCACTTAGCACCGCAGTAGGCGCAAAGGTATCCAAGTCTGGCGATACAATGACTGGACCACTTGTATTAAGTGGAGCACCAACTACTGGACTACACGCAGCTACAAAGACATACGCAGATGCAATTGGAACAGCAGCAGCAACAGATGCTACTACTAAGGCCAACGCAGCACAGTCTGCAGCAACCTCAGCAGCAGCAACAGATGCTACTAGCAAGGCTAACGCAGCACAGTCTGCAGCAATCTCAGCAGCAGCAACAGATGCTACTACTAAGGCTAACGCAGCGCAAGCAGCAGCAGAAGCAACTGCATCAGCAGATGCAACATCTAAGGCTAACGCAGCACAGTCTGCAGCAACTTCAGCAGCAGCAACAGATGCTACTACTAAGGCTAACGCAGCGCAGGCAGCAGCAACTTCAGCAGCAGCAACAGATGCTACTACTAAGGCTAACGCAGCGCAGGCAGCAGCAGAAGCAACTGCATCAGCAGCACTTAATGCAGTAAAAGATGGAACTACAAAATTTACAGCAATTAATGTTAATGATTTAACATCTACAAGAGCCGCTCAAGCAGTTCTTGCATCAGTATCAACAGGATCCTCTGTAATGTCTTGGGCAAAAGCAGATTATAAGACAGCTAAATTGTGGGTAAAGTTTGAAACATCAACTCACTCACAGGTTTCAGAGCTTCTTTTAACAACAGATGCATCAAATAATGTGGCAATCACAGAATTTGCAACAGTTGGAACAAATGGAGACCTTGGCTCAACAACAGCTGTATATGTAAGCGGAAATATTGGCATCAATGTTGATACAGTTAATGCAAATACAACAGTAACAGTTGTTGCAACATTAATTAAATAATTAAATAAAGGTTAAGGGGTTCCTTTTAAAAACCCCAACAAAAACTTAGGGGATATGTGAACTTAAATGGCAATAGTAAACAAGAATTTTAGAGTAAAAAATGGATTAAATGTCGCTGGAACAGCAACATTTGATTCTAACATTGTATTAGGCACAGCCCCTATAGCATTTGATGAACAAACAGGAAGACTCAAAGTCCAAATTAATGGAACTTGGGTCTCTTTAGCACATACAGCAGATATAGTAGATACATCTGGAGCAATTAGCTTTATGGATATTGGATTAGCCATAGATTATGATGGAAATCCTATTTATACAGTTTTTGCAAATGGAGTAGTTTCAACTGCCACTAAGATGGCAGACGGTGGCGATCCAAGCACTACAAGTTTTGAAATGACTTTTGATTCAAGTACAATTGGTTAAAGGTTTTGTAATAAAATAATGCTATACTTTACAAATAAGAAATAAAAAGGGGTAATAATATGTCAACAGTAAGAATTCAAGTAAGAAGAGGAATAGCTTCACAGTGGACCTCAGTAAATCCAATTTTAGCCGCAGGCGAAATGGGCGTAGAGTCAGATACAAATAAATTTAAATTTGGTAATGGAACAGATACATGGACAGCTCTTTCTTATGCTGCATCTGATGCAGCAGCAATTGGTGAAATTTCCCAAGATGCTATCTATACTGCCCTTACTATGGGTTCAGGTCTTTCAAAGACATACAATGACGGAGCAAATACAATCACCATTAATGTTGATTCAGCAGTTGTTGCAACAAGAGCTTATGTTGATGGACAAGTATCATCACTAAGTAATTCAACAGCAAATGATTTTATTCCAGTAACTGATAGAGGAGCAATACTAGGTGTTGCATCACTTGGCTCAGACGGAAAAGTACCAGCATCAGAATTAAATATTACAGAAACAGTACAAGATGTAATTGGAGCAGCTTTAATCCCATCTACTGGAGTAGGAATTACTTATAATGACACAGCTGGAACACTAACAGTAGGAGTAACATCAGATGTTGTTTTAAAAGATGAAGCTCAAACAATCACAAATAAAACATTAACATCGCCAAAAATTAATGAAAATGTTGTTTTGTCTTCAACAGCAACAGAATTAAATCAAATTCATTCATCAGGAATAATCAATGGTGATTTGGTTAAACTTCATGCAGTTACAGCAACTTCAGCAGAACTTAATTATTTAAATGGAACATCTAGCGCAGTTCAAACACAATTGGATGCAAAAGCCCCACTTGCTTCTCCAACATTGACAGGAACTCCTTTAGCTCCAACTGCATCAGCAGCAACTAATACAACACAAATTGCTACAACAGCATTTGTTCGTGCAGAAGTAGCAGCTCTTGTTGCTTCAGCTCCATCAGCACTTGATACACTTAATGAGCTTTCAGCAGCATTAGGAAATGATGCTAATTTTGCAACAAGCGTTGCAACATCAATAGGTAATGGTGTTGCAACTGCAGCAAACGATGCAACATCTAAGGCTAATGCAGCTCAAACTGCAGCACAGTCATTTGCAACATCAGCAGATACGGCTCTTAGTACATCACTTACTACAGATATTGCAACAGCTAAATCACAAGCAATTTCTTCAGCCGCAACAGATGCTACTACTAAAGCAGATGCAGCTCAAACAGCAGCAATTGCAGCAGCAGCAACAGATGCTAGCACTAAGGCTACCGCAGCGCAGTCTGCAGCAACTTCAGCAGCAGCAACAGCAGCAGACACAAAAATTGCTACACACAACACAGCCACAACAAGCGTACATGGAATTGCTGATACATCAGCACTTGCATTAACTGCAACCGTTAACTCAGGACTGGCATTAAAAGCAAATCTTAATTCACCAACATTTACAGGTACAGTAACTCTACCATTGGGTACAGTAACTTCATCTATGATTGTAGATGGAACAATTGCAACAGCAGATATTGCTGATTCAGCAATTACATCAGATAAAATTGCAAATGGTGCAATTCTAGATGCAGATATTAACGCATCTGCAGAAATTGCAACTTCAAAGATTTCAGGTTTGGATACAGCATTGGGACTCAAAGCATCTCTTGCTTCACCAGCACTAACTGGAACACCTACCGCTCCAACTGCATCAGCAGCAACTAATACAACACAAATTGCTACAACAGCATTTGTTCGTGCAGAAGTAGCAGCTCTTGTAGGTAGCGCAGGTTCAACTCTAGATACTCTTGGAGAAATTGCAACTGCTCTTGGAAATGATGCATCCCTATCTACAACACTTACAACTAGCATTGGCCTAAAAGCACCAACAGCTTCACCTACATTTACAGGTACAGTTACAATTCCAACAGGCTCATCAATTACACTTCCAACTATATCAAATGGTATGAATCATTCAGGTGCAACAAGCGGAAGTACAAAACTTCAAGCATCAGGTGTTGCATCTGGTGTACTCACACTTCCAGCAGCCACAGACACTTTAGTTGGAAAAGATACAACTGATACTCTTACAAATAAGAGTATAAGTGGAGCATCTAATACATTTACAAATTTACCAGCATCTGCAGTCACAGGCACATTAGCAGTAGCAAATGGAGGAACTGGAATAACAGCTCTTTCAACTGGTATGGCAACATTCCTTGGAACAGCATCTAGCGCAAATCTTGCTTCTACATTAACAGATGAAACAGGATCTGGCTCACTAGTGTTTGCAACTAGCCCAACATTAGCAGGAGTTCCACTAGCACCAACTGCTGTGGCAGATATTAATACAACACAAATTGCAACAACAGCATTTGTTATTGGACAAGCCGCATCAACAACTTCACCAATGAACGGAACTGCGGCAGTGGGAACTTCTGCAAAATATGCTCGTGTTGATCACGTTCATCCAGTAGATACTTCAAGAGCATCTATTACTTCTCCAACAATTGCAACACCTACATTTACAGGCGTAGTTACTGTTGCGGCAGCTGGAATACAATTTACAGACGGTGCACAAACAGCAGAAGGTGTTGTTTCTAGAACACCAATTATTGCAAAAACAGCAGGATATACACTATCTTCACTTTCAGAAAGAGATTCATTAATTGAAATGGGCTCAGCAACTGCAATAACACTTACAATTCCAACAAATGCATCAGTTCCATATCCAGTCGGAACAGCAATTGACATACTACAAACTGGCGCAGGACAAGTTACAATTGCACCAGTAGATGGAACAGTAACAGTTAATGGAACACCAGGTCTCAAATTGAGAACTACATGGTCATCATGTACACTATTTAAGAGAGCAGCTAACACATGGGTTATCTATGGAGATCTAACAGCGTAATGAGATATATAATAAAGGAGAATAAAATATGGCAATAAGAAAAGTAGGAAGAAAATCTCAAGCAGCAAACGATTTTCTTCAACCAAAAGCACCATTATCACCAGTAGCAACAAATGTAGGCACCTCAAGACCATATAATAATGGATCAGCATCAGTTGCTTTTACACCAGATACTTCTGGAGCTGCAGCAACATCCTTTACTGTAACATCATCACCAGGTGGATACACCGCAACTGGAGCATCTTCACCAATTGTTGTAACTGGATTGCAATCAGCCACAGCTTATACATTTACAGTAACAGGAACAAATGCAGTTGGAACGGGAAATGCATCTGTAGCAAGTGCATCTATTACTGCAACCACAGTTCCACAAGCTCCAATTTCACCTTCAGCAGTTTCAACTGTTGCAAACCAGGACAGCGTTTCTTGGTCAGCACCAGCTACTGGAGGATCGGCAATAACATCTTATACTATTGTTTCATCTGATACGGTACAAAGCCCAACACGTACAAATGCAACATCACCCTCAGTATTTACTGAAGTTGCAAATACGTCACAAAACTATTCTATTTATGCAATTAATGCAAACGGAACATCTTTGGCAGCAGTAACGGCTACTATTACAACACTAGCCCCATTCTTTCCGCCGTCATTCTTTTCTCCACCAGCTTTCTTTGCGCCGCCAGGGTTCTTTTCCCCACCAGGATTTTTTGCCCCACCAGGGTTCTTTAATCCGCCAGGGTTCTTTTCCCCACCAGGGTTCTTTAATCCACCAGGGTTCTTTAATCCACCAGGGTTCTTTAATCCGCCAGGGTTCTTTGCCCCACCAGTATTCTTTTCCCCACCATTTTTCTGTATTGATCAAGACACATTAATTGCTGTTATAGGATTAGATGGAACAGTTTCATGGAAAATGGCTAAGCACCTGCTTGTTGGAGATGCAATTTGGGCAGCAAATTGGAATGAGCTTATTGATGAAGCAAGCTCAGATCCGTATACTTGGACGGCGCCAGCTTTAACAGATATTGCATTAAAGCCAACATATGTTACAAATATTATTGAATCTAAAAAAGATATTACAGTTTATTTTAATAAAAATGAAAATGAAAGATTTTCTTTAGAGCAAACAATTCTTGTAAAAAGAGGAAATACCTGGATGTTTATTACAACAGGTACTGTAGAAGTAGGAGATTCTTTGATGAAGTTTAACAATGATACTCATGCTTTTTACGAAGACGTTGTTGTTTATATTGATACAATTGATGAAGAAAGATCTGTTTACCAGGTTGATGCTCTTCCAGTGGATATCATTATTGCAGGAGGACTAGTAGTTCACAATAAAAAGGGCTTCTAGTATGTCTATATACCATTTGCACATTCCAAGAACATCTGGAGTGTATATTAGGAACAATGTAATTCCTAATTTACTTGCAAATGGTATAAAGCATTTTGCATCAAATAGAACATTTATAGATACAAAAGAAATCTCTGATTCTAAATTTGTAATAGGTCATTTTGGCAGAATGCCAATTGATCAAATGAAATCTCCACAAGTATTTACTGTTTTAAGAGATCCAGTTGAAAGGTTTATTAGTTATTTTAATTATACAACAGGACAAATAAGAACTAAAGAGGAAGCTGAATATAAATTAAGTAATTGGCTATGGGGTCAGCAGTCTGAAATACAAAGTAATATGCAATCAAAATTTTTAACAGGATCTATAAACATTGATAAATTTAATTTAAATTTAACAAGTCAACTTCATAGAGTTGCACATGGCTGGTACATAGAAAATTATTCTTTAGAATTTAATGATATAAAAAAATCATTAGAGGGAATCAATGCCTATACAATAGAGAATCTTAATAAATTTAAAGAAGATTTTTCAGGTGCAATAAAAGAAGAATTTGGATTTAATATTTTTAAAAATTCTGATAAAGCTAATCAATCTCATAAAATAAAAATAGAAATTAATGAAGATCAAATTAAAAGAATTAAAGAAATGAATTTAGTAGATTATGAGGTTTATAATTATGTCAAATCAATTGAAAAAAAATAGTTCATGGACTATTATACAAAGAGATAGCTTTGATATATCTAATATTAAAAAAGAAATTTTACTATATGATACAGAATGGTTTTTAGATACTGGAAGACAAGACAATGCCTATACTCATAAAAATACAGAATGTTACCCTATTTTACAATCATCCTATGATTGGGAGCCAGGGAATAAAGCAATAATTAAAAAAAGGTATGAGTTAAAAAACACAGCTGCACAAGAAGAGCTTAGTAATATTTATAAACAATTAGAATATTTTTATGATGGCAAAATAATGAGAGTAGAGTTTATTAAAATGATGTCAAATACTAGCATTAGAAAGCATGTTGATGGAGGTTCTTTTTTAAATTTTGCTAGAAGGTGCCATATTCCAATAATAACTAATGAGGAAATTTTATTTACCGTTAAAGACAATACAATTAATATGAAAGAAGGGGTTTGCTATGAGATTAATAATGTTTTACCCCATTCAGTTTCAAATCCAACTAATTTAAATAGGGTACATTTAATTATTGACATTTTACCAAATAGTATGGTAAAATAATAGAAATGAAAGGCATTTAATGTATACAAGTGTAGAAGTAGTAGCCCCAGGAATCTTAGTTTATAGAAATTGTTTACCTGAAGAATTAAAAATTATTCCTAGAGCTGAAAAGGTTTTAAAAGATGAAGCAGATGAGGATACTAGATGGGTTCCCGCTACTGTTGGTTTTAAAACAGAAATGTTGCAATACAGAGACTGCTCAGATGTTAAATTAAGAAAATTAACAGATGATCCAACAGGCAAAATTCCACAAAAAATAGCGCTAGATGAAATTTGGCAAGATTGTTATGATGCCATGCAACCAGCAATTCAAGACTATTGTTCAAAGCATGGCGTAGTAATGAACTATATGGAAGCTATGAATTTAATTAAATATGGTCCAGGTCAACATTTTAAAGTACACTCTGATCATGGATATTCTTATATAGCAACAGTTTCACTTGTAGGATATTTAAATGATGATTATGAGGGCGGAGAGTTATACTTTGATAAACTAGACCTTCCAATTAAAGCAAAAAAGGGAGACCTGTATATATTTCCATCTTCATTTATTTATTCACATGCAGCAATGCCAGTTAGAAGTGGAAAAAAATATTCTTTGGTAACTATGCTAGACTGGCACGCAGCCCCACATACACCAGAATATCGTGAAATAGAAAAGAAATATAGAGAGCTTTTTGTAAATTAAATAAAGGTAAAATTATGAATGAAATAATAGCTTATAGAGTTGGAGAAAATTCAGCAATAATCAAGCCCCTATCTGTAAACAGAGACTGGATGGATGAAACATATAAAGCACATGCATATAAATGTTTTCCCGTTAGCCTAACAAATCAATTAGGCTGGGGACTTTCATTTCCAGAAGACATTACATTTATTTGGGATGGCATATCCGACCATTCTGCAGACCATGTAAAAATTCTTGAAGGTAATAAATATTGTTCGCCAGCAAGGGGAAATGCAACAATAAGTTTTGAAACAGGTATTCTATTAAAAACAAAAGAAGATACCACTATTGTAATAATGCCAGTCCCCAATCAATTTATTGACGGAGCAACAGCTTTTACAGCAAGTATTTCAACTTCTTTTTTTAGCGCACCACTGCCAGCTGCATGGAGAATAACTAGAGCAAATGTCCCAATAACAATTAAAGCAAATACGCCATTTGTATCAATAGTGCCAATGTCTTTAAACAATATTAATAATTCATCAATTATATTTAAAAATACTTCTACAATGGAAAAAATGCCTTTTAACGGAGAAGAGTATTCAAAAAAAATTAGAGAAATTAATTTATCAGGAGGATGGTCTAATTTTTATCGAGATGGAGTAGATCATTTAGGAAACAAAATTGGTACACATGAAGTTAAATCAATAAGATTAAGTGTTGTAGAGGAAAATACTGATGTATGAAATATTTGTTGCAAAAGCAGGAGGAGATTTTAGTGCTAATATTCAACCACTTAAAATAAATAGAGACTGGATGGATAAAGAACAAACTAAGCATGTATATCATTGCCTTCCAGTAACACAAGCCAACCAATTGGGCTGGTCAATTTCATTTCCAGAAGACATATCTTTTATCTGGGATGGTCAAATAAATAATGATCCAGAAAGTGTAAAAATATTAAGCGGCTCCAACTGGGCTGACTCTGCTACAAAACAAGGAACAATAAATTTTCGAACAGGATTAATTTTTAGAACAGATAAAAATTTAAGTCTTTTAGGTATGCCTGTTCCAAATCAATTTATTGAAGGGGCGGAACCATTTTTTTCTGTAGTGTCTACATCATTTTTTAAAGGATCATTCCCATGCTCATGGAAAGTTACTAAGCCAAATCAAGTTATAACCATAAAGGCTAACACACCAGTGATTGCAATATTGCCAATTTCTTTAACAGAAATGCAAAACTCAAGTATTACATATACTTCTTGTGAGGAGTTGGATAAAAATCAACCAGAAATAGATATTTTAGAATATAGACAAATAATAACAGAAGATCAATCTAAGGGTAAGTGGAATGATTTTTACAGAAGAGCAATGGATCAAAATGGCAATATTATTGGAGAACATGAAGTTAAAGCAATTAAATTGACGGTAAATGAATAGCATTTGCTTAAAGGTTTAATTTTTATTAATAGTACGATATACTAGTAATCTATAGATATAAAGGGAGATAGTCAATGAAGCCAGTAAATCAAGGTAATATAATGGGTAGTAATACACAAAAAAAATCAATTACGCCATCAGGATACTTTGGACAATCCCCAGAGCATATTCATGAAATTGAAAATTTTTTAACACAGGAAGAAATAGATTTTCTTTACGGCAAAATATCTAATAATACAATATGGGATATAACCGAATCTCATTTTAATGAAGCTGGGGTTTGTGTATACGACCATAGAATTTGGCAAGACCGAGTTGCAACAACCGATACATTAGAAAAAATAGATCCAGAAATTAATGTAATGTTACATAAAATTATAGATAGACTAAAGCCAATAATTGAAAAAGCTTTTAACGTAGAAGCAAACCCTACATGGCCAGCCCTTGTAAGGTGGCCTACAGGAAGCCTGCAGGTGCCACACGCAGACAAGGAACTGCATAGCGGACCGTCAGCAGGAACCCCAAACGACTTCCCCTGGTATGACCTCTCTACAATATTTTACTTAAATGATGATTATGAAGGTGGAGAATTATTTTTTCCAAATCAATCAATTCAATTTAAGCCAAAAAAGGGTGGAGTATATTTTTTCCCAGGAGATATGAATTATATTCATGGGGTTAGACCAGTTATAAGTGGTTGCAGATATACCTCCCCATTTTTTTGGACAATTGATAAGTTAGGTAAACAAAATAATGAATGATGTTATAAATTTAAAAGATGATGTTTTTGTAATTAAAAATTTTATGACTCCAGAAGAATGTTCAGCTGTAATAAAATATCTTGACGACTGCGATCAGTCTGGAAGAATAACCTGGAACCCAATATCATTTTATGAATCATATGCAAAAGGATTTTTCCCTTTTGATCAAGAGTTAATAAAACTAGGGCTAGAAGCAGATTATTTTAATAAACTTAGAGATAAAGTTAAATTAATTTCGGAAAAAGCATTTGGGAGAGAACTAACTGAAATTACATTTCATGCTCAAAAATGGATTGAGGGTTCTTATGCCAGTTATCATTCAGATAATACAGATTCAGAAGGTAACCCAACCCCATTTTCTAAAAGTAAATACGCATCATTTATTTATTTAAATGATAATTTTACAGGAGGGTTACTTAAATTTAAAAATTTTGATATTGAAATCAAACCCGAAATAGGAATGCTTGCAATTTTTGATGGAGGTTTTGGTAATGAGCACAAGGTTACAACCGTAGATTCTGGAGAAAGATATACACTAGGTTCATTTTGGGATAATGCAGATTCTATCTATACGGATGAAATAAAAGCAAAATGGGAAGAAGACCTTAAAAAAATTAGAGAAGCTCAAGCTGAAGAAATTGAAGAATGGAAAGTAATGAGGGAGTCGGGGGTTAAGAGCATTGAAAGAAAAGATCTTTGAACAAGACAAAGTAGTATTAGAAGATAAAATTGTTTAT
>Ga0214919_10003377_pt1 | contig 24163 bp, 22 predicted proteins | sample LL1503_MetaG_FD_177994 | JGI IMG/M metagenome (GOLD analysis project Ga0214919, IMG submission 177994) | Freshwater microbial communities from Lake Lanier, Atlanta, Georgia, United States - LL-1503 | ecosystem: Environmental > Aquatic > Freshwater > Lake | place: USA: Georgia | collected... | reverse complement strand
GAAGGATATTCGCGCGGTCCATGGGGAGCAGAGGAGGCAAACGGATTTGTTTTTGAGGAAACAGATTGGGGATTTTGAGGAATTCATCTTTCTGAGCGTGTTTTTGCAGCGGGACAAGACGTCGTTTCGTGATATGACACAGAAGGAACGTAAAGAAAGTTTTTTTCGACACTTTCATCTTGATTTTTTGGAATCCACAAGAATGTGTGAAGCCTACGAAACCGAACTACGGGATCTTGCCGCCAAGTCTGCTCATCTGGAAGAACGGGCTTCTTCTTCGCAGGAAATGGATTTCCCGTCGTTGCGAGAACAGGTCGTGGAGAAAAAAAAAGAAATGGATAGACGGCTCGACAAGATGTCGGAGGATAGGGTGCCATGGGAATCCGAGTCTCAAACGATTCTTTCCAACATCCATGCTGCCAAAGAAAAGATGGCCAATGAAACCTCCCTTCAATCCCAGCTGAAGGAGATTGAAAATACATTGCAACGATACCGGTCATCGAAAGAAAAATTGCTCCAGAAACTGGTGGGCAAAGAAGATTTACTCACCACCACCACCACCACGACGACGACGACGACAGAGGATGACGATTCATGGAAAGAAGAACGTCTTCGACTCCAGGCGTTTCTAACACACCGCGATGCAAGAGATCGCGCCCCCCTTCCTTTTCAATGTCGTTTCCAGGCCGAATGGATCCCTCTCTTTGTTTCCCGTGGTTGGATGATTCTTCCTTGTCCTGGTGCCGACGATGCTATGATATGTTCCCAACATACCACCACCGACACATCATCCTCCTGTCACGATCCGAGGGAAGAGATAATAAGGATGGTGATGAAAAAAGAGTTTGAAGGGATCACGACGTTGTCGGGATGGGAGAAAAAGGCGATGGCGATGATCCGGGGCCGACCGGTATCCACCCTGTGGGATTTTCCGACCGATATCATCACCACAACCACGGACGAGGTGGTGATGGTGGATTATGAGAAATCGCAGAAAGAAATCGAGGAGGTGATGGGTGCAGTCGAAACGGAGTTTCGCACGCAGTTGGAACCTCAATGGGAATCGATTCTTCGCCAGAACGCCCAACGAAAGTCTCATGAGGAAGATACCACCCTTATGAGAACCGTTCAGTACAATCCGACGTGTTCGGACTGCCAACAAAATCCATTCCGCCAAAAGGCGTTGGATCAGACCCGGCATCTGGAGGAGATGGTGGATAAGGCAAGAAAGGATACCGAGCTGTTTGTAAAACGTATCGGGAATCTAATCGAGCTTATGGATTCCGTGTTGACACGTTTGGATACATCGACTATCACCACCACCACCACCACCACCAAATCCTCTTCCTCCGGGATACGAAATCGTTTGGCACGGTGGGCACAAGAGGTCAATGTAAAAGGTGTGGGAGAATTGGAAGAAAAATATCGAGAGCTGTGGAGGCGTCGGGATGCGGTGGAACAGTGTCGTGTGGCCCAGGAGAATAGACAATATTGGAACGATCTGGTCGTTCTACGTGAAACGATTGTGTTGGGAATGTACGGGGAGTATCGAAAGGCCTGTGAAGACAACGAAAACCATTGGCAGGAACATCAACAACAAATGGAAAAACACCTTGCGTATCGACGTGAGTGGGAAGATACCCATGTACAGTACAAGGCATTGGAAAGGCGTCGGGAGGTGGAGGAGGCGCAGGATGTACAGGAGCAAATCGTGGATATGGAAAAGAGAGTGGAACAAGAGAATCGAAAACGCGCCCAAGTATTGGCGGATCAGAAGGAGGTGCTGCGATGTCGTGCGGAGATTGATGGACACGAACGTCAGTATCGGCAAGTCAAGGAGCATCTGAAACATTTACAGGAGGAACAGGTGGCAGCCGAGGTGGAGAAACGGTCTTTGGAACGACGAGAGGAGGAGATGGATCGTATGGAAAAGAATCTGGCGAACGATCGCGATCGCCTTCGGGAGATGAGGGGGCGTCGTTTGTTTTTGGAATTTCTGATCAAAAAGGTGTTTCATCGGGATGGATTTCCTATTTTTATGCTCCGCCGTTTCATCAAGGAATTCGAGTGCAGACTCGAGATGATTCTGGAGCCTTTTTTGCATGGCAAACGTTTGCAGCTGCACATTGAAGAGGACAGTTCCATCCGTCTCACCATACAGAATTCGGATGGGACACGGATGCCGAATCTTTTCTTGGGGGGTATGGAGGGTCTTATGGTGGATGTGGGGATGAAGGTGGTGCTGAATATGATTTCAACGGAACCGAGAAGCAATGTTTTCATCTTGGATGAGAACATCTCGGTGCTGGATCAAGACCATCTGCAGAATCTGCGCCAAATTTTTGATCTTTTGATTCAACATTTTGATCATATCCTGATCATAAGCCACCTGGATATCGTCAAGGATTTTGTGAGCGGGTGCATCCTCACCTCCCGAAATATGGAAACCAACCAACGGTCCCTTCAAATTGTTAGTTAGTCAGTTAGTAGGCAGAATAGGTGGGGGCGGCGTAGTATCCAACAAGGGGAATGTTGAGGTAGAGAGGGGTGGTTGTGGATGAAACATCGACGTAGTAATTCGTTGTTTCAGTAGCAACGGTAGATTGATAATAAGGAAGGGTAACAGTGACACTGAAGACTTTTCCATTCTTCGAGTTAAGTTGGGGAAGAATGTTATCGGCAGTGGTTGGTATAGTAGTGTTGATGGAGGCAGAAGAAAGTTGTGTGATGGCGACAGTCATAGCATAATATCCATCCTTAGTGGTGACATCGGTCACCGTTTGACCGGCCGGATATAATTGAGTACCTGTTGTGAAATCAGTTGTAGGGGCTGTTGTCACCGCATACTTATAATTCACCGTCGCGCCGACGGGGGTGGTTGCGGAGATAGAGGTAGAGGTGTTAAAACATGTTTGGAAAGGAATAGTGGTGTAGGTAGTAGATGTGTTGATAACATTATCAAGGGCCAACGCCGTGACGGAGTTGTTGGGGTTCCAGATGACGGCCGAGGGGTCATTTAGTGCGATGTAGAACTGGATGCTCTGAACTGGAGTAGCGGTGGTGGAGAGACCAGTAACCTGGAGCTGAAGATTGAGCTGAACATTGCCAAGAGAGAAAAGATTGGTTCGAGTTCCATCGGTGGAATTGTAATACTGGTACACAGAGGAACCGGGAAGGTTCTGGTTAATCCCTGTCGTCTGTTCTCCGATGAGGACGGAAACAAGGGAATCGGAAACGGCGGTGGTGGAAGTCGAAGTAGAATACACGGCGGGACTGAAAATTTCCACCCAGTTTCCTTCAGGACCGTAAGTGGTCATGGGGGAGGGTCCGGCGTTCTTGATGGCATTCACGGTCTGATAACTTGGCGACGAGACATAGGTCTCATAATCGTTATTGTAATTCAGGGAACTACCAACATTAAGGACAGTGTCTGGCATGTTAAGATGATGTAATATTTAAGTGTTTATATTATTATTTTTATTTACCAAAAGAAAAAAAATTTTTTTTAATTTGGAACAAAATATGGAAAGAATATTCCTCTATTCAATATTTTGTTCCAAATTAAAAAAAAATTATGTTATGCAATGTTACCACCGACTATGCTAAATTCTAAATGCTAAATTTGTTTACGAGTAGATGTTGATATCAGGGACGTTGTAGTAAGCGGTAAGGGGGACGTTAATGATGACAGGGTACGAGGCATTCGGGGTGAGAGTGAAATTTGTGAATTCCATGGTAACAAGGAACACGGCTGCATTATTCGTGTTGAGCTGGGGAAGGACGGGAGTTGAATTGCCGGAGAGGAGCGTCGCGATCTCGGTGGACGTTAGTCTACTGATAGTCATGGTATCGCTGTATGTTGTGGTGGTATTTCCGGTGGATGTTGAGACGTTGATACTGGCTCCCACGGGGATACCAGAAGCACTGACCGTGGAGTACGCCGTGGAGTAAGGAGGATACTGAGAAGTACTAAAGGCGGAGGTGGTTGTATTGGCCGCACCAGTAATGGCAAGCGCAGAGATGGCGTTGTTGGGATTCCAAACACAGTTGGCAGGGTTGGAGAGTGTCAGGTAGAAACTAATTTGTGCAATTGTTTCTTTCACAGTATCCGTGAGCGACAACTGGAGGTTCAACTGAAGACCAGCCTGGGAGAATAAGGAAGTGCCACTACTGGATAAAAATACCGAAGATCCAGGAAGGTTTTGGTTAATTCCTTGGGTTCCTGAAGAAATAAGCATAGTAGCAGTAGTAGTATAGGTTGGACTTGTTCCTGTTGTCAAATAAAAGGTAGGGCTAAAGATTTGCGCCCATCCACCGGGTCCATAGGTGGTCATGGGGGCAGGACCGCTCAACGCAATCGCGTTCAACGTCTGATAATACTGGGATACCTTGTAACGACGGTAATCGTTACCATAATTAAGCGCGCTTCCAACGTTGGATGGCATGATAATGTCAATCTAAAGACTGGTGAGTTTTTATCTCTTTATATTATGTGAAACATATAATTTTTTTTTGGAAAAAAAAACGTTTAATGAGGAATGGATGAAGGAATGAATAATTATTATGATTTTTGTTATTTTTTTTTCAAAGTGAATAACAAAAATTTTTAGTAAGACAATTGATTTGATTTGATTTAATTTAATTTATCCATTTATCCATTAATACGTGTTGAAAGTAGGAGCGGTATAGTAACCGATGAGGGGAATGTTGATGACAAGAGGGTAGTCGGCGTTAAAGGTTACCTTTGTTGGGAGAGTGTAAGTCACGTAAAAAATCGATGAGTTGACCGTGTTCAGTTCGGGTTGAATGGGTTCGTTGCTGTGAAGGCGTTGTGTAAGGAAAGCCGTAATATTACCAGTTCCATCCGCATTCGCTGCCGCTGTGGTGGCATTTACCGGAACAATGGTGACTTTTCCGGTGTAAGAATAAAAGTCTGTTCCGGGTGTGGGGGTTGCGGCGGTAATGTCAACATTGTAGGTTCCTCCGATGGGAGTTTTGTCCGTAATGGATATAGGAGTGGTTCCAGTAGCGTAGGCAGTGGTGTAAGGAGGGATTTGGCTGGAATTGTCAAAGTTTGCGTCGGTGCTGCTGCTGAAAGGTACCCCAACCAAGCCAATGGCCGAGACGGAGCTATTGGGTTTCCAGACACAACTGGCAGGATTGGACAATGTCAGGAAAAAATAAACTGACGTGAAACTGTGAGTTGAATTACTGTCTGAAATTGTAATTTGCAAATTCAAACTGACATTCGACTGTGAAAACAATGCAACCCCAGCACTCGTGGTGTAATTCGAAGATCCGGGAATATTTTGATTCACTCCACGTGTTCCTGCACTGACATCAAATATTGTATCACCACTACCAGATGTAATTACTGCATTAGCGTCATAAGAAGGATAAAATGGCACCACCCATCCTCCAGGACCGTACGTTGTCATCGGGGCCGGCCCGCTCGTCGCAATTGTGTTTATTAGCTGATAGTCAAGGTCTGTCTTGTAAGTGTTGTAGTCATTGTTGTAATTAAGTGCGCTTCCAGCATTGGCAGGTGGCATTTCGAACGAATATTATTTTTATCTCTTTATATTAAAGAAAAACAATATTTTTTTTTCAAAAAAAAAATAAAATGAATTCACTTTCATTCACAAATAAAATGTATATAAAATATATAAAAATATAATGGGGATTTCCATTCCTATTTCTGGTGGTCGTTGTGAAAGAATTTCTGAAACACGTCAAAATTAGTACGATTGTACCGGGAGGCTTGTTTGGACATGATATCTTCACGGAACGCCATCTCGTCCTGATCGTACGTATATCCGGATAATTGGGGATTGTGTTGCAAGAGGGGTCGTCGGTCGTAATACGGTTTCAACGCGCCCATGGGGTCTTGATACACGACCCCTTTGACCTCGGAGGGGATCTGATACATCGGTTCATAAAACGCGTCGGATAACAACGGAGAAATGTAGTACTGTCGATTTCCCCCTGTGATCGATTGGTAATTGGGATAGATACCAACATAGGGCTGGTCTTTACTTTGTTCTTGGGAAAGAATGCATAAAGGCTGAACACCCGCTGGTTGTTGGGCAGGCCGATCAAGTATTTGATGAATATTGCGTCGTGGATCGATGAGGCGCGGATCCAGTGATTGATAGCCCTGAACCTCGGCGTTTTTAGGTGTTGGAAAAAAGTCGGGTGCATTCTTCAAATCCAGATTCAGATTCATATTTTGATTCGGGTAATAGTACGACAGCATTTTGGGTTCATAAAGAGGCGTGATGGAGGTGTCGGACAATGTAGTTTGTTGTGCGGTGCGCGTCTGGTACATGGACTGAATGCCATTGTTGGAAAAGATCATTACACAGAAAAGATTTTGTAGATTTATAGATTTATTAGATTAATTTTTTTTTGTTTTTAGGCAAGATATTTTGTCATCCTTTGCAAGATTTCCTCCTCGATCCCACACTTCCGGTACTGAAACTGTTCTTCCAGAAGAATGGGTGGTGGTATATCTGGTATATCAGATATAGGTGGTGGGATAGGTGATATATCCGTCTGTGTTTCTTTATCAACAACAATAACCACGGTCGCCACGGTCTGTGTGGTGGTTGTGGATACCGTTGGCGCGGTCGGTGGAGGTGGTGCAATCACTTCTTCCTGTTCCATCGACACCACTACTACCGGGGTTTCTTCCAGAACAATGACCGTGGGGGGTGACGAGGATAGAAACTCTTCAGGAAGCTTCCACGACATGGATTTTTTATAGAAACGACCACCCATTTTGCGAAGATGGATTTCACTCCATCCTTGTAGTAACGCATCGCCTTGAGGTACCGTGATCATCACCTTTTTGGTGGGTGGCTGCTGCACATTTAAATTCTCCGAATTCTCAAAATTATCCACCATCATCAATTGTTTGGAGATGATGGTGGATAATTTTTAAATCAATTTAAATGGAATGTGTTTTCATAGTTAAACCAAAAGAAATGTTGTTTAACTTTGTCATTCCATTCTTTGTCTCTATTACAAGTATTACAAGTGCGGTGGCATCACCCTCGCCTTCACAACCATTGGTCGTGCCCCCGTTTTCGTGTTGGGTTCCCTCGGCGTTTCTGGGTATGGAGATTTCGTCGTTTGTCGGGAAATACGAACAGGTGTATTCGAGCAAGTATCTGTCGACAACGACGCTTCTTGGATTAGGGTGTGTAAATGTGACGGTGACGTCCATCGTGGACAAACAAGATGCGTTGAATGTGACACAAGATTCGATCCAACATGGTCATAAGGATATGAAGGTAAGACACACCCGGATTTTTTCGGGGTTCCATTCGGACACGAATCTCCTTCCGTGGAACGGGGAGGGCGGTATTGGTCCAAGCCTGGTGTTTAGCAACCCAAAATATCTTTTGCGGTGCGCGATTCAATCGACCACGGAAAACGGACAATATGATGTATTGGTATGGACGGGATTAGATAATCTGTCGTTGGAGATCTGGACCAAAGATAGCCAGATGTACCTGGAAAAGTACGACAAAGGAATCATGACCTATCTGGAGACGATTGATTTCAACAACTCGTATAAAAAACCAGTCTTGACCTACGATCCTTCCCTATGTTCTTTTTGACCCTACAAAAATTGAATGGGTGAGTTTTCCAACCTATCCTTAAACGTGGAACTGTAAACTTTACATTCCTGAACCATTCATTATTTTTTGTTTTTTTTACACAGACAAAACAAAAAACCAAAAAAGATGGCCTACGACGCATGCACCATATGCAACATATGCACCGATCCTTTCAACAAGGTGAGGAAACCGGTGGAATGTCCGCGGTGTGAGGCCTCGGCCTGTACGCGGTGTGTCAAGACGTATCTGATGAATAACACCATCGAGCCCAAGTGCATGGGGTGTTCGTCGGCGTGGGATATGGAGTTTGTGCGCAAGAATCTCTCCAAGAGTTTTCTCGATGTCGAGTACAAGAAGCACCAGATTTCGGCGCTCCTTTCCAGGGAAGAGGCGTCGTTGGGCGACCTCCAGGGCTTGGTGCCCGTTCGGGCCAGCATCGATAGGTTGACAGAAACAATCAAAACAGAAAAGGCACAGATCAAGTCGTGGCTCCTACTTCCACAAGAAGAAACCAGACATCGACGATTTCAAACGCGAAACTCGCTTCGTGTTCATCAGGACGAAAAGAGTCGGCTCATGCAATGCTGGGAATTAGGACGCGCACCGGATAATGTGACGGAAACAACATCACACCATGAATCCACCGAATCCACCAAGGCCGTTTTTTTCATGGCATGTCCACGCACGGATTGCAGGGGACGCGTCTCTTCCGTCTACAAGTGTGGTTTATGCCAGCACTGGGCATGCCAGGATTGTCATGCCGACAAGGGGTTAGAACGGAACGGTGCACCACACGAGTGTCGCAAAGAAGATCGAGAGACCGTGCAAATGCTCCAACAGAATACCAAGAATTGTCCGGAGTGTCACGAGGGGATTTTCAAGGAGTACGGATGCGACCAGATGTGGTGCACCCGGTGTCGGACATGTTTCTCGTGGAACACCGGCAAGAAACTCAACGGAGCGATCCACAATCCTCATTATTACGAGTACATCTTTCAGAACAGGACGACGGATGCCCATGCAGATGCACATCATGCGTGTGGTGGTGAGGAGGGGTTTCCGAATTATCACCGTCTCGTGGAGAAATGGTCGCGACACGACTCTGGAATCGCCAAACAAGATCAAATGATGCTGAACAACACACACCGCCTTGTGAACCACATTCGTTATGTAGAGATGCCGCGCCTACAGACCATTTTGGATGATCAGGAGGTAAAGAATGGTAGGAAATGGGGGGTCGAGTATCTTCGACATCATATTTCACGCGAGGAGTGGGGCCAAAAGCTTTACGTGGCGTACCGCAAGAAGGAGAGGGAGCAGAGAAAGTTGAATATTTTTGACATGTTTCATAGGGTGACGTGCGACCTCTACCGGAATTGGTACAACCACGACATGACCGGAACCGAGATCATCGAGTCGTTATACAAGTTGTTGGAGTACGCGAATGAAAACATTCAACTCTTTAACAAACAGTACGGAACCAAGGTCGCCTTGCTGGAACCGACGGTTCAAGATACGCAACAACAACACATTTTGGAGTATCATTGTGTGTAAATAATTTATATAATTTATATAATTTATACTTGAAAAGAAAGAAAGAAAGAATTATTTCCATTCCACCAATTTGTTCCAGACGGGAACGGAATTCTCTCCTGGATAGCCACAAGGATTACAGACAAACCGTATTTTGTCAAAAATACAATCATGGGGGGTGTGAGTGTGTCCATAACACCACACTTTCAAGTTTGGGTTTTGAAATAGAGGATCCAACGACGAGGCTGCAAACCACGAGTTATAAGGTGCCATTTCCGTAGTCTTGTATTTCGGATGGATGAGTCGGAAACTCGGTACATGGTGGGAGATCACTACACAGGGGTGTTGGGGAATTTCTCGTTCAAGAAAGTGAATCGCTTTTTGGTGCAAGGCAGTGATCTTGGCGAGTGAAAAATCCTTGATTTGTGTCACATCACTGATTGGTTTTGCCGATGGACTCGGAATGGTCCACAGAGTCGTTCCAATCCAACGACAGCCCTCGTAGTCCTCCCACGAATTCTGTAAAAAAGACACATTGTCCATTTCTTTACACAGTGTGTGGATACGTTGATTGATTTCCTCCATCGTATGTTCCTTGGAATAGTATTCATGGTTCCCTGCCACCAAAAACACCTTGCGATGTTTTCGACTCATCGCCTGCAGAAACAAGGAATACGCGTCACAGAAAGGATAACCAATGTCTCCTGCGAGCACAAGGATCTTGTCCGGGTTCGCTGGAATCTTCTCGATGATCCGATTCACATTTTTGTGAAACTCGAGATGAATATCACTCAGCAATAAAAATCGAACGGACAACAACATTTTATTTTGTGATGATAATTTAAAGACGTAGATTTCTTTAAATCGTTAGGAACAAAAAAATCAGGACAAGGAAGAGGGGGTGTTGTTGTTGTTGTCATCTTCATCACTGGGATCACTGGAAGAAAAAACAATGACCCAACTATCCGAAGGGTTGTCAGCAGAGAGGAGGGTAGGATGGGTGTAAGGGTCCTCTTCTTCTGTTTGTTGTTGTGAAGAAGAGGGGGGGACAGTATTGGGAGTGGTGATGGTATTTTCGTTCATAATTTCGAGTACGGACACCAGGCGTTCTTTTTCGGTTTCAAGGTTCATGGTGAGTGAACGGATTTTCGCGGTAATTTCGGTATAATGATTGCGGATATGGAAACGAAAGAGGCGGTTGCGAATCAGGCCCATGCAGACGTCACAACAAACCAGACGTTCGTCGCAACGATGGAGGATGTGGTCCGACATGTGGTCAAGAAGGACGTACATGCGACAGGAACAACAAAGAGAATACTTATGTTCGTTTAGCATGTGACGGGTCATGGAGGTCGTCAAAATGCGTTTTCGGCACTCGCGACAGGTGGAATGTTTGGAACACGATTCAAGATGTTGTTGCCGTGTCGGGTTGGTGTAGACGCATCCACAGACACATTCCCAGGAAAAATGGGTGCAATCGTTGATAATGTGCCGGTAGAGATCATTGTTCAGGTCGCCGTGCCATGCATTACAAAAGGGGCAGTCCACGTCACGAGTGGGCATGCAGCGCATAAATAAAAAGTCGATTTCATAAATGTTGTTTCGGTGCATTTTGGTGGGGTTCATGGTTTCGGTGCAAATGAGACAACGGATGGACTGTTTTCGTAGGGGAGGGGGGAGATGAAGTTGAAAATAATGATCGGCGCATTTCATACAGATGCGGAGATAGGTATAACAAGATTTTTGGGACCAGTGATCGAGATGGGAACAAGAAAAACAGATGGGTCGAACAGGGATAATGAGAAGATCCCGACAAATACAACAATGGGTTTCTAAATTGGCGTCTTGTTGTTGTTGTGCGTCAGAAATCATAGAAATCATACAGGGAGGAATTGATTAATTTATGCTTGTTTGCAGATCGTTACAGAAGAAGAAATTTATATAAATCGCTAAAAAATTCCACTATTTTTTGGATAAAGTATAAAGTATAAAGTATAAAGTATAAAGTATAAAGTATAAACTATAAAGTATCAATTAGGAGGGAGCCGTTTTCTTGTTCTGCGGTTTGATGGGTTGAATCGGGATTTTATGTTGTTTATGCCCCCCTTTATCATGATACAACATGATTCGGACCAGTTCCCGATTCTGTAGGCGTTCCGTCTCTACCTTGGGAGGAAAAAAACTTCCAGGCTTTGTTTGTGCAACATCCTGCACGAACGGATATTTTTCCATCATTTCTTGATGGCCAATCAGAGCCATCTCCGTCGCTCGACGCCGGTTGTGTCGTCTTTCTTCTTCTTCTTCTGGATCGCACATCTTTCTTTAGGGGGTGAAAACAATACGTAAGAAGAGTCATTTTTAGGTTTCGCGTTATCCCATGTTTCTCATTAATTGGCACACGACACGCAATAACCAAAAAAAAAAAATTGAAGCGAATGATACAGGAAAACGTGGAACAAATAGTAAACAAGATTTGGTGGGTGTTTTTATGTCGGTTTTTTACAATAATAGTATTCAGGAAAATAGTAACAACACCCCGGTGGTTCATAATTCTGATTATTATCCTAACAACCAATTACGTTATTTCCGGCAAAGAATCAAAGATTTGTATCGCGACCTTACACCATGGTTTAAAAAAAAAGGACTGTGGTCGGAACTCTACACCTTTTCCAACGAAGAGGACCGTCGATACTCTTATATTCACATCGGATGGGGTCCGACGGAGTCCATCGACGGTTTCATCCTCACCTTTAATCATGATACGATTGGGCGACATTATCACCACGACCATGACACCACCAAACTTCCTGTGTGCGAGGCCTCTTTAAAAAACAGCCAGGGCAGTTTATATTCTTTGGAACCAAAAATCAACTGGCTCTACTCCCTCGAAGAAATCTACTCCACCTTTTATCGATGGTATTCCTACCTCCATATCCACCCACGCATCCCCACCCAACACTTTGCCTGGAAACTCCGAAATCTCCTCCGAAAACGCCAACAATCCCTTTCTCTGATGACGATGGCCCAATTCCATCTCTCCACCTCGGAAATCGCCCTCTCCCGTCAAATGACTCTTCCTTGATTTAAAGACATGGTCCTTTTTAAAACATAAAATATATCAAAAAACAATGAACCACAACCATCCTCCTTTATTACAGGAGTACGTGAGGTTGCAGAGGGAGGCGGAGGAGAAGTGGGGGGCAAAGACGATATTGTTCATGATGGTGGGATCGTTTTACGAGGTGTACGAGGTCTTGATGGATGTGTCCACGGGGCGAACGTGCGGGTTGGCGACCGAGATGAGTCGATTGTGCAACATTATTCTCACCAAGAAGAACAAGGCGTTGGAATTTTGTGGGAACAATCCGTACATGTGTGGATTTCCGACGTATTGCAAGGTGAGGTATGTGGATCGATTGACATCATGTGGTTATTCGGTGGTGTTATCCGATCAGGATCCGGGGAGTTCGGTTCCAGGGGCGATGATGGTTCGAAAGATCACGACGATTTGTAGTCCGATGGTACCCGCGTCCTTGGTGATGAGCGCCGAAGACGAGGACGCGCAATTCTTCTCGTCCTCCAACGTACAGCACGAGGATGCACAGGATCATCCCATCGACCGGGTGGGGTTTTCGGTCATGATGGAAAATGTGGATCCTTCCTCTCTGATTGTATCTGTGGTCATCATCAACCTCACGACGGGGTTGGTAGGTGTGCATGAGACATTATGGTCCTCGGTGGATTTTTTGGAGTTATTGTTTATGAAGTACAGTCCGGTCGAGGTGAGATGGCTTCGAGGAACAAAGACGACACGAGATCATTTCCGAGAACGGTACCCGGACATCAAGCACCACGAATCCGACACGATCAACACAATGTGGGGTCAATTATCGTACCAGGAAAAGGTGCTGACCAAGACGTTTTTTCCGGAAGAAACCGTCACCGATAACGACACCGTACAAATACACCACCACCACCGGGAGACGGTACAGGAGCGTTTAGAATTGGAACGTTTCCCCTTGACGACGATGAATCTGGTCTCGTTCTTAGATTTTGTGTACGAACATTTTCCGATGGTGATTCGGAGATTGATGCCCCCGCGTTGGGAGACCTTGAACGAAGGTGTGGATTACCTGCCTCATGTGTTTCAGGAAATCCATTTGTTGTCGGGAAAACCGAGTGTTTTCGAGATTATGGATCATACGTCAACCAAAATGGGGAGGCGGAATTACAGAATGCAGTGGTTCCATCCATTATCTTCGGTGGATACGCTCCATGCCCGATACGACGTTCAGGAGACGTTGATCCGATGCCCCCAAAAGGTGGCCGCGATGAACAAGGGTCGGTCCATTCTGGCGGGGTTGCATGATTGGGAATCGACCTTGCGGTCTTTTTCTATGGATCGGTACTCCCTACGCCGAATCTTGTGTCTGTGGCGAGACCTCGATGCTCTTCCGTCCATTGCGGGTTCCGAGATCCAAAGACGTGCTTCTTTTTTATCAGAATCGTTGAACCGAGTCTTTTGTCGCCAACATGTCGAAGAACACAACTGGTGTTTCTCCATGTTGGCATCATCATCTTCTTCTTCTACGTTTGAGAAGGAACAACCACAGGATCAAGAGTGGATCCGGGAGGTGGCCGAGCTTTTGGGCATAGCGTCCTATACCAACCTTTCTGCGGTTTTAAAAATCCACGAGACAGGCACGGAGGGGATCTGTGTTCAGTTCAAACCCTCCAAAAATTTAAAGATGGAGATCACAGAAGTGATGGAAAAACTTTCTTCCTCCCATTATACGACACGAAAGATGAGTGGCGGGATGATCCGGATCCAGCATCCGTTGTGGACGGCGTGGTGGGAGAAGAAGAAGGAAGAGGATCATGATTTAGAGAGGTTGCATCGGGAGGAATTTCGGATCACGGCGGCGTCATGGGTAAAGGAACATTTATCGGCGCTACGAGAATTATGCACATCTATTGTGGACGTGGATATTCTGTGGTCCAAGACAACGGCCGCGATAAAGTTGAATTTGAGTCGTCCGAGGATATCTTCTCTTCCAGAACCTACCAATGTACGTGGATTGAGGAATCCGATTGTCGAGTCGGTGAATCCCTTGGGAAAGTTTGTGGTGAATGATTTTGTGTTGGAAAAAGGCGAAGGAGGGATACTCCTCTTTGGAGAAAACAGTGCAGGAAAGAGCACGTACGTCAAAAGCATTGGGATGAATGTGTGGCTGGCCCAGACCGGACACTTTGTGTTTTGCGAGGAAATGTGTTTCCGGCCGTATTCGTCGATCCTAACAAAATTGTGTGTACAGGACGATATTTTTCACGGACAGTCCACCTTTGTGAATGAGATGATGGATCTTCGTTATATTATTCGACGGTGCCGAGATTTCAGCAATAAATTATCACAAAAAAGGATCTTGGTGTTGGCGGATGAACTGACGGCGGGGACGGAGACGTGGAGCGCCACCTCGATCGTGGCCTCCACACTAATGGAGTTGTTGAATACGATGCCCAATATCGATTTCGTCATGACCACGCATCTTCATACGCTGCATCTGTTTCGTGATTTGTACCACGACGCCCGGTTGTCGATTCGACACATCCACTTTGCGACGACGTCGTCGACGTTCCGGAAAATTCTTCCCGGAGAAGGACCTGTGATGTACGGCATCGAAGTGGCAGAGAATCTTGGATTTCCACCCGATTTCATCGCACGATGTTTTCATTACCGAGAGGCCATGAATACGCATCTTGAACGCGCCATGCCATTGCCTGTATTACATCATGAAAGTGAAAGCAAAAAAAATAGTGGACGACGACCGACCCTCGTGGCCGTGAAAAAATCGAGGTACAATAAGAACAAAATCATGGATTGTTGTGAGAACTGTGGCACGAAAGTCGATCTGGAGACGCACCATATTGTGCCACAAGCAGAGGCGGTGGTTCATCCGGTCTCTGGTAAACCGGTGTTGCAGAGCGCAGAGGGCGCGGCAGGAATCAGCCTTCATACAGGAAGCAATTTACGAATCTTATGCAGGACGTGTCATGACAATGAACATTTAACGTTTTAATGAATGAAGAGAAATCGGAAAAAGGAAGGATGGATTCGATTCATCCTCATTCAAATCATCGTTTCATCATGGCATTTGATATTGGGATCAAGAATTTTGCAGTCGCGTGTATCGAGGTGGTATCAGAAACCAATTGGATGTTGCGATTCGTAAACAATACGAATCTTGACGAGTACGCAGAGACGGTGTTGGGGTCCATGAAGGAAACGGGGCCGCCATCGTCGTCATCATCCCAACAACAGGCGTCGGTGCGTGGGGGTTTAGTAATGCAACAGAAGAGTGGAGTGTCGTGGGCGGTGTACAGGGCACTGATTTTACATCTGGAGAGTACTCTGAAACCTCTATTGGTGGAATACCGGCCGATAATTTTGATTGAACAACAAATGTCGTCAAAACACAAGTCGAATATCAAGGCCTTGCGGTTGTCGCAGCATTTGCTGGCCTATTTCCTGAACCGGTATCCATCCCTGCGCGTGGTGGAATTCTCCTCCAAACACAAGACACGATGTCATAGTGGGGAGAAAATGACCTATTCCCAACGAAAGAAATGGGCCGTGGAAAAGGTTCTTTTGAAACTCGAGGAACAGGGAGATGAGGTCGGGAAGGAATGGATACTACAATGGAAAAAACAAGATGATGTCGCCGATTGTGTTCTCATGTGTCTGGTGTATGCCGGAATCAACTTTGTATAAGGTTAAAGAAGGATGAAGGATGAGGAACAGAATAATATTTTTGTAAAAAAAAAAAGTTTTTTTTACATCATTTAACAAATAAACCATAAAAGGAAACACGATTATTTTTATATTATTCTTGTTATATATTATATATTAATTAACTTCAAAGATGGATGATTCTTCGTTGTATCCTTTCAATCCTTTTCAAACTATTATTAGTTCGACGAAGGGTTCGATAACAAAACAACAAGTCAAAGATGCAAAGTCTGTGTTCTTGGACAGCGTGGCGGTGATGTGTATCGATGAGCAGAATGTGATAAGGGACCCTTTTTTTGCCATCTCCAGTTTTGGTGAATTACAACAGGTATTGAAACCAACATCAAAAAAACAAGGTGTTCAAACACCACAACCACCACAAACTGTTAAACAAGGTGCACCACAACCACCACCAACTGTTCAACAACAATCATCATTATTAGGAGATATTACAACATTTAAAAAACAAATTGAGGATAAAACGATGGTCATTGTTTGTACACGAAATTCTAATAGAGTATTTGTAAACTTTTTAAGTAAGGTGATATTGCCAGAATTCACCCTTGCTAACTACAAAGGTGGAAATGCTCAGATGTTGCCAAAACAAAAGATTTATGTCTTTGTGCGAAAGGCGTCAACGGGAACGGCTACTACTGTACAACAAAAGACGACACAAAAACCCCAAAAACCTCCTGTGAAGTATATGGATCCTATCGCGTTGGTTCCATTAGCTTCAGATTCAAGTAGTACTTCACGTTCGACCGATCCACCCGCCGAAGAAAAATTATTTTTCAAGGTGATGAGTATTGAAGGATCCATTCTTGTGGGTGCAGTCGTGTCCGAAAAGAAGAAGGGAGAGTTTTACTTAGTGTTACCGGTGGTGATTAAGAATAATGTCGTCACACCACTCCAACTCCCACCAGGACTCACACAAACTCAAGGAAACGTTGTCGACAAGAAGCTTACCCAGAAATATGGAACGAACAGGAAGGAACAATTTGGACCCTTGATCATGCAAGTAAATGCCACCAGTTTAGAGTTTATACCACCTTGTGGAAATTCTTGTGTTAATTCTAATGTTATTTCTTTTAAGAATTCGGGAACAAAAAAAGACTATACGTGCAGATATTATTTTTTCAACAAAGACAGTGGCAGTCATTTCGTCCAACAACAAAAAGAGAGAATACAACAAGCAAGACAAATACATAAACCACCATTGTATACAAACGCAGTGATTACCGTTGGTAGAACCATCAATACCAATGTGGGAAATAATGTAGAATATTTAGCTGCTTTGTTGAAAGGTTTAAACCAAGACATGTTACTTCAGGCCATGGCTATAAATAAAACCAAAGAACGACAAAATCCTCCGAAGTCGTCGTCGTCAGGGGGATGGTTCGGGACGAAACCAACAGCACAAACAACACCAAAAACAGCCTCTCTATAAAATAGGGACTATTATTTTGGCAGTGACCCGTTTGTTGTTTTTACTATGTTGTGATTGTTGTTGTGTATTGATATGAGGAATTTGAAAATACTGGATGGTGTGCAGAAGCCCTTGCTGGAGGGAAACGGTGGGTTCCCATTGAAGAAGCGTACGTGCACGGGTAATGTCGGGGCGACGTTGCATGGGATCGTCTTGAGGCAACGGGAGGTGCTGGATCACCGATGAGGATCCCGTCAATTGCAAAATCAGATCGGCAGTGTCTCGGATGGTCATTTCGTGGGGATTTCCAATGTTGATGGGTAGAACACAGTTTTTTTCCTCTTGATTCATCAATGCAATCAGGCCACGGACCTGGTCGCTGACGTAACAAAAACTGCGTGTTTGGGAGCCATCGCCATAAATGGTAATGGGTTTGCCTTCCAATGCCTGGACGATGAAATTGCTAATCACTCGACCATCTTCTCGGTTCAATCGCGGGCCGTACGTATTAAAGATGCGGGCGATGCGGATATCGACGTTACATTTCCGGTGGTATTCCATCATCAGCGTTTCGGCGAGCCGTTTTCCTTCATCGTAACAACTCCGGATCCCGATCGGGTTCACATGACCCCAGTATTCTTCGGTTTGTGGGCTGACCAGGGGATCGCCGTATACCTCGGACGTCGAGGTGAGGAGGATTCGTGCGCCGGTTCTTTTAGCGAGCCCGAGCATGTTCATCGTGCCCAATACATTCGTCTTGATGGTCTTGATCCCGTTGGATTGGTAATGCCGTGGAGACGCCGGACAGGCGAGGTGGTAAATCTGATCCACCTCCAAAAGAATCGGCTCCGTAACATCATGGCGCAAGAACTCGAAACGAGGATTCGATCGTAATGCCTCGACGTTGTTTAACGATCCAGTAAAATTATTGTCCAAACATAAAACACGATGACCGCCTGCTAACAACGCCTCGCATAAATGACTCCCGATAAATCCAGTACCCCCCGTCACTAAAATAACTTTGGGCGACGACGACATGGATTTAGAATTTAGAATTTAGAATTTAGAATTGAAATATTTAAATTCCAATATTCCAATATTCCAATATTCCAATATTCCAATATTCCAATATTCCAATATTCCAATATTCCAATATTCCAATATTCCAATATTCCAATTATTAACCATACTACATAAATGCATCACCGTCGTAATAAAGATCCAATGACTATAAAACATCAACCCGTCGGATTTTCGTGTCTTGTGTTGTTGGGGCTACGCGTTTACCAATCGTTATCATTATTTTCATGCTGCAAATAAATTTTTTATATAAATATATAAATATATAAATATATAAAAAAAGCTCCCAGTGAGACTTGAACTCACCACCTTTTGCTTACAAAGCAAACGCTCTAACCAGATGAGCTATGGGAGCATCCATAAAAAAAAAAGCTCTCAGTGAGACTTGAACTCACCACCTCTTGCTTACGAAGCAAACGCTCTAACCAGATGAGCTATGAGAGCATCCTACCCTACCCTATCCTTATATTTCATCCTCACTACCACATTCATTAATCTCGCACCTGGAAGGTACGAGAATTGTCGCTGTACCCATCCCGTTGTTTCCCAAAACGCTGTTTCACATACAACCACTTGTCTTTCGCTTGAAGAATCTTCCACACCTGATCGTTGGCATACACCCAATGCATCCCCGTCGACTCCAACAATGGGAAACTCTCTTCATACAAACCAATAATCGTATCCAGATAATGATTCGCCACAATGTAGCAACTCGCCGTCTGTGATTCCAACGCCCTCCCAAGAAACTCGTACTCTGTATCCTCTGACTTTTGTAAAAAGTAATCCAGTTTCATTACATCAAAAGGAACGTTATTGTCGAATATAAGATTCAGGTTATGATCCACTTCCTCTCGAGAGATGGTAAAATAAAAATCATCCTCCATAATCATCACATTCCGACACCCACGGGTCTTGGCCTCTTTTAAAATGGTCAAATGGGATTTTCCACATCCCACAATACCCACCGCATGTTCAATCGCCGAAAACCGATCTGCCTCGATTCCCATCCTCTTCAACTCCTCCTCCATCTCCTCTCGACGATCCGTACGACGATCCAAATTGATGTACACCACCCAATCAATACAAGGATGTATTTTTTGCATATATTGACTTTTTTGAATTTTTTTGAATGAATAGATGTTTCGTATTTAAATTCGAAATTTTAAATTCCCCCAAGAGTGATTCGAACACCCGACCCAAAGATAACAATGAACTATGAATATATCCAACTACAGTCTTTTGCTCTGCCATCTGAGCTATCGGGGGAAGAGAGGAGGAGTGATCTCCTCTCATAGTACGAGATTGGTTTTCTTTAGATTGATTTTCAAATAAAAATTATATTACATAGGAATAAATGTCAGGTTTATTATGGTGGTGGGTCCTTCTTGTTATTTTCCTTTCCATGTGTTTTGGTTTTGTTGGGTGGTGGTGGTGTTGGTGGCGGGGGAGAAAGAGAAACAACAGGGTGGAGGATTTGCAACAATATAGTGTGATTTTTGCGGGCACGTGTCGCAATGTCGAGTCATTTCTTCCGTCTGTATTGGAGCACATTGATACTTGTGGATCCATGTTTGGAAAGTATGCGGTCGTGATTTACGAGAATGATTCCGCGGATGCGACACGAAGCATTTTGATCGATCATGCAGAATCTCGGTCGGAAATTTATTCGTTAATTTTGGAAGACGGGATAGACGAAAAGGAGCCGCGTCGGACGATGCGTCTGGAACGGGGCCGTAACCTGATTCTCGACAAGGTTCATGAAATAAATGCACAGAATGAATACGATTTTCTCATCGTCCTTGATCTCGATAATGTGAATTCAAGCGGTCGATTTGTACAAACCATTGGGTCGTGTTTTCAATACGAGGACGACGACTGGGATGTGTTGACGGCCAACCAACAAAGAGGATATTATTATGATATATGGGCACTGCGTAAACGCCCCGACTTGAACTATGACTTTGCCCGTCATCAACCTCAACCGGGAGGAGAAGACAGGAGCATGTTTTACCTTCAATTCAATCCTAATGAAACCCCTGATTTAGTCGAAGTCGATTCCGCGTTTGGTGGTATCGCAATCTACCGTCTGTCCACCCTTCCCAAAATTTGTCGTTACCAAGGAAAGTACAAAGATGGTGGAGAAAAATGCGAACACGTCGATTTCAACCAATGTCTTCGCGACCACGGCAACAAAATCTTTATTAATAAACAGTTTTTTACCTATTGATGCTTGAAATTTTTATGTATCGCGCGAAAAAACAAGAACAGCCGTTCCCTCCATGTCAATTTCTCATTCAGTAGGCCGTAGTGGTAAGGAAACATTCGATCCCACGCCACCGCAATCGGATCGGTTGTGGTTGGATTTTCCGGATAAGGATCCTTATCAAAAATCTCGTCCATCGTGAACCCTGATCCCAACAATTTTTCCACCATCTTTTTCCGAAAATACATCTTGTTTTTTACAACCCAGCGTTTAAATCTCCGGTACCCCGGATCAGACGGATCCGTCACAATCATATCCACCAGAACATCTTCTTCTGCATGTTCAAGGGCGTCATTGAGGATCTTTTGAAGATGGATGCGCGACAAGTCTTCCACGTTCAGGGTGGTGGATCGAATTTCTGGATGAAACCCGACCAGGCAATTGATCAAACGACTCGAATGTCCTGAAAAACACGTGCCCATCGACTCGTTGCACTCTTCCACAAATCGTTGGATCAAGTCTGTATTCTCCAACAGTCGAATGTAGGTCCATACCCATACCAACACGTCACGAAGGCTGACAAGCACCGTAGGATGATCGGGTATTGGAGGGTGTCTTTTTTTCACCGTCGCAGGAGGATAATAACATTTTTCAAACAGGACAATCGTGGAAGGATCCCTCCCGATTCGATCCAAAAAAGAACGGACGCCGTCAAGACGCTGAGAATTCTCGGTTTCCAACACATGGTAGATGTCTTCCATCACGGATTCGACGGTGGGCACCGTATATTGAGGATTACGTTGACGTTGGTTGTCCACATACTCTGCGTACCATTTGCATAACGTTTCCAAGGATTCCATCGTGCCCCGTTGGATGCCCGAAGTATGAATGTTCTGTGTATCGGAAAACAGATTTTGAGTCAGCATAGTAGTATCGTCTGCCTTCGTTTCCAACCCTTCTTGTCCTTCCATGACATTGTCAAACTCTACATTCTCGGCGATAGGTTTCATCCAGCCCATCACCTCTTCTGGTAAAGGTATAATAGTATTATTATTAGTAGGGCGCACGTTTTGTTTTGTTTTGGATCGTAACACATCGTAATGATGACGGCCTCGGGTGCCTTTGGGATCGTACCGGTGTCGTTCGGCAAAATCTTCCAGTGGCTTGGAAAACGTGGACGAGTACAGCCCGGGGTGTCTCGCGATGACGCGGTGGAGGAGGTCAAACGCATCCCAATCACATTCGCGTTCCATGATTTCCATGATTCCACAAAACACTTTGTTTAGGGAAGGATCCAACGACGATCCCGTCGGACGGAGAAGCAGGTAGGACGCGCTGAGGATGCGGCTGAAGGAATCACTTCTGGTGTGGTCAAACAGAATAAAGTACATGTCCCATAATAAACACGCCAGCCATTCTCTGGAGGACGCCACCATAAAGGGTTCATGACCGGGTTCCATAAACAATACAGACGCGGCAAACGACAGCTTGTCCTCATTCTTATCCTCTTCGTTCATCTCTCGTACGGCCAGTGTTCGTAAGACCGTGCCGTACCACTCGACAAAGGTTCGTAACACCACTTTTTGCTTAAAATGTTTCTTCCAAATTTGTTCGCGGTCCATGACTTTTTTCACAATATCCCACTCCTGCAACACACGACGCTCCCACTCATAAACCCCCGTCTCCACATGCACATAAGTTTCGTCCCTCGACATGATCGCTTCCTCCAACGTCATTGTCGGTGGTTTAGGAGATATGGGTGATATGGGTGATATGGGTGATATGGGTGGTATGGTTGTCGTCATTTAATTTGGATAATCGTCATTCAAAGTGTTAAATTTAATTGGATAATAAACGTACCAAATAAAAAATCTAAAAATTCAAAAATCCAAATTTTTAGATATTTTTATTTGAATAATAGTAAATATAAATATAAAAAAAACGCAAATGGCGGCATCCATTATTTTGGAGAATGCGATTGTTCAGATTACGACTTCCAAATTCACCAAAGATCTAAAGTTTCCTTTTCAACCCGGGCAACACCAAGAATCGTCCGGCAGCGGTTTCTTTTTTGTCAAGGAAAAACCATTGCTTCTTACTTGTGCCCACGTGATTGAGAACGCGCTGTCCATCTCGATCTGTATTCCCCATTACGGTAAAAAAGTATGGGATGCAGAGGTTCTGTCTGTATGTCCGGTCTTTGATTTGGCGCTGTTGCGCATCAAAAACTTTGACAAGGTGTATCTGAAGAAAATGAACCATTTGGAGATCGACAAGGACGGTATAAAACATACCACCATTGGTGATAAGGTACACGCCGTGGGCTATCCTCTTGGACAAACCAATCTGAAGGTGACAGAGGGTATTATCAGTGGGCACCAGTTTAACTTTTACCAGGTCGATAGTCCGATCAATCCTGGAAATTCGGGCGGTCCATTACTACGCAAGAACAAGGTGATTGGAATTACGAATGCAGGTATCCCTTTTGCGAACGACATTGGGTATGCGGTTCCGATTGAAGCCTTCCTGAATCTAAAGTCCTTCTTTTTGAAACCGGTGCCCATCATCCATGTTCCACAATATTGGGGGTTTCAGTACCACCAACAGGAGAGCGATAAAACGGGTGTGGTGGTATACAATATTCTACCCCACAGCATAGCGTCACGCGCATCCCAGCCTTTGAAACCGCATGATATTCTGGTGCGTCTGGGAAAGTACAAGGTACTGGATACAGGGGAAACATCGTATAAATGGATGAATGGGGGGGTGACGGTGAATGATTTGTTGTACCATTGCAAATTTCCGTCCAAGGTTCGTTACGAGGTGTTGCGCCCGGTGGATGGAAAGGAAAAGTTTCAACGGATTCGAGGACATTTTGACGTGGATATTGAAAAGACGGTACCTGGTGTTCCCAAGTACTTTTTTCCGATAGAGACGATGGATCATTTCGTGGGCGCAGGGGCAGTGTTTATTCCATTGTGCCGGAATATCATTTCGGACCTGAACTATTACTTCCACGACGAACTGGACGACGAGAGGCAGGATGATCAGGCATACTCGTCCAAAAATAAACGGATTACAAATGGAACGGCGTTGCAATTACTGGAGGCGTTTTCCTTGACGAAACGTTACGAACCCCGAGTCTTCATTTCCAATGTTCTTCAAGGGAGCTTGTTACACAAGAAGAAGATTTTTCAGTCGGGTGATTTGGTGTACAAAATCAACGGTAAAATCGTCTCCACCATCGACGATGTGAAAAAGGCGTTTGGTTCCAAATCTAAATTATTGACCATCGAGTCGGCAGAACACAAAATCTTTCAAGTGGAAAAAAAGAAGATGGAGGAGGAAGAAAAACAGTTACGTGAACAGTATAAATATTAATATATAAAGAATATAAAGAATATAAAGAATATAAAGAATATAAAGAATATAAAGAATATAAAGAATATAAAGAATATAAAGAATATAAAGAATATAAAGAATATAAAGAATATAAAGAATATAAAGAA
>Ga0214919_10003376_pt1 | contig 24176 bp, 23 predicted proteins | sample LL1503_MetaG_FD_177994 | JGI IMG/M metagenome (GOLD analysis project Ga0214919, IMG submission 177994) | Freshwater microbial communities from Lake Lanier, Atlanta, Georgia, United States - LL-1503 | ecosystem: Environmental > Aquatic > Freshwater > Lake | place: USA: Georgia | collected... | reverse complement strand
AGACCGTGATCGCGGTTTCTGGACCTGCCGATGTGTCAGGCTGGGCTTTCCGGTTGCCTGCAGGGTTTAGCCGCCTAGCCGCGCAGCGCAGAGTGATCGCGTCTAAGAACAGTGGAATAGGTGAAGCGCGTGATGTTGTTCAGATCATATGTTCTGATGGATTAGCGAGCATTTCAATCTTCATCGAGCCTTGGTCGGCCGCTCGCAGGCAGAATCCGGTGCAGGAAGGGGCGGTTAATATGGTCGGCAAGCGGATTGGGAAATTTTGGCTTACCATTGTCGGCGAAGTGCCTATGGTGGCCATCCGGCAAGTAGCCGACACCCTTGAATTTTCTGCTTCTGACAGCAAATAAATCCCATGAAAATAATGCAGCGTTTTTCTGGCAGTTTTTCAGCTGCCGCCTTTGTCGCCTTAGCGGCTACCTTCGTGCCGTTCGGCATGGGTGTTTGCTTTTCATCCTCGGCTGTCGCAGCCGTGCTGCCCGATTTTACTGATCTGGTCGACAAGGTCGGTCCGGCAGTAGTGAATATCCGTACCACCGAGCGCTCCAAGGGCATGCAGCAAGGTCAAGGTGCGCCAGGATCTGAAGATGAAGAAATGCAAGAATTTTTCCGCCGTTTCTTTGGTCAGCCACCCGGAGCCCAGCCGCCCGGCGGTCAGCGTCCGCAGCCCTCACCGCGTGGTCGTAAGGGTGGGCCGCAAGGAGGCGATGATCAGCAACAAACACCGCGCGGTGTGGGTTCGGGTTTCATTATTTCTGCCGATGGTTATGTGCTGACGAATGCGCACGTGGTTGAGGGTGCTGATGAAGTTTTTGTAACACTCACTGACAAGCGCGAGTTCAAAGCAAAAATCATTGGTTCGGATCGTCGTACCGATGTGGCTCTGGTGAAAATTGATAGCACCAATCTGCCACGCTTAACCATGGGCGATTCCAGCAAATTGCGCGTCGGTGAGTGGGTGATTGCGATTGGTTCGCCATTTGGTTTAGAAAACACGGTGACCGCAGGCATTGTCTCTGCCATCTCACGAGATACCGGTGATTACTTGCCACTGATTCAAACCGATGTTGCGGTTAATCCGGGTAATTCGGGTGGGCCGCTGATTAATATGCGTGGCGAAGTCATTGGCATCAATTCGCAAATTTATAGCCGTTCAGGTGGCTACATGGGCATCTCATTTGCAGTGCCGATTGATGAGGCCATTCGCGTATCCGAACAGCTTAAATCGGTCGGTCGCGTGGTGCGTGGTCGAATTGGAGTTCAGATTGGTGAAGTCACTAAAGACGTGGCGGAGTCCTTAGGTTTGCCGCGTCCTCAGGGTGCTTTAGTTGCTCGGGTTGAGCCAGGTAGTCCCGCTGAAAAAGCCGGTGTTGAAGCGGGTGACATCATCACCAACTTCAATGGCACAGTGATCGAAAAATCCGGTGATCTGCCGCGTTTAGTTGGTAACACCAAGCCAGGATCTAAATCGACTCTGACTGTTCTGCGTAAAGGTAATAAGCGCGATCTGCCTGTCGTCGTGGCTGAAATGGAAGTTGAGCAAGTAGCGAAAAAAGAAGAGAAAAAACCCAAGCAAGAGCAAACATTAAATTCGCTCGGTTTGGCTGTGATTGATCTGACCGAGGGACAAAGGCGTGAACTCAAGCTCGATGGTGGAGTGATAGTTGAGCAGGCCGATGGTTCAGCAGCACGTGCGGGCATGCAGCCGGGTGATGTAATTGTTCGCTTGAACAATACCGACATCAAGGACGCCAAGCAGTTTAATGGGCTCGTCGCCAAGTTAGACCCTAAGAAGAACGCTTTATTGTTGGTACGTCGAGGTGATGCTTCGCAATTCGTCCCTTTGCGTCCTGCGCAGCCGTAAGTAACTTGACTTGAGTAAGGCTGTGACCGCGGTCGCAGCCTTTTCTTTTTTGATTTAACAATAATGACTACCTTCGCCTGACGTGCCAGATCAACCTCGTTTTATTTTGTATTCGCGCAGTTATTGCCACCTTTGTGATGATTTACTCGCAGCTCTTAGAAAGCTGGTCGGTCATGAAATCAGTGTCAACGTGATCGATATCGATCTTCATCCCGAACTGGTGCAGCGCTATGACGAACTGGTACCGGTGCTGATCGGCAGCCGTGATGAAAAGCCAGATCAGCAACTTTGTCATTATTTCCTTGATGAAAACGTGGTCAAAGGTTTTCTTTCGAGTCATCCCGACTAATCTGAGTGGTGTATCCGGGTTAAACGGTCAGGTTCCCCCTCAAATCCGGTAAAATGCGGCTTCTGAACAGCTTTTCAAACAAGGCGCTCGCATGGGGAAAAGCCCCGCTCAGAGCGCTTTTTTTGTACCCGCGGCAATAATGCAAAACATTAGAAATTTTTCAATCATCGCTCACATCGATCACGGCAAATCAACGCTGGCGGATCGCATCATCCAATTGTGTGGTGGTCTCTCTGATCGCGAGATGGAAGCCCAGGTACTCGACTCCATGGATCTCGAGCGCGAGCGCGGTATCACCATCAAGGCGCAAACAGCAGCACTGCAGTACAAGGCGCGCGATGGCCAGATCTATAACCTCAACCTGATCGATACGCCCGGCCATGTTGATTTCAGCTACGAGGTCAGTCGCTCCTTGTCGGCCTGTGAAGGCGCGCTGCTCGTTGTCGATGCTTCTCAGGGAGTCGAGGCACAGACCGTAGCGAACTGTTACACCGCGCTCGATCTGGGTGTGGAAGTGGTGCCCGTTTTAAATAAAATTGATTTGCCTTCCGCCGATCCAGAAAACGCGATCAACGAAATTGAAGAGGTGATTGGCATAGAAGCCTCCGATGCCGTGCACTGTTCTGCCAAAAGCGGATTAGGTGTTCAAGATGTACTTGAATCACTGATCGCCCGTGTGCCGGCGCCGAAAGGCGATGTCGATGCGCCGCTGCAGGCGCTGATTGTTGATTCGTGGTTCGATAATTACGTTGGTGTCGTTATGTTGGTGCGAGTCATGAATGGCACTTTGCGCCCTAAAGAAAAAATTCTTTTCATGGCGACCGGAGCGCAGCATTTAGTTGAGAGCGTCGGTGTGTTCACACCCAAGTCACTGTCGCGGGATTCGCTATCTGCTGGACAGGTGGGTTTTATCATCGCAGGTATTAAAGAACTCAAGGCCGCCAAAGTCGGTGACACCATCACCTTGGCTGCGCGTCCAGCGCCGGCACCGCTACCCGGTTTTAAAGAAGTGCAGCCGCAGGTATTTGCCGGCTTGTTTCCAGTCGAGGCTAATCAGTACGATGCACTGCGCGATTCGCTAGAGAAGCTGAAGTTAAACGATGCAGCGTTGATGTATGAACCCGAAGTATCGCAAGCGCTTGGTTTTGGTTTTCGTTGCGGCTTTCTCGGCCTCTTGCATATGGAGATCGTGCAAGAACGTTTAGAGCGCGAATTCGATATGGATTTAATCACCACGGCGCCGACGGTGATTTACGAAGTGGTTCAGCGCGATGGTAAGACGATCATGGTCGACAATCCATCCAAGATGCCTGACCCCTCGAAGATAGAAGAGATAAGAGAGCCTATCGTTACGGTTAATTTGTATCAGCCACAAGAATACGTTGGCTCAGTCATTACACTATGTACTCAGAAGCGGGGGGTACAGCTGAACATGGCCTACCATGGCAAGCAGGTGCAGTTGACCTACGAGATTCCTATGGCTGAGATCGTGCTCGATTTTTTTGATCGACTCAAATCGATTTCACGTGGCTACGCATCGATGGATTATGAATTCAAGGAATATCGCCCCGCTGATGTAGTGAAAGTCGATATGCTGATTAATACCGAGAAGGTCGATGCGTTGGCCATCATTGTGCATCGATCAAATAGCCAGTATCGCGGTCGTGCCGTTGCAGCAAAAATGCGCGAACTGATTCCTAGGCAGATGTTTGATGTCGCTATTCAAGCGGCGATCGGTTCGAATATTATTTCGCGTGAAAACGTGAAAGCGCTACGCAAGAACGTGATTGCCAAATGCTACGGCGGTGACATCAGCCGAAAGCGAAAACTGCTGGAAAAACAAAAAGCAGGTAAGAAACGCATGAAGCAAGTGGGCTCGGTAGAGATACCGCAGGAAGCTTTCCTGGCCATCTTGCAAGTTGAAGATAAATAAAGATCGTTTGAACTGACCCAAATAAAAAGATGCCAACATGACTTTGCAATCCTTACTCGGAAACTTTGCGCTGATTCTGTTTCTGCTCACCGTGTTCACAGGCTGTATCTGGGCAATCGATCGTTTTTATCTCGCTCCCGTGCGCCATCGTCAGGCGAAAGAATTGCTCGATGAATTTGATGCACGCACCGCTCGGTTGACCGAGAGTGGAATTAAGCCCGATCCGGTCGCTCGTGCCGAACTAGTCGCAAAGCTCGAAGGTCAACCTGCTTGGGTAGCCTATACAGGTAGTTTTTTCCCGGTGATTGCCGCCGTGTTTCTGTTCCGCTCTTTTATGTTCGAGCCGTTCAAGATTCCTTCCAGTTCCATGGTTCCAACCCTGCAGATTGGTGATCTGATACTGGTAAATAAGTTCACCTATGGCATCCGGCTGCCAATTGTTAATAAAAAGGTCATCTCCATTAACAACCCTTCGCGTGGCGACGTGATGGTGTTTAAATTCCCGAAGGATCCTTCACTTGACTACATCAAGCGGGTGGTGGGTATCCCGGGGGATAAAGTCGTGTACAGAAACAAGCGCTTATCGGTGAACGGAAAAGATCTGCCTTACGAGAAATTGCCCGATTATCTGGATGAAGAAAGGCTGACCTACTTCACTCATTTACGCGAAGACCTGACGGGCGTTTCACATCAGATTCTTAACGATGATCGTTTGCCTGGATATGTGCCTAGTCCCGATGCCTTTCCTCAACATGAATTGTGCAGCTATAACCTAGAGGGTTTTGAGTGCGTAGTTCCGGCAGGATATTATTTTATGATGGGTGATAATCGTGATAACAGCCTAGATTCGCGCTATTGGGGCTTCGTACCTGACCAAAATATTGTTGGAAAAGCATTCTTTGTTTGGATGAATCTGGGTGATCTGAAGCGTATAGGCCCGTTTAAGTGATGGCTTTGCGTGCGAGCTATGCCAATTTATACGTCGGCAGGCAAGCTACGCAGGGCTTTTCACTGATAGGTTTTTTGAGTTCACTATGTTTGTTTGGATTAGCAGGTTTACTGGTAGTGCGGGCGGGCCCTAGCGTGTTTGAGTACTGGGCGATTGAAAAAACGATCAAAGCATCGGTCGCTGTTTCACAAACGCCTGCTGACGTGCGCGAGACCTTCGACAAATTGGCATCAACAGGTTATATCGATTCTCTTAAAGGCAAGGATTTAGTCATAAAAGGAGTGGGCGATTCAATGAAAGTCAGCTTCGTTTATGAAAAAAAGATTTATCTGGCTGGCCCTGCCAGCCTGCTGATTGTGTATCGGGGGTCGAATGAAACGGTCCCCGAGGGAAAAACTCCTAACTGATCGCACGGCAAATGGACATCAACGCATTGCAAACTCGACTAGGTCACACCTTCAGGAATGCCGCATTACTGCAGCAGGCCCTGACGCACCGAAGTCATAGCAGCCTGCACAATGAACGGCTAGAGTTTCTCGGTGATTCAGTGCTTAATTGCGTGATTGCTTCGCTACTGTTTGATCGTTTCGATAAAATCGATGAAGGTGATCTGTCGCGCTTGCGTGCCAATCTTGTTAAACAACAGTCGCTGTATGAAATTGCTCAGCATTTAGAACTCTCGCAATGCTTGAGACTGGGTGAGGGTGAACTCAAGTCGGGTGGTTTTCGGCGTCCATCGATACTTGCAGATACATTAGAGGCGCTGTTCGGTGCGATCTATCTCGATTCTGGATTTGATGTGGCGTACAGCGTGATCAAAGAACTTTACGAACCGATCATCGAAACCGTCGACCCCAAAACTCTCGGTAAAGATGCCAAGACACTGCTGCAAGAATATTTACAAGGCAAAAAATTCTCTCTGCCTCAGTACAACGTCGTCGCAACTCATGGCGCTGCACACAACCAAGAATTTGAAGTGGAATGTTCAATACCTAAGCTAGATATACAAGTGTATGGTACCGGAGGTAGTCGTCGTGCAGGCGAGCAGGCCGCTGCACTTTTAGCTTTGGCCGCGGTTGAGGCGGCGCTGGAAAATTCACCGAGCCTGCCAAGAAAATCACGGCAACGCACTACGCAACTCAAGCTCGCAGGTATTGCCACCTTTCAGCCCGATGCGCCGGCAGATACGCCTGAAAAAAAAGCTGACGATACTCGCAAGTCCGGCAAGCAGACCCGCAGCAACGTTCAGCAAGAGCAGGAAACTCTTTTACCTGACTCAGACGACCCGACTAAACGCGTCACTCAAAGCAAATCAGCATGACCGATATCGTTGCTGGATCCGATTTTCGATGTGGTTACATCGCCATTGTCGGGCGACCCAACGTCGGTAAATCAACATTGATGAACATGCTGATCGGCGCCAAAGTTAGTATTACATCTCGCAAGGCGCAGACCACTCGTCATCGTATCACCGGTATACAGACCGCCGATAACGCGCAGTTTATTTATATCGATACGCCGGGTTTTCAAACGCGTCACACCAATCCACTCAACAAAACACTCAACCGCACGGTGACACAATCCTTGCAGGATGTGGATATCGTTTTGTTTGTCGTCGAAGCGGGTGTTTTTGGAGAGGCCGATAAGCAGGTAGTGCAGTTATTACCCGCCGATGCGAAAGTTATTCTCGTGATTAATAAATCCGACAAGCTCAAAGACAAGGGCTTGTTAATGGCGTATGCGCAGCAAGTCGCTGCAACGCATAACTTTACTGCCATCGTTCCGGTATCAGCGCGGCAGGGTTTTCAGTTGGATCGGCTTGAAGGCGAGATTCGTCACTACTTGCCTTTGAATAGTCCTGTATTTGATGAAGACGACATAACCGATAGAAGCGAAAAATTTCTTGCTGCAGAAATTGTGCGCGAAAAAGTGTTTCGTTTTGTGGGTGATGAACTGCCGTATACCAGCACCGTTGTGATTGAAAAATTTGAACAAGAAGGTCAATTGCGCCGTATCTTCGCCGCTATTTTGGTGGGTCGTGATACCCATAAGGCGATGCTGATTGGGCAAAAAGGTGCTCGACTCAAAGAGATTTCCACCCAATCACGCTTGGATATGGAAAAGCTGTTTGGTGGACCGGTCTATTTAGAAATCTGGGTCAAGGTGAAGTCCGGTTGGGCAGACAATGAAGCCGGGCTACGCGCCTACGGTTACGAGTGAGGCACGTGCGATGAATACACTCGCCGTAACTAGTACTGAAGAGACGTCCGTATCCTCCACGCAGTCGCGTGTTACAAAAGCGGCGGCACGCACGAGTAGTAAGATCAAGCCGGTAGAGCGCGAGCACCGCGTCAGCAATCAACCAGCATTTGTGCTTCATAGTTATCCGTACAAAGAAACTAGTCTGATCGTTGAAGTGTTTGCGCGTGATTATGGCCGTGTGCCGCTAATGGCAAAAGGTGCGAAACGACCGCATTCACAATTGCGCGGTGTGTTGCAAACCTTCCAGCCTTTGCAAGTCGCTTGGACGGGTAAATCCGAAGTGCGCACTATGGTGTCGGCTGAATGGGTCGGTGGCTTGCGCCCATTAGAGCGCTCGGCGCTATTGTGTGGTTTTTACTTGAATGAATTGTTAGTCAAGTTATTAGCGCGCGATGACCCTCATGCTGCTCTGTTCGATCATTACGTCGCAGCGCTCAACCAACTGGCGCATGATGAATCCCCCGCGATTGTGTTACGCAAATTTGAACTTAGCTTGCTCAAGGAAACTGGCGTCGCAGGAAATATCAGTTGTGTAGCGGCTACCGGCCAATCGGTGCTCGCAGAGGAGCTGTATGTGATTGATCCTGAGCGCGGCCCGCGTGAGGCCACGGTCAGTGACACCATGCCGGTGGTGAATGGTAAAACGCTGTTGGATATGGAAGCGGCTGATTACAACGACACGACCACTCAACAGCAAAGTAAATTTTTGATGCGTCATTTACTATCACATCATTTGAATGGACTCACGCTAAATACACGTCAGATTTTGATTGATCTAATGCAGCTTTAATTGAATAAAAAATCATGAGCTTTTTACAACCTCAACACCCCGTGATTGAACTAGGCGTCAATATTGACCACGTAGCTACTCTGCGGAATGCACGCGGCACCATTTATCCCGATCCTTTGCAAGCCGCTATGCTGGCTGAACAAGCGGGTGCCGATGTGATCACACTACATTTGCGTGAAGATCGCCGACACATACGCGATGCCGACGTTGAAGCTATTCGCCCCAAATTAACTACGCGCATGAATCTCGAGTCTGCTGTGACAGAAGAGATGATAGAGATCGCTTGCCGTATTCGTCCTCACGATGTTTGCTTAGTTCCTGAGCGTCGTAATGAAGTAACGACCGAAGGTGGTTTGGATGTCATTCGTCATTTTGATGATATTCGTGCAGCGATAGAAAAATTAGCACGACATGACATACGAGTCTCACTCTTCATCGATGCCGATAAAGAGCAAATCAAAGCATCCGCAGACGTTGGCGCACCCGTTATAGAGCTGCATACAGGTCGCTATGCTGACACCGAAGGTCCAGCCCAACAGCATGAGTTCGAACGGATTCATCAAGCCGTAGCGATCGGTGTTACACATGGGCTTAAAGTGAATGCGGGCCATGGTCTGCATTACACCAATGTGCAGGCGATTGCCGAAATTCCTGACATCGCAGAACTTAATATTGGTCATGCCATTGTTGCGCATGCCGTGTTTGTGGGTTGGGAAAATGCTGTGCGTGAAATGAAAGCCATCATGATTCAGTCGCGACTAAAAGGTAGAAAGAGCTGAACGTATGATCGCTGGCATAGGCACCGACATCATTCGCATCGATCGAATAGCGGCAGCACTGGGGCGTCATGGCGATCGCTTCGCCGAAAAAATTTTAGGTCCGCAAGAACTCGAAAAATATCATCGTCGCAAAGCTAAAGTGGAAGCGCGCGGCATACGTTTTTTAGCGACTCGGTTTGCGGCCAAAGAAGCATTTTCTAAAGCCATAGGTTTAGGAATGCGTATGCCCATGACCTGGCGCGCTGCCCAATTTTTGAATGCTCCAAGTGGCCAGCCTATCGTAGTTACTAGCGGCGCACTTACTCTTTTTATGCAGCAGCAAGGCCTAACGGCGCAGGTCACCCTGACTGATGAGGCTGACTACGCCGTTGCGTTCGTCATTGTGGAGAAACTATGAATATGAAAACTCACGATCACTCATTTCGTCCACTAGGACCCGTCATGCTCGATGTGGTGGCTACCACTCTTAATCAAGACGATATCCGTCGGATTCAGCATCCCTTAACCGGTGGTGTGATTTTGTTTGCGCGTAATTACACTAATCGTGAACAGCTAACCCAATTGTGCCAAGCAATTCATGATGCTAGGCCCGGCGTGATGATCGCGGTTGATCACGAAGGCGGGCGCGTGCAGCGTTTTCGCACCGATGGCTTTACGCATTTGCCCGCCATGAAAAAACTGGGCCAGCGCTGGGATGAAGACGTACTTGAATCCTGCAAACTAGCGACGGCGGTCGGATACGTTTTGGCAACCGAGTTGCGTGCTTGTAGTGTGGATTTATCGTTCACGCCCGTGCTCGATTTAGATTACGGTGATTCAGAAGTTATTGGCGATCGTGCATTTCATCGTGATCCACGAGTCGTCACTATGCTAGCTAAAAATCTCAATCACGGACTTGCCTTAGCAGGCATGGCCAATTGCGGTAAGCATTTTCCCGGCCATGGTTTTGTCGCAGCCGATTCGCATGTGGCGATACCGGTAGATGATCGTCCGTATGCTGATGTCATCAAAGAAGATGCAGCTCCCTATGGTTGGTTAGGTATGAGCCTCACGGCGGTGATGCCAGCACATGTGATTTATCCTACATTCGATAAACATCCAGCAGGCTTTTCGAAAAAATGGCTAACTCTGCTGCGCGATAAAATGCAGTTTGAAGGTGTGATCTTCAGCGATGATTTATCGATGGAAGGCGCCAGCGTAGCGGGTAGTGTGGTTGAAGGTGCGCATGCGGCGTTAGCAGCGGGCTGCGATATGGTTTTGATTTGCAATTCACCTGATAAAGCCGATCAATTGCTTGACGGTCTGGATACGAAGCGCATCCTTGATGCGAAACGCTCCGCTGCACGTTTGTCTGCCTTGCTACCGTCAGCACACGCTGATGATTGGGCGACATTGCAGCAAAACGAGACCTATAAAGCAGCTAAAAAACTAGTGAAGACAATCACTTAATTTTTTCGCCGATGTGAACATCTGTATTCCGTGAATATAGATTGCGTTTCAATGACTACTAAAAAAACGACGACTAACGAAGACGCCCCCGATCCCAGAGCAGGATTGCTTGAGGAGATAGGTAAACTCCCGCATTTGCCAGGCGTGTATCGTTATTTTGATGCACAAGATAAGTTGCTGTACGTCGGCAAGGCGCGCGATCTTAAAAAACGCGTTTCTAGTTATTTTCAAAAAACGCTAGCTAGCCCACGAACGACCATGATGGTCGAGCGTATCGTGCGCATGGAAACTACCGTCACGCGCAGCGAAGCAGAAGCGCTGCTGCTAGAAAATAATCTGATTAAAACTCAGCAACCGCGTTTCAATATTCTTTTTCGTGACGATAAGTCGTATCCCTATCTAAAGCTCTCGGGCGATGCTATTCCGCGTATGGCCTATTACCGTGGAGCGGTGGATAAAAAAAGTCAGTACTTTGGGCCTTTTCCTAGCGCATGGGCAGTTAAAGAATCCATGCAGATACTGCAGAAAATTTTTCTTTTGCGTACCTGTGAAGATTCCGTTTTTCAGAATCGTACTCGTCCTTGTCTTTTGCATCAGATCAATCGCTGCAGCGGCCCGTGTGTGAATTTAATCTCCAAAGAAGATTACGCGGTCGATGTGGATAACGCGGCTCAATTTTTGCGTGGTCGACAAACTGAGTTGATGCAAACGCTAGAGAAAAAAATGCATGCGTTTGCTGAAGAGTTAAAATTTGAACAAGCCGCCATAGTGCGCAATCAAATCTCGGCGCTGTCGCGCGTTCTGCATCAGCAAAGTATGGAAACCAGCGGTGATGCCGATATCGATATTATTGCCGTGGTCGTTCACGGTGGCCGTGCGTGTGTGAATTTAGCGATGGTGCGCGGTGGGCGGCATTTGGGTGATCGCGCTTATTTTCCGGCGCACGTTGATGCCGCACCCGTGGATAGCACGGTAGAAGCCGAAGTACTCAAAGCATTCCTCGCGCAGCATTACATCGATAAATTTATTCCATCAACGCTGGTTCTCAACATGGAGCTTGATGAGCCAGAGCTCATGATTGTGCTGATGGAGCAGTGCGGGCATCGCATACATTTAATTTTTCAACCCCAAGGGCAGCGACGGCATTGGCAAGAGATGGCCGTTAAAGGCGCTGAAATTGCGCTGGCTCGATTATTGTCCGAGCAAGGATCGCAACAGTCGCGCACTCGTATATTGGTCGATACCTTGTCGTTGGATACCGCCGATATCGATGCGCTCAGAATAGAGTGTTTTGATATTAGCCACACATCCGGTGAAGCGACGCAAGCATCGTGCGTGGTGTATCACCATCATCAAATGCAGAATGGCGAATATCGACGGTACAACATCACCGACATTACCCCCGGTGATGATTACGCGGCGATGCGTCAGGTGCTGACGCGGCGCTATGAAAAAGTCTTGAATGGCGACGGCGTTCTTCCTGAAGTGGTTTTAATCGATGGTGGTAAGGGGCAGGTTGAAATTGCGCGCCAGGTGCTATCTGAGTTGGGGTTAGATATCAGCTTGATTGTCGGCGTGGCCAAAGGCGAGGGCCGCAAAGTCGGTCTTGAGACGTTGATATTTGCTGATGGTCGGCCGGAACTCGAATTAGGCAAAGAATCGGCCGCTCTTATGTTAATTGCCCAGATTCGTGATGAGGCACACCGCTTTGCTATCACCGGCATGCGTGCTAAGCGCGCTAAAGCACGACAAGCCTCGCGCCTTGAAGAGATAGAGGGCATAGGTGCTAAGCGTCGCCAAAAGCTTTTGGCGCGTTTTGGTGGCTTGCGCGGGGTTGCCGATGCCAGCGTCGAGGAACTCGCGTCAGTGGAGGGGATTTCACGTCAATTGGCCGAGGATATCTACCGCCAGCTACATTAAGTCGAAAGCCTCTTTCCTGCGTCAGCGATTAACGCTACATTAGCGACACCTCACCGAACTGATAGCTTATTGTTTTACACCGACCCATGCCTTTTAACATTCCTATTCTGTTGACGTGGTTGCGCATGGCGTTGATACCGCTGATGGTGGGAGTTTTTTTTCTACCTGGGCATTGGTTAACACCGTATGAGCAAGGTGTGGCCGCTACAGTCATTTTTGTGATTGCTGCCATCACTGATTGGTTTGATGGCTACCTTGCACGTCGGTGGAATGAAACCACATCCTTTGGTGCGTTTCTTGATCCAGTGGCAGATAAATTAATTGTCGCTGGCGCGCTGCTACTTCTGGTGCAGTTAGGACGAACCAACTCGGTCATCGCATTCATTATTGTCGGACGTGAGATCGCCATTACTGCATTGCGCGAGTGGATGGCACAGATGGGCGCATCGAAATCAGTCGCCGTAAGCTCGATTGGAAAAATAAAAACAGCAGCACAAATGGTGGCGATTCCTATGCTGCTCTATGCCTATCCATTGTTTGGTGTGATCGATACCTTGTTTGTGGGTCAGCGTTTGCTCGATTTGGCGGCGGTGCTAACGCTTTGGTCCATGTTTTACTATTTGCGCAAGGCGTGGCCGTTGATTAAAGAGCGGCCCGAGACGGATCATTCTTCAAACGATGGGCCGACTTGACAAAATTTCCACTTTATCGCTATAATCCCGCTTCTGTTTTTGCGGGAGTAGCTCAGTTGGTAGAGCGCAACCTTGCCAAGGTTGAGGTCGAGAGTTCGAGACTCTTCTCCCGCTCCAAGATACAAAAGGGAAGCTCACAAGGCTTCCCTTTTTCATTGATAGAAGCGCTGTTTGTGGCTCTTTTCAGTGTTTCAATCCTTGTTCTACATCGAGCGAAGTAGCGCATTCGCAGTTACAATACGCACCCTTGGCGGGGTAGCAAAGTGGTTATGCAGCGGCCTGCAAAGCCGTGTACGCCGGTTCGATTCCGGCCCCCGCCTCCACTATTCATGCGGCTCCTAGCGATAGGAGCCGCTAACTTTTAAGCAAAGTGGATAAAAGTCTTTTATCCACTTTTCGTTTTTTTCGACATTGGCTGTACCACATCCCCCCGTCTAGAACAGACAAAGCACCGCTCTACAAAATCACCACCAACACTACCGGAGTAGCGAGCTACGAAGATCATCGTAGTGCGAATGCATTCAATCGATTGTTTGCAACGCGTACCAGCCTATCGCTAGCAGCGGCTAAGTGTTCAGAACAAGGGTTTTGATCATGAGCGTCGCTATCTAGAAAAACTCAAAAGCCAGCATGCCACGTTTGTTGACATCGCTGATTCAGGTCAGAGTCGAGACCAGAAAGTTGAGGCGACTCTGGATGCAATGCGTCAAGGCATTGACATCATTTATCAAGCGACGTTTTTTAGTTTTCCATTTTTAGGCCATGCAGATTTTTTACGGAAAGTATCAAAGCCCTCTGCGTTAGGTGACTATAGCTATGAAGTCATCGATACCAAGCTCGCAAAGACAACGCATGGGAAATTTATTGTACAACTGGCTTTCTATAGCGATTTGCTAGCTAAAGCACAAGGCACTATGCCTGGTCGGATGATGGTGGTACTTGGGGATGGTCGAGAAGATGTTTATCGATTAGCCGACTATACCTATTACTACCAAGGTCTTAAAGATCGGTTCTTGGCGTTTATGTCAGAGCCGATGAACGTACCTTCAGAGGCAGCATTGCTTAATTCATCGCTGACCACAGAACCTTTCCCTTGCGATAAATGTGAACTGTGCCATTGGAGAGAGCGTTGTGAACAGCAGCTCGATGAAGAAGATCATTTATCTCGAGTAGCTAATATTCTTAAAACACATATTCGCAAACTAGAAGCACAGGGAATTGAAACCCTGCAGCAGCTAGCTGAATTACCTGACAACAGTCAAATTCGAAAAATCCCTGGTCCAGTACTGCGACGTTTACGTCATCAAGCTCGCTTGCAGAATCAGAAGAAAATCGATGGCGAACTTCGTGTTGAATTAATCACTCCAGATCCAGACATTCCAAAAGAAATAGGTGATCGGGGATTTGCGCGTATGCCCTCGCCAGCTGAGGGCGATCTTTTTTTTGATATGGAAGGCTATCCGCATGTAGAGAATGGTCTGGAATATTTATTCGGCCTTTACTACTTCAAAAAAGATGAGCCTGTATTTTTACCGTTTTGGGCGCATATCTGCCGCTTTATATCCGATGCTGTCTACGATAGTCGACTAACGTCTGAAGCTATTGCCGCCAAGCGCAAACTAGTATTTAAGAAAAACGCCTTAGAAGCCTTACCCACGACTGGCATTCACTATCTGCCAGTCAAGCATACGGATTGTTCTCAGACCAGTCAGGAAGAGGCTGCAGTCATTAAAGATTTGTATCTGCAATTGCTTGAGCAATCTTTCGAGAATGAAAAAGGTGAAGTTATGCAAATTTCACACGACAATATTCTGGTGGTATCACCCTATAACATGCAGGTTAATTTGTTAAAACGAGAATTACCTACGGGTGCTCGTGTAGGTACGGTCGATAAATTTCAAGGGCAAGAAGCAGAGGTGGTTTTGATCTCGATGGCCACGTCTAGTGGGGATGAGCTACCTCGTAATATTGAGTTTTTGTTTAGCAAAAACCGATTAAATGTAGCGATATCACGCGCTAAGTGCTTAGCGGTTTTGGTGTGCAGCCCTGATTTGCTCTCCATTCAATGCAAGACACCAGAGCAAATGCGGTTGGTGAATACGTTGGCGTGGGTGGCGATTTCAGCACCAATTTGAAATTCATTAGAATTTTATTGGGGAATGGCGACTAAATTAAACCAGTTGGCTAGTTGCTCTTCACTCATGCTTCCATCAGCGAGCGCCATAAAGGTTTTGTAGAGATTTTCTTGAGTTGCCTGCACCACATAGCCATTTAACTTTAGAAACAAGAGGCTAACCACAAAGGCTGTTCTTTTGTTGCCATCAACGAAAGGGTGGTTACGGGCGATTCCAAATGCATAGCTTGCTGCAAGTAGTGGAATGTTAGTTTGGTCAGGGGCGTAGACGTAGATATTTCTGGGTTTGGCTAATGCAGATTCGAGAAGGTTGCTATCTCGGATTCCGGAGCCACCCCCGTGTTCCGCGAGCTGTCGTTTATGTATGGCTATGACAGCGTCTATCAAGACCCAAATTGGCTCGGTCATTTATAGCGCTAATTTTTTCAATACGTCACGGTTGTCGCGCATTATTTCTTCAGCGGCATCCATCTGGGCTGCAAAATCCGGGCGATAGGCAGTGAGCTCAATCCCCTCGGGTGTCTCAACAACATAGAGGGTGTCGCCCTTATCAACGCGCAGTTTGCTTAACAGCTCTTTGGGCAGGATGACGCCTACCGAATTGCCTACATTGGTCAGTTTTAGGGTGTTTATCATGAGGGAACCTCGTGGTTAGCACTCTAATGTATAACATCCGTTATAACTTGGTCAAGGAGCTATTTCGGCCACCGTAAGGGCTATTGTTTAGCTTGCCTGTGAGCCCGACTCAAAAGCAAGTCGCAATTGATGAGTCCTTTACTACATATCCGTCCTATAAATCGCTATCGATTTCTTAAACAGCGTCTGATTCTCTTGGTATCGCTTATTCTGATTTTTCTGCGCAAGCAGGAGTGCCTCTAATCCTACAGTCTTGATCTTAATGCCATCAACCGATTTGACGGCGGATACGTCGGTCAAGTCTTTGATCATCTCTTGACTAGCAAACGCAAGATGTAGGGTGACGCCACGAAGGTTATCGACGTTGTGCGATTTTTTTAAAAATTCAAAGAAATCATCATTTAGTATCAAGCTCTTGGCGTAGTGTTTGTTTACCAGTAGCAGAGCTTCGGGATGATTGTCCGGTGTGGATTCGGCTAACAGGTCATTGGTTGGGACACTTGGCTTATCGGTTAGCGCAAAGATGTTTTCACTGATGACGATAAAGTCTTCAGGCCGAAGGCTGGCAATACAGCGTTTGACTTCGGTGAATTCAACCATATACGATTCGATCAGCATTCCAAACCTCTTTTAGTCAATCAAGCTTACTGAAACATCACTTGTGCACGCTGATCCACACGCAGTACCTGCACAGCTTTCACATATTGATCATGATCGTCGGGTGTGCAGACACGGGTGGGGTAGTCCACCGTTAAAGTACGTTTTACGATTAAGCTTTGTCCTTCTTGGGTATAGCGTGATTCAAACCGTATGTGCTCATCGGCGTAGCTGATATCTCTAGGCAGTGATACCACTTTTAAACCTTCCGGCAGATTCAAGCGGTAGTTTTCTTCATCAATGTAGGAATTACATACGAAGTTGAACTGCCGTTTGGTTAGGGGTTTGTAGATAGTCATTATCCCAATTCGGCCGGGTGCTACACCTACGGGTATGGCAAAGGCGCCTGGGCGGGTGAGATCAGCAATCGGCTCAAGCTGAAACTGAGCGTCGACTTTGTAGGGTTTATCGATCTCGAGTGGTGATGTGTGCTGAATATCGCCACGGCCGATTTCGTTAAAGCGATAGAGCAGTCCGTTAACGATGGACTCCATACTGCTATTTTGTGCATAGAAGCGGTTAAGGCGTGATTCGATTTCTGGAGCGCCTGCCCAGGCTGTTGTGCTGCTGCCTTCTATTCTTCCATCCGATGCCATGGTCATGGTGACGCTGGCGGTCACGCGATGGTCGGCAGCGTTCATCTTGGGTGTGCGGCCATACTCATTGAGTGCCACTAACACGGTGGGCTTATCGTAGATTTCGTTATAGAGCTGGCCAAAGGGTGCGAACCGCGCCGTTGAATCAAGATACAAATCCATGGATGGAATGTAGGTAATGACGTGATTTAACGGGCGACGATAGGCAGGGCCTTCATGCAGTACAAAGGCATCACCTTGGTTGATGAGTGCGGCGGTACTTTCTATACCGGCGATGCGTAGCATGGTCTCGAGTAGTACGGCATGGTCTTTACAATCACCGAATCGATTACGAAATACGTAGCCCGCACTGCGCGGCACGACACCGCCATCGTCAATAGTGTTGGAGATGTAGCGAATGTTTCGCGATACCCACTGGTAGAGAGCGCGAGCCTTGTCACGCGGATCGGTAAGACCTGCCGTTAATTTTTCTACCTTTTGAATGATCTCGGATGTGGGCCGTGCTTTGGGCTGGGCACCGTGGTGATAATCAGCGCCTATGGCTAAATAATCAGGAAAGGTGGAGATGACTAATCGAGGGCTGAAATCAATATCATCAATGCTTTCAGATTCATCTTTGTACGCGATTGTTTGCTGCACGGTGAAGCGATACGTTACGTGAGTACGGGTGGTTTTAATGATGCCGCCTTCATAGCCTTTGGTAGAGGTATAGAGTTTGAGATCTTTAGGGGCGGTAAAGATAACTTCAAGATTTTCCCAAATACCTTGGGGTGATAAAAGATACGTTATGCCGAATTCACCGCGCGTGGTGGGCTTGAAATATTTTAGGCGAGCACGGCTATACAGTCGGCTACCGACGGACACTTGGGGAAAGACGACTAAGATTTTTTGTGTGTCGTCGATGGATTTGTCATCTTCAGGTTTGGGATGCTGTTTGCTGATCCAATCGCGGGCAAGTGGGATTTTTTTCCCCTCAGGCGTGATGCTGTAGGCATCTTCAATCTTTAAGGTTTCTTTTGAAGTGTTGGTTTCAAAGATATGGCGACCATAATTATCGACGCCGTATTCATTGGTGATACGGGTAATTTTTTCTACAGTTTGTGTATAACGCCCACTCCGCTCTAAATTAAACGTATGCCGCGATGATTCAACCACTATAGGCGGGGTATAGACTTGGGCACTAGCCTCGTGCAGCGGGAATAGGGCGGATAGGCCAGCCACGAAGGCGAAGACAAGTGCGTGATTGATCGATTTAGTGAACATAGTTTTTAGTATGTGAATTGACTACTAGCGGCGCTGATGGGCATAGACGATGCGTACGGGCGCACGAATTTTTTTACGGGCTAGGAGAAGAATAGCTTCTTTTTCTTGGGAGCTTTCAGATCCATTATCTAGCCAAACAATCGCTTCATCAAAATCACCCAGCTCGCGATACAGTTCACCAATGCGAGTCTTTAAAACGTAGCTATCTGTTTTTAATAACTCAACTAAGGCAAGCATGTTGTCTGTTTGCTCGGTAGTCGGCTCAAACGGAGGTATTTCTTCGGCGGGTATCGGCTTATCACCATGCGTAGATTTTCTTAGGGCGCGATAGGCATCATTGAGATACATCCAATATAAGATTCGTGCAGAGCGAATCAGATCGTCTGAGTATTTATCTTTGTTGGCGATGATGTTTTTTAAATCGCTATCCTGGGCGTAGCTTAACCACGGGTAGGGTTCTAGTTCTTTTTTGAGTTCTTCCTCAATCTGCAGGCGTTCAGCTTCTTTTTTTGCGTTTGCGAGTTCTTTTTTTTCTTTAGCGATTTGTTTTTTAGATTTTTGATAAGGATAGCGAGTAGGATTCCACCAACTTTTAATGGAATAGATTAGTTCATGAAACCAGGTGAAATCAAATAACGGCCCATCGTCTGCTTGCCGACGTAGAAGTTCTTCGAGGTCATAGCTAGGGTGATTTTTAGTACGCGAGCTCCACCCTGCAATGGAGCCCACATAATTAGCCTCTCTTTTTAGAAAAAATTCCTCACAGCCGACGCAGCGATGCAGACCTTGTCGGCTGTCGTAGAGGGACTGATACCTACGGCCGTCACTCCAGTTTTCAAAAGCCATAAAATTGAGCGACACATAGTTCAAGCTGACATGCACTTTGTCGCAATGCGGGCATGCGTGGAGCTGGTAGCCATCAGTTCGAGACATTTTAGATAGGGTGTAATCGATTGATGATGGCAGCATTAAATTGCTCTTGAAGGCGATCGGCTTCAAAGGTGCCCCAATCATCTTTGTCGATAGCGGGGAACACCTCGGTAAGCATAGCAAACATAGCCTCGGAGATTTCATAGGGTAGATCTTTAACGCCATCACGCATCAGGCGCATGGCATGGCGTGATAGTGGTTTATCGGCGGTGAGCGTAAACGACAACCAATCTAAAAATATTGCCCAAGCACTGACGGGATCACCGGTGCTGCCCTCGATGGTATTGACGGTTTGCTTTACCTCGTCAGGTAAGTTGCTATTTAAGAGATGAATCAGGGCGTCTTCAAACAGGCTATGACCAAAAGCGATGTCGTCTAATACATCGATTAATTCACTCGGTGAGCATCCCAAAATACCTGAAGTATTGACGCTAGGGCTATTCTCGGCATTGGTATGACTTAGCAGCCATAGTCCAATCCGGGCATGCGCAAACTGCAATTGCAGACAAGCAGCTTGCTTATGCAGTTGCCGAACACAAGTCAATGTTTTTTGCCGAAAAAGATGCAGACAAAAACGTGATTGATTACAAAGCAACAGTTAGTTCTGAACTTCAGATTGTTCCTGAGGGCGCTGCATTGGATGTGCTTAAAAAAGACTACGATGCGATGTTGGAAGATGGATTGTTATCGACTCATCAGCCGAGTTTTGAGGAAATCATGACCGTGTGCTCTGAACTGCAAAGCCGCATTAATGGGTGAGTTGTTAGGGTGTGGTTCCTAAATCCATGAAAAAAATTGATACACGAGTAAAAAATTCGTTCGATCTTGTACAAATCAGCGTATAAAAAAACCAAACTTGGTTCTGTGAGAATGCAATCAAGCAGGTGAACGGGCTCTCCGCTGTGCGTTGCTAGTTTTTTTTCGCGTAGCGGGTTGCGCAACTCCGAGGTGTTGAATTACCACCGGTGGAATAAAGCGGAGTGCTCTGTGTATGGGAGTCAAGTTTTGGTCGGGCTTTTCTGCTGAGTGCGAGTGTGCAGCTACGTTTGATGCCTGGCTGGCCTACAGCACCCCAATATCAACTACTCAACAATCCATGCTCTTTCGCATACTGGTAAACATCCAGTGTCGAATTCGCATTTAATTTTTTTCGTATCGACGCTTGATAATTCGCGGCCGTTTTTGGGCTGAGGTGAAGCTTATCGCTGATCTGCTCAATGCTTTCACCATTCGCTAAGCAGATAAAAATTTCAAACTCGCGCGGCAATAATTCCATATGCGGTAAACGATTTTCGCTCAGGTCTTTGAGCCCTTCAGCGATCGCCTTGGCGATGGGTGTGCCGCCCGACATCACCTCATGAATCGCCTGCACAATCAGATCAGGCTCCATGCTTTTAGTTAGATAGCCACTCGCTCCAAGCTTTACTGCTTGATGTGCAATGGAGGCATTTTCATGCATAGTGAAGATCAGTATTTTCTGTTGCGGAAATCGATTGAGTATTCGGCGCAGCGATTCAAACCCACCTTGGCCTGGCATAGAAAGATCCATGATGATCACATCAACCGGATTTGATTCGAGAGAGGTATAGGCTTCTTCGCCGCTACTGGCTTCTGCAATCACCTTTAACAAGGGATCAAGCTCAATGTAGCGCTTATAGCCGGCTCTGACGACGGCATGATCGTCCACCAGCATCACGGAAATAGAAGAAAAGCTAGTCATTGAGCGAATAAAAAAAGGCGATCACAATTGTAATCGCCTTAAGGACCCCTCACATGGAGTCACTAAAATTCCAACAAAAACAATTCTTACTAGAGGGGCAGAAAACTGACTGAAAAACGTATTTGCTGCCGAACGAATAGTCTCTCATCAGGCCTGCTCGCGGCAATAGGCGAAATTCCCAAGATGGAGCGACTTCGCGCAAGTTTATCAACTTGAATTAAATTTATTATCAAAAAACATATTTTCTACCTGACTTGCTCTAAAACTGCTTACGTTGGGAATTTCTCCTATTCCCTGTAAGAGCAACGCTCCTTAAGCTTACGCAGTGAAAATGAGACCTTCCATCTACTCCTTACTATAAAAATATATACATGAGCGCATTTCCTTACAGAGCCACTGCAATGGCGGTGGCGATAGCTACTTTGTTTTCTAGTCAGATCGTACGGGCTGAAGAATCTGAGAAAAAACTTCAGGCTGTCGAAGTCGTTGGCACCTCACCATTACCGGGATTGGGTATTGAAAAATATAAGCTTCCCTACGATGTGCAGTCGGTGACTAGCGAGCAGATTAACAATGGACAAAGTTTAAATTTGTCTGAGTTCATGTCGCGCAATCTCACGGGCGTCAACATCAACGATATACAAGGTAGTCCTTTTCAGGCGGATATTACCTATCGTGGTTTTAGATTGTCAGGCATTTTAGGTTCACCGCAAGGCCTATCGGTTTATCTTGATGGCGTACGTGTGAATGAACCGTTTGGTGATGTCGTTAACTGGGACATGATTCCTGAGGCTGCTATCGGCAATGTGACACTCGTGCCTGGTTCCAATCCTGTGTATGGATTAAATTCGCTGGGTGGAGCTTTAGCGTTCACCACTAAATCGGGCCTAACCGCGCCAGGAACAGAGTTGAAATTATCTCTCGGTAGTTGGATGCGCAAGCGTGCCGATGTCAGCTATGGTGAAAAATCGGCTGATGGTTGGCACAAATTTGTCGCAGCAACAGCGTTTCATGAAAATGGCTGGCGTAAAGATTCTGAGGGACAGCTCGGGAATGTGTTTGCAAAAATTGGTCGTACTCAATCTGATGTGAACTGGGATCTTTCTTTTTTACATGGCCGTAGCAATTTATTGGGTAATGGTTTGCTGCCGAGTTATTCATACGACGCACAAGGAAACCGAACCAAAGGCATGTATGAAACTAATCGTCGCTGGGGATACACCTATGATGATCGCACCAAAAATGGACTGAGTATGGTTAATTTTAATCTTCAGCGTTTTTTGGATGGTGAAACCGAATTAGCCACGAATGCGTATATTCGTTACAGCACTCGATCGACTGTAGGCGGTGATGCTGAAAGTACGACTGAAGGTGTGATCAATCAAACACGCACTCGCCAAACCAGTTACGGTACTAGCGTCAACCTTACAAAAATTCTGCAAGCGCATCAAATCACTACGGGTGCGAGTATTGATGCGAGTCGAGTTACTTACGGTGGCTATCAAGCGAGCGATTGCGAAATTGACGCTGCACGATTTGTGGGTGATTGCGCTACTGCTTCAGAACAAGATGTGGGTGTGAAAGGCAAATCATATGCATTGGGTCTGTATGCCTCGGATACATATGCATTGACTGCTGCAACTCACATAACAGCCGCCACACGCTTTAATCACGCACGCGTTAGCAATACATTGACCAACTACACGGCGGGGGTAGGTACTGAGAAGCCCAACGAAACTTTTAGCTATAACAGTTTGAATCCTTCATTGGGTGTGAGTCATAAGCTTGATGAACGAGTCGATGTGTTTGGAAATATCGGCCAAAGTAATCGGGTTCCAACAGTGATTGAGCTTGGCTGCGCTGACGCAACGGTTGGGTGTCGTTTACCAACGGGTTTGCAGGCCGACCCGTATCTCAAGCAAGTGATTGCACGAACGGTAGAGTTTGGTACGCGCTGGAAGCTATCTAGCGATTCCGGCTACACAGCCTCAGTTTATCGCTCAGATAATTCAAATGATATTTTGTTTACAGCGACCGATCAGACAGGCTTGGGTTACTTTAGTAATTTTTCAAAGACACGCCGTCAAGGCGTTGATTTGTCAGCCTACACACGTATCAATCAAGTCGATCTACGAATCAGCTACAGCTATTTACAGGCGACCTATCAAGCCGCTGGTGAGTTGTTTGGTGGCGAGCGTGAGATCACTATTAAGCGCGGCGACCGTATTGCCGGTTTGCCCGAGCACACCATCAAACTAAATGCCGATTGGCGTGCTGCACCCAAGTGGTTGGTGGGAGGTACCGTCATCGCTACATCAAGTTTGGTCACGCAAGGCAATGAAGATGGTCAGACTGAAAACGGACCAGCAAACGCCAAGGTGAATGGTTATTTTCTGCTGAATTTGCACACTAATTACACAGTCACCAAAGGTCTAGATTACTTTGCCCGCTTGAATAATGTGTTTGATCGGCGCTATGAAACCTACGGCTTGATGGCTAACAGTATGTTCAGTGCCAATGGCGTTGCCTCTGATGTGGGTGCGAGCCGTTTTGTCGCCCCGGGCGCACCCAGATCAATTTTGGTAGGGCTACATTACCGGTTCTAATTTACAATAGCGGGCTAGACGGGATTTCCGTCTGATCAGTTCAGCCCGAGTGGTGAAATTGGTAGACACAGCGGACTTAAAATCCGCCGCTTACTCGCGAGAGGGCGTACCGGTTCGATTCCGGTCTCGGGCACCAATATCTATGCGCCTTTTCAGACCTTCAAACTCTGAAAAGGCGCTTTTTATTGTTTTTTGCGCTGCACAGTCGTTGCACAAAAAATTAAACCTTAGTCCGCTTTGGGCTATAAATTGTGCTTAAAATTTAGGCAAAAACCCCATTACACAATGCCCTAAAAAATCGAAGATACCCTACACATGCTTGAATGCATGACAATGCAGTTTAAACGTTCCCTAAGCTCTTGCTGACACGGACGCTTCAAGGTCACAGCAAGTGGGAGCCTTCGACTACAAAGTGTGATGATCTATCAGTCAAAAGAAGTTGTAGCACTAGTGAACGCATCTAAACCTAAATCAGTAACGATGTTTATTGATGCTTGTTATTCAGGAAAAACGAGTGTTGTTGAAGCACTTTTCAAGTGCCAAATCATTAGCCTTGAAGGCGGATACCAATGTGTTCCAATCCAACTGCATACTGATCATGTCATCCTCTAACGACCACATCTCTAGTTACTCATCTGAGTTGA
>Ga0214919_10003375_pt1 | contig 24183 bp, 61 predicted proteins | sample LL1503_MetaG_FD_177994 | JGI IMG/M metagenome (GOLD analysis project Ga0214919, IMG submission 177994) | Freshwater microbial communities from Lake Lanier, Atlanta, Georgia, United States - LL-1503 | ecosystem: Environmental > Aquatic > Freshwater > Lake | place: USA: Georgia | collected... | reverse complement strand
TTCAGATGCTTCCATGATTTGTATTTTATGGTGTTTGCCGCAAAAAGTCAAACCAAATTATATTGTTCTAAATTAATGGTGTTATTTTTCTGAAACGTAATATTTAGATATAGCGAAGCCCCAGAATCGAACAAATTCTGAGGCTTCTATCACCAAGAAAGTAGCAGTTTCAGGATGAATAACAATAATTATACACCATTTGTTGAGTTTGTAAAAGAAAAAGAACAAACTGAATTCTTTTTTCAACTAGGACTCTATATCAGACCATATCACGCTTTTCAATTATCTGGAAACTGTACCTGCGGCAACGAAGATTGTACAACCCCAGGAAAACATCCCGTATTCAATAACCTACATGGATTCTATAAACTTAACCAATACAAAAAATGGCTTGCAAAAAATCCATTCTGCACAAATATCGGACTAGCTACTGGATATTACAAAAATCTTGGAAAAAGCTTGGTGGTCATAGATATCGATGATGTCAAACACTTAGAAAAAATGCAAAGCTACTTCCCAAGCATGCTTAATACATTCACTGTCCAAACTAAAAATGGACTGCATTACTACTTCTGGGTTCCAGGAAATATCAACCCAAACACCAACAAAAACAGTTGCTGGGTCAATAGTCGCCTAACTGCCGAAGGTATGAAAGTCGATATCCTGGGGCAAAAAAGAACAGTACTCTCACCAAACTCTTTCGGCAAAACTATCAAATCAAATATACTAATCGCAACACTGTCAGAAGAAGAAATTAAAAAAATCCAATCACTCAGATCACAAACAAACCACTTTAACAATATCAGAAATAAAAAAGCATCCGAAGGCAACTACTTGATCACTGAATTCTATAAAAGAAATATTCAACGGGGATCTTATCACCATGCATTAGCTCATGTCTCTGGATATATCTTAAGAAGAAATGCAAAAAGAATAATCAATGGATCATATACCAAAACCAATCATGAAGATTATATGATTGCAGAAGCATTAGAATACCTAGAAGCTCCAGTAGATGTCAAAAAAGTTAAAGAACAAGCTGGTAGAATGCATGATAGTTTTGATATCAATAAGTTTAACTCTCCTACCCAAAGCTTTGATCATTATTTCCAAAGAAAAGATCCATCAATCAAAAGACTATTAAAAGATATCTTACAAAACAAATTCCAAACCATTCCAGTTCCTCCAGCAAAAGGTAGATCACTTTCTTGGGGGCTATCTCTTGCTCAAGTAAAAAGCACAGTGCAAGAAAAATTAATCCAAAATGGAATTGATCCTAAATCAATTAATTTCGGGGATGACTTGTTGAAGAAATTTCTTTCAATGTTCCATGATGTCAAGAAGATTGAAAATGATAGAATCATTGCTGGCAAAAGAATTCGTGGCTGGAGATGGAATCTTATTCTCTCTTCAATGGCTGCTTCCATGAAGGAGGATAAGGGTGCGGGGACTTCTTTAATGGTTCCTTCTATGAAGGAGGATAAGGCTGCGGGGACTTTGTTAGGATCAATAAACAATATCTTTAAACAACCTCAACCAATTGAACAATTGTTGCAGAATTGTAAAACTTTATCCCATCTTTCTCCATGTGACCCCTTCTCTCATGGACATGACCAAAAAAAGAATAACGGAAGTTATGGGGATGAACATCCAAATAGCTTCTTAAACAAGAACAACCATATTGATTGGCCATTATACCAGCAGGAGGTACATGTGTTACCAATACATCTGCCCAACTCAAACAAGCTTGTTCTGCCAATTTGGATGCTTCCAAAGCTTCACATTCTTTATTCCACCATCCTCCAGTAAATGGAATATGCGGATAGCCTGTCCATAGCAATCCACCAAACTCAATTGGTTTGTCTGGTGTGGTAATGCAATGTACTTCTCCTGGATATCCGTATTTGATTAACATTTCTCCTAGAGAAACAAAGTCATGATTTCCATCGACTGTAATAATTGGTTTTCCTTCAAGAGTTCTAAAGATAGATTCTCTTTTTTTTCTAAACCAATCTTCTTGGAAGTTAGCACATTTATCTTTATCAAAGCTTGTATGTAAATCTGGAAAGATATCTCCAGTGATTACAAATGCATCTACCTTTGGTGCTATATTCCATAAGGGAACAATATTAGAATGTAAATCAGAAGCATGAGCAATTAACATGATTACTGATCTTGTGGATAATCAAGAGGATTGTTTTTAAATGATTTAAACCAATCTGCTGCACATTCTTCACAGACATCCACATTGACATCTGCTTCTGGGATATCAGGAAAGTATTTGCTGGAGTAGTTACCTGAGACAAGAAAATGAATGCCGCAATAATTATCTAATGGCTTTTTACGCAAACTATTGCCGCAACAATCACAAAAAATATCATCAAGCTCATCTGTCTCTTGTATGACAGTTTTATATTTTTTCATTTTGTATGAAATTCCTTATGTGCGAAGAATTGGCTTCGAACCAATGACCTTTTGTGCTTCAAACAAACGCTCTACCAACTGAGCTATCTTCGCAACAACTTATTTAACAGCATAAGTTAAACTGAGATGATACCTTACATCCATTACAATCAACAAGCTAGATTGTTGCTCCATTTATTAACCACATGGATATGGGGTGGATGGTGAAAGATTCGAACTTTCGAAGCCTAATGGCAAAAGATTTACAGTCTTTCCTCGTTGACCACTTGAGTAACCATCCATTATATTTTCCATTTATCTAAACTTTTATTTACATTAAATGATGATGAAGCCTTTATCTCATTGAATGGAATAACATATACATCCTTTGCTTCTGTATATACGAATATAATATCAAAATCTTTTTTTTGATATTTTACCGCATCATTTCTTGATCTATTTCCTCCCATAACTCTTAATGGGACAATATAATTTCCATGACGAGATTTGCATGAAGTAAACTTACATTGAATTTTTTTCAATATTCCATCAGAACATTCTATTACTAAATCATAAGGACGACGATCTCCAAGTGGCAAAAGAACCTCGTGCCCTGTTTCAACAAAATAAGAGATAGCTTTTGATAATGCTATATCACCTTTTTCCTTTGAATTCATTGATGCAATATATCCATTTTATTTTTTAATAAGTGCCCCGAACCAGACTTGAACTGGTACGCTCCTTTCGGAACAAGAGATTTTAAGTCTCCGGTGTCTGCCGATTCCACCATCAGGGCTTGTCTACGTTCTTACTCTAGCATCTTCTCGTGTGTTTGTAAACCTGTTTCTTTATATGGTATACTTATTTGTATTGGCAGACAATATCTCTGCCGTATGGAATATGATATGCCTAAATCTAGAACTTGGACAGATAATCAGTTAATAGTTGCAGTAAAAAGCTCTTTTTCTATTGCCAGTGTTCTTTCGCAGCTTAGTTTGAAACCTACTGGTGGTAACTACAAAACGATTGAAAATGCTGTAAAACGTTTGCAGCTAAATATATCACATTGGACAGGTAAAGGACACTTGAGAGGGAAAACTCATAACTGGTCGCATTCCATACCTCTTTCTAATGTATTAACAGAAGAAAGCAGTTATACTTCTACTTTCAGACTTAAAAATCGTTTATTGAAAGACAATCTTTTGGTTTATGAATGTTCAATGTGTTGTATATCTTCTTGGCAAGGAAAGAAACTAGCTTTGCAACTGGATCACATCAACGGTGTGAATAATGATCATCGTCTAGAAAACCTGAGACTTTTATGTCCTAATTGTCATTCCCAAACAGAAACGTTTGCTGGAAAAAACAAAAAGAAATGAATGATATAATTGAGACCCTTATCACATCAAATCTTGCATTATGAAATTCTTTACTTCTTGCCAAAGACTTTTACCACTTCCATCAGTTCTCCAGTCATATGGATATTCACCAGAGCATTCACAATATAGTTTTTCCAAGTATTCATAAGAATCAATGCCATCTTCATTGACATGAGCAGGAAACCCACACCCTCGTGGTGTGGGAGGAATGCGAATCAATAATTTCATACATTGAAGTTTTTTCAAAAAAGATACATACTTATCTGTATGCCAAGCATAACATACAATACCAAATTAATTTTTGGAAATCAAGAAGATGAAAAAAATCTTGAACAAACTTTGCTAGCATACACAAATGTTTTTAATGAATGCTCAAAAATAAAATTTCTTCATGTTGAAGAAAATTCAATCATGAAATTACATACAAGATTTTATGAGCAATACCGTAAACAAAACCCAAGCATCCCGTCTCAACTAGTAATCAGAGCCGAGCAAGAATGCTTATCAATTTATCGTTCAATTAAATCAAATAAACATAAACTTACAGAAGCTGCTCAAAAAAGCAAACACTCTTTACGTTTAGATAAACGTTGCTACTCCCATAAAGCAGGTATCTTTAGCATTATATCGTTAGATAAACGAGTAAAATGTACTTTGCACAAGTTCCAAAAACTTGAAGAGCTATTAAATAAATATACTTTTTGTGATCCTTTACTTTTTTTAAGAAATAACAGTGTTTATATTTCTATTACTTTCAATGTACCAGAAGTACCAATTACAGAGAAATTAGCAGTTGGGGTTGATCTTGGCATTAGAAGCTTTGCAGCTACCAGTGAAGGAAATTTATATCAGGATAAAAAATTTAATGGACAAAAAAGAAATCTACGATTTCAGAAACGTAAGCTTCAAGCTAAATGCCGCACCTCGACCAGTGCAGCAAAAAAGTTAAAGAAGCTAAAACGCAAAGAAGCTAACGTTAGTAAAAACTTTATCCATCATTTAGCAAATGCAATTATTAAAAATACAAAAGCAGATACGATTGTTTTGGAAAACCTAAAATCAATCAAAGTAAAAAAACACAAATATCAAAATAAAAACAGAATATCGCAAATATCTTTATTTGCTTTAAAGACAATTTTAACTTACAAGGCACTCTTGCATAACAAGCAAGTGATAACGGTTTGCCCTTCTTACACTTCTCAAATAGACCATAGAACTGGTAAAAAAGATGGATTAAGAAAGGGTTGTAGGTATTACGGAACGGATGGAACTATATTCCATGCTGATATAAATGCAGCAATTAATATAGCTATTCGTTCTAAACACCCTGTATCACAAGTTGGCTTCGCCAACTTGACTTATGGGCAGGCCAAAGTCAACAGGCCAATCGTGAATGGTTTTCAAAAACCGTTTGCAAGCTCACAGGCTTGTCCTGTGAGTAGTTGACATTGTGAAGATGAATAGTATGATCCCGTATGACGCCTAACATTATTGGCAAGATCAATTGCTTCTTTTAAGAATTCTAGTTCTTTGAGGCGAACACGGACTTGATTAATCATTAACATCTTATATCAATCCCATTCATATTTGTCAAGAGCTTTAGAAACATTAGCAAAGGCTGTTTGCAGCCCTTCTAGAGCCTTCAATAGTGTAGGATCAGTACTTGTCACATCCGTGCTGTGAATGGCACCCATAAGGCTATAAAGCCCATCTGAGGTCTTGTAGAATCCAGAACGAATCATTGTGTTTGGTACAGTGATCTTTGGCTTTTTTTGCATAATCTTTTGTGTGTTAACAATATCAAAATCTTTTAAAGATGTCAAGCCATTCTTTCTCTATATTTCAAAATTTCCATCTTCTGGTGGTGAAACCATAATGATTTCTAATGACTTATGTGAAGAATTAATAGCAAAACATCCAATAATTCCGCCAGAAGTTAGAACTTTAAGAATGTATTCTCCTTTGTAATTTGTTGTTTTGTATGATATAAGCAAAAAAACTTCTTCTGGAACTGTCCTAACTATAGGATTCCAGTCTGATGACCAAATCGTGACAGCTTTGGATTTATCAATCTTATATAATTTTCCTGGGGTCATGAGTCTGACTAATCCTTAACCTTGCTCAATCCAGTGTATTTTACCCAATCAGGAATCCCACGAATAATCCTGTCTCCAACCAGAATATCAAAAGTGCCTTCTTCCAAATTGTTTTGAATGAAAAACCCAAGACTGTCTTGAACGAAATTCACCCATTTTCTCTCTTTAATTAGATAAAAGCCATTATGTCTAATCCTGTTCAGTTGAGCAAAACAGCCAGGATTAATCCATGAAACATCAGGCAAAACGATCGTATTCTTAAGGTCTGCACCATTCAAGTCTGCACCGGATAGGTCTGCACGTTGTAGGTTTGCGCCATTGAGGTCTGCACCACGGAGATCTGCATTCGTGAGATTTGCACCAGTGAGATCTGCATCCATGAGTTTTGCACAAACGAGGACTATATTACGGAGATCTGCATCTGTGAGGTTTACACGAACTAGGTTTTCATTAATAAGGCGTCCCTCTGTTCCTTGCATACCATTGGATTTAACCCAAAGCCGGTGCTGATCCAGAATCTTGTTTAACCGAGATGCTTCCATGAATTATATTTTATCGTGTTTGCCGCAAAAAGTCAATCAATCTTCTTCATCCCAATAGGTAGAATTATAACGGTTTGTAACCGTCAGCACATTATCTTTCAAAGACAAAATTCCAGAATCACTTTCACCTTCTCCATTCCAGCAAACTTCTCCATTCAGCTTGTAACCCCAACGAGAAATAAAATTCTCAATCAAATATTGCAACCATTCAATGTAATCGTAAAACTTCTCCACACCATTCCATTGAATAACAGTCCCATCCTCATTTGGCTCCCATTGACACCACAATCCCGGCTGGGATGCCGGAGAACTATTGAAATTGATCACTGATTGATCATGATCCTGCCCAAATTCAGCAAGACTGCCAACAAAAAACTCTCCATCAACACCAACAGGATATCCTACTGCTTTCCTCAAAGGATCAGGAAGCAAAATTACCTTTAAAGTATCACGCTTCATGCGGCGAGTCTCTGAAAATGCTTGCAAATATTTACGATGATTTTCATCCAATGGACGATCAAGAGTAAACTTACCAGTGAATTTAGTATCGTATCCCATGATGTTCCTTCCAATCAGAAATTTAATGAAGATGTCTTGGACAGATAATGTCCAAATAAAAAGCAGCAGAAAAAACAGAGACCAAGGACAAAATTAAACCCACATCAATCCTCAACCCGCTTCCAACCAACAGAATTACATTCCCACAATTCACCAGTATCAACAATCTCTACACGATCACCAACACTGGTAGAACGAGGACGAATAGAAAGAAAAGCCCTCGTAACCCCATCATTCTCCCACCAAGGAGAATCAATGTGATTCGTCTTCTCAAATGCAATCTCAAGTGCATTCATCACAGGAGTACCATCACATACCTCAACCTGTGCAACCTTGCTGAAAGTACCATTAGAAAAACTACGATGATTTACATTCAATAGCATGATGTTTGATTTCCTTCGTTCGTTTAGATTAGATTAGCAACCTTGAACTAGAACAGTTATATCAGAGATAGAAGCTAAAGTCAAAGTTTTTGTTTGGTTGATGGTGTTGGCAAGAGTTCTTTATGGTATTCTTTACACAGACCGCATTTTACTTTGTAATAAGCTGGATGAGACTTCCACCAAAGGAATGACCATGATCGGCGGCGAACCAAATGTCTGTACCCACGATCGGTATCACCATTAAACCATTCCATATCCATAGTTTCGCAATAAGGACAAGGTTCCCCATAAGCTACAAACTCACTGATTTGATCTTGCTTTGGCTTTTCCATTGATTCCCTGTACGGCATTGATCTACAATATCACTATTCTGATTCTTTGTCAACACACATTGCATCCAGTTGTTTGAAAACACACTCCGAACAAACATATGCCATGTTTGTTTCTGATGGATTACCCCCACACTGCAAACAAACATTGGTCTTTGGATCACGAACACATTTATCGCAAACACCATTTTTATTTGCTGTTTGTTCTCTGCAACCCCAACAGCTATATGTTTCCCTCTTAAAGTCTTCTTCGGTCAATACAGGCTTTTTAAGAGCCGCAATCATTCGATTAAGATCTTGCTCCAGTTCAACTAATTCCTCACCAAAAGCAGCCATAAAATCTTCTGATCGCATTTCTGGCTTATCGTTCTTGTCGTAATAACACTCAACGATACCATACTCTCCACGATCATTCTTGAAAACTCTATAATTCAACACTGTTTATAATCCTTTTACTTTGAGTTATCTCCAATAATAATCTTGTTTCCAAGATAAATTAATTTATTTGACGCAACCTTTTCTGAACTATATTTGTCGTAAAAATAACCAAACTTATAAGGGTTATATGTAATGATCTTAGTAAGAGAAAAAGGTTTTGTTACATCTTTTTCAATGATAATACCTTCGGCAAAAGCATGAACATTCTTCCGCTTACTGGAGATTACTCTTTGACGACTCTTCTCTGAAACCTTGAAAACAACATCTCGCATCAAAATACTGGATGCATACCCAACTACTTTCCTCTTTACCATAATTGACCAGCAATTACGACGTAGATTCCAGTATACTTTGCATTTAACTGCTTTTTCCATCTTTTGCCCTCTGAAAGATAATGTATCAGATGTTGCCGTGGGAGTCAATCAAAAATCTTTGATGGCTAGATATCCCAGCAATCCAAGGATAGCAATAATGAAAATAGAATATCCTCCAAAAACAAAAGTAGCAAACCAATCTGTTGGCTTTTTAGATTGTGAATTATTTTGTCCCATTTTCTTTTCCTTATTGATCAATTATTTCTTGAGCACGATGATACAACATGCTTCTGCCATACTGAATTCCAAAAACCGGCGTTAAAATACGATAAAAAGGATAATCATTTGATTTGCCTTCAATGACTTCAATAACCATGATAATATCATTTTTATTGATACGATGTTCACCAGTTACTGGAGAAACTTGTGGAGATACGTTTACATCCAAGCTTTCAAAAACAAAAAAGAAATCTTTCAGCTGATAGAGCTTTCCAGGTTTTAGTCTTTTGTTTTTAGCCATTGTTTTACTTATTCTTTACTGGATTTAAATCCAATAGCCCTGCTTTGTTTTACCACGGGCTTCTTGATATTAGAAGTCACTTTACCTTGTTGATTGAATCGGATATTATAATCTCCGATGCTAACCTCGGATTCTTCTGTTTGGATTGTTAGGGTTTGTCCTGCTTTTTCCATGGTTAGCGTAATTTTATTCATGTTTTATCGTAAACCTCTTTCTATGTTTCTATCATACTGGAATCCTCTATGGAAGTCAAGTTTGGTGATTGCGGCTCAATTTCTTGTAGTCCAGTAGACCAATAACAAAAAATCCTATCATCAATCTGTACAGCCCAATCATAAAAAGATTGCTTGCTTCGATCCTGAACTATTACCCCAGTCTTATTGCGGCAACATCCATACAAAACCTTAACCGTATCTCCTACTTGCATCCCAACACCATATAACAATTTGACATATTATGTCAATTACATTTCAGCCGGAAGTAACATATCCCTCAACAGAATAAAAACCACGAGCCTTTGAAATCTTAATATTTGACATCTTAATGACATCCTCTAAGAAAGACAAACAACACCTAACGCTCATGGCTTCAATATCACATTGTAGGGGCATCTTATGAAATCCTTGCAGAGATTCAGTGCAAACATATGAACCTGTATCACAAATTCCAAAAGCCTTGCCACCACTGCAACTATCATTCACCAAACAAATACCATAAAGATCAGGCCATGAATCGCTCCGCTCCAAAATCTCATAAGGAATAATGTTGTAATCGTAATCATCAAATACAAATCCAGAAAACTGTACCGTTCGCTCATGCATAAATTACACCCAATACTGCTTGATTGTTTCTATTCAATCTGCTTCAATCCAGAAAGCTTTACCCAATCAGGAATACCTCGAATAATCCTGTCTTCAACAAGCATGTCAAAAGTACCTTCTTCGGGATTGTTTTGAATGAAAAAGCCAAAACTGTCTTGAACGAAGCTTTCGTATTTTCTATCTTTCTCTAGATAAAAACCATAATTAATCTGGTTTAACTGAGCCAAACAACCGGGAATAATCCATGAAATATCTGGTAAAATGGCATTCGTGAGGTTTGCACCACGGAGGTTTGCACCACGGAGGTCTGCACCACGGAGGTCTGCACCACGGAGGTTTGCACGGATGAGGCTTGCACTCTGGAGGTTTGCACCCGTGAGGTCTGCACCCGTGAGGTCTGCATCCGTGAGTTTTGCACCCCCGAGGTCTGCACCTTCGAGGTTTGCACTACGGAGGTTTGCACGTTGCCCTCCCTTTCCATCAATCCAAAGTTTGTGCTGATCCAGAATCTCTTTTAGCTCAGATGCTTCCATGTTTTATACTTTAGTTTGTTTGCCGCAAAAAGTCAATAGATATTCAATGCTCAATCAATTTAAATAATTGATTCACATTATGCCTAGATACTATCTTTCCAATAGTACCATCACAACTCAATATCTCTACATCATGCCTTATGCCATATTCATCTTCAACTATATCGTGTGATAATACCATAACACAGTTATCTGCACGAATCAAATCGTAAAATATACTGTCACCACAAATTGTATGAGGAGTTGCTCCGTGATAGTAATTGTAAAGCTTACCAGAAAATAACCTACTCTGAAGCTTCACGTTCTGCTTTCAATTGCTTGATAAGAGGTGCAGCAGTCTTGAGATTAGTGTAAAATACCGCAAGATATTCTGGACCTGTACCTATAATCTCCTCAAAGGAAATATTTTTCTCCCTTGTTATATCTTTCAAGGTACTAAGAACATATTCAAAATCATGATAATCCCTTGCAGTAAGAGAAAATGGAAACTGAATCTTTAACTCGTTTTTGTGTAGCATTGCTATGTTTCCTCTATTCCTTCAGAATCAATGTGGAACAATCAGGCATAAAGATGTATTCTACATTGCCATCTTTTGTTAGGATTTTCAATCTGTATTCGTCTAGAATCGGAGCAAAATCTGGATAGATCCATTCTTCATATCCTAGCAGGACAAAAGACTCGTGTGAGTCTATTACACAATATTGATCTTTTGAATTGATGTATTCAAAATCTATCCCTAGTTGATATAACTTTCCAATCTTAAGTTCCAATTGAATTGGCCTGCTCCCAAAAGTCACTACAAATTATACACCAACCAACCATCCCTCTAGGAGTCAAAACTTTTACTTTGCCATTTTTAGTGCTTTTTTCAATCACCATAACTGTTTCTTTTTGGAAAACACTATCAATGCTGTCTTGCCAATCATCAAATTCATCATCTGCATAGATCATTTCAGAGGTATAACAAGAAATGTTTTTGTAAAGCTTTCCTACCAAAATGTCCATGCAATTACTCCTATAACAATAGTCTCTATTGTAGTTTTACAAACTGTCGAATATAGGTTTTGTGTACGTGGATAATACCAATAACACCACTTGACATCAGTACCTTGATTGTATCGAAATCATTAGTAATATCGCTTTTCTTGAACGATAAAACCAAAAAAATATCTTGATGACTCAACAATCCATTGGTCCATTTGCCATCATTATCATACAATGTCCAGGCTGTATCTTTTCCAGGCCATCGATATAATTTTCCTATCTCAAAACCAGTCATTTTTAGCTATTTCGCTTCATTTTTTGTGAAATAAGAAATGCCATAAAGAATTAATGCAGAAAAGATAAGAACACCATTTAGCACAGACCACCATGCTAGCTTCCACCACAAACGACTATAATATACGGCAGCAAATCCATAAATCATATTAGCCGCCATCCATAAATGATAGCTGATTTTCTGCAACTTTGTTTGCATTATTTTGGTGCCTTCTTCTTCATGATAATACGATTGCTTACTGGAGCAGCAGGTTCAGGCTTTTTCTCTTCTACCGGCTTCGATTCAACTGCAACCTCAATTGGTGATTCAATAGGCTTAGCATCCTCCACAGGGGCAGCAACTTCTGGTACCGCTGCTTGTGTCTCGGTAACTTTGGAAGCCTCTACAGGAGCTTCCAGAGGCTTTGCGGCAGAAGATTTGATAGACTGAAATAAACCGTATGAATTACATGCTTCAATTAGAAAAGTAGAAGCAATATAAGCAATAACACCGCTACTAACACCAATGATTAAAGGACGTACACCATTAAACAAAAAATGTAGTATAATGGCAATAATAACCGAAGTCAATGCCGTAATCGCTATCTGATAACTTGATTTAATAACACTTTTTTCCATTTTATTTTCCTTTAGCAAGAACTATTCCTAGTTTTCTTCTTTGTAAATACCTGACTCTGCAAAAAACATTAGCAGACCCAGAAGAACACCAAATGGAACAAATCCAATCATAATAATATTCGTAATCATTTTATTTTAAACCTTTTTAATAATGAGCGTTATCCGTGGTATGCGCTCCCCACCATCTAGTCAACCTAGTAAAATCAGTGAATGATCTTGTCGATGCTCTCAACGTGCTTTGGACGACCCCGTGAGGTCTTCAGCAGATGAGCAGATACCCGAACCTGAGTACCCTCCTCCGTGGAAACAGTCAGAGGTGCCACACAAGATACAAATACCTTGTCACCAGCCTTCAGGACAGGATCGTATCCTCCAAAACGAACATCCTCCAGAACAACCGCATGAACGCCAACCTTGAGAGATGAAGAAGTAGTCATTGTTTTGTTTCCTTTTCTGTTTCGGGCCGTTGATGTATCTGTTTTACCAGCTTCAGTCGTCTTTGTCAATCGATTCTTTTTTGCTTCAATATTCTTGATTCTGTTCAAAATCCCGTAGAGCTTTGTCTGCACTGTGATCCACTAGGATACCATACATCTCTTCATCTGTCTTGCCAGCATATTCCAGCAAATCAGTGAAATCCAAAATAGGCCATTCACCATCATCATTTACAGCCAAAGCATGAACAATAACAATCTTTGGGCATTTGATAATGTTTTCTTCAAATTCTGCATATGATGGATAAGATACACAGTATTCAATTTGAATGTCGTAATCCTCCGTATCAAACTCCAAATCATATCGGAAATTATACTTGGTTGGAGCATTGCCAAAATCAATATTAGCACTCATCAATCATCTCTCCCTTGATAGGATTGTTATATCTTTTTGCTGACCAAAGATCAACTAGAAAGTTCAGTTAGCGAATACATTGATCCTGGAACTGTTGAAAGCAAAACAAAGCCTAGCCTTCCATCTTGGAGAACTATTTTTGCAATAATCGAAGCTGAATGGATACAAGGCAATTGTTCAACAATACAACAAATATCGCCGTCAGACAAATCACTTACTGGATTATATAATGATTCATCTCGATATTCACCGTAAACTTTAATCATTCTAAAAGATGAATGTGGTTTCTTTTTGTAATAATAGAGTTTTCCAATATTAAGGTTTTTCATGCTATTACTCCCACCAACGATCTCCTTTAAAATAACTTACTTGGATCTCTGTAATCTTGCTGCCTTTATAATACCCCTTGTTGACTTTGAATCCATTGGATTCCAATAGCATCTCTCCTGATAAACGATTGTTGATTGTATCAAATTCCAGGTAAATCATAGATTTCGGGCCGTATGTCTCATTACTAAAATCTTTGTGGGTTTTAGGAACAATCGCCCCAGGAATATTCTTGACAACTTCAAATAATGCTTTTCTGGATTTCATTAGTGTATCTTATAGTTTTTGCGGCAAAAAGTCAAATTGGTTCTGCTGAAGTCTGTCTCAATCCAGAATACTTTACCCAATCAGGAATACCTCGAATAATCCTGTCTCCAACAAGCATATCAAAAGTTTTTTCTTCCACATTGTCTTGAATGAAAAATCCAATGCTATCTTGAATAAAGTTATCCCGTTTTCTCTCTTTTTCTAGATAAAAATCATACTTAACATGATTCAACTGAACCAAACAACCGGGAATAATCCAAGAAATATCTGGTAAAATGGCACCAACGAGGTTTACACCCTGGAGGTTTGCACGGGTGAGGTTTGCACCACGGAGTTTTGCACCCGTGAGGATTGCATATTCGAGGTTTACACCCTGGAGGTTTGCACGGGTGAGGTTTGCACCACGGAGGTCTGCACCACGGAGGTCTGCACCCGTGAGGTCTGCACGATAGAGGCTTGCACCCGAGAGGTTTGCACCATGGAGGTTTGCACCTTCGAGGTTTGCACACTTTCCTCCATTTCTATCAAGCCAAAGGTTGTGCTGACCCAGAATCTCTTTTAGTTCAGATGCTTCCATGAATCGAATCTATCAAATCAAAAAATACACGTCAATAACAATAGCCAATCAATTAATCTTTTGAATATTACTAGGATGTATGTATACATAGCCAACCCTACCATCACCAACAAGAATTTTTAAACAATTATGCGGCAAAATCTCAATCAAACAAAAAATATCATCTTCATCAATAATTCCATTGTCGAAACCGTGAGTCACAATGTCAAGCCACAAACAAATGTTATCATACTCTTTCATTTGATATAACTTACCAATCTCTAACATTTACTCTCCTCCATTAACCAAAACAAATCTATTAAAATAGATTTTGCTGCAATAAATTTCTCCAACAATCCCAGCAGATGTCAAAATTTTGCAAATCATTATATCTTTGTCAATTTTAACACCCAAACAAAGAAATATATCTTCTGCGTAAAGAGAATGGCCTTTGTAATCATCGTCGGGATTATCACTTGATTCATTCAAAAAAATATGAAAACTATCTGGCCTACCGTCTCCGGTATAAACCAAGTGCTTGTACAGTTTTCCAGATGTTATATTAATCATTTTTTTGCCTTAACAAATTTTACCCTACCACTCTGGAAAAATATATAACCAACTATACCTTTGGCCGTCATCAACTTCAACCTTATTACATCAATGCCCATCATACCTTTAACCGGAAAAGATTCCAAAATCATAAAAACATCACCCATGCCGATATGATCAATCTTCTTAGAAAAGATATCATAAAAATCATCCTTGACAGCAACACTCTTCGCTGGACTACTCTTCGCTAATTGATATAATCCTCCAGATATTAATCGTTTTTTAATGGGTTTAATCATGGCTATACCGCCTCGTGAATACACGATCTGTGAACGTAAGTCCAACCAATAGAACCATCATCAGTCAAAATCTTCAACCTGATAGAGAATGGATCTTCAAAAGTATCCAATAAAAGAAATATAGAATTTCTATAAATTATTCCACATAAATCATTATTACGACTTCCGTCAGTCAAATACCATTTACTAGCAATTCCCTCCCCGTCAATTCTATAAAGCTTCCCTGGAATAATATCTAGCATAATTTAAGCTCCTCTACCAATTCAAAGAATTCGTAATGTCCAGAAGAATATTTAAACCATCCAATAACCCCAGCATCAGTCAAAACTTTAATCCAATGCTCAAACTCATTAAATTCATTAACAGTAGCAATATCACTGAAAATTTCAAGAACCATAAAAGTATCATTCTCATACAACTTATTGGTTTTTTCATCCCAATTGTTGATGCCAGCAAACAAAACCCACCACCATTCATCATATTCCATTGGCAAAGGATTGCGGCAAACATATAATTTACCTACCTTAAATCCAGATAAACTAATTTCGTTATTCATCCGTTAATTCCTCCAACCATTCTGGATTAACCCTAAACCATCCGAAAAATCCCTGACTAGATAATACCTTTATCCATATTTTTATTTTATAGATCTTACAAGGCTTTCCAATATCTAGCAACATAAAACTTTCCCTAAGAAGTAATACATTGTCCTCGTTAACTTGATAATGTCGATTATATTCGTGATCAGAATCAGTTACCAAATAAAAGTAATCATTGTAACTTCGATCAATAAATTGATATAATTTACCAATAACCAATCTCATACATTTCATGCATCCTCAACCAATTGCCAATTATTAGAATCGTAATTGCCAACATATCCAATAACCCCATCACTCGTCAAAATCTTTAGCCATGATGATGCGAGATAACGTTTATTTAATTCACCAAGAAATAAAACAATATCATTTTGCCGGAGTGTACCAACATAACTTCCTAATTCTCCATTATTATCACTGACAATACTCCTAGTAGGTGTAGTAGTTACCAAATATAATTTACCAATAACCAATTTCATGCATCCTCAACCAATTTCCAATTACCGCATCCGATAGTAGTACAATATCCGGCAATCCCATTAGATGTCAATACTTTTAATATTCCATACGGTGGAAATACACCAAGAACTAAAACAATATCATTGGCATCGATATGTCCAATCACATTATTTAATTCGCAGCCATTTCTACCAAAAGCACTAGAAAAAATAGCCTTTACATATGAATTACTTATTTCATATAACTTACCAATGATCATCCATTGATCATATCATAAAACATTTCGGCTGTCAAAAGGATCGTTAACCTTTCCAGCGATTGCTTTTAGACATATTAGCTTTTGCTTCCAAAGGCTGTAAATTATCTAATGCCCAACAAGCTTTAAATGCTGGATGATCCATTGAATCATATTTGAACCATGACTGTGGCTCAATGTGATCTATATGCCAATAAGAGCCATAGTTTTCCCATGACATCTCTGGTGTAAATCTCTGCTCAAGATGGAGCTTTAATTGCTCCGCTGTATATCCTACAAGGCTTTGCCATCCAGCTTTACATTTTTCTATATTTAATATTTTCAATGATTTTCTAACAGAACAACTCATTCTTTCTCTTAATCTATATAAAGGATGCGTTATTAGCCTTTTGCTTTTCCATATCCTTCTTCTGGCTGATATTTTTTTCCTGTTGCCTGTAGAATATATTCTTACTTTTTCGATTATGGTGTTTTTATTTTTTTGATAATATTCTTTTCTAGCTTTTATTAATTTTTCCTTATTGATTTCTCGGTATCTTTTCTTTGTCAAAAATATCTTTTCTTTATTTTTAGCTCTATAAAATTGGCTCTGTATGAATTTCTTTTCTCTATTCTTTTTATTATACTCTTTGTAATATTTTTTTAAATGCTGTTTATTTTCTTCAATAGCATAATATGCTTTTTTATATTCTTTTAAGTTGTTTGCAATTTTTTCTTTGTTAATTAAATTGTATTCTTTGCGCTTCAAAACCAATCTATCTCGATTTTCTAATCGATATTGTTTATTCCATGTTTTGCAACAAGATTTACAACGTGGATATAAGCCATCTTTTTTTTGCTTATCATTTCTATATTCTTCTGATTCCTTTTCCACATTACAGTTAGTGCATATCTTTTTCATATTTTCATTACCCCAAAATAAATACTACAAAAGAAAAAGGCCGGAAGAGTAATTAAACCCTTCCAGCCTAATCCTTTTAGGTGCACCTCCCATTAAAGAGAGGTACCGTCCGTCTCAGTCGTTGAAGATAATTCCTCGACTAGTCATCTCATATGAGAAATAATTGTTAGCTAAACCAAACCGATTTTTTTGCATCTCAGCGATCCGCTGACCATATGTTTCACTCTTCCGCTCCGTGTCAATGCTCATATGCAAATGCGTGTCAATACAGTGCTTAACCTCTTGGCGACCGCTAAATGTACCATCTTTCGTTACCTGACCAATAATCTGTGCAACAGCATAGGTCTTTTTGCACCATTCTGCTAGATCCCACATTGCTTCAACAGCCTGATTCTGCTGACCCGATGGACGACCCTTACCCTCATGCGCCTTCTCAATCGTTTGCAGCGAATCAATAAACAAAAAGAATCCCTTTCCCGGTGCAACAGTTGCTCGCAGCTTGTCAGAAGCATCAATAATGTCACCAATCTCCGGTAGATTGGCATGGATCGCACGATCACGATTCTGAGGGTCTAGCATGGCTTTTAGCTCCAGACGCTCTAGAGTCATCTTAATCTGCTCACCCGATTCCTCACATGAATTATAAAAAACCGTATGACCAGCATTAATCAGGTAATTCGCAAGCTGAAGGCAAACCGTGGTCTTACCACTGCCCGGTAGTCCAGTGATGAGTCCAACAGTTGATGGCCGAATACCTGATCCAGTGAACAGAGCGTTTGCGTGTTGCCATCCTGTATCCAGAGAAATACGCAGTTGATCTGGTACATCAATGTCTGAGAATGACTGGACAGTGTTCTGGCCTGGGAGACGACGTGATGATGACATATTTGTTTGATTACCTTTCTAGGAACGTTGTATCAGTTTTGGTTACGGTTGTCAACTACGATTGTTTGGGACATTGTTTTGAAAGAAGCCTTATTGCTTCCCTCACTCGATGTATGGATACTATCAGAGGATGGGTTGTTCGTCAACAGGATTCATGTTGTTTCTGTAGTTGTTCTTTTGCGGCAGAAATCAAAATTATTATGCATTAACTAAGGTTAGATAGTTATGTAAATTACCTTTAAATGCCATTAACCAGCCTATTTTTCCATTTTGTGTTAATGCTTTTATTGCCAATAATTCTTCATTTGATTCTTCTGTTTGTACTTCAATTGGAATAATCACTGTATCTTTTCTATAACTAGAAACTCCATTGTCGGTAGGGAACCAACTGGGTTCTTCTTGCAAGTTATAATTGCAAGTGACTTGATATAGTTTTCCAATTTGGATGTTCACTGTGCAGCTTTCCAATTATCCAAATAATCTTCAATGCAATTTTCTGGATTAGGTTGGCTGAGCAAATCTAATACATGCATAAAACCCATTGACCAATCATGATGTTGTTCATCATCTTTTGCTTCTTCAGGGAAAGCATCAATCTTTTTATTGTAGAATTTAAGAACTTTTACGGCAATCTTTAATTCTTCTTTGGTTGGTTTCATGTTTTTTTCCTTTGAGGATCAACCCAGTCTTTTGGTGGAGTCCATCCTTCTTTCAATGCTTGTGTCATCCATTCTGGACGATTGGACTTCATTCCCAACTCTTTGCGTAAAACTTCTCTTTTTGCTAGGTTCTTCTCTTCTTTTAACAGTTTCACTTTTGTTGTCTTGGTAAAAGGTAGAGAACCAAATAGCCCATCAATCCAAACTTGTCCATTGGAATCTATTACCCAAGTAGTTGAGATTTCTGATCCAGCATAATAAATCCTGCCGCCATTCTTTAGAGGAAAGAATACTTTATCGCCAGAGAAATCTTCTTCTTTGTATTCTTCTAGAAATACCATTCTTTATTTTCCTATTAAAACACTATACCATTGTTTTCAAAGGGTGTCAATGGTTTTATTTTCCATGATTAATGCTTCTGCAATTAGTTCTGCTGAAGAACGATTGTGGTAATATTCAGAGAAGCTGGTTGCCCATTCAATGACACGCAGATAATAGTCTTTAAAATTCTGTTGCAATGGAATTGTTATAACTTCTGGATCTTCTGGATTTCCTTGAATAAATTCTGTGTTGATTGGCAGCATCTTTTTGTCTACCGCTTTGAATTCAGTAGATCCTTCTCGCCATCCAGCAGCCTCTAGAATCGATCGCATTGCCTTGGGTGTAACTTTCCCCAAGAGCACTGTGTCATGCCATTGTAGAGCCCTTGTAACCTCACAAAGACATGCAAGCTTTTGTTCTGAGTCCGTGTCGGCGATCAACATAATTTCTCTTTCTCAATTCCAGTTTTTAATATTTGATTGCTTTTTGGCAACCTTTATAAAACAGTGAAGCATATCCTATAACACCATCACTTGTCAATATTTTTGATGGCAATGTAGGACTGCTAGCAACATCAATTACCATGAAAATTTGTCCAATATCACAATAACTACTCATAGCATAGTAGTCATAGTCTTCTAAAGAAGAATATATGCATAATCCAAGATGAGAAACATCACTGACGTATCTATACAAAGAACCATTTTTAAAATCTTTGTGGCTTTTAATAGGAACAAAAGTCATTGCGGCAAACACTCCTCAAAATCATCTAAATGATCTTTGAAATAACAAATATAACCAACAATACCATGTTGGTTGATGATTTTAAAAACACATTCTTCACGATAATATCCATGCCAAACTAACATGAAAATATCATCAGGCCACAAATAATCAATAGGCTTAATATTTGAAGTACTATCGATATTACTATATCCAGTTATTCCATGTTTTTTATCATAGTATTTGCCAATCGATAAATGATAATAGTATTTATCTGTCCCATCTTCATATTTGCGATCTTTTGCCAACCATTTATATAATTTACCATTCTGAATATTAAATTGATTCATTATGGAAACCTTGGTTCATTACCATATCCAGATACCCTTCAACTTCCCCATCATATTCAATTGTATTAGGTGGAAATTCTGCTACAAGAATATTCGTATCATTGTTGCCACTCCACTCAAATTCTGGAAGATTAAATTTATCTCTCAAATGATTCATGAAATCTTCCGCTATGCCATAATCCTTCGGCAAAGCATAAAATTCAACTGTGCAATCTGAAAACGAATGAATTTTAGGTGATTTTACTTTCTTTGTTTTAATCATACATTTTCCATCAATCCTGATTGATTTGTTTGCGGCAATAAATCCTTCCCCATTCATGGACCATAATCCAACCAATTTCACCATTGCTAGTGAGAACTTTGTAAAAATCTGTTACATCTGTAGATGGATCTTTCTCAATGCATAGCACTAAACTATCTGGATCTAAAAAGGAAATTTTCGTGTTGTATATATCAAATTCTTGACACGTTCTTTTTGCATCAGAAGATGAAAGCTCACAAGATATATAAAGATCCTGCATGTCTTCACGTGTCTGATAAAGCAACCAATACAATCTCTTGAGCTCGTAAAGCTTACCAATTTCCATAGCTAGTCATTCAACTCCTCCCGTAATGCTTTGTTTAATACAATATCGCATACTCCATTTATGGATCATAATCCAACCAACTTCACCTTCGGGAGTAACTAACTTATAAAAATACGTTTCATCATTAAATGGCTCTCTATCAAGAAACATCACTATGCTATCCGCATTTAAAAATGAAATATGTATATCAGGCAATCCATTGTATTCTTGACAACACTCTTCTGCAATTTCTGCTGAAGTCACACAAGATACAAAAACATCCTCTAAGTTTTCCTTTGTTTTAAAGAAAAACCAATAAAATTTCTTGAGCTCGTAAAGCTTACCGATTTCCATCATTCAGCCTTCACTTCCTCAATGTCTTCTTTACACCATTCAGGTAAATAAATCCAACCAATGTTTCCTTCAGTTGTGAGAATCTTTGAGTGCCTAATATCTTGTTCCAGAAGCACAAACATGCTCTGTGGAGAGATAAAAGAAACATTGCAGTTTAGTTGAATGCTCCAATATTCAGCGGCACGTCGAGCATAGGAAGCAAAATTAGCAGCGCCATCAAGGGCGTTGAAGACAGCAATGGCTTTATCCAGAGAAGGAAAAAGAAACCAATATAACTCCTTTGTCTGATACAGCTTTCCAATCTCCATCATTCAGCCTTCACTTCCACAATATATTTTTTGTACCAAACATGAACAACAATCCAGCCAACGTTTCCTTCTGCTGATAAAATCTTGCAAAAATTATCGGTTTGCTCCAATAACATAAACATATTATTTGAAGAGATATAAGAAATATTGCAGTCCAATCTCTTGCTCCAATGAGCGGCAACCCAAGCCGGGACCGTGAGAACAGCAGCAGGGGCGGGACCACCCTCGACGGCGGCAATAGAGGATTCCTTTGAAGGAAAAAGTAAAGGACAATACCTTGTGGTTTGATACAAACTTCCGATATTCATTGCTTCACTTCTTCAATATCATCTTTGCACCATCCATCAAGAATAATCCAACCAAGTTCTCCATTGGTTGTTAGAACCCTGCAATATTCTTTATCTTGTTCCAATAAAACAAACATGCTTGGAATAATATAAGAAACCGTGCAATCAAGTTCATAACTCCAATATACGGCGATATTGTCGGCGTAGTCGGCTGATGCATCAGCGGCGGGCGCTTGACTATGGGCTGTTTCCAGAGAAGGAAAAAGAAACCAATATAACTCTTTTGTTTGATATAGCTTACCAACTTCCATCATTCAACCTTTACTTCTTCAATATCATCCTTACACCATCTATTAAGAATAATCCAACCAAGTTCTCCATTGGTTGTTAGAATCTTGATAAAATCGTTATTCTGTTCCAATAGCACAAACATGCTTGGAGGAATATAAGAAACCGTGCAATCAAGTTCCTTGCTCCAATATTCGGCGTGAGCGTCGGGTTGGCGCAGAACGTCAAGGGCTGCGGGTCCACGGACTGTTTCCAGAGAAGGATAAAGAAACCAATATAACTCCTTTGTCTGATACAATCCACCAATGTTCATGGAGTTACTTCCTCAATATCATTCTTACCCCAAGATTCATAATGAATCCAACCAATGTTTCCTTCCGTTGAAAGGATTTTACAGAACTTACCATTTTTCTCCAAAAAACAGAAAATGCTTTTTGGATTAAGATATGAAACATTGCAGTTAAATCGCTTGCTATAATAAGCGGCTGCGGCGGGGGTGAGCCGGGTGGCGGCTGCGGCGAGGGCGACGAGGGCACCGGTCGCCTCGGCGTCGGTGAGGGCGTCGTAGGCAATATCCTTTGAAGGATAAATCAACCAATATAACTCCTTTGTCTGATACAACTTACCAATTTCCATCATTCAGCCTTTACTTCCTCAATATCCTTCATCCACTCATTATCAAGATAAATCCAACCAATCTGTTCATCAACTGAGAGAATCTTATAAAAGTTACCATCCTGCTCCAGTAACATGAATAAACTATTTGGTTCCGTAAAAGAAACATTGCACTTGAAATATTCACTGAAAAAATAAGAGTATTTTTCTGCTTCTAAAATATCTGATACTCGCAGAATTGTCATTAAACTGATGACCTTAGTATGTGGTTTAGGAAAAAGAATCCAATAATAATTGTTGACTTTATAAAGCTTGCCGATATTCATTGTTTCACTTCCTCAATCCAGCCCTTGGCCCAATGTTCATTCTCTGGATAAAAAATCCAACCAAGTTCTCCATTAGTCGAAAGAACTTTGCAATACTTTCCATCCTGTTCCAATAACACAAACATGCTATTTTCTGGAATAAACGAAACTTTGCAGTTTAATCGGCTGCTCCAATAGGCGGGGGCACCCGGCCAGCATCGGTCGGTGGCGGCGTCGGCGGCAATCTCCTTTGTTGGGTAAAACAACCAAGAATACTTCTTAATCTCGTACAAAGCACCAATATTCATAGCTTCACGTATCCAGAAAGGTCAACAACCGAATCTCACAACCGGGATACAACCTTCGCAAAGAATCCACAAGAGCCGTACCCTCTGAAGTAAGATCATCAAAGGTACAAACCCACCTACTAGAACTCCAACCCGTCGCTCCAATCGTCATAGCACAAAGGAAACCTTCAGAAAAATAACGCAAATGATAAGCAAAACTTTTGTCGTTTTGAATACCCAAGTTTGGGAAATATCTTCCCTCACACTTGGCAAGCCTTGCATCCCTTTCACGCCATACCTCAGAAGGAGCATCATCAGCAGGATATGAACGATCTAAAAGATCATCACCAAGAAAACACTCGTCCATGGAAAACTGATTGAAACCACCACAGCATGGAAGATAAGCTGTATAGAAATCATTGTTCCTCATGCCGTCCATTACAACAAGGCGAACAAATACACCGCCTTCACCAGTGTTTTCATACTTGTCAACAGGAAAATTAACAAACCCAACACGAGCTTCTGGATTGCGGCGGCGAGAAACATTAGATTCATTGTTCATGATTCTACCTTAGCAAATATTGATAATAATGTCAAGAACTCTGTTCTTAAGATTCAATCAATCGGCATTTCTTAAAATATACTGGATGCATCCAGCCAATAATCCCCTCAGTCGTTAAAACTTTAATCCTATATGAAATAAGTTTTGAATGTTTCTCACAATATTGCATGGGCTCAGTCAATACAACGAATGTAATACCAGCTTTCGGTTCAGCGTTATCTTGAAAAATAAGTTCCTGATCATTATCACGAAGATAAACATACTCAGTATAATATACTTTACCAACTTGCATCGGATAATCTTTTACCGATTGTAAAGCATTCTCGTCAATATTCATTTGAAGAAACATTAGAACCAATCCTATCATCCATTGAAACGAAAGTCAATAAAGTGTT
>Ga0214919_10003374_pt1 | contig 24184 bp, 27 predicted proteins | sample LL1503_MetaG_FD_177994 | JGI IMG/M metagenome (GOLD analysis project Ga0214919, IMG submission 177994) | Freshwater microbial communities from Lake Lanier, Atlanta, Georgia, United States - LL-1503 | ecosystem: Environmental > Aquatic > Freshwater > Lake | place: USA: Georgia | collected... | reverse complement strand
GATGGGATGCTGCCAAGCAACTTAATGGAATACAGACAAATATGCCACAAAAATTCGCACAATATATGTTATCCGCACGAGATCCTACACTAGAAAAATTACAAACAAGCAATTTAAGATGTAACATCTCATCAGACGGAACATCCGGTACAGGATTGATTCAAATAGATGCGAGTGGAAATCAAATCGCAGTAGATAATTCAGAATTACCTTCTATGATAACAGGATTTAAATTTTTAAATGGGGTATGTAATCCGTGTAATGCTTTGAGTCGTCCGCCAAATTATAATTGTCCATTTACAATAACAGATGCTAGTGGAAATAGTGATTTGTCCCCTATATTACAATATGATTGGGGATTAGGGCCATATTCTCTGGGAGCAACAGCTTTGCCGAATGCAACCGCCGCTTTATTATCTATAACTGGGTCAGACCCAACAGCTTCTACAGGAGCAGCAAAAGCTACAACAGCAACTAAATCAATGATGTCTAATATTAAAGGTTTATTTTAGTGTATTATTAACAGGCATAATAACATTACTATAAGACCCTAATTTCCAAACATATTGTAAGATAGCAGGAATATTATTAAGAGGATCTGTGCTATTAGACCCAGCGTCGGTATTAATAACATATGGACAATCATAAATTCCATTTAACCCGTCACATGGATTACATGGACTATTTATAAAATTAAATCCAGGAATTAGATTAGGTAAATCCGCATTATTTACGGGTTTTTTAGAAACTTTTTTACCTTTGCTGTTATAATGATACATGTGTCCATCATTACTACAGACTAATTTATCTGTAGAAGGATACCCAATAACACCTTTAATTCCCTGGTTTAATGTATTTTGATTTTGGGTTGCCATCATGTAAGTAAGTTGTTCTTGTGGTAACATTCTTTGCGTCATTTTAATATCGTCTGCCAACTTATTTAGATTAACGTTTGGTTCACTTTTTTTTACAGTGGCTATAAGCGCATTTATAAACTGCCCAGACCATGGCCAAACACCATTATTCTGAATATATGATAATGCTTCGGCTTCTGTAGCCCATTTTTGAGGATTGTTTTGCGATATTTGTTGTTGTGCTTGTTTACGAGTCAATTTGTTTTGTTTAATTATAAAATCAGTAAAGGCAGTTGTAGTAGATTTTGACCATGCGAAACCTTCTTTAACTGCAGTCATATGAGAGAATTGATAAATAATAATAAACAAGACGGCTAAAAATACCCCCATTGTTCTATTTTTCATTCCTAAGCCAATGATTGCTAATAGTAATAATACATTTCCTAAAAGGGTGTTAAATAACGCAACAAATAAGGATGGTATGGCATACATAATAGTCCATAAGAGTACGAGTATAGAAAAGATGCCAATATAAAAGTTGGAGTTATGTTTCTCTCCATTCAAGAATTTTGTAATAGAACCCGAAGCCGAATTAAATAATGTAGTAAATGATTTCATTACTATATTATTATATTAAAAATACGGGGCTCCGCCCCCTATGCTTGGCTTTACAAAGCAAAGTTGAGCCTCTTTGTGGGCCTGAACGTGACCCCTACCCTACCCCAACCCCCGTAGTGGACCCAAGTAGGTTACGCGCTTTATCACGTTTTTTTTTACAGTTTCGGAGAGACATGTTGCCTAACTTTCTTGTTGACCACCCCATTGTACGTTTCGTGCCGGGAAACCCCAGGGTCTTACTGGTGGATTTGGCAGAGGTGCGACCGAGGATGTTGACCCAAACCCTCCACCACCCCTCTTCGTTTTCTCTCCCAGTTGTTCTTCGCTATCTACAATATTAACTAGAATAGGCATAAGATTAGGGGCACACACTTGAAGTAAGCGAGTATATTCAGGGACCTCGTATTCCTCTTCCTTTTCCCGAATAGAATCAAACATGCCAATCAAATGACCGCGATATCCAGAATCAATAATTCCGACTGAATTTGCCAACCGCAGAGGAGTCTTAGATAGACTAGACCGAGGATACATATAATATCCGCAAGGAATACCAGTTTTAATCCAAGTAGTAGTAGTACTACCAATAGGACCAGCAGTTGCACCAGCAGTATTACCTCCAGTACCAGCAGTAGCACCAACAGTACTGTTACCAGTACCAACAGTACTACCTCCAGTACCAGCAGTATTACCTCCATTACCACCAGTACCACCAGTACCACCAGTACCACCAGTACCACCAGTACCACCAGCACCACCCGTGTTACCCCAAGTAGAACCAGCGCCAGCTATACCAGTATAAACAAAAGAAGAACATTTCACTAAAAAATCCAACTTATTAACGTTCCCTCTAACGAAAGAATGAGAGTAAGGAGTAAAGAGGTCAAACCCACTATTATAATAAGAGTCCTCAATCATATTATTATTATGAATAATAGCAGCCCCTTCATAGACATCCTTAAGCCCAGAGGAATCATCTACAAATATATTCAATACCATAAATTGAGGATGAATTTGAGAGAAAGACTGAATGAGTGTTTCAGTACGAAAGCTAGACATGATGATATAATACATATATCGTCATATATTTAAGTAATATTATTATAATATTTAGTAACATATACACAACAGCAACAACCCCATTGGTTTGGGTAATGGGCTCCTCCGACAACTTTTCTCTCAATTATTCCCTCCAGACAAACTAATTAAATTAATAAAAATGTTTACTATATCCAAATAATAATCCAATGACGCAGTTATGAAATCACCAAAATAATTCCGCTGTAAAATATGATTAGTATCATAAATAATAAACACTGCAAAAAGCAATAAGGACATAATAGTAAACCCTTGTATAAAAACAGGAGCCCCTACACATATCATAGTAATGATACGAGCTAGAATCAAGAAAAATAAGGCAAAACATAAGAATAAGCCAAACCCTAGACCTAAATTAATTCCTGTAAGCGTAAGAAACAATCCGACAGCTATCATAGTCACAAAAATAGACCCAGCACCCATAATACTTGCTTCAATTATATTGTAGGGAACAATATTTTTTATTGTAGATAACATAAATCCCATGGAAGTAGAAAAGAGAGAAAAGAGAATGAATTTCAGGAAACTAGGCATAGGAACTAATGCGAGTATAAAGATTATCGCAACTTGAAACGCAAAAGCTAACCAAAAGTACATATTAATCTTATCTTCTTTAGACGCCGAATAATTCATCATGACATAATAAGTAATACATAATTGAATAATTAAGTTTAAAAACACTTTGGCTAAAAAGTCCTTTTTCTCTCCAATTAATTTTATAAACTGATTAGTATCAACTGTTAATAAACCTTTCATACCTCCTCTCATTGTAGTAAACCCATCCTTAGCAAAAAGAGTATTATAAACAGATGATGTTGCGTATGTCATATTATATATAACATGTTTTTAAAAAAAAAAGCACTAGATTTAAGTTTGTATTCCAGCAGCATTAGCTAATAATTGTGGCGGGGCGCTACAACTGGCATCTCCATTCACCGCATAAGGAAATGGTTTTTGGCTAGGCTTAGGATTTGCGCATTTCCTTTGGATATAAGTAGTATATTGGTCGGAGGTAAGCGGTACTTTAACATTTTTGGTATAAAGTCCTAAATTAAGTTTTCCAACATAAATCTCGCCTTTCAAAGCCTGACTCCTACACTCGCCGACCAGATTTTTTGCCCCGCAAGATTTTATGTTGCCAATATATTTAGCCTGACTATTCACATCTACGACACAACTATTCGCACTAGCTAAGGTATGAATATATACACCCTGACTAGTATTATCTGACAAATTACTAGTTCCGTAATTAGGCTGAACCCATACATTTGGATACTGACCATTATAAGCCCATCGGTATTTCTTCTCTAACATACCCTTTGTAGATAACACCGACTGCTTAATATAATCCGCTTGGTTACCGAGAATAAATATCTTAGAATCGCATGCATTCATGACAGGTTGTGGTGAAGGATAGGTATTATTGACACCACCTGACCCCCGTGGATATATTCCTTTAAATGGAGTTCCGTTTTTAGACATACACATATTTTGCCCAACATAACCAACATTTCTTCTTCCTCCATTGAGAGAAAATCCAGAAGGACCCACATTATTTGCTACATTTTCTAAAACGAGTGTGCTTTTACCAAAAGGTCCCTGAGGTACCCAATATCCACCGGGACCTTTGCCGGAAACATTAGAACCGAATTGTATAATAGATTTTCTTTTGAAAGCAGTAATAGACATATACTATAATGAGAGATTAAACTACGGGGGCAAGCCCCCTATGCTTGGCTTTGCCAAGCAAGGTTGAGCCACTTCGTGGCTCTGACCGTACCTTAAAGCAACAAGTACCGCTTCTTAGGGTCATTAGCTAAACACCGTTCTATAAACCAATATAATTTAGTATATATAAACAAGTTATGAGGAGAGAGTTCTGTAATCAACTTACCTAAACTATAATAACCTGAAGTACATGAGGACACGATTGCTGGTAAGCGATTCACTATCAATAACTCAGGAGCAGCATATTGGTCTTTATTAAAAGGTGTAGACAATTTAATTGTAGCACGATTAATTGGGCATACCATGTTAGGTACTGCTATAAAAAAGGTGTTCATTGGCAGCAATACTAATATATCCTTAGGATGTATATAAAAAAAAGTATAATGATTTCTCTCTAAATATTTGATTTGACTTGTTAAATACCAGGCTAATTGAATAACAATTTCATATGGAAGGTTGTTATGATATTTACGTAACAAATCTTCTAGTGAACAAACATTAGAAGAAGTATAAAAAGAGAGAAAAGTCTGAGTATTATTAACAGTGGGATGAGTTAAGATATTTAATTGAATAATGGATTTTATAAAAATAGTAGAATGTTCAGAGTCAATATTCAATGTATATTTATTATTATTATGTACTGTAATATGTTCCATTAAAAAATAGTTATAATTAAATTACACAAGACAAACACAAAACAAGCAAGCAAAACTAACTACTAAGCAAATAAGAACAAGAACAAGAACAAGCATTTATTTAGAGGTCAACAGAATTAACTACCACTGCTACCTTTTTAGCAGGGCGGCCACGAGGTTTTGGGACAGCAGAATCACCACTAACTTTAATAATTACCTTTTTAGCTCTTTTAATTGGCGGCGGCACAATTCCATAATCCATCTTGGCGTGAACTTCCGTGAACTCAACATTGGTACTGGTATTGGCACTAGTATTGGCAAAAGCATCCTCCTCATCCTCATCAACAGGTGTTGTATCAACAGGCGTTGCATCAACTGGCTGTGTATCATCAACAACTAGCTTTGTAGAAAGAGCCTCTTTCTCGGCAGCCTTGAGTTGCTGATGAATCTCGTCTTCTAACATCTGTTGCTGTCGCTCTGGGGAGGGCTCACGTGAAGGAGCTCGTGAACGTCTGTTGCGTTCTTCCCTTTCAACAAGTTGTCTGCCGCTGCCTCTGTGTCGGTGATTAGCAGCTGAAGGAGCAATAGGAGCTGCTGCTGGTCTGCGTGGTACATGTCTATCAAGTATGGGTCTACTAGCAGCAGGTGGATGCGGCGTGTGATGAACCCGAGCGCGATTCGCCGAGATTTTCCAGAACCAGGGGTCCTGATAAATCACCTTGATTTCCTTGCCATCTACGACACGTCCGCGTGCCTTAGTAGCAGTAGGATTGACATACCATTGCCTGAAATGGATGAACACGCGTCCATGCGTATCTCCAGGCTTCATGACCATGTCAATATGGTCAATATCGCCGAGGTTTAGGTCGCTGATAACGTCACCGACTTGTTGGCGGGTGATTTTGTGGAACACACGTGGGATACAAAGACTTGGCTGGTCCATGGGGATAGCACATAAGTCAATGCCGCCTTCACTCACGTAGGTGAGCTCATCATCCCTGGGCTGGTAAGAACGAACGGAAGACGATGAATTCATATTGTATTAAAGAACTTTGAAAGTTATTGATTGCTCTTAAGCTACAATGATTTCTTAGTTGAAAATTCATTTCAATTTTTTTACGGGGTAAACCCCCGTGAACCCCCAACTTCGTTAAGGTACGTAAAATCACTAATTTGTGTAACTAAAATCCAATAAAAAGATGAGAATCTCGCATAGTTACTAATTATGCGAGGGTAAGTCCCCGTAAAGTATATTACATCTTAAAATACTTAAAGACAACAATAGTATATATAACGGACTGGGCCGTCCCAAATACCCATTATCCTGCTTTAGCTCAGGGGTAGAGCGATTGACTGTAGTGGTTTGCATATATCAATATGTCACTGGTTCGACTCCAGTAAGCAGGACAACACCCGTTAACGTAAGTTAACATATTTAAGCGTTTGTGATGTAATGGTAACATTGTTGATTTCCAATCAATATCTCGGGGTTCGATTCCCCGCAAACGCACATTGCCCACCCTTCTTAAAAAGGAGGGTTCCAAAGGGGGCTCAGCACAGCTGAGCTTGGGGGTTCACGGTCAGAGCCACGTAGTGGATCAACCGTTATTCGGCGTAGCCGAATTTAGGGGGGGTACCCCCGTAAAATTGAAGTCTAAATTATATAAAATTTTAAATATAACAAAAATAGTTTCTTATATTTAAAAAATGTCTTTACCACATAACGTCATCTATAATGAAGATTGTATCTTAGGTCTAACAAAACTTGAGACCGAGTCAGTAGATATAATTATATGCGACCCACCCTATAATATCGGTAAAGATTTCGGTAATAATAGCGATAAGCAGGAAATGGACAAATACTTATTATGGTGCGACCAGTGGATTACTGAATGCCTCAGAGTATTAAAACCAGCAGGCACCTTATACATTTATGGATTCAGCGAAACCCTGGCATTTATACGCACTAGAATTTCGTGTAATGTACGATGGTTAGTCTGGCATTACACTAATAAGGTCACCCCCTCTTTGAACTTTTGGCAAAGAACCCATGAAAGCATCCTCTGTTGTTATAAAAATAAGCCCACGTTCAATCGCGACGATGTAAGGGAACCTTATACCGAGACATTCTTAAAAAACGCAGCAGGCAAAGTACGTAAAGCTACCAAGGGCAGATTCAGCGACGGCGCGACCGAAACAGTCTATACCGCGCATGAAGGTGGAGCCCTTCCTAGAGATGTAATCAAGGCTCCTGCCTTAGCCGGAGGTGCCGGGAAAAAAGAACGCGTTAATCATCCAACGCAAAAACCGTTGTCTATTTGCGATACGCTGTTAAAAGCCTCTAGAAATAAAGAAGGCGACACATTATTAGTAGTACCGTTTGTCGGGTCAGGGTCTGAATGTGTATCGGCAAAAATGAATAATATACAATTTATTGGATTTGAAATTAATGCGGAATATATATCTATTGCGAACCAACGATTAGAAGAAACCGTTTAACTCAATTACTGTACGTAGTGTCATTGTTATAAGTCAAGTTATGTTTCAATCATTTTACCTCTGTAATAATTTCATTTTTTACGCTTTGCGCGTCTAGTTTTCCTTTTACTTATTTTTCTAGACCCAGACCCCCCTTTAAATATACCTAATGTTTTAGATGTTAACGCTCTAGCATTTAATGTGGATTGTTGTGTTATACCATGTGATGCTAATGGGTATGGCGTAGAAAGCCCAAACGCAGAGGTATTCTTGCTTGCTATAGCCTCAAGCAAACATTTCAACCTCGCATTTTGAAATTTTAAATTATATTCACCAACTGGACCTGCTGGAGGATAATCTAATTTATTTTTCGCAGCAATCGCACCCATTATCGTATTATAAAATACCAGATTTTGAGTCAATAAACTCTGCTTACCTTCTTCAGTCGCACATTTTGCATTTAAATCATCAATAGTTTTAGGTCTATTTACTAATACATTTGGTAGTACATTTGGTAATACATTTTGTGATGACTGTTGGTTAACATTTTGCGATTGTCTTACTAGCTGTATTTGTTCTGACTCAGGTAACAAGAGAAACTCTTCACGCGTCATTATTGAAGTGGGACTTGTTACTGGCGCTGTAGGTTGTACTGGTTCTGTAGGTTGTACTGGTGCTGCTTGCGCAACATCCTTATTATCAGCAGGAAAATATTCAGCCTCAGTGTTAGCAACAGCCTGAGCAACAGGTATAGCATCAGTAGTCCGTTTCTTTCCGAAAAGGTTTATATTGTTAAGCAATCGTGACATATAAATCTATATAATATGTCAACATTATAATTATACTACACCTTAAATCTTTGTAGGCGTAAAAGGGTCCATCAATTCTTTAATAAACGTATTTAATTTTTGAGGGTCAAGTAATCTATCATAATGCCAACACCCCTCAAACCACCACCTATTTTTTATAATATCCGCATTCGCCATCTCTTGGTGAAACATTTGGTCAATGATAGCAAACGCCGACTTCAACACCAGAATTTCCTTAATTAAATCACGCTTCATGTTGAATAATGCGTCAAGTTTTTTAGAATTATTATAATGATTCATTGAATTCAAATAGCGAATCTCATTCTTCACATTTTTAAGCTGCGTAATCGTTTTCTTCCTATAATCATCAATCTTCTTAATAATAGAGAAAATATTCGTATTATATATCACAGGATAACGCAGCCGTATTTCTCTCGGAATAATGAATTGATTCGTTTCTTTGATATCCCCAATCGTCTTTTCTACCTTGGCTAACATAGTAATCATTTCTTGTTCTAATGATTTCTTATATTCAGATATTTTCCCATTAATTGCCTTCTTTTCATCCTTACTAATATCACTATTATATTTCTCCTTTTCTATATCAAAATCCCGGAATAATAATATAGAACCAGAGGTGAATACCACAGAAGATTGAAGTTTGTCATACTGATGCGACGATATTTTATGTGCTTGAGCAGCCGCATCTAATTTGAAATAATTCACCAAAGCAAGTAAGAAGGCAATCATCGCATTAATAGATGATATAATAACAGCCCCCCAACTATAATATTGTACCACAGAAGCTAATACTGTCGCCACTGCTGAAAGCATGATTGACGGCATCATCAACATATTCAAATGATGCTCACAATAATGCTTAGATTCCATATAAATGATTTTTTGACCCTTTAAATAACTCGCCAAAATATCAAGAGCCGACGAATATTTATGATTAATATCCGTATAATATTTATCTATTTTATGTTCAACTTGCCTATAGTTAAGTTTCTTATATGTTCTAGTAGTCATCACATTATTTAATGAAATAAAATTAGTATTAATCTCATCATACTCAGTGTCATTATCATCCGAGCTATTACTAAAAGTATCACTATTGCTTTCACCCGCCATGGTATTATTGTCTTGTATTTTGTTATTTACATAACTGCCTTGATTATTTTTAAGTATATCTAATGCGTCTTTTAGTAATACATTATCATCATTAATCGTAAGTTCTATATGGTCTGTTTGAGTATTGTTTATAATATCATTGAATTCATTATACATCTTATTTTCATTAGACATAATATACATGTATATAATATAATGACAATTACACGTAAAGTTCCTTGGCGCGGTTGGAAACGCGAAAAACCAGGATATCATCAAAGAACAGTTATGTTACGTAAATGCGGTAAAAAATGTTTTCTAGGCCCGAAAAAGTCGTTTCCTATTTGTAAAAAAAATACATGTAAGATTAGTAGAAAGGGGGTTTATGCCGCGTATGTAAGAGCGCGACAATATAGTAGTAAAGGTATAAAATATAGACGTGTTGCTAGTCGTGCGCATAACATGTTAAAATTATGATGTAAATGCGGCCTTTGTCCCGCCGTCATACGCAACCGCCAGTTTTTGTTCCAACATCCATACATTTAGATGTAAATCATCTAAATATACATCAGCTAAGATGCGTCCATATTTCTCAGTGCCCATGTATTTGAGAGTAACCCTTTTATGTAAAATCAATTTAGACAAGGCCTCTTGGGACGCACGCGCAGCTACTCGTTCATTCTCATTTTTGCTTTTCATTTCAGGAGAGTCTATGCCTAACAATCTGACTGGAAACCGATACAATGGAGATTCATCATAAGGGAGTTTTGCAGCAATAGTAATTGTATCGCCGTCATATACTTTAATAACGTATCCCCCAGTAATAGGCGGAACAAAGGGCTTGGTGTCATTCCATACAGGAGGCAGACCTTCTGTTGTAATGTTGGCATTATCCAGTTTAAAATAGTGGAAGTACTCCTGATTACTATTTAGACGAGGTTTATTTACAGGATTGGTAGGGAGGACTGGTAAAGTTGGTGCCGAATCCTCCAAACTAGGCGATTCCGGTGTAGCTGGGTCAAACCGTACGCACGGTAAGTATTTAATGATAGTGCTGAAACAGTTTGCTCTCATGTTTTTATTATAACGTATTTATAATAAGAAAAATTTGGCTTCAATTTTCTATTTTCTGCGATGTTTCCTTGACTTGCGCTTCTTATGTAACATTCGTTTATGTGTTTTACGTCTTTTTCTTCCTCCGTAGGAAGTACGCCTTAACGCGTCGCTTGATGCCTCAAGCAACGCTTCCCAGTTACTAGATGTTACTCCACCACCAAGTTTTATTAATTCACCTTTTAAATAATCGGCAATTTTTTTAGCATATACATCTGAATCAGGGTCTTCCCCTGGGTTAGGAACCTTAATTTTAGTGGCGGCTTGTATCATAACTTTTAACTTGTCCATGTTTAAAGAACGTGCGTCAATTTCTTCATCCCTTTGCAAAAGGTCATAAACTTTTGTATAAAAAGGATCGCCTACTACAATTCTTCTAGAATAATCAGGATTCATATACTATACGCAGAGAGATTAAATAATAAGTATTAAAATAATTACAAACCCCATAATAGTGACGCTAAGATATTTGGCAACAAGTTCGCCAACACTATCATCATTAGTTGCTTCAAATGTTTCAAGCCCTTTCTCCTCCTCGCCTTCCTTAATAGTTTGTAATTTAATAACATATTTATTAGAATGTTGATTCCACGATTTTGTAGTACTATCAATCATCGCATCCATATCTACAAACAATCCCCAATTATTACCAAATTGATACACTGGTTGAGTCATATTTACCATGAGATTTACTTAGTATATGACAAGTATATTATAATCAATTTTTACAGTAATTTATCGTACACGTCTATTTTTTTTACTACGTCTGTTTTTCCTACTACGTTTATTCTTCTTACTACGTTTATTCTTTTTACGACGCCGTTTCCCTCCTCCTCTACGTATTTGTTCAAGCGCCGCCATCCAAGCTGAACGGGTTCTAGCACCGTCAATTGGAATGTGATTATATATATGTGTTAAAACTTCAGGACTAAACACTTCATTAGTTATTGGATTTTTAAACCCATTATCGGGGTCACCCGCAGATGCAAGCCACTCGTCCAATGATGCTTGGTCAAACTCCATTGATGAAAGGGGGCTTATGTCATATTGTCTAACTAGTTCCTCAATTGTAGTAATGTTATAACAATAAGTCCCGATTTTAAATAATAAAATGTCTTCATTTAAAGGTTCCAAAGTTATAGGGTCAACAAGCTTACCATCAGCATCTTTACCATTACTAGTACAATCACCTGCTCTATTGTTAACATGCCAATCAAATGCCATATATATACACAAACACATTTATTACAAATCATACACACATTGGAAGGATAAACAAAACGAAAAATCCATATAATTCAAATCCACTACGCGCCCGTATTCATCCAAGAGTTGAATCTGTAATTTTTGTATATCTACTGGACCAAAATAATCACGCGGATTAGTAATCAATGATAAATTATTCTGCGACACAGTATTAAAAGAGGTAGCAACCACTGATTGAAACGAAATTCGCGCCAATATATTTTTATTTAAAATAGAAGTAGTAAAGGCTCCATAAAAATTATTATTCACATTATTATTATAATCATCCACCACTAAATACATATAACGAGCACCAGATAAATCCAAAAACCCCTCAGACATGTATACATCATTATTTATATATACTCCTTGCCTAAACCCGACGAGCCAACCGAACTTCAAAGGGAGTGTAACATTATTATCCGGGTTACCAAATAAGTCCACTTGAAAATCCAGATTAAAAGTAAACGTCCCAGGGCGTTTTGTCGCAACACACATGCGACCACTTTGATTAATACTAGATGCTAAATTGGCATTATTAAGTACAAATAATAAAGAGTGAAATGGCGAGGATTCTTCTATTTTATCTACATACTCATTCAAATAATCAATGAGAGAAGTGGCATTATATTCTCCATCAGGTATGACAAACATCATGCTAGTCTTAGCTTTTAAATTATGAATACTTAAATTATTCATATTTTCAAAAACCGACGCCTTTTTAATTTCACAGTCATCTAAAATTTCACAAGGGGTAATACAATCAGCATCCGCTACATCCGCCAAATTAGCCGTTTCATTGATAGTAATCTTGAAATAATTATTCCCTAATGCTCTAGAAATGTTATACACCGTCGTAGGGAATTCAAACGCAGACAACTGCATTCGCATGATATTAGATAATTTTAATGGCAAATCAAAATGAAAATTAGTAGAAGATGACATTTGATAATTGTTTCTAAATCGTGTATCCACATTAAGTACTTGATTAATGATACGTTTTTTCAAAGGGTTTATTACACCAGGGAAAAATTCACTTGGCTGAGAAGAACCAAAGGAAGTTGCGGGTTTTTCAATAATATAATGGTCGGTTTCTGTAACAATTTTGGAACTAGAGAGATTATAATCAGAATGAAAGGCTTTACTTAAGTTGAATGAAGTTGAGCCATTAGCCCTACCGACAATATTAGTATTAGGATAAACTACTATGTCGTCACTAGACTCTGAACCTGGCCCAGACCCTAGTGCTAGTCCTAAATCTGCTAATAATTTATTCTTTGCAATAGATAAAAAATCCTTCGTTTTTGCCTTGACCATTAAGGATATTGTGTTGTTTGCTGAAATGTTGTCATGTAATGACTTTTCTCTCAAATCAAGAAGTTCCTTATTGTATTTATTAGGAATAACATTAAACAATTCTTCTAATTCTCCTTTTTTATAATTTGAAATATTCAAATCAAAGCTCATCACTATTATATAGTAATTTTAAAAAAAACGGGGACACACCCCAGCAAACCCCAACTTCGTTTGTATTCTCCAATGAGGGGCATCCCTGTAAAACGTAGTTGGGGGCTCACGGTGGGCATCCCTGTAAAACGTAGTTGGGGGCTCACGGGGGGCACCCCCGTAAAATTGAAAAAGAAATTGGATTAATCAATTAGATTATAATAATCTAATGGAATTATCAGAAGAACAAACCTTAGCATTTAATAAATATATTGATGGGAAAAATATATTTATCACAGGTCCAGGTGGATCAGGCAAGTCCGAATTAATCCGAAAAATACATGCCCATGCCCAATCAGAAAATAAAAAAATCCAGGTATGCGCTTTAACAGGTTGTGCTGCAGTACTCCTAAAGTGTAAAGCAAAAACGATTCATTCCTGGAGTGGAATTGGCATTGCCCATGCCCCCAATGACGAAATTGTAGATAAAATCAGCAAGAATTTCTTCCGTAAAAAGGTATGGAAACATATAGATGTCCTCATAATAGACGAGGTCAGTATGATGTCTTTAAAAATATTCAACCTATTAAATCAAATCGCTCAAACCATCAGGAAAAACCGTAAACCATTCGGTAACATTCAGGTAATATTCTGCGGCGATTTCTATCAACTCCCACCAGTACCTAATAACAACCAGCTATTGGAAGACAAAGAAAGTGCCCAATTCTGTTTTGAAAGCGAGAACTGGTTATCCACGTTTGACAAAGAGTGTCAAATCCCGCTAAAGAAAATCTTCCGGCAACAAGATCCTGTATATATTGATATTCTAAACCAAATCCGTGAAGGCCGTCTCCGTAGTTCCAGCTATAAAACGCTCCTACAGTATGTAGGCAGGGAGATACCCCAAGACGCAATAATAAAACCGACGAAACTGTTCCCTACTAGGAACAAGGTGGATACGATTAATTATGGTGAGATGGAAAAACTGACAGATGATATAAAGATATACGAAATCAAGACGGAGCTGAATTTACCCATGACTACGAAAGAACAACAACAACGGGCACAATTTAGTAGGGATGACGTTCAGAGGGAATTACAATATTTAAATAGCACAGTACTATGCGAGAAAACAGTGAGACTGAAAAAGGGCGCACAGGTGATGTGTATTATAAACATGGAATTATCTAGTGGGGAAATGTTATGTAACGGAAGTCAGGGAATTATCCTGGATATTACGCCGAACAATTTGCCCTTGGTGAAATTCACTAATGGAGTGGAGATGGTGATGGAGCCGCATATTTGGACCAGCGAGACAATTCCTGGGATAGGCTTATCACAGATTCCTTTAATCTTGGCATGGGCCTTAACTATACATAAGTCGCAAGGCGCGACGATGGATATTGCGGAAATAGATATTGGGAGTGGCATCTTTGAATGCGGACAAACATATGTCGCCTTATCTAGAATCAAAAGTTTGGAAGGGTTGTATTTAACATCGTTTGATGTGAGTAAAATTAAAATAAATAAAAAGGTGAAAAAATTTTATGATAGTGGTGCGTAAAAATATTATTATACAGCGTAATATTATAATGGCACATTTCAGTTTAGGGAGAAAAGTTAATGACAAAAAAATGGTTAACCACAAAAAACGCCCACGCTCTAAGTGGGCTTTAAATTTTGTAATGGATACAAGAACTATGCCTCTTTTTGGTCATGAAGATTTACCAAATATTAGACAAGGCACCGCTTCTACATCTAACGCATTGTCTGAAATGTTAACAATAAATACTGTTACGAATCTATATAATAATAAAGAAAAATATAGTTTTTCAGTTACTACATATGTAAAAGACAATATAGCAAGAGGTGATTTTTATATAACTCCAATAAGTAATACTCAGAAAAGATATACTGGAGGACTTACTCATGTTTTTGCGTCAGCTTTATATAATGCTGCAGTAAATAACAAACCGCCTGAAACAACAATTACAGATAATTGTTTTATGCGTGATTTGTCATCTACCACAGAAATACGTTGTATTTTTACGCTTTCAGGCAATACATTTACTTTGGTAGGAGGTTAAATTATGACACGACTAATATATAACTTTAGACAGAACTACTGCTTAATTTTTTTATTGTTACTGCGAATCAACAATAAAAAAGATTAAAAAATACAATACATTTATTTAAGAATTTTACATAACAAAACAAACAAGGCAATAACTACAATACTAACTAAACTTTACACGCAGCCATTTCATTATATTCATGCTGTAGCTTGAATAGCTGATTACGTACATTGAACAACTCGGCTTCCAGCTTGGTCACGTAACTTTCGTGAACCAAAGACCAATCCGCATCACCCTCAATTGGCGGATGTTTTTCGGCCGTGCTCTCAAGCAGAATCCAGCGCCACGGGTCGTCGTAAACTAAAAGCGCAGGCTTATCGTTTTCTGGATGCAGGATTCGCTCTTGTAAATTCCGCGCTGCCGTAGTATCGTACCAATAATTGAAATGAACATACGCCGCATTATATCTCTTACCTTTCTCGTCGTACTTCAGAACGAAGTCCACGTTACCTACCTGACCGATAGATAGTTTATCAAATACTTGCATAACAAACGCCTCATCCAAATTAGGGAACACCCTGGGAATGAATACGCTGATATTGTTGGACATGGCTGCTGATGACATATTGCTGTTGTACTAGAATGCGCCTAATATTTATAAAAAAAGGTATTTCAATTTTTTTATAAACACGTTTAAACACCACAACACGATTACCCACCACACCCACATGATGTTGTAAATTTTGTTCTATCTACCATTCCACCGGAAAACGCAATACGTGACCTAAGCATAGGAACAGCATTAGACTTTACAATAGGTATCTGTCGTTGTTTTCGTACTCTTAATTGTTGTTGCGGTTTTGCTGGACGATTATAACTCAAGCGCATTAATGAATTTGGAGGCATTATATAATATAGTTATACTATAAATTCTAAGACAGGTTCAAGCGGACAGTCGCAGCCATTAACAATTCCCGTTTTAACTACTTTTCCGCCGTATACAGGGAAGGCGCGATTGAATGGAATAGGTAACCCATAACCAGGCGGGATGATTCCTCGTCTTAAAACGGATTTACCCTTAATTCGTGCTAAATATCTATCGTATGAATTATGTTTCATGTCAACACCTATGCCACCAGGAGTTAACGATCCAGGACGTTCTCTTGTAATAGAACTTTTAGTACTGCTGCCATGAGAAGATACTGTGGCGATGGCTACATGTGGATTACGCCTATCGCTCATTTGTTTCCAGTTAACACCATCGCTTATTTGGGGAGACTGATACACAGATAAAGCCCCTAAATTCATAGTATAAATAGATTGGGGAACACGTACTGTATTTTGAATAACTTTTTGACGATGATACTGCACCTGAGGAGCATCGGAATTTATACATGCCATGCTTCTACACCTATAATAAGAGTTTTGCCAAATATCTGATTTTCCTATAATTCCAACATCTCTTGGTGTAAGTGTGATTAATGCATTATAGGCTGCCATATATATACAAAACAAAACAAAACGGGGGCAAGCCCCCTTATGCTTGGCAAAGCCAAGCAAGGTTGAGCCACTTCGTGGCTCTGACCGTGAACCCCCAACTTCATTAGGGCGCTATTGTATCCTAATGATTGTGTTTACCATAGTACCCTAACGAAGTTGGGGGTTCACGGGGGGCACCCCCGTAAAATTGAAATTATATTAAATATTAAACATTTAAATATAATAATAAATATATAAATGTTTATAACACCAGTAGTTAAACCAAAACATATTTGTAATTATTGTGAAAAATCATATTCTAAAAAAGTACCATACGACAAACATTTTATTATATGCGAGATTTTACATAAGAGCAAAAAGCAACAAGCAGAAGCATCTGCTCCGATAGATACCGATATACCATCTATTGCTAAAATGTATGTTATAATACAAGAATTGGCATATAAAAACTTCAAGTTAGAACAGGAAATGGCAGAGATAAAGAAGTGGGTAAATAAAACTAAACAAAAAATCAATATAATTGATTGGTTAAACACGAACAGCACATCAGCGCAAACGTATCAATCATGGTTATCAAATATAAGCATCAATGAACAACACGTAACTTATTTGATGGATAATAATTTTACTCAACTGATAACGAATATCCTTCATGAGAACTTGGATATTAGTTCTCATGATATAAGCAAATTACCTATCCGATGTTTTTCGCAAAAACAGCATGTATTCTATGTATATACAAATGATATTGATACAGAAACTATCGGTTGGCTCAAACTTACTAGAGAATCATTTATAAATATATTAAATAAAATACATAAAAAAATATTGGTTGGTATATGCGACTGGCATGAAAAATATAAGTCGGATATACAAGCGAACGATAAAATAAGTGAGGTGTATAGTCGGTTACTAATTAAATTAACGGGAATAGATTATACGCAAGATGCTACTTTAAGTAAGATAAAGTCAAGTTTATATAATTATTTGAAGAATGATTTGAAATCAATGATAGAATATGAGTTTGAATTTTAAGGGAACCAAGGTTCCCTTAGGAACCCTCCTTCACTTCACTCACATACGTGTGGTGAGTGAAGAAGTTGGGGTTGGCTACTTGCTATGCGGAAAAGGGGGTTTGCCTCCGTAAAAATAAACATTGTATTATTATATAATGTATATTCTTTCAGGTGCGAGCTTCCATATCATTGCCATTTCTTTTTTAGTCTATATATTCGTTAACCTTTTTGAGAATATGATTCACTATAACATTGGTAAATTTAGTAATAAAGAAATAACCAACATTGAACTACCAAATAAAAAAGATTTTATAAAAATAGTGGTAGTAATGTTCGTATTCGCTTTGCTACAAGGATTATTAACAAGTTATTTTAATAAATATGTTAAAATGTAAAAAGATGTAAATGAACCTCCAACGCCAAATAAGGTAAAGAAATTGACTCAATTATGTTGAGTTTGGGTAAGATTGGCGGTAAGATTGCTCGCTATGCGGAAAGGCTAGGTACTCCCGTGAATAATTGTATGTAATTGAATTTTTTTATTGAGGACACATCAACTGACCCTATAATATATTGCCGTATGTCTTCATTTGCTTCAACGGTCATCCATAATTGGGATGACATACTGAAACGGATACTCATGTCAGAGCCGTTCACCTTATTTGTATGCCAGCCAACTTGCTCACCCTTGTTTTTCCCACGCATTCCGGTAGTAGGCACCCATTCATATGCTGCCGGCGTAACTGCTACATGGTCACTAGGAATCATATACCAATCATAATGAAACATGTTCTCACCCTCGCTACGGACAATAACAGAATACCACTGAAAATTTTTATTCTCGTCTATTGCACTAATAATATCGCTAACTGTACCTACATTACCGGCGGAGCAGGCGGTAGTTAATCGGTAAGAACTTACACTAAATGACTCTGAACCAACGTTATATTTGGCCGATTTATTAGAAATCCCGCCAAGCGCACAACTAATATCGCTACCTGGAGCATGCGACCCGCTGCTTTGACTGGTGACTGGAATTCCACTGGCTTCAAATATTTGCGCGTTAATATCTTCCCAAGTACTTTCCTTGACAGGCCCGCTATTGACCATATGATACCCCTGGACACATGCCCTAAAATTGGCAACTAACTGCTCTTTTAGGACTGGTGTAATAGTGTGTGTTGACATGATTGTTAATCTTTTATAAATGGTAATATAGTCATTTATAAAAAAAATAGTTTCAATTTTTTTAAGGGAACCAAGGTTCCCTTAGGAACCCTCCTTAACGTAGGGTTGTTAATAGCTAACCCGCTAAATTGTCCGTTAAAAATAGCGCCTTCGGCAAAAAGTTAAGCGGTAGAATCCCGCGGTAATTGCGCGGGGTTGACATCAAACCAGTATTTTTATTACGATAGATGCTCACAAATAATTTCGCTAACATTACAATAGTAACAGCATAATTAGTAAACCCCAGCGCAATTACCGCGGGATTCTACCGCTTAACTTTTTGCCGAAGGCGCTATTTTTAACGGACAATTTAGCGGGTTAGCTATTAACATTTATACGTAACTACCTTAACGAAGTTGGGGGTTGGTGCAGCCAAGGGGGCTTGCCCCCGTACTTAAACGACAGGGAATGACGCCTCCATAGCAATACCACAGATACCCTTATCATTTGTGCTATCTGACCTAGCAATCTTGACGTATCCGTTCTCTCCCCAGCTGGTTCCCCAGGAATTCTTTACAAGCCAATACTTGACTCCGCCCTCCACGCCATATCCCGCAATCATAACTCCGTGGTCCAAGTTGGTTCCGCAGTCAGAACTGGTAATTACCCCGCTAGAATAAGACTGGAATACTCTAGTATCAGCCTCAATCGCAATAGACACAGGGCCTAACGCAACAGCCTCCAACAAAGCGATCTGATTATTCGCAGGGACATCTGAGCACCCGCTCATTGTAACAACCTTGGTGCATGCCTGGCAACTTCCACCCGTGGCCGTATAAGGATAGGACGCCTCCGTACACATGCCATTATCAATGGCATACTGAAACGCATTATCCATCATCCCTCCACTACACCCGAGATTACCATACTTATGCGAGCAATCAACTAGCTGTTGTTCAGAAAGGCTGACTAGAGCACCTTTCTTAATGGCCCATGCCCCCTCCATTGCCCCAGTAGAGGAAAACGACCAGCAACTACCGCATTGCCCCTGGTCCTTGACAGGAGTCACTGCATTCTTAGTGCGCCAGTCCAAGGAACTAGGGCACGTTTTTCCAGTAGGCTTATAACTGTTACATGAACTAGCAGAAACACCATTTACCATGGTATCAACAACAGATGATCGCTTGTAACCACCCGTAAACTGTTCCTTAAACTCGTCACTTGTCATATCCGTGAATTGATTTACTGCCATAGTAAAATTCTGGGTATTATCCAAATTATGAATCATAATAGCACGCAAATTTGCGCGGAAGATTTGGAAACGGTCCTGGAATGCTTCCCATGTTTCGTACTTCTTTTCAAATCTCTCAATAAACTGTTCAAATTCGGACCACTCCACGTGATTATCCAAATTAAAATTAGTAGATGACCCACGGAGATTGCTCTCAATTGTGGCAACAACGGAAGATACCGAGCCTAAGGCTAAACAAGCAACAAGAATCCAACACATCATTATTATATATATAATACATATAATAATCTTTATACTAATTATATTATATAATTATATTACATACACATCATATACATTTTCTTGAACGCATCTACCGTCATAATAGGGACGTTTAAATTTTTCGCATCACCCACTTTTCCAGTCATAGCAACATTCGTATCTTTTACTAATAATACAAAAGTGGTCTTGCTTATGGACGACCCTATAATAGCGCCTAATGCGGTCAATTCTTTTTCCAATACAGAATCTCTAAATCCAGTCATTACAATACGTTTTTGATAAAGAGGACTAGTTGCCACTGCAACAGTCGCATCATGCTCCTGCTTCTTATTGTTAACAACCTGCTTCCCAATATCCTTCATAAATTGAATAAATACAGGGATGTTAGATACAAATAATTCCGCAGATTTTTGGGCCATTCCCTTAACCTGAGAGACTAGTTGTATTTTTTCATCATTGCTTCTATTACTTGTTAGAATATCCGGATACATTGCTAAAATAGGTTCTATTTTTCTTTCGCCGATTCCTCTTCCAAAAATATTAGAAGCAGACATTAATGTTAATAGCGAGGCTTTCCCGACTTGTTCAGATATAGATTGATGAAATTTATCAGCCAATGTATTAAATCCTTTTATAGATTGAAAATCGGCTAAACTCATATGAATGATTTTGGGAATAGTATTATATCCACTATCCATTATTTTCATAATATTCCCGGCACCCAGACCATCTACCCCGATGTCTTGAAAAAACGCCGTTAATACTTTTTTCCGGACAGTCATGTCCACATTCATATCTTCCAGCATAATATCTACATGAGTATCATTCCATACATAAGGGATGTCAGGAAAACACGTAATTGCTGCGGGCTGTATGACACTTTTAATATGTGGAATCACGTCCCCGCTACGAATGATTTGAATAAGAGCCCCCACTCCTAATTTATGTTGCTCTATAAAAGCCGCATTGAAACCGGTCGCATATTCAATAGTAACACCGCCTAATTTGATTGGTTCTATTTGAACACGCGGCTTTAAATACCCATCCTTACTAGGAGACCAAATAACGTCCACCACTTTAGCTTCTGCTACTTGGTCCGAAAGAACCATTTTAAACGCAAAGGCGTGCTTAGGATTTCCAGATGTTCTCTTATATACCTTATCATTTGTTACAATAACTCCATCAATGTCATATGAATAATTTTTTCGCCAATTTATGAGAAGAGTAGAGAGATAATTATTTGAAACTAGTGTATCAGTTACGGTTTGGACAACATACGGTGTTTTATTAGAATAAAGAAACGATAATTGGTCAGAGGGCTTTAATACCGGTGTAATGACCTCATAAGTTACAAAATGAATATCCTGAATAATGCTAATGGTGCCCTTATCTAGAGTCTGCCGATTTACAATACCTGCGACCAGATTACGAGCATTAGCAAAGGCGGCCTTATATTTAGATTCAAAGACGGCTTTGGGCAGAATGAATTCTCCGCGAACCGCAAGTCCCTTATTTTTAGGTAACTTTAGATAAGGGATTAAATGACTGATGTCTTGGCCTACTTTACCATCCCCACGAGTATATAATTTAGGTTGAACAGCATCTTCAGTCGTGTATAGTCCACTTACTCCATCTAGTTTACATGAAATAATATAAGGTCCGGAATAAGTTGAAATCCAATTAGAAAGTGCATCAGAATCTGGCTTGATTTTATCCATAGATGCCATTTCATAAGGTAAAACGGCTTTATTTTTAGAAATAATAGTGCTTGAGCCGACCATTGATAATACTGGATTTTTTGGATACGTTCTCTCCATATATTCTTTGATAATATCGTATTCATTATCTGTTAATAATGGGGTTTGCTCAGAAAACTCACCTACATTATGAAACTGATTGTTCGCTTCTTTGATTATTTCGCTCAACATCGCTTCAGATAAGGTCTGTAAAATTTTTAATCCGCCCTTTTTAAATGCTATAATGTTATGGGCAAATGCTTGGGTAGTGGGTTCCTCCGGCTTATTCATTTGTCTTATATTAATTATGTATAAACCTTTATTATCTTCTACCTATAAATTTAAATAAGGTATTTTTCTCTCTGGAAGAATGCCTATTAATCATATTAGCATCGTATAAAAAGAGTCTTTTAGATTTAATGCGTCTTATTCGGGCAATTTCATTTAATAGCTTAGTCCTGTATTCTTCTTTAATGTTAGCAAGAGAAACCACTCTTGCCGGGTTGTTATTATTTACAGTTGGGTTATTATTTACAGTAGTTTTATTTATATCTATCGTTTTATTTATGGTACCATTAGAATACATGGATTGTATAGCTACTTGTTTAGTTGGTCTAGGCTCCAGCGTTAATTGTAATGTTCCTTGTGCGTCTATTTTAACATTCTGTTGATTTAAATACTGTAATTTCCCATCTTTCACATACATATTCATCGCAAGTAAAATATCATCGTATGTCATCCCTTTTTTTTGAGGAGGTTTATTAAAATTATCTAGCATATATTTTTTATTGACACTAGCGTCTATTGATTCGTTCAGATTGTCCGCTATATGTAATGAAATATTGGCCATATAATAAAATATAATATATTTTTATTATAACAATGTATACACTTAAAAATAGGGGGATAACTAAAACCGAATTTATTGTAAATGGGCATAAAAAAAATAATAAACTAGAATGGAATGTGGATTATGATGGAAAAAAAGCAGATGTATGCTTAGGCACTATGAATAATGGGCACAAACAGAAGTATAAAGCAAGGTTAGATAATAAGGCTTTAGCTAAGTTATTAAATACAAATGATTTAGCTAATATATTAAACATGCCGGCACAAGAAACCCCTCTAGAAGAACGTCTAAGGAATGATTTTTTGATGAATAGGTCTATACAACAACCGTTACAACAACCGTTGTTATTACAACCGCCGACTCAAACTACCATACTATATATTCCTAACAAACGAACTAGACAACGACGACGTCATACGCCGCGTCATCAACCACGTCATAGTACGAATAACCATACTGTACATAAATTACTTAGACGTAGATTACGAAAACACCAATTATTAAAATATACTAAAAGAAAATATATAAAATAAACAAATAATTATAATACAGTTATTTTAATTATTTATTATTAAACATATATAATACTATGTCATTTAGACAACAAGGAGGAATTAATCGTGCTCCTAAAAATAATATAGTCCATAATAATTATGCTACAAGTAATAATCAATCTATAACTAATTTATTAGGAGCAGAAAATTCAAAAACTGTAAGTAAAAGTCATATGGACTTAAGTGGGAATTCATTGTTAAACACGCAATGTGTATATTTTATGGACGGGACCGTACAATGTTCTGCTCCATTACCTCCTATACCTGGCCCACCAGGTCCTGTAGGTCCTGGAGGTGGAGCAACTGGACCAGCAGGACCAACAGGACCTATTGGAGCAACTGGACCAACAGGACCCATTGGTCCAACTGGTAACACAGGCAACACTGGAGCAACTGGCCCAACTGGCAACACTGGAGCTACGGGCGCAACTGGGGCAACTGGCCCAACTGGGGCAACTGGGGCAACTGGGGCAACTGGGGCAACTGGGGCAACTGGGGCAACCGGAGCAACTGGAGCAACCGGGTCAACTGGAGCAACTGGAGCAACTGGAGCAACTGGGTCAACAGGAGCTACAGGTAGCACTGGCGCAACTGGGTCAACTGGAGCAACCGGGTCAACTGGAGCAACTGGGTCAACAG
>Ga0214919_10003373_pt1 | contig 24193 bp, 21 predicted proteins | sample LL1503_MetaG_FD_177994 | JGI IMG/M metagenome (GOLD analysis project Ga0214919, IMG submission 177994) | Freshwater microbial communities from Lake Lanier, Atlanta, Georgia, United States - LL-1503 | ecosystem: Environmental > Aquatic > Freshwater > Lake | place: USA: Georgia | collected... | reverse complement strand
ATTATTTTTCGCATCATTATTTTTCGCATCATTATTTTTCGCATCATTATTTTTCGCATCATTATTTTTCGCATCATTATTTTTCGCATCATTATTTTTCGCATCATTATTTTTCGCATCATTATTTTTCGCATCATCATCATCATCATCATCTTGCATGGAATCTATGTTGTCATGTGTATCATCCTTCTTCATCAAACACTTTTCAACAAATATATCTTTTTCTTCTTCTTTTTCTTCTTCTTTGTCTTTACGAATCTGGAGTTTTTCAACACTCTTTACCATTTGCATTTGTTTCACCTCGATTCTCAATTGAAAGGATGATGATGTGAATTTTACACCTTGTATATGTAGCAAGCATTTCACTCTCTCAATCGAATTCTGGTTAATGCGATGCAACTTCATCCCATCGGCATCAAAAATATTGGGGTCACAAAAAAACGTTCGTAAAGTGACTTGCTGGTTTTTTACCGAAAGTCTCACCGATGTCAAAAATGCATCTTCTATGTCTTCTATACCAATAATGGTATTCTCAAACCACCCTTTTGATTGCTCGGCAAGTTTTGTACAACACACTCTTTCCACTTTTTCGATATATTCGACAAAAGAAGAATCGATGGGAAATTGCAAATCGATGTACCTTTTCTCCAAAAAGTCAACTCTGTTGCATACAGGAGTTTCAGCGAGAAGAAAGTTATATTTACCATCATTGTCTATAATTTTTGTGAAATAAGTATTGGGTGATATTAACAAAGTCGGCGATGATAAAGTTAATGATGATAATTTATCTGCGACCATTTTTTCGTTTCGAAATGCACAATTCTTTTAATTCATTTATGGTAAAAAAAACACATTAATAAAACCAAAGATGACGCTTGAATTAAATAAATTTGATATGAAAACAATCACTTTCAAACCAGGTGAAGCCAAAGGACCAGTCATTGTTCTTATAGGCCGTCGTGATACAGGTAAAAGTTTTCTTGTCCGAGATTTGCTATACTATCATCAGGATATTCCAATTGGAGTTGTTGTCGCTGGAACGGAAGAAGGCAATGGTTTTTATGGAAAACTTGTTCCTCGCCTTTTTATTCACAATGAATACAGTTCCACCATAATTGAAAACATTTTAAAAAGACAGAAATCTGTTTTGAAACAAGTGAAAAAAGATATTGAAACGTTTCGGAAAACTAGCATCGACCCCCGTGCATTTGTCATTTTAGACGATTGTCTATATGATGCCACATGGACCAGAGATAAAATGATGCGCCTACTTTTTATGAATGGAAGACATTGGAAGATCATGTTAATTATAACAATGCAATATCCTCTAGGAATTCCCCCCACTTTACGTACCAATATTGATTACGTGTTTATTTTAAGGGAGCCATACATTGCAAATCGAAAACGCATTTATGAAAACTATGCAGGCATGTTCCCCACCTTTGAAAGCTTTTGCCAGGTCATGGATCAGTGCACTGAAAACTACGAATGCTTGGTCATTAACAATAATGCCAAATCAAATAAATTACATGATCAAATTTTTTGGTACAAGGGTGATTCGCACAATGATTTTCGGTTGGGCTCCAAAGAGTTTTGGGAATTGTCCAAGGATGTGAATTCGGATGATGAAGGGGATGTTTATGACCCGCATAAGAAATTGAGGGCACAGGGTCAAAAAATTAATGTGAAAAAGACATCAGGAGGATCAGGGCAGAATAATACGTGGATGTAATAATATTTTTTTTTGATTATATATATATATAATATACGACAAAAAAAACATGACTCGCAAACAACGTATCTCTCAAAGGAAGAGGAAGATTCGTGGAGGAGCAAATTCGGACGAAAACTCATCATACTCCTTTTTTGCACCATCATCTTCTTCTTCTTCTGCATCTTCAACAACAACAACAACACCCGCATCTTCAACAACAACACCCGCATCTTTTTTTTCATCATCTTCATCATCATCAACAACACCCGCATCATCATTATCGTCATCGTTATCATCGTTATCATCATCATCATCATCACCAACATCAACAACAAAACCCGCGTCATCATCATCCATATCATCTTTTTTCGGCAGCTTCATGACATACTTGATGTATTTTCTCGTATTTGTGTTAGTTCTCGGCCTTCTCTTTTTGATGTACCTAAAACACGCCTCTGGATCATCCGCCATGTCATCTTCCATGGACGCCATCGGTAGACTTCTCAGCTCCAACATCGTCGTTTCCATACAGCGCTTCTTCGCAAAACCATTCAACAGTCCGCCAGGGGCAGCACCTTCAATCGATGTCTCAGTCAACGAAGAAACCAATGAAGACACCAATGAAGAGACCAATGATGACAAAAAGGAGGAGATGGAGGAAAAAGTTGCAGATAAGAAAGAGGCGGAGGGAGTTCCGAAAATTGAGTATCATAATCAAGTGTTTAATGTGCCCGGTAATAATTTCACCTATGAAGACGCAGGATCCATTTGTTCAGCCTATGGTGCCCGCCTCGCCAATTTCGATGAGATCGAAGATGCGTACATCAACGGGGGCGAATGGTGTAATTACGGATGGTCAGAGGGACAAATGGCGCTTTTTCCGACACAAAAGGAAACGTACGAAAAGTTGCAGAAGATAGAAGGTCATCAGCATGATTGCGGGAGACAAGGAATAAATGGTGGATATTTTGCCAACCCGAATGTGAAATTTGGAGTGAATTGCTACGGCAAAAAGCCGAAAATCACCTCTCAGGAAGAAACATTGATGGAAAACGCAAGCATTTATCCAAAGACAATGCAAGAGGAAATGAAAGACGCAAAGGTGGAATACTGGAAAACCCACTTGACCGAATTACTTGTATCACCTTTCAACACAGAAACGTGGAATAGACTTCTCTAAAAAAAAATGTTTGTCAAGAAAAAAACATAAATTTCACTTTTAAAATTTTGATGTAAATCATATTTTGTTTTTTTTTAGTAAAAAAAATTTGTCGTAAAAAAAAAGATGATGAAGATTATTGGGCGTAATATTGCCTTAAACAATCGTTGGGATGATGATGATACATTGGGGATGACTCGAATGGTTGCATTTTGTAATCATCCTCTTTTCAATGACATTTCCATGGAATCAAAATCAAAACTGCTTTACATGTATGGAGGATTGTATCCGCCTGAAGTTCGCGTTTTTTTCTCCGTTTACGTGGAAGCGCAATTTATCAAACATGATGATGATGATGATGATGATAATGATGATGATAATGATGATGATGATGAGAAACCGAAAAAGTTCCAACCACTCAAGGATTTTGATTACTCAATGCAACACACCTTTGCAATTGACGCACATGCAGCCACCTTTGTGATGACCCGTTGCATTGAAACTCAAAACTTCGGCTACATGGAAGAAATGATGACAAACATGTGCGCGCTTTACATAGCCAATTCCCCGTTTCGTGATATTGTGCATGGATTTATATCGAACCATCACAACCACGAGGACAACCACCAACTCATTCGGCTGTTGGACAAACATGTGATGAAATTCAGCCATTCGGGAAAGGGTTCGTCATTGCCAGTTTTCGTTTTGCAACTCCTCTTTCGAAACCTGTTCCTCCTTCCAACCCTCCTTGACCGTGATGAAGTCATTGGTATTCTCGGGAAAGTTATTTCATCCAGCATGCAGATGATCAACCCCATGGATATTATCAACATTATCAAATCGTTAGGTCGATTCCAACTCTCCCAACGCATGGATATGCATGCACGGATGCAAAGGGCGGGGTTGTTCATGGTGAACTACGGCTACATGGAAATGATATTGATTTTAGATGCAATGGTGATGATCGAGAGCCATGAAGAACGGTTGCGTATTTTGGATGCGGTTGGGGGAAATTTCAAGATAGAACCAGAAGAAATGGTCAGCGCCATCAACTTTTTAATGTCCGTTCCTGAAGAAAAAAGATGCCGAATTCTTCCACGAGTTCATGAGCTTGTTACATTCGTATCTGGTCGTGGTGCTGATATCAACAGCAACAGCAGAAGCAGCATTTCTCTTCGCAACGAGCATTTCTATCCTCTTTTCAAGTTATTCGAAAAATGGATTTTCACGGATCATGACATGGTGGGGTTTGCCCGCATACAAATTGTCTACGCAAAGGTGTTTTGTTTCCCCAAAAGAATGACCATGGGAGATGCACTCTACCTCTTTACCAAAGTGGACACTGTTGCGACAAAGAAATATCCAACTGTATACGAACTCAATGGGTTTCTCACCATTGTGATGGAATGGACGCACCAGGGCATGAGTTCCAAAGAGATTGGTGACCTGATCGAAACATTTGGCGAGAAAATTCATGACATGGATCTGCTCTGCAAACATTTCGTTCCCCAACTCAAAGAACTAGTCGCCCCACCTTTCTGCTTTGCGTCTGATGGGATAGTACTCATAACGAATCTGTCTGCTATTTTCTATTTCGAAGAACAAACTCAAATTGTTCAGCTGATACGCGCACTTGCGGACGAAATGGGATTCATGTCGACCCCGAAACTTTCCAGTTTGGTGAAAGGGCTGCACAAAACGCCATCCAACGAAAGGGATTGTATCATGCGCATTGTCGCCCAATGCAGCCGGTACATTCGAAATAGCACATACCATATTCTCGGCATTGATGACGTGTGCATCATCATTGAGACATTACGAATGGTAAATGTCTGGGATCGGGAACCCCTCTTTGTCGCTTTGCGGCCATTTTTGGATCCGCATATGACCTCGTCTACGGACATTGCAGTGGTGATGACTGCGTTGCGTCTGATTCCGTCGAATTATCTGGATCGATTTTCTGAGCTCGCCCTTTCCTTCATTGTTCGTCCTCGAATGAATGGATATGAAATGACAAGTATAATCAACGCGCTACACGCCAAGATGATCAATGTGTTGGGGTCTTTGAATGAAAAGACGCTGAATTTGCAACAACGGTTTCTCATTGTGGACGATGAGTTGTCGCAAGTTGTCCGCTTGACCAATCTCTTTCTCAAAGATTGTCGGTACCTTGCCGTCACCGGACATACCGTAGCCGCGATAATGGAATCCATTCACATGATTGACTCCGTCGAAGACAGGGAGTATATTGTGGCCGAAGTCGTGCATAGCACATTGTGCCCTTTACTCCAGGTATAAACAAAGGGTGGAACATTTGAAATGTATGTGTGTGTGTGTGTGTGTGTGTGTCAAAATTAATGTATTTATTGTTATTATTATTTTTAGCCAACGTATATCCATCCACTGGAAGCAGCGGGGGAGACGATTCCGCCAAAATGGGTGGGGTGGACATGTTCAGACAATCCGATGGACAACATTTCGCATATCATCAACGCCTTTCGCGTGATTCCGAAGAATGATTGGGGGGAAGTGTTGACTCTTTTGATCCCGCTGATGCCTGAATGGATGAAAACGCATGATGTATCGGAATTAATATATATGCTGCAAGCCATTCCCAAAGGGGAGCGAGCAGCTCGTGTTTCCCGCGCTCTACTCTTTCAGAGCACAGTTCCTTCGATAGCGCTAGAATACGTCTTGGAGCAGTCATTGGGACAACCAATCGTGGTGCACGAAGAATTGCTCTTCGATGCAGACTTACTCGATCGTCATATGAATCAAGAAAATGATGATTTTGGAGATGAAGATCAAGATGGAGATGAAGATGAAGATGATGATGAAGAAAATATTCCGCAATTAATGCCTCAACGACGGCAAGATGGAGGAGTGCATCATCATCGTCTTCGTCATAAGAGGTATGTGAATGTCCATTCTGGTACGCGTGAGAAGAGAACAATTGAAGCCATTGAAGGGCTTCTGTCCCATGCTTTGACAAGCGAATACAAGGTCAGTTTTGATGGCTTTTGGGATGCTGTAGTGGCTGTAGAACCTTTGAGTAAAAGAGAGAAGATTTTGCGCACGCTGGGAGTTAATCTGGACTTGACGCCGCAAAAGAGAGACATCAGGGATTTCGGGGGACTCTTGACGTCTGAAGATGGGACTGTAACGATTCGTCCTGGATTGCGTGTATTCTCTCGCACGTTATTGACCCTCTTTTGGAATTTCGCAATCAATGAAAAGGATGAAAAAGAGAGTGAAAATATTCGTTGTGCGATCATGGATGGCTTGGCTGGATCTCTGCAGGACGACGACGATGGTGGGGACCATGTTGTATGTGACATGGGAAAGTTGCAACGTTTATCCTTGTGTTTGCAGGGGCGTTTAGTTTTACCGAGTGGAGAATTGGTTGATATTGACGGTGTGCAGAAACAAAGCAAGCGGTTGCGAACATCTCCACCCCCCCTACCGCCTTTTGAAGTCGTGGAAGCAGGAGCAGCACCCGCCGCCGTCCTCCAAATTTGGGAAGAAGCAGAAGCAGCACCTGCGATCCCCCCCCTACCGCCTTTTGAAGTCGTGGAAGCAGAAGCAGCACCCGCCGCCGTCCTCCAAATTTGGGAAGAAGCAGAAGCAGCACCTGCGATCCCTCCCCGCGCACTGGTGGACGCTTGGCACGCCGCTCCCGCTCCCCCTTTGTATTTATACAATCAACGTCACGTGCTTATGCCACAAGCGACATTTGTGGAAGAGGTCAAATCCATGGAGGCGTTTCTCCAACCCTTTGTGGATGATTTGTGTGCAAAACATCGGGATGCGAGACCAAAATGCGTAAACACACTTCTTCACTCGTTGATAGAATATCGTAACCGCTGCGCAAAGGAGGTGGAGGGATCCGCACACATCAGCGCCAGATCGATGATGTACTACTTGTTTTTGATGGAGACGCACCCTTTTTCTTTTAACCCATCTCGTGCAATGATCACCACGTTATCCGAAGTTTTGTTTCTAGATGATGAGGATGAGGATGAGGATCATAATGCAGGAAAGATGGTCGTGAATGACTACATAGATCAATTGGGCGCGTTTGGCAGAATGTTGAATTGGTAAAAATAATCACTGAAAATGAAAATCAAATGTTTTGGTTTTTTGTCATCGATAAGAAAAAAAATTGGAATGAAGGACCAAAGAAAGAAAAAAATACACTTAAACAGTCGTCCACCTCTTTTAAACATTAATCAGAAATTTATTAACATCTTTGATAACGATGGAAAACTTTGAAGAAATCGACAGAGAACTTCAGTTAATTCAAAGCAATGACGAAAATCAAAAGGAAGCATCTTCTTTATCATCTACCACACCAGATGAAATGGTGATTGAAGAATGGTGCGACTTAGATATCCACCCTGACTTGCTTCGCAGCATTTACGCTTGCGGTTATGAAAAACCCAGCCCCATCCAACGCAAAGCCATTTTCCCCATTCTGCACAAAAAGGATGTCATCGGTCAAGCCCAATCTGGAACGGGAAAAACAGCCACTTTCAGTATCGGTGCTCTTGCCCTTGTGGATGTCTCCAGCCAAACAACTCAGATCCTTGTCTTGTCCCCAACCCGCGAACTCAGCATTCAAACCGCAGACGTTTTGACCAAGCTTTCGTCCATGATGAAAGGGGTTGTGGTGGACGTTTTTGTTGGTGGTATTCCGCTACACGAAGATAAGGTTCGTCTGGAAACATCATGTCCTCATGTGGTTGTGGGGTGTCCAGGCAGAATTTATGATTTAATTAAGCGACAACATATTGTGTCGGAAAATTTCAAAATGTTGATACTCGATGAAGCGGACGAAATGCTCTCTGCGGGATTCAAAGATCAAATCTACAATATTTTTCAGACCCTGAATCCAAACGTACAAGTTCTCCTCTTCACCGCCACTTTGCCGCCGCACATTGAAGCTCTCTCGGCAAAATTCATGCGTGACCCCATAAAGATCATTGTCAAGAAAGAGCAGCTCACTCTTGAAGGCATCCGGCAATTTTTTGTCGCCATTGAAAACGATCGACAAAAATACGATACGCTAAAAGATCTCTATGGCTCCATCTCTATCTCGCAATGCATCATCTATTGCAACAGCGTGAAAAGGGTGCAAGATTTAAACGACAGCTTACGCAACGACAAGTTTCCTGTTTGTTGCATCCATAGTGATATGGAAAAGGTTGAGCGTGATGAAGCCTTCCGTGATTTTCGTAATGGGAAGTACCGGGTGTTGGTATCGTCGAATGTAACTGCTCGTGGGATTGATATTCAGCAAGTAAGCGTGGTGATCAATTTCGATGTGCCTCGGTCGGTTGATACTTATTTACATCGTATTGGACGAAGCGGTCGTTGGGGACGCAAAGGGGTTGGCATTAATTTGGTGACGAAATCAGATATACCGAAGATGCGTGAGATTGAGCGTTTTTACGCGACACAGATTGAAGAATTGCCTCAGAGTTTCGTTGTGTAACTCTGAGGTGACGAAATCAGAATAATAATGCAACTATTTAAATAACTATTTTTGTTTAATATAATAATATGAAAGGCACATAATTGGTTTTCCTCATGTGATTATCTGACTTCGCGCGTGTTTTGGATTTCTTCTTAAAAAGTCGCCAGTTTCTGACATTTTTCCGTCAAAAAAAACTTTCCTCTTCCTCTTCCTCTTCTTGACAGTCCAACAGCTCGAGGATTGACGTATACATCTTCCGAAGTCGCAATATTTCCCTCTTGCCAACTTTAATTGACGGTTGTTGCAAAAAATCAAGGACTTTTGCTGACGCGCTTTTCATTTCTCTAACGGTCTCAATTGGAAACATATTGAAAAGATGCTTGAATGGCTTGACTTGATCAATGTATCTGTCTTTCTTCTCAGCGGACCAACTATTGAAAGTCTCGAGCACTTGATGTGCAGTAACCATGGAATTCTTGAATTCTTTCAACAGCTTGGGATCATCGTCATCGTCATCATCTTCGCTGTCTTTCCTTTTCTCAGCCCCTCTTTTTCCCGCCTCGCTCGCAGCAGATCTTTTTCTTTCGCCTTCGTCTAGATGATGACGCTGCTCATCGGGGCCATACATCTCCTCGAGAAGCTTTTTCCAGTAATAATCACACTTGTCTTTCCCGCTCTTGCAAAGTTTCAGCATACGATCTTTTTTCTTGTTTTCTTCGGTCGCCTCTAGGGTGACGACACCCATTTTGTCTTTTTGATCGGTCCAGTAGATTCCCTCTTTCATGTCCTTCCTTTTTTGGCCGTCGTTGATGACATTTTTTTTGCAGTACAGCCAAGCATTTAAAATTTGTCTTGGCAATCTGCGCGCCATGTAACCAGTAATCGTGTCGCTGCCTTTGGGTGAATGGTAACAGTATTTTGACTTCTCGCCCACAAAATTGGCTAGTGGTGTGGGGTAAAACTTCTTGAAGACCACCGCCAAAGATTCTATGTTGATTTTCTCGTGTAAGTCGGCTGTCATTAAAAAAAAAAGACTCAGAAAAAACAAAACCGTCACACAATATTTTTTAAAAAAACAACTCACCACTGAACCCATCGTCGATGAGTTTTGCGCAACGTTTATCTATCACCCCACCAGGTTTGAGTGCTTCCTTTAATGTGCTAGGAAGAACTGTTTTCTCGAACTGATGTTCGGAATCCACGGACATCTTGAATTCGTTGAGGGGTTTGAGATCATCGTCATTGTCATCGTCATCGTCACCGTCGTCGTCGTCACCGTCATCGTCGTCGTCGTCATCGCTAACCTTGCCTTTCTTAGCACTTCCCCATTCCGCCTCGCCCGCAGCCGATCTTTTTCTATTTGTGTCGTCAAGTTGTCGCTTCTCGTCCACACCGTACATTGTGTCAAGGAGCTTTTTCCACTGATAATCTAGCTGATTTTTTGCGCTCTTGAAAAGCTTGAAGTTGCGATCTTTTTCCTTGTCTTCTTCGCTCGCCGTTACTATGATGTTCCCGAATTTGTCTTCTTGGTCGGTCCAGAAGACACCATTTTTCTTATCCTTCGCTTTTTTACCGTCGTTGATGCCATGTTCTTTGCAATACAGCCAAGCATCTATAGTCTCACCTGGCAAAGATTTCGCCATAAAACCACTTATTTCCTTGGTACCCTTAGGCGAATCGTAGCAATACTCTGCCTTCTGTCTCGCAAGATTGGCTCTTTGTGGGTAATACCTTTTGAGCCCCAATGCCAGTGAGCATGCATTGTGATCTTCTTGTAATTTGGCTGCCATTTGGGAAGAAAAAAATTCAAAATTGTTACACATTTACAGGAAGGAAAAAAAAGTACCGTCAGTATAATCATTGACGTATATTGAGAAACGGGTCTCCATCCATCCGCCACGTTTTTCAGCTTCCTCTAATGTGCTAGGAAGCACCATCATCTCTGATGCAGTGCATGGCAATGACAACGATGACAGTGAGCCATCATTATCAAGATCGTATACGGGTTCCGGCTTTGGCTCTTTCAGCGTTGAGTTTCGTGGTTGTAGAGCAGCACGAATATCGTCTTGCTTTTCTCTCTCATTTGTTTTCGCAAGAATGTTGATCATGATGATCAAAATTACAAAAAAAAAAGACGATGTACGAGTTATTGTTCGTTATGCCCGCTTTTTTTGTTTTATTAATTAATTTATGAATTGATCATGTATTTCAATAAATGGAAATAATTTTATTTCTCATGATTTTATGTTTTCGACTATAATATATAATATTTGCTCTTTTCAAGTTATCGGTAAGTTTTTTTTTATAATGTTTGACGATGTTTTACAATGTGTTTTATTTTGACGCTCCCAATACAATATTATCGCCTTCAAATAATTCAGAACGTATGTCTTCTATCGTCACACCCCCCCCACCACCCCTTTGAGATGCCAAAGTCATTTCCTGAGTATTCGTGTTTGCAATGCTAAACAAATTTCCCTCGCCATCAACATTCTGGGTCAACGTCGAACCCGTCCTCTTTGCCTTTTCGATATTATCGGCAATCGCTTGACGTTTCGTCTCCTTCACCCTTGCATCAAAGGCAGACTTGGCAAACGATTCGTTCTTGTTCTTTTCATGCATCAACTGATTTAACTCATCTTCCAAATATTCCACTCTTCCCGTCTTATATGCCTCTGGCTCCCACGGCATCCATAATCCCACCGGACCAACATAGACATCATGATTTGGATCGACTTCGCGAAGCAATGTACATCTCAATTCGGCTTCTTCCTGGGTAGGGTAAACGCCTCTGATTTTTAATCCCCGTACAGAAGTTTGGAAGTCATGATCTTTATTAAAACTATTTTCCAACTCTGTCTCGTTTTGGTCCAAAAATGTTTTGTAATCTCCTTCCAGACAAGATACCTGTTCCATGACATGTTTTTCTTCTTTGACGAAATCCTTCAGGTCGTCGCACAAACTTTCAAAGGAACATTTATATTTGTAAGAAACGAAATTCAAAAAATCAATGAATTTAGAAACACTCTTTTCATGGTCATATTTTTTCAAAAACTGTTCGAAAAAGAAATGATCCTTTTGTTTGACAATTTTCTCCGGTGAAATAAACGACACACAAACAAATCTTTGATTTGCCAAGGGCTTATCTTCATCTAAAACATCAACGACAATGCTCCCCTTTTTCGTCGTCTTTCCTTTAATTGTCTCTTTTCCTCGGCGTTTTTTCGAATCCATTATTTCTACTATTTTTCTTGGTTTGTAAATAAAATCATGATTCAACTGTTTATATGTTTTTTTTTTCTTCACAAGAAACCAAAAAAAAAAGTTTTAAAAAAAAATAAAAAATAAAAAATAAAAAATAAAAAAACAAAATGCTTGACCAAAACGAAATGTTGAAACGCATCATTAAATATTTTGTGGAAGGATTCATGGTCGCCATTGTCGCTTATGCCATTCCCAAACGCTCGTTGAATATTGAAGAAATTAGTTTGCTTGCTCTCACTGCAGCAGCCACCTTTAGCATTCTCGACACATATGTTCCCAGCATCGGTGTCACTACTCGATCAGGTGCTGGATTTGGTATCGGTGCCAATCTGGTCGGATTTCCCGGCGGATTGTAGTAATAATAATAAAAATACATAAAAACAAATATAAACATTTTAGAAAAAAAAACATAATGGAATTAGCGATTCCCATCGCAGCTTTAGGAGCTGCATACATCATTTCCGCACAATCTTCATCTGAAAAAAGAGACGATCAAAATAATCGTCCACATCGCTCACAATTACGCCATCAACATCAACAACATCAACAACATCAACAACATCAACAACATCAACAAACTCAACAACAACATATGCCAGAAGGATTTGGATCCATGAACATCGTCAACAACTATCCTTCTGTTGACGTGACGCAATTAAATACGTCCTCTGTCAATCAATACGTAGATGCAGGAAAGGCAAGCAGCACCTTTTTCAAAAAAAATGGGTTTGAAAACAATATCAACAGCACCTCTTCTTTGTCCTCAAAACGAAACGACTACACAAATGCCGGCAACGTGCTCAGTCTCACAGGCGAATATGTTGATAAATCAGAATTCATGCTCGGAAGCATGACTCCTTATTTTGGATCACAGGTAAAAGGGGCCACCATCGATAATAATAACAGCGCCAGCAGCAATGAATCCAGAATGGATAACATGACCGGCAACGGATCCCAGGTCATCCGGAAAATCGAACAAGCCCCCCTTTTCAAACCAGAAAAGGATATGCAATGGGCAAACGGTACACCCAACATGTCCAACTTTATACAAGAACGCATGTTCCCCGGTAACAAAGAAAGCAACGTCAAACCCTTTGAGTCAGAATATGTCGGTCCAGGTTTAAACCAAGGATACGGATCAAAGGGGTCAGACGGATTCAACTCCGGTATGGCCGCCAGAGAAGACTGGATGCCAAAATCGGTTGATGAATTGAGAGTTGAAACAAATCCCAAAATGGAATATTCAATGGAGGGCTTAGAAGGACCATCGTATTCGCATGTACAGAATTTAGGGAAGCTTGGCATTATGGAGAAGAATCGTCCAGAAAGGGCGTGGGAGCAGAGTGCAGATCAATGGCTTACAACTACCACCGCGGATCATCTCGGACCCAAAATGAGATCGACGGAAATGATCAACAACACTGCCCGTAACGACACAACGACATCTTACACTGGTATTGCTGTCTCTACCGATCGCAGAGCATCGTACCCAAATCAGCGATTTTTACCTGATCGACGCGTATCCCTTGAAACCATGACTCCTGATTTTGGTCCCGCCAATCTCGTCAATCGAATCGGTGGAGGCGCAGACAAAGAAATGTCCATGCAAAGCTATACTGCCTATGGTAATAATCGCACAACCACAAGACAACAAGAAACATTCGGGTCTGGATTCACCCAAGCTTTCAATGCCGCCGTCCTCCCCTTTTTGGACATGTTTAATGCTACCAAGCGGGAAGAATACACCAACAATGTCCGCATTTACGGAGACGCAGGCAGCACTGTCCCTGGAGGCTACATGTACAACAAAGAGGATAAACCGGATCCCACAATACGAGATATGACCATGTATGCGCCTGGCTTTAATGTAAACAATCAAAGTGAAAATAGTCAAGGTGCTTACATGGTTGCGGATATGACTCCAACCACCAATCAACGGGATACGACACAAGTCAGTTATACGGGTGATGTGGGTGGTTCATGCACAATGTGGGGACCACCGGATTACAGTTTTACGTACAAGACGCAGACAAATAATGAATTGAAAGAAGGGGTGGTCACAACAAACCGTCCAAATCACGGAAGCATGCAGATATTTAATCAACAAATGAATGTTTCCTTGCCTCGAAATGACAATGACCGTGACAATAATCGCATCTTTGTACCTCAAATGATGGAAAATGCAGGCACGTCAAAGGAGATGATTGGGTCCGATTGCACCAATTTTGCGCAAAAGGGGGATGATGAGTACGCCACCCGCATTGAGCCTGGTTTGCTTGATGCGTTCAGATCAAACCCATACACTCAGAGTTTGGCGAGTTTTTAAATTCTCCCCCTTTATTCATTATTTAATTTTGGAAAAAAATTACAAAAAAAAAGAATGAAGGATAATTACGAAAAATTTGCGGCATTATTTGCAAGGTCGGTGGATATTGTAACAACTCAGGAAAGAACATACACGATTATGACCGAAAGTTTTGACAACGCTGACATCTCATCAACATCATCATCATCATCATCATGTCCCCCCTTTCGCATTCGCCTTGCCATCGATATTTGGAACAAAGAAGTGTTTATTGATGTTTTTTTTGTCCATTTGGAAGAAGTTCCCTGCCCGTACCCATCCCCCACCTTTCACATGATGCTACGCTATATCATTATGCAAATCGAAGACACTGCAAATCACATGTTGTCGGCCCTTCGCGAGAAGACGAACAATTTTGCAATCTGCTTTCCAGGCAAAACCGGTCTTTACGACCCGTTGCCTAACCATTGGGTCAAATTGCATAGCAAGGATTCCGGGCATCCAACAACTGCTTATCTCAGAGGCGAACTGATGGTACATTGTGAACTGAAATTTTACGAAAAGAGTTATGATGATGTGCCCGTAACAAAGCAATGTGTGGTGACGATGAATACCTTGACGGATAAATTTACGGTCGGAACATTTCTGAAAAAGGTGTATAGCGGGAATTTCCTCACCTCGGATTTGAAAGTGGATATGAAGACATATCAGCTTACCTATGTAGGTAGTGAAATGGTGTTTGGATGCGACTGCGATAATATAGATACACCCCTTGAAAGATTGTGTACTGCGAAATTCCCGAATTGTTTTCGCCTAAGTTTAGAGGACGGACTTCGGTTTGTTTGTGACCAATACTTTTTCATTGGTATTGCCAAGTAATTTTAAATAAGTAAAATAAATTTACGTGTCTTCAAACATTGTCACATAGGCAAAATTATTATTACCCCCCTCCTTTCCCTCACCTTCTTCTTCCTTTTCTTCTTCTTCCTTTACTTCTTCTTCCTTTACTTCTTCTTCCTCTTCTTCTTCCTCTTCTTCTTCGTCCTCAGCTTCTTCTTCCTCTTCTTCTTCGTCCTCAGCTTCTTCTTCCTCTTCTTCTTCGTCCTCAGCTTCTTCTTCCTCAGCTTCTTCTTCCTCAGCTTCTTCTTCCTCTTCTTCTTCTTCCTCTTCCTCTTGTTCATCCTCTTCTTCTTGTTCCTCTTCTTCTTGTTCCTCTTCTTCTTGTTCCTCTTCTTCTTGTTCCTCTTCTTCTTGTTCCTCTTCTTCTTTTTCCTCTTCTTGTTCCTCCTCTTGATCGTTGTCTTCGATACTCTTTGTAATCAACATTTTTAAAAATCTAATGTCATCTTCTTGACGTTTTAAAAGTAAAGCATTCACAGTACTCGGCGAAATACTATTTGTTTCATGGACATCATTTTGAATTTTTACATCACTCTTTACGATCTCATTTATCACCAACTTTACATTCTCCTCTCTCCCCACCCCCTCCCCCCTTTCCTCCTCCTTTCTCTCAATAACATTATCATCAACAACTTCTTCAATGTCGGACATTGCGTACATTCGCCTTTTCCCCTCCAGCTTCTTCAAATTACGTTGGCATTTTTTAATTTTTCTGTCATAAAAGGCACACTGCTCCTCCCTTATCGCCTCGTCAATTGTACATTTTATCCGCACATATAATGTTTTTCGAAAGCGATCATCAAACTTTTTCACCTCTCCCCCCTTCCTCCCTTTTTTCAAATCATTCAACATTTTGGGAATTGTTTTTTTTTGAAATCTTCCATCTACATTCTTTCTAAAATCTTTTTTCAAAAATTCTTTAAAAATTCACTTAAATTGTCATTTGTAATTTTTGCATTGAAATCAACAACGGAATTGTCACCTAAAACCATCTTTACCGTTGGGTATCCTTCGATTCCATATTTTGATATCAAACTTTCAATTTTTGGTGTTTCCTCCGTACAATTTATCGAACTTATCAAATACTTTGTCTTATTCGACGTCGTATTGTTGTACCGACTTTGAAATTGTTCCCATTCAGGAGCAGCTGTTTTGCAGTGAGGACACCAATCCACAGAAAAAAGAAGAACCTGAACCGTTTGCTCCTTCCCATTTTCACTTAGTTTGTCCAAAATCGGCGTTAAATTGCTCTTGTAGAAATAATAACCGATCCCACCAACAATTAAAATACCAACAAGACCTAACATTCCATAACTAGAATATGATGATAAAGATGACAATAATGATGATGATGATGATGATGATGACGTAACAGGAGCTGACATTTAATTTTTTATTCTTAAAATATTATTTTTTTTTGTAATCTAAATTCTTGTTTTTATCATAAAATAATTATTTCTCGCCTCCTGACGACGTAGTATGAATTTTTTGAAAGGGTCATCATCCCTTTTGTTTGGCATTTCCGCCCTTTTTGCACTCGCCAAAAGCGAAAACTTGCCATGGAAAATTTTCAATTGTTGGCTACCCATCATTTCCTTTCTTTGCAATGCCAGTGGTTACGAAAAAAAATGGCTTCTCATGGATTACGCCGTCATCATATTCCTTTGCATTTCTTACGTCAACGAACCCATCGTCACCTGGACCATCAATGTCCTCTGTATCGTTGAAATTCTCGCAGATCAGAATATTGTCATCACCAAAAATGCAGCCTACCTCCTCGCCATTACAAAGGGGGTGATGATCTCCTCTTTTTTTTTCCAAAACACATTTCAACATTATACAATGATGCTTTCTATGACTTTCGGCTTTGCCATCTACTCAACGCGCTTTATTCGATATCGATTTACGACGGATGATTCAATTGAATATGTGATATGGACATGGGGTCTACACGCATGCGTTGCCATCATGCTCATGTGTTTTTCGTGTCTTGCCGTAAAAGAATACGATTATTCAGTTTACCTTTTTTAAACATACAAACAAATTATTTACAAACATTGCTGATGTAAATCGTTAAATATTTTTTTGCCCGATTTATGCAACTTTTTTTCCATCCACCTTGTCACACATTCATCTTCGTCTTCTTCGTCTTCATCCCTTGAAAACATTCTATATACACTTCCATCTTTCCACACCTTGTAGATGACCCTATCCCTTTCACTCTTCAAAGTAAAAGAAAGTTGCGAAATGTCATCCAAGTCTTTATCTTCAAAATGGTCGCATCTCGATGTCGATGAAGATGTCGATGAAGATGTCGATGAAGATGATGTCGATGAAGATGATGTCGATGGTGATGTCAATGATGATGATATGAAAATATTTTCATCATCATCAATCACCCTTCCTCTTACCGAACTGATTCTTTTCATCCTTGACTCAATCTCCGCTAACAATGCCTCCGTCTCCAAAGTATGCCACTCGTACTTCACCGCCAAAGTAGTTTGCACAACCGATGCCAGACTCGGTAATTCTGGCAACGTTCCCGAATCCAAAGACCATTCCCACAAACATCCTGCCCGCAAATTGACAATACAGATGCGCTTCACCATCCTGCCTTCCAAATCACGAAGTGCCATGGCATACAATAAGGTCTGGATTATCCACTCCTCTGAACAATTAACCTTCTTCGAAGCTTTTATCTCAATCAAGGTACCGGTAATAGGATCAAACATGTCTGGAATACCACTCAAAGAAACACTCATCGGAGCATTTTTCTGCCCCTTCCAGCAGACACATTTTCCCGATTCCTCCTTGATCTGTAAAACATCCGTCGCATCCAATATCGCAGACACCGTCAACACCTCTCGTTCAAATTCTGTACGACGCACAGAACATTTCAAATCATCTTCAAAATACGTGCAGAATGCATCAATGTTGTCGTGTAACTCGGTCAACTCGTCCTTTAAATGATTGAAAAACGTATTCACCGCAGGACGATAGACACGACAAGTCATCTGGTTATGTAGCAAAGTTACATTCCAGACACACTCCTTGGACAACATCCGATTGGGTATGTCTGGATTCAAAAATTCACATAGTTGCACACGAAAGTCCTCCCTCTGAAATATTGAATTCACAACATACTTTGCATTCTGACGAGAAGCCTTGCGTAAATCTTCCACAAATACAAAGTTTTCATTCGTTGACACACGATAATACCACGGTAACTCATTGATATATTGTCCCATGGTCTTCTCCGATTTCAGATTCCTGTAGTCATACCAACATGTCAAGACGCTTTCGTATTCCGTGTAATGCACAAAGGTGTCATCCGACAGAATCGTCTTTTCAAAAAAATCAAACAATGGCTTCCTCATTAGAGGGTTAGATCGTCGAAGAAGCAATTCAGACAAACGACCCAATAAGGCATAATGCACCTCTTCGAAATCGGCAGATATCAGCTGTTGATTGCCAAAGACATCTTGCCTACTCTTTTCCAACCAATCATGTTCTACAATTTCACTTGCGCGCACCAAATCACGCGGCACTTTTGACATTTGTAACTGCGTATTGATCCCAACGTCTTCTCTCGTTGAATAGGTAGCATCAAAGTGCGGATAAGCTTGCTTGCGTGCCTTGCTCTCTTGCTGCAATTGGTGTAATGTCTCACCACTCTGACGACGAATGATCGATCTGTAATTTTCTGGTATCGTCGACATATATTCCTCATCCTCCACTTTCCAAGCCAAATAGGCATATTCCTGCAATATATCCTCCGTCACTGCCAAGTTTTCCAAAGCAGACGCCAAATTTGAAACCCGATACTTGTTGCCCGATTCATCGTCTATCATTTCGCATTTATGACATCTTTCAACCACTTTTGCCGGACGCGCAGCATCTGCCAAGAACCGAGATGGTTTGTTACCCACAAATCCAATGAAACAATATTTTGTGCTCCGTGTACTTCCAACATTGAATAGGGATTCAGCACGCAAAATATCTGGTTTCCCCACCTCATTTTTCCGCGGAATCGACCAATCTGTAAATCCAAGAAAAAACACAACTTTATGCCCCTTTCCCTTGTCTCCTGCAATGCTTAACAATTTCGCAAGTCCCTCAGCCGACGTCCAATCTAAGGGCTTGTGGCATCCATCACCCAATGTATCCATGTAGGTAACTCTTTTCCCTTCAAATCCTCGCTTTTTAAATAAAACCGCAAAGGTATCTTCTAGCTGGAAAAAAAGGGGATTGTTGTTTGAAGAAGGCATAAACACCACAACATCGTCCGGAACGAGTTTAGGATCAGTCTCCATGGTTTCGTCCAGAAAATTGGTCACTATTTCAGCATTGATGCGAGCATTGACGTTCCGGTTCTTATCCGATGTACCCAAATGAGTAAAAAGGACGGGCTTGTGTTGACGCATAGATTCGTCCACAACATATTCCATATCTGGGATGCCGTATTTCTGGCGGCAATCTCTCAAAATGAAATTGTTGAACAGCACTTGCGGATATGGACAGCGGAAATTGATCTTCATTTGCTTTTCCACACACCCTTTCAAAGTCGCAAAGGAACTCAGCGGATGCGCAAACTCATTCGTCACTGCTTCGATTTGCGCGGGCTTCTCAAAGAGGGTTTGGAGGTAATCGCCAGCCACGCAGATATCCATGTCGGCATTCTTATTCGTTACGTTGACTAGAATTCGCATCTTCTCCTGCGATATGTCTTGAATTTCGTCACCCTGCAGAAGACCCACTTTCACAATTCTACCACCGGATGTTTTCATCACGGTTGACAATGGGTTGTCCGCAGAAGATGATTCGAGTAGCTTGAGCGTTTTGCCCACAAAGTCATCGTTCTTTATGATACCAAGATCGATGTTATGATGGGAAATCATCAGTGCTACCCATGCGTCAAAATTGGCGACGCATATAGGGATTCCATTGAATGATCCAGCGTAGTGATTGCTATTTCGCACCTTTTCGATTTTAATTTCCAATGCGTCTTCAATGCGGTGTTGAATCTCGGCGGTGACTGAGCCGACCATGGTCAAGAAGAGGATGCCGTGATTCGCGTCCAGCCTTTCATTCTGGCTGCAGAGGTAGAAAACGGCACGCTTGATAAGAGAGTCTGTCTTGCGGGACCCAGCGCATCCTTCAATCTTGACAATGCGGCTGATACAATGTACGATGTCATTTTGGTCTTGGCTCACAAATGTTTGTTTTGCAAGGATGCGTTCTAGTTTGGAAATATTGGTCTCGAGATCTTTTGGCACCACTGCCTTTGTTGGGAAGAAAAAAGGAGATGATGATAATGATGACGCAAATTTGGTTTGTGTCAAAATGGGATGTTTTGCAATTTTTTTGGAGGATGATGAAGATGATGAAGATGATGATGATGATGATGATGATATATCTTGCGGACGTTGGCGCTTCATCCTTGAATAAAAAAGTGATTTACTTTAAATGTAAATGTTTATGAATGAATGAATGAATGAATGAATGATGATGATAAAACCAAACTATTTTCGTCTTCTTGTCCATCTTTTCAATTTGTTCCAAACCCTCTTTGTTTTCTTTAGAAATTTCCGCTTTTTATTCTGTAGAGTAGTTTGCCAGGAAGACATTCTTTTTTTGTTTCCACCCGTACGTTTACGAAAACCAAACGCATTTCTCAATGTGGATCCCCATTTCTTAAGTTTATATATATGCCTTGATTTTAAAAAGCCTGGGTCAGGAATACTTTCATCTTCTGAACAAATTTTCCACGCAATCTCACTTAGTATTTTGGCTGCCTTTTGTGTGGTTTCTGTACGTAGAAGGTCGACTAGATGATCTTGAAACTTCGTTTGTGATATGTGACGATTTTTGTTTGAAACGATTATTAGTTTTAGTAAGGAATAGAGAATAGTTGCCGATTTATAAAGATCAGCCTTTGAAGGTCGATCTTTTATAACAGTATTCTCTGACCAATCGACTAGATGTCTCCACAAACGCGATTTGAATTCGTGTAGTGTCATATCAAACTGAATGTCTCTTTTATCTTCCAAATCAATCTCTTCAAATTCTCCATGACGATGATGACCATTTAATTTTTTTTCCTTTAATTTTCCATCACCATAATGATTATCATCATTATCATCATTAACATCATGATCATTAATTTTTTTATCATCATCATCATCATCATGATCATCATCATCATCATCATCATCAACTGTTATATACGGATTCGGCATGTTTTTTTTGTTTCGTTTTTTGTGTAATGTATAGCTAATATTTTAATTACAATCCTTAGAATGAACAGACAATCTTTATTTACACGAATAATGAAATGCCAGGGTAAACATCTCCATTGAACTTTAGATATACTCCGTCACCCTTTCCAAGTTCCCAAACCATCATGTTTACAAACCTAAGATACATATTCCTATGCATATGGCGAATAGACGAAAGCGAAAAGGCACCGAAAACATTTCCGTTGAAGTCATCTCCTGGCATATCACGGACAAACGCTTGGAGCGATTCGCATAGTGTATCCTGTGTCGTGCCGGCAACAAAGGGATTATAAATCAGCCTTTGAGTTTTCCACAACTGAGCAATGCGAAGAATATCTGGACAAAAGCGTTGTGCGTTTGAAATTTCTTTCAAATATCTTTCATCCCTTTCTTTCAAATATCTTTCATCCCTTTCTTTTACATCCTGCTCGACATCCTGCTCGACATCCTGCTTGACATCCTTGATCTCATCCGGTTTGACATCCTTGATCTCATCCTTGACCTCATCTGGTTTGACATCCTTGATCTCATCCTTGATCACATCCTTGATCTTATCCTTAATCACATCCTTGATCTTATCCTTTTGCAAATCTGCCCAAACAATATTTCCATCATTGGCCCTTTCCAAAAGAAATACAACGTCGTCATCCTCTTCAGCTTCCTCTTCTTCAGCTTCCTCTTCGTCAGCTTCCTCTTCGTCAGCTTCCTCTTCTTCAGCTTCCTCTTCGTCAGCTTCCTCTTCTTCAGCTTCCTCTTCGTCAGCTTCCTCTTCGTCAGCTTCCTCTTCGTCAGCTTCCTCTTCTTCAGCTTCCTCTTCTTCAGCTTCCTCTTCTTCAGCTTCCTCCTCTGCACCTTCGTCTTCGTCAGCTTCCTCCTCTGCACCTTCGTCTTCTTTATCATCCCCTCCTTTTTCATCATCATCTTCATCTTCCTTGACAACAAGTCGTACACCAAAGTAAAAGCCATGTCCCTTCTTCAATATACCAGCCTTTTTAAACAAAGTGCTTGCAATGATCTCTTCGCCCTGTTTGCGCAATTGGTGCAAAGAAGGATTCTCAATCACCAAGTTCCGGAACACGCAAAACCCAATGGATTTTCTCAACATGAAAAGGCGATGATTCTCCAAAAGAACTGAAACCCGTGTCTTACTTTCTGGATCCATAACACATTGCGTCGAAACCCACTCGTCGTTGGCAGCGACGATAGCATTGAAAATATCCACATTCTTTAGCTTGGCGAGAAAGGGGTTAGTTGGAATTTTTTGATCCACCTCCTTTTTCACTTGTTTTAACTTCTTTAATTGTTCAAAATTTTGATGAATCTCTTTTTTCACTTGTTTCAAAGCACGCGAAAATTCTTCTTTCTTTACATTCTCATCGCGTTTACGTTTATTTTCGGTCGAAAAAAACTTGTGCAACACACTTTGAAACAACGGAAATTTTTTGGTCGACAACATTACATCTTCTGAAACTTCAAACACAGTGTCTCCACGAGTAATTTTCATCATTCTTTTTTTTTTGGTAAAAACTTTTTTTTTTTAAAAAGTTGAGATAAAATTATGATTTTGATCAAAGAATGAAAGAATGATTTTTTTTACAATTGTCAATAAATTTCATTTATTTATTTTTTATTCGTCATTTTTTATAAAGATGTTTCCACGGGTGAAGAGTACACGGAAAAATCCAGAATTCGACTCTGTAAGAGGCAGGGGAGGAATCACGCAGAATTGGCAGTGTCCCGTTTGCAGTTTTGACGGAAACATGGATCATTACAATGCGGACTATGACCACGCCTTTTTTTGTAAGAAACCGGGTTGCAACTTTTTCTGCTTAGCTCGGCCATTTCAAATTATGCAGCATCAAATCAGATGCAACCGACCACGACCAGAAGTAGCAGAAGCAAAGGAGGTGGATGATAATGATGATGAAGAAGTTGCTATATTATTACAACAATAATTGAAATTTCACTTTACTTATAATGACATTTAATTAATTATTCAAATTTGCCAAAACGTTTTTCCAACTGGTACAGTCTTTTGTCGGAAATTTCAATCTTTCGAATGGCATCGAATTCCTTGACCTTCAATTTCTTGGTGAAACTGTCAGGCATCAAAGGGAGTGTTTTGGCACGTCCACAATCGAATATAACCCCCTTTTGGCAATCGACACTAATAACGTGACCGTAGTGTTGCACCCAGAGCAAATATTTTCCCGTCGACTGCGCGCAGATCCACTCGACAGTTGTTGTCGGCTGTTTGACTTTTTCCAATGTAAATTTAAAATTTGTCTCGAGAATTTCAACAAATGGGGGAATTTTTGTAACGTAGATTTCCGGTACAGCCAATATGAGCGCTTCCTTGAAGGATACTGGTGCGCGCAAAACATTTGCCAAGGCAAGCTGAGTGCCGAATTCGGATGCATTTTGATGCAACACCGATTCCTCGTGATCATCATCATCATGATCATCATCATCCTCTTTCAAAGTCATCGATCCCGAATTTCCAGAAGCTCGAAACATTTTGCATGGCTTTGCCTTCGTCTGTGCCAGCATTTCTTCCATGGCTCGCCGATTGGCGCAAGTGGCTAACAACTTTTCTTCCGATTCGTAGGTGTAGAAAACTCCCCCCTCTTTCAGCAACCATCCCGTTTTGACATTTTTCACTTTCCCGGTAGCTATACAAATTTCTTGTCGGTGGGGATAATGCGAAATACTTACTATTATTTTTTCTGCAAGGGCTTGTTTTTTTTCACTCTGCTCGCCAATGTCGTCACTTTCGACATGTCTCTTTCTATTGTTTCCCAAAGGGGGGGCGAGTTCCGTCATTGTCACTAAAAATTTTTAGGACTGAATATTAAATTATGAAAATAATGCGGAAATCAAAACTACATTTTTCCATCATGTTTTTTTTCCATCATGTTTTTTTTCCATCATGTTTTTTTTCCATCATGTTTTTTCTTCATCTTTTTTTTTTGAATTTTTTTTTGAAACTTTTTTTTTTTAAACTTTTTTTTTTAAATTTTTTTTTTTAATTTTTTTTTTTTTTTATTTTTTTTTTTTTATTTTTTTTTTTTTTATTTTTTTTTTTTTTTTTTTTTTT
>Ga0214919_10003370_pt1 | contig 24208 bp, 22 predicted proteins | sample LL1503_MetaG_FD_177994 | JGI IMG/M metagenome (GOLD analysis project Ga0214919, IMG submission 177994) | Freshwater microbial communities from Lake Lanier, Atlanta, Georgia, United States - LL-1503 | ecosystem: Environmental > Aquatic > Freshwater > Lake | place: USA: Georgia | collected... | reverse complement strand
ATGGGCAAGCTGCAGTTTTTTGGAGCACCCTCGGTCCGTGCTATCGCTGTCTGCATCCAGAACCTCCTGCACCAGGGTCAGTCCAAAGCTGTGCAGATGCAGGTGTGTTTGGTGTGTTGTGCGCTTCAGTTGCTTCGATTCAAGTTAATGAAGTAATTAAAGCCATCACTGGCATAGGCGAGCTTCAAATTGGAAAGCTCATGATCTATGAAGCGTTGGAGGCAGAGCATTCAAAGATTAATATTCATAAAAATCCACAGTGTGTAATTTGTGGCCAGAACCCAACTCAGCTCAACCTCTTAGAGAACTATGAGAGCTTTTGCGGTGTTGCTTCAGCACCAGAAATTTCTGTTGAAGATCTAAAGAAGAAGTTTGCGGCTAGTGATGACTTTATTCTCATTGATGTTAGAGAACCTGAAGAATTTGCGAGCTCTAGAATCCCTGGTTCGGTATTGATTCCAAAGGCTGGTTTTTTCGATGGAACGGCTTTAGAGCTACTACCCAGAGATAAAGAGATTATTCTTCACTGTCGCTCTGGGGTTAGATCAGCACATTGTCTCGCCATCATTCAAGGGGCAGGCTTTATAAATTCACGCCACCTTGGCGGGGGAATACTTGCATGGGAGAAACAGTGAAAAATTCTTATCAGGGCTATCGAATTCTGCTTGTTCATGCACATCCAGATGATGAGACTATCAATAACGGTGCAACTATGGCTCTTTATGCATCACTCGGCGCACAAGTAACTTTAGTGACGTGCACTCGTGGTGAAGAGGGAGAAGTTTTGGTCCCATCACTTTCTCATCTAGCTAGCAGCGACAAAGATGAATTAGGAAAGCACCGCGAAATTGAATTAGCACTGGCCATGAAAGCTCTTGGCATTACAGACTTTAGATTTCTTGGAAACTATCGAGATAGTGGAATGATGGGAACGGAACCTAATAATCGCCCTGATGTTTTTTGGCAAGCAGATTTGGACTCGGCAGCCGGTGAGTTAGTCAAAATCATTGAAGAGGTAAAGCCGCATGTTTTGATTACTTATGATGAAATCGGTGGCTATGGACATCCAGATCATATTAAAGCGCATTTAGTTGCTATGAGGGCAAGTGAGCTAGCAACGTGGCAAATCCAAAAGATTTATTGGAATACGGTTCCTAAATCAGTTATCGCGCAAGGGATGGAGGCCATGAAAGAGATTGGCTCTGATTTCTTTGGGGCAGAAAGCATTGATGATCTACCATTTGCAAAAGATGATTCATTTGTAACTACTTTAATTGATGGTACTGATTTTGTTGATGCCAAAATGGCAGCTATGAAGGCTCATGAAACACAGATTGCATTAGATGGGCCATTTTTTGCCCTTTCAAATAACTTAGGTTTACAAGTTTGGGGCCATGAGTACTACACATTAGTTAAAGGGCCAAAGAGTGCGCCTTTTGATGAACAAGGCCGTGAAAGTGACTTAACTTCCGGAGTTGTCCTGTAATGCGAAAAATCTATGCAATTGTGATTGGTGCTGGACTCGGGGCGGGTTCAGTTTTTCTGCATGCATCATTAGTTCCATTTGGTTTAATCTTTGTTCTTCTTGCAACCTTGGTCGGTATTTGGAGTATTGGTCGCTTGTGGGGCGAGCGAACTCTAAAAGTATTGGCCGCAGCAGCCTGGACCTTCGTAGTGTTACGAGCAGGCTTTCCAGGCATCAATCAGGAGTACTTAATTGAAGGTACTTCTGTTGGGATATCACTCATCAATATTGGATTTCTAGCTTTAGTAGTTGCTGTTTTGCTTCCTGTTTAACGCCAATTCCAAGTTTGCCCATCAGGACCATCCATAATTTCAAGGCCACTCTGCTCTAGTTTTACTCTTAACTCGTCACTGTCTGCCCATCGCTTTTCATTTCTTGCAATCTGGCGCAGTTTAAGAATTTCTTCTTGTTCTAAGGATAAAGCGCTAATGACTTCTTCTCTGGCAAGATCAAGCCCCAATATCTGATCTGCAAATAGAAAGAGCGCTGCGCGATTATTGATATTTTCATTCTTTTCCAACGCGCGCAGATACTGAATGGCTTTTGGTGTATCCAAATCGTTATCAAGAAATTCCAAGAACTCTGCATCTTTCACAGGAATCTGTATTCCCCATGTCCTTATCTTCTTACGCCAACGTTTCAACGTTGAGTCAGCAGCCTCAATTGAGGCCCACGTTAAGTCCATTTGAGATCGATAACGGTTCTCTAGAAAACAAAGTCTGACGGCAAGGGGATCAAAGCCGCGATCTATAACATCTTTAAGAAGCACAACATTTCCAGCACTTTTTGACATCTTGCGGCCTTCAAAAAGCAGATGCTCTCCATGAAGCCATAGATCCACACTTTCATTTCCAGTAATGGCATTTGATTGAGCTCGCTCGTTTTCATGATGAGGAAAACGCAGATCAATTCCTCCAACATGGAGATTGATATGAGAATTCAAGAAATGAAGTGACATTGCTGAACATTCAATATGCCAACCAGGAAAACCTGGACCCCATGGTGAATCCCAAATCATTTCTTTGCGACCACCAGCGTTCTTCCAGAGCGCCCAGTCAGCGTGAAAACGTTTAGCGCCATCTTCACTGTATTCATAGCGATGACCAGGCTTGAGTGCATCTAAACGATTACCACTTATCGCGCCGTAACTTGGAAATGCTTGAGCAGAGAAGTAGACCGTGCCATCCTCACCCACATATGCAAATTCCTTAGAGATGAGTTGCTCAATCATTGCAAGCATTAACTCAATTGATTCGCTAGCTCTTGGATAAGCATCTGCCTTTTCAATATTCAGACGTGCTAAGTCTGTATGAAAACCTGCCTCATATTTTCGTGCCACCGAGAATGGATCTATGGATTCAGCTTTAGCTTGAGCAAGCATTTTGTCTTCACTCTCAATATCTTCAGACATGTGCCCAACATCAGTAATGTTTTGAATAAGTTTCACATTAATGCCATTGACTATTAGGACTCGGCGTACCAAATCTGAAAGTAGGAAAGTTCTTAAATTTCCAACGTGTGCATCCCGATAAACGGTGGGTCCACAGCAATACATTGTTGTGGTTCCATTAGTGGAAGTGACAGGTGCAAGCTTTCTGGTAGCTGTGTCATAGAGTCGAAGGCTCACTTTTTTTCAACCACTTCTTTCCAGAGAGCAATCTTGTCGTAGGAAAATTCGATGAGCTTTCCATGTCGATTGCGAAGGGTGATGGGGGACTCGAGATGGCCCACTATGTCGCGAAATCCACCCTCGGGATCATGCAAGCGGATGGTGACTCGCTTTCCGATGAGGGCGCTAAATGTGGCCTCTAGACCCTGATTCATGGCTCAACGATAAACCTTAACTTCAAATATCGCTCCAGGAGAGCCGATACGATTAGAATCTGAGAGTTGGTAACTAATATTTCTTACGGAGGCAAGTCGTGACTTATGTGATCGCCGAACCATGTATCGATGTGAAAGATAAATCATGCATCGCTGAATGTCCTGTGGACTGCATTTATGAAGGCGACCGCATGCTCTATATCCAAGCTGATGAATGTGTTGACTGCGGCGCTTGTGAGCCTGTGTGTCCCGTTGAGGCTATTTACTATGAAGATGATGTCCCACCGCAGTGGAAGCAATTTGGAAAAATTAACACTGAATTTTTTGTTGAAATCGGTTCACCAGGTGGCGCAAGCAAAGTCGGAGCAACTGGCACCGACCACGAACTAGTAAAAGCTCTTCCTCCTAAGAGCGAGTAGTTTTTCTTGCGCTCCTCACTCCCAGATTTCCCCTGGGATGCTCTTGCCCCCTATGGAGTTAAGGCTCGCGCTCACCCTGGTGGGATTATTGATCTCTCCGTTGGTACGCCTGTAGATCCCACACCTGAATTTATTCAAAAAGCCTTACGCGATGCCTCTAACTCACCCAGTTACCCAGTAACGGCTGGCACATCTGAACTCCGTGCTGCGATAACCGCTTGGGCTAAATCTCGTTTAGGTGCCAAGGGTGACTTTGATGTTTTACCTGTCATTGGTTCGAAAGAGTTAGTTGCATGGTTACCTACTATTTTGGAGAGTAAGAAAGTTCTCATTCCAGAGATTGCCTATCCGACCTATCACGTTGGTGCATTGATTGCACAGGCACAGTCAGTACCTGTTCCAATTAGCGCACAGAGCTGGCCGAACGCTGATTTAGCCTGGTTGAACTCACCATCAAATCCAACTGGACGAGTTCATAGTGTTGAAGAAATCAAGGAGTGCATTGCATGGTCACGTGCCAATGATGCAGTCCTGATATCAGATGAGTGCTATTTAGAGTTTGAGCACAATGCCGCACCAACTTCAATCATGGCTTTAACTCAAGGCGATAACAAGAATATTTTGGCGCTTCACTCATTATCTAAGCGCTCATCAATGGCTGGATATCGTGCTGCATTTATGATTGGTGATTCTTCGCTCATCGCAAAAATTCGTGAACTTCGAAAGCATGCAGGCATGATGGTTTCTTTGCCGGTACAAAAAGCAATGACAGTTGCACTAGGTGATGACTCACATGTTGCCGAGCAACGCGCACGATATAACGCAAGGCGTGATGCTCTTAAACCGGCACTTGAAGCCTGCGGATTTCGAATTGAGTTTAGCAACGCAGGTCTCTACATCTGGTGCACACGTGGTGAAGATGCTTGGACAAGTATTGACTGGTTAGCAGAGCGCGGAATCCTGGCAACTCCAGGTAGCTTCTATGGCGAAAAAGGTAAGAACCATATTCGCATCGCAATGACAGTGACCGATGCAGCCATAAAAGATGCAGTTAACCGCTTAAAGGCTTAGCAAATGGCCGTTGGAATCCTTCTAGTTGGTGGCTTTGGCACACGTCTCATGCCACTTACTAAAAACACACCAAAACCGATGCTCACAGTTGCTGGTTTGCCTGTAACAGAGCATCAGCTAGCTATGGCAAAAAGAGCAGGAATTACAACAGTGGTTCTTGCGACTTCATATCTGTCTGAAGTATTCATCCCTTATTTTGGAGATGGATCTAAATGGGGAATGAAACTGCTTTACGCTGTCGAAAAAGAGCCTTTGGGCACAGGCGGTGCCATTAGAAATGCCGCAAAATTATTGTCTGGAGATGAAACTGTTGTTGTCTTTAATGGAGATGTCTTAAGTTCACACAAATTAGCACTTCAAATTCAAGAGCATGAAGCAAATGATGCCGATGTGACTTTGCATTTAACTGCAGTTGAGGATGCTCGTGCTTATGGCTGTGTCCCTACAGATTCACAAGGTCGTGTCACAGCTTTTCTAGAAAAAATGGAAAATCCCGTAACAAATACTATCAACGCTGGGTGCTATGTTTTTAAATCTTCAGTGATTCAATCAATTGAGCCGGATCGAGTTGTTAGTGTTGAAAGAGAAATTTTCCCAAATCTAGTTTCTAACCATGGCAAAGTTTTTGGTTTCATTGATGATTCCTACTGGCTAGATATCGGCACACCACAAGCACTTCTTAAAGGCTCACGGGACTTAGTAGAAGGAAAAGCTGATTCTTCAGCCTTAACTTCCAGGTTGGTAGAGCGTGCAGGCAAAGATTATTTGATCATGAAGGGCGCACAGGTAGACCCATCTGCCCACGTTGATGGCGCTAGCTCTATCTCCAGTCGGGCGATAGTTGGCGCCGATGCTCATATCTCTGGATCGATTATTGAATCTGGGGCTCACGTGGGAGCAGGTGCAAGAATTATTAATTCATTTATCGCATCTGGGGCAGAAGTGGCTGATTTCGCTAAAATCTCGGCATCTTTTGTGACAAATACAGAAATAATTGAAATCCCAGCCTGACTTAAGCGTAAATCACCTCGAATAAGGGCTCGCCTCGGCTTGACTTATTCGACTTACACGCGTGTAATTCACTCTTAAGTAAGTCTTTTCCAAGAGGGATGAGACCAAAAGTTTTCAAGGAGAATCGACTATGCCGATTAAACCTGAAGCCACGAACTCCCCAACCCCCACGACTGGCCCAAAAATCACACTAGCGACCGGCGAGAGTATTGAACTCTCTTGGCAAGAACGCGCACTATGTGCTCAAACAGATCCAGAAGCTTTCTTCCCTGAAAAAGGCGGCTCAACTCGCGAAGCAAAGCGTGTTTGCCTCTCCTGCGATGTTCGTTCAGAGTGTTTGGAATATGCACTTGCACATGACGAACGTTTTGGAATTTGGGGCGGACTATCAGAGCGCGAACGCCGTCGCTTAAAACGCCGTTCTGCGTAAGCTTTTAATCCCAACTCTTTAAGAGATGGTGGTTTAGTTGTGGCAATAACCGATAGACATTTAGTCACCGCAATTGTTGTTACACATGACGGTGAAACTTGGTTGCCGGCAGTTGTCGCAGCATTAGCTTCTCAAACTAGACCTGCAGATCAAATTGTTGCAGTTGATACAGCATCTAATGATTCATCTACGAAACTCATTAAAGCTGCCCGCATTCCTTTAATTTCTGCAGATCGTGATTGCGGATTTGGTGATGCTGTTGCGCTCGCAGTTGCGAAAATGCCAAAACGCATTGAGGGCAACAGCGAATGGATTTGGTTAATCCATGATGACTGTGCGCCAACACCTACTGCCCTTGAAAAACTCTTAGAGTCAATTGACGATCGACCTCAAGTTGCAATGGTCGGTCCAAAACTTCTTGGTTGGCATGATCGCACTCACATACTCGAAGCTGGAATAAGTATTGCTGGTAATGGGGCTCGTTGGACTGGGCTTGAAACCGATGAATATGACCAAGGTCAACATGATGGAGTCCATGATGTTTTATCAGTTAGTACTGCAGGTGCACTAATACGCCGAGACATATTCGAAGAACTAGGTGGCTTTGATTCAAACCTTTCCTTGTTTCGCGATGATATTGATTTTGGCTGGAGGGCAAGAGTTGCCGGTCATGGAGTTATCGCAACGACAGCTGCTGTTGCTCACCATGCTCAGGCTTCGGCCTCAGAGCGACGTAGTGTGGATGTCAATGGCGCCTTTTTACACCGACCATTACTTTTAGATCGCCGTAATGCAGCATATGTTTTATTAGCTAACTCATCGTGGTGGATGATTCCATGGCTATCAATTCAGTTACTCGCATCTGCGATGGCACGTTCAATTGGATATTTACTTGCAAAACTGCCTGGGTATGCAGCAGATGAACTTTTGGCTGTAGCGACATTGATTGTTAAGCCAGCTGAAATAGTTAAAGCGAGAAAATTCAGAAAAACAAAGCGGTTAGTTTCTGCTCGGGTCATCTCTTCTTACATTCCACCACGATGGTCACAGATTCGATTATCGACAGCGCGTGTTACTGAAGTCATCAGAGCCAAAATTCTTCCCGTCTCAGAGAGTTCATCCTCATCTGTTTTAAGTTCACTCGAGGATGAGGATTTATTAGTACCAACCCAAGGCTTCCAGATTAGTAAAGTCTTAAAGAACCCAGCAGTTTTTGGATATCTCCTGCTGGCAATAATCACACTTATTCAATCTCGAAATCGCTTTGGAGCTTTAAATGGCGGCGCACTTGCTGCTTCGCCAAGTGGTGCCCGGGATCTATGGGGCTTCTATTTTGAATCGTGGCACCAAGTTGGGATGGGTAGTTCACATGCATCACCAGCATGGATCGCAGTTGTGGCATTAGCCTCCACTTTATTTCTGGGCAAGGCACCGCTTCTCATAACAGTGTTCTTTTTAGCTGCACCTTTACTCATCATGTGGTCGGCCCACACATTCCTACGAAAGCTCTCTAATAATCAATTCATAACAATCCCAGCTAGCTTCCTTTACGCACTCTCACCTGTGGCTCTAGCTTCAGTGAACTCAGGGCGACTAGCAACTCTTATGGCATTAATAATTGCACCGCAAATTCCGATGATTATTCGCAATTGGAAGCAAGTAGAGAGCAGCAACTGGCGTCGCATCTATGCTTTAAGTATTTTGCTAGCTGTCTTAACTTCATTTACGTTGATAACAACTCTTGTGAGTTTAGGAGTTATTGGATTTGCAATTTTTAGTGACTACAACGAGAAATTGGAGAAGCAATTATTTCTGGCAAGGCTTTACAAGCGTTTAACGTTGCTGATATTCCCATTTATTTTGGTGGCTCCATATTCATTTGAAGCACTCGTTCACCCTGCACGCTTTCTTGCTGAACCAGGTTTAAACCTTGCTGGCGGTCCTAGCGCAATGGTTCTCTCAGGTAACCCTGGAGGCGCTGGATCTCTTCCTTGGTGGGTAATCAGTCCGATTCTACTTCTCTTACTTGTCGCTCTCTTTTCATCCTCCAATGCGCGCTCTTTCGCACAAGTTGGTATCTCATTTTTGTCTGCAGCAGTTTTGTTCTCATCTATCTCAATCACAGTGCATGGCAATAGCGCTGGGACTAGAACTTGGGTTGGAACTTTCTTAGTTGGAGCAACTCTTGCATCGGTGGCAGCCGGTGTTGTCATTTTGGACCGTTTACGAACTGTGCTCATTGCCAGCAATATTCACTATCGTCATATTTTGGCAGGCCTGCTTTTAATTATTACCGCGCTTTATTCCATCACTAGTGTTGGCTGGTCTATTACCGCTGGTGCAGATTCACCTGTGCAGAGCAACATGAAGGGAGTAATGCCAGCTTTTCTCACTGCTGAGGCTGATACTAAAACTTTAGTCTTACGTGAAGTTGGTGCTGAGAACTCAAAATCAATTCAGTACTACATTTCACGGGGTAAAGATATTTCACTGGGTGAACCAGATGTGGCACCTGGGCAAGTACGAGCAATTGAACTAGCAGCTCAAGAACTCATTGATGGCTCTGGAATCGGCAGCAGTCAAGTCTTTTCTTCATATGGAATCAAATATGTCTTTGTTAAAAATCCATTTAGTCGCAATGTTATTCGAACCATCGATGGTATTGGTGGATTTGCTCGCACATCAGCGACTTCGGCTGGCGTTGTTTGGAGAGTCATTGGAGTTACTGGGAGAATTATTTTCACTGCAAAAGATGGAACACGTTCAGTTTTAGAAGCTGGCGAAGTCGGAGCTCGCACCACTGTTAACGGTCCAGGCTCAATTACGTTGACAGAAACTTTTGATCGATCATGGCAAGTTTTGCAAAATGGATATCGATTAGATCGTGCTAAAGATGAACAGTCGTTGCCACAGTTCCAGGTAAAGGAAGCTGGCGAAATATCTTTGCTTCACGATGGAACGATAAGGAGAGCATGGCTATCACTTCAGCTAATCGCATGGACTTTGGCAATTATCTTGGCCGCGCCAGCTGGTCGTAGAAAACGAGAAATTTCAGAAAAGGAGTTGGCATGAAATTCGAGAAGCCTTTTCTTTTCTTATCTGCACTTATTGCATCTTTCGTGATTGCATCAGGGGTAACAACAGTCTCGAAGCCAAGCAATTACTCTGAAAGCTACCCAGTGGTGGTTTGCCCGCCTACGCTCAATGGATTAGCCTCACAGATTTCAATCTCGTCACGTAAGACGCAATACCAACGATTGGAAAATCGAAGCAGCAAGACTGTGCCTTTTAAGGCACTTCGCTTTCCTGTAACAAAAGATTCCCTAGTTATTTCAGCCCAAGGAACTACTCCACTTATTTGGCAAAGTAGAGCAGGAAGTTGGGCGGGGGGAACATTGTGTTCTGGTCCTAACTCTGAAGCATGGTTTGTAGGTGGTACCGCAAATGTCACAAGCAGAGGACGATTAATTCTTATTAACAGTGGATTGAGCGATTCTATTGTGGATGTTCAGAGTTATACCGAGAATGCAAAACAGCCAATCAAATCTGTGAATTTGAAATCGAAGAGCTATATTCAACTCTCACTTGACTCACTTGCACCAGGTGATAAATCTTTAGCAGTCCAAGTGACTCCACGATCTGGGCGCGTAAATGCATTCATGATTGATGAACAAGGTGCTGGATTAAAGGCTCTCGGTGGAGATTTTGTAAACTCTTATCCAAATGCATCCAAGGAGCTTGTAATCCCAGCTATTCCCAACCAGCTACCTAAAGCGGGGCAAAAAACTTCAGCCTCACATACGCTACGAATCCTAACACCAGGAGATGTCAACACAACATTTACCTTAGAAGTTTTATCTGCTGACGGAAAGTTCATACCTGTTGGCATGAGCTCGCGTTCAATTGAAGCAGGAGTTGTCTCTGAGTTTTCTTTTGAGCCAAGAATCTCAGCAAGTGCATTTGCGGTTCGAGTTACATCGCCCGAACCAATTGTCGCTTCAGTTTCCTCATCTGTGACAATCAGTGGCCACAAGGACTTTGTTTGGAGCACGGCAACACCATTCCTAACACCAATGAGTATTGCTGTGACTGGACTATCACCGCTCATCGCATTTGCTGGAGAATCAATCTCTGTGAATGTCAAAGCTACATTAGTAAATGGTAAAACCGTTAGTTCAACAATTAAAGGTAGCGATATTGCTACATGGCGTGTTCCCGAAAATGCGCGATCAATCACCATTGTTTCCAGCAGTAAAGGGGTCTTTGCTGGCGCACTCATAGCCTCAACTAATGGTTATGGATTTATCCCGATTGTGAACGGTAGTGCTCTGACCCGAGTGGAAGTTCCAAATTCAAACATTCGCGTTCTAAATCCCTAACAATCCCGAAAAATTGGCACACAGGCCACTAATGTTCTAACCATGAAGTCACCAGCACAGGTCGGACGCGCTTGCTCTCGCGTGGGCTGCCGTGCTATCGCAACAATGACTCTTACATATATCTATGCTGAATCAACTGCTGTAGTGGGACCACTTGCTACGTATTCAGAACCACATGCATATGATCTTTGCGCAACTCATGGAGAGCGTCTGAAGGTTCCACATGGCTGGAATGTGATTAAACAAGAGTTGACAGGAAATGAACCTGGTCCTTCAGATGATGACTTGATGGCTATTGCAGATGCAGTGCGTGAAGTTGCAAAGCGCACTGAAGAAACTCCTACAGAATCAAGTGAAGATAATTCACATGCCTCCATCGGACGTCGAGGTCATTTACGAGCCGTTCCATCTTAAGGATTGATGAATGTCGCAAGAGATAGCAAATATTTTTAAAGCCTATGACATTCGAGGACTCGTTGATGAAGAGATAACTCCTGACTTCACTTTTGCTACAGGCGTTGCCTTTGCACACTTTCTACAACAGCAACGTGAACCAGGAACAGTTGTGATTGGTGAAGATATGCGACCATCCTCAATTCCTCTGGCAGATGCATTTTCTGCTGGAGTTACTTCCTTAGGGATGGATGTTATTCGAATTGGTTTAGCATCAACAGATATGTTGTATTTTGCTTCGGGCAAACTTAATTTACCGGGTGCGATGTTTACCGCAAGCCATAATCCTGCTGAATACAACGGTATAAAACTCTGCTTAAGTCAGGCTCGCCCAATTGGTAAGGAATCTGGGTTACTAACAATCGAAAACTTTGTTCGACGAGGTTCTCCACTTGAGCTTCGATCAGTTGGGGTTGAAACACAACGGAACATGCTTGAAGAGTATGTAGATCACCTTTTAAGCCTTGTGGACCTTTCCAATATTCGCCGGCTTAAAATCGTTGTGGACGCAGGAAATGGTATGGCTGGACACACGGTTCCTGCCATATTTGCACGTCTAAACTGTGAATTAATCCCGATGTACTTTGAACTTGATGGAACTTTTCCTAATCATGAGGCAAATCCTATAGATGAAGAAAATTTGAGAGATCTTCAACAGGCAGTTCTGGAACATGAAGCTGATTTGGGTTTAGCTTTTGATGGCGATGCTGATCGATGCTTTTTAGTTGACGAGAAAGCCAATTCAATCAATCCATCCGACTTAACATCATTGATTGCACAGCGTGAGCTCAAGAAAAATCCTGGAGCTAAGATTATTTATAATTTAATCTCATCGAGGGCTGTATTGGAAGTCATTGAGGAAAATGGTGGTGTTGGACTTCGCTCACGAGTTGGTCATTCTTATATTAAGAAAATGATGGCGGAGAGTAAAGCGATATTTGGCGGAGAACATTCAGGGCACTTTTACTTTGATGATTTCTGGAGAGCAGATTCTGGGGCACTTGCTGCTCTTCATGCGATTGCAGCTTTGGGAGAATCTGACAAATCGATGTCACAGATTTTAAAGCCATATCAGCGATATTTCCTTAGTGGTGAGATCAACTCAAAAGTTGCTGATACAACTGCAGCAACTGCATTAGTCGAAGCCACATTTAGTTCAATGGCTGGGGTGACAACGGATCATCTTGATGGACTCACAGTTAACGGGGACACATGGTGGTTTAATCTGCGGCCCTCCAACACAGAGCCACTACTAAGACTTAACGTTGAGGCAAAGGAGCCAGAGCGTATGCACGCACTACGTGACGAGGTTCTCGCCCTTATTCGCGGCTAGAAGCGCTTTCATTACTCGCTTTAGGCGTGGGGGCAGTAACCTAGCCTCCTGGCCGCAGTCGATAAAAGGAGCTTTTCGTGAACGTACCTGTAACTTCCACTCTTCCAAAGCACGATATTGCAGATGCATCTCTTGCTGCACAAGGACGCAAGCGTATTGAATGGGCAGAGCGCAATATGCCTGTTCTTTCTCAAATCCGTGCACGTTTTGAAAAGTCACAACCTTTCGCTGGTGTTCGCATCTCTGCATGCATGCACGTAACAACTGAGACAGCTGTCTTAATGCGCGTTCTAAAAGCTGGCGGCGCTGAAATCGCTCTATGTGCATCAAATCCACTTTCAACTCAAGATGACACTGCAGCAGCTTTGGTCTATGAGTATGGAATCTCAGTTTTTGCTCGCAACGCTGTTGATCGTGATGGCTACTACAAGCACATTAACGCTTCTCTTGATATTGAACCACACCAAGTTTTCGATGATGGTTGCGACCTCGTCAACACTCTTCACACAACACGTAAAGAGTTAATTCCAAATATTGCTGGTGGCTGCGAAGAAACCACAACAGGAGTTATCCGTCTGAACCAGATGGCAAAAGATGGAGCACTTCAGTTCCCAATGATTGCCGTGAATGACACAGACACGAAGCATATGTTTGATAATCGTTATGGAACAGGTCAATCAACTCTGGATGCAGTATTTCGTGCAACTAACTTCCTACTAGCAGGACGCATTCTTGTTGTTGCTGGATTTGGTTACTGCGGTAAGGGTGTTGCAGAGCGCGCTAAGGGAATGGGCGCTGATGTAATCGTTACTGAAATCGATCCAACTAAGGCATTGGATGCAATGATGCAGGGCTTCCGCGTTATGCCAATGGCAGAGGCTGCAAAGCTTGGCGATGTTTTCATCACTGTTACAGGTAACCGTGATGTATTGCGCGATGAGCACTTTGCAGTAATGAAGGATGGCGCAATTATGGCCAACTCAGGCCACTTTGATATTGAAATCGACGTTGCTTGGCTAGAACAACATGCAGCAAAAAAGAATGCAAAGATGCGCCACCAAACTGATGAATATGTAATGGCTGATGGTCGCCGTTTGCTCCTTATTGCTGAGGGTCGCCTTGTTAACTTAGGAGCAGCAGAAGGTCACCCAGCATCAGTTATGGATATGTCATTTTCTGATCAAGCGTTAACCGCTGAATACCTTGTTAAGGAAGCTAAGAACTTAAAGCCTGGCGTTCACAACGTTCCTACTTATATCGACAAGGAAGTTGCTAGCTTGAAGTTGAAGAGCATGGGCGGTCACATTGACACACTCACTCCAGCACAAGATATGTACTTGAACTCTTGGGAGCACGGTAGCTAATGACATTGGTTATGGTCGTCGATGACGACCAGGACCTTGCCGAAATGCTCGGCATAGTTTTAACCGGTGCAGGTATTGATGTAGACCTTGTAAGTCGTGGGGATGAAGTTCTCGATGTATTTCGAAACAATCCACCAGATTTAGTTCTGTTGGATGTTATGTTGCCTGGACTTGATGGGATTGAAGTTTGCAAGTTAATTCGTGCTGAATCAATGGTTCCAATCATTATGTTAACGGCAAAAGGTGATTCCCATGATGTCGTGCGGGGCCTTGAAGCCGGTGCAGATGATTACATGGTTAAACCTTTTAGACACCCATCTGAGTTAATTGCCCGTATCCGCACACGTTTGCGTCGGACAAATGTTGATATCTCAGGTTTGTTAACTATTGGTGATTTAGCAATTGATGTTCAAGCACACCAAGTTTTGCGAGCAGGCAAACAGATTTCATTAACTCGTCTGGAATTTGATTTATTGGTAGCCCTTGCCAAAGAACCAGGCCGTGTATTCACCCGTGATGCATTGCTCAGTGAAGTTTGGGGGTATCGCCACTCCACTGATACACGCCTGGTGAATGTCCATGTCCAACGACTTCGTTCAAAGATCGAACATGATCCAGAGAGACCTGAAATTGTTGTGACTGTGCGTGGAGTTGGTTATAAAGCTGGAGTGATGGGCGGTTCCTAGATTATGAACCGTATCTTCATACGTCTTCGTAAGTCTCTTGCAACGAGAGTCATTATCTCAACAGTTCTGCTTTCCCTAGGTGTTATCTACTTAACGGGATCGGCACTTAACTCGCAGTTGGCCACTGGTATTAAGAAGGTAAACTTAGAATCATCACGAATCGAGGCGCGCTCAACGATATTTTCAGCTGAATATCGCTTCTTGTTGGCTGAAGGTGAAAAAGAGGAAGCTGTACTTAAGGTTGTCAACGACATCATAAGTTCGGCAACATCCCTGACAACAAATGAAAATGCTAGAGAAGTTGTTTTTATTCGAAGCCCTGGCAATACTCGAATTCAGAACTATGAAATAACTTCTAATCAAGTTGACCCAAAGTCAATTCCAGAGAGTTTAAGTAAGCTTGTCCGTAAGAATGCAGATTTAGTATCATCAAATATCACAATCCAATACACAGGCGGTTTAAGAATTCCTGGATTGGCTTTTGGTCAAAAAGTTCAGATACCTGGTGCCGGCCAGTATGAAATGTATATGCTTTTTTCTCTTGCTAATCAAAATGCAACCTTAGATCTTATTCAACGACTGTTGGCTCTAACGGGTCTAGCTCTAGTTCTATTAATTTCTTTGATTGTTTGGCTGGTGGTGCGCCAAGTCGTTCGACCTGTGCGAGAGGCTGCAGCCATTGCAATGGAGTTCACATCTGGAGATTTCCGCCAGCGAATGAAGGTAGTGTCACAAGATGAAATTGCCACTTTGGGAACCGCATTTAATGAAATGGCAGAGTCTTTAGAGAAACAGATAGCACGTCTAGAAAATCTTTCTCGAGTTCAGCAACGTTTTGTTTCAGATGTTTCCCACGAACTTCGCACACCATTGACTACTCTGCGTATGGCCTCTGAAGTAATTAACGCATCTCGGGATGGTTTTGATCCAGTCGTAGCTAGAAGTACAGAACTTCTAGTGGCACAACTAGATCGATTTGAACGATTACTAGAGGATTTACTTGAAGTAAGTCGCTTTGATGCCGAAGTTGCAGTCATCGAAGCTGTTGATTTCGACATTGTTTTGTTAGCAAAACGTTGTGCAGAAGATTTGAGGTTAGTAGCAAAAGAACGATCTACAGATCTTCGTATTTATAGCATTTCAGAAAGCATCACAGTGAAAGCCGATATACGCAGAGTTGAGCGCATTCTGCGCAACTTGTTCTCTAATGCCATTGATCATGCCGAAGAGAAACCGATTGCAATCACAATTGTGGCAAGTGAGCATGATGTGGCAGTTGGTGTGAGAGATTATGGAATTGGATTAGATGAAAATGCCCTCACCCGAGTTTTTGACCGATTCTGGCGAGCTGATCCCTCACGAGCACGAACACGTGGCGGCACGGGCTTAGGGCTTTCAATCGCACTAGAAGATGCCCGTTTACATAATGGTGAGCTTGAAGCATGGGGAAGACCAGGTAAGGGTGCTCACTTTGTTTTAACACTGCCTCGTCAAACTAGACAAGGAATTGAATCAAGATTGATTAAGTTAATTCCAGATGACGTTCAAGCCTAGTTTCCACAAGTAGGTTCAACGTAATTCTTTTCACGATAACTTGGCATCATGCAGATTTTTTCGGAACTGAGTCAACTCCTATTTCCTACTCGCTGCTTTGGCTGTAATGCTATTGGAATCTCTATTTGTTCAAACTGCAGGAGAGAATGGCACCCCCATTATTACCTTACACACATTGGTAGTTTGCGAATTAATTCAGCGGTCCTGTATTCACCAACTGCTAGCAAGATAATTCTTGCCGCTAAAGAACGTGGATTAAAGGGGGCGGATGAGTTAATCATCGATGCAATTGTTCACGTACTGAGCAAGACGAATTTTGATAAATACAATGTTCGTCTCGTGCCGATTCCTTCGTCGGCAATAAATAGACGAAAAAGGGGTAGAAGTTTTATTCCCGATATTTGTGATGAAATTTCTGAGAGAACTTCTATTCCTGTAGTTCCAGCGTTAAGAATTCTTCGAAAAGTAAAAGATCAAAGTATGCTTAGTGCGCCGGCTAGGACTAAGAATATGCATGGTGCATTTGGGATAGCTGAAAAGATTTATCCTCGGGGTGACTTAATTCTCATTGATGATGTAGTCACCACAGGAGCAACCGTCTGTGAGGCGGCCAGAGCTCTAAATTCACAAGGATTTGCCGTCTTGGGCTCGGTTACCGCTTGTGTGGCTCAGCCTCTAAGATAGGAGACCGGTACGAGAGATTAGATCAGTTCGTGAGCTTTGAAAGGTTGCATTGATGCCAGCGTTTTTTGACAAGCTTATGCGTGCAGGCGAAGGTCGCATCCTTCGTGAACTGAGCAAGATTGTTGTTGACGTAAATGCACATGAAACTCGCATTGTTGCAATGTCTGATTCAGAGCTTCGTCAACAAACAGAGCTATTTAAAGACCGCTTTTCTAAAGGCGAAACTTTAGATGATTTGTTGCCAGAGGCTTTCGCTGTAGTCCGTGAAGCAGCAAAACGAACTTTGGGACAGCGTCATTATGACGTTCAGATTATGGGTGGCGCCGCTCTACATAAAGGCAATATCGCCGAAATGCGTACTGGTGAAGGTAAAACTTTAGTTGCCACATTGCCATCTTATTTAAATGCTCTAGCTGGTCGTGGAGTTCATGTTGTTACAACAAATGACTATTTAGCAGAGCGTGACAGTGAGTGGATGGGTCGTATTCACCGCTTCCTCGGTTTAAAGGTTGGCGTGATTTTGGCCAACATGACTCCAGCAGAGCGTCGCGAAGCATACCTTGCTGACATTACATATGGCACAAATAATGAATTTGGTTTTGATTACTTGCGCGATAACATGGCGTGGTCGCTTGAAGAGTGTGTACAACGTGATCACTTCTTTGCTGTAGTTGACGAAGTAGACTCGATTTTAATTGATGAAGCACGTACACCATTAATCATTAGTGGACCTGCTGATAAAGCAACTAAGTGGTATGTTGAATTTGCAAACCTTGTCGGTAAATTACAGCGCGATGTTCACTATGAAATTGACGAGAAGAAGCGCACTATTGGGATTCTTGAAGATGGTGTAACGAAGGTGGAAGAGCTTCTTCAAATCGGAAACCTCTATGAGGCTGCAAATACACCCATGATTGGTTACCTCAATAACGCAGTGCGTGCGAAAGAGCTCTTCAAGCGCGATAAGGATTACGTAGTAATGAATGGTGAACTGCTTATCGTTGATGAGCACACCGGTCGCATGTTGGCTGGTCGTCGTTATAGCGAGGGTCTACACCAGGCTCTAGAGGCAAAAGAGCGAATCGAAATTAAGGATGAAAACCAAACTCTTGCAACTATTACGCTGCAAAACTATTTCCGCCTCTACGAGAAACTCTCAGGCATGACTGGTACAGCCATGACAGAGGCTTCAGAATTTCACCAGATTTACAAGCTAGGTGTTGTACCAATTCCAACAAACCGCAGCATGATCCGTATCGATCAACCTGACCTTGTCTATAAAACAGAAGCTGGAAAGTTCATTGCTGTAACTGCAGACATTGTTGAAAAGCACCGCAAGGGCCAACCAGTTCTAGTTGGCACAGTCAGTGTTGAAAAATCAGAAGAGCTCTCTAGTTTCTTACGCAAAGCTGGAGTCCCACATGAAGTTCTAAACGCCAAGCATCATGAGCGCGAGGCAGCAATCATTGCTCGCGCAGGTGTTAAAGGCGCTGTAACTGTTGCCACAAATATGGCTGGTCGTGGTACCGACATTATGCTTGGCGGAAACCCTGAGTTCATGGCAGATTTCGAATTACAGCGTCGAGGAATTTCACCAGTAGATGATGCAGAGCAATATGAAAAAGCTTGGCCAGAGGAAATCACTCGCCAAAAGGCAGCGGTTGCACGTGGACATGAAGAAGTAATTGCACTCGGTGGTCTCTATGTATTGGGTACGGAGCGACATGAGTCTCGACGCATCGATAATCAGTTGCGTGGTCGTTCTGGTCGCCAAGGTGATCCAGGCGAATCACGTTTCTACCTTTCACTTCAAGATGAGTTAATGCGTCGATTTAACTCAGGAATGGTTGAGCGTTTCTTAACAGCTGCAGGCATTCCAGAAGATGCTCCGATTGAATCCAAAATGGTCAGTAATGCAATTCGTTCAGCACAAACCCAGGTTGAGTCCCAGAACTTTGAAATGCGCAAAAATGTTTTAAAGTATGACGATGTCATGAATCGCCAGCGCCAAGTGGTTTATGGTGAGCGTCGAATGGTTCTAGAAGGTGCAGATATTAAGGATCAGGTAGCCACTTTTGTTAGTGACACGCTAACGGCCTATGTCAGCATGGCCACCTCTGAAGGTTATCCAGAGGATTGGGATCTAGATACCTTGTGGAAGGCTCTTAAAACTATTTATCCAATCTCATTTACTATTGATGAACTTATTGCTCGTGTTGGTTCGCGCGCTGGACTTGATAAAGAGTTCTTAACGGCTGCAGTTATTGAAGATTGCAAGGCAGCTTATGCAAAGCGCGAAGAGTCACTTGGATCCGAGGCTATGCGCGAACTTGAGCGCAAAGTCTTGCTCTCGGTTCTCGATCGTAAATGGCGAGAGCACCTCTATGAGATGGACTATTTGCAAGAGGGAATTGGCCTACGTGCGATGGCACAGCGTGATCCACTCGTAGAGTATCAACGCGAAGGTTTTGATTTGTTCTCAGCGATGATGGATGCAATCAAAGAAGAAATTGCTGGATTCCTGTTCAATATCGAAGTAACTGTTGAGCCTTCAGGCAAGGAAGTAAGTGGTGCAGGTCTTGAAGCTAAGCCGCTATCTGCTAGCGGACTGCAATACACGGCAGCAGATGAGTCTGGTGTGAAAACCACTGGGGATGTTTCTCGTAATGCACAATGTCCATGTGGATCAGGTAAGAAGTACAAGCGTTGTCACGGTGCTGCTTAAAGCAAAGTAAGTGCAGTACATAGCCATCTCTTATCAATACCTTCAAATCGCACAAGCATCGCACGTAGGCGATTCTCATATCGGATAGTAATTGTTGCTTCACAGATTCCATCTAGTGGTTCTTGAATGTGTATTTTACGAATATGTCCAATAGCTTTCTGTGAACCTGATTGTCTAACTAACTCAGAAAAAATCTTATGATGACACAAAGCTTCCACTTGCCGTGGAGATCTTCGCCCAGCCCAAATTTCAACAATTGAATGTGCAAAGCGCTCAGTCCACGCTTGTAGTTCAGGAAGATCTCTGGCAGATGTTGGTTCCGGTGCAAAATCTGGATCAAACTCATCATCAAATCCAGATGGAACGAGGTAAAGCTTGCTGGGCTTGACTGTTTGGGGCTGCTCTTGTGGTCTGAAAATTTCCAGTAGCGGATGCTGCCAATCAACATTTGTGGCACTTGTTAGTTTCTCAATGCGAAAACTGCTAATAGAAATCTCTTCTACTACTCGGTTAGTGGTCATGAGTGAAGGGTGCAACTTTCCGTACTCACTTTGCTCAACCATTAGGTGGATTTACTCTCATCACAAAGGATGAGTGTGGATAAGGCTTTTAGTCTTGTCCGCCTTTGCAATTAGGTGCACTCATGAGAAAACCACGGTCAAGTAGTCGATCCAGAATGCCACTGGCAATTTCCCTTATTGCCGCCTCCTTTCTTTCAGCGTTCTTTTTAGCCACATTTTCCCAATCAACGACACAGTATTGGGTTGCAAATATTGATTTGCAGAGTGGACATCAAATCTCATTTGGGGATATCTCTTTAGTGGACATGGATTTGGCAGCTAGTTCAATAAATTATCTATCTAAAGATCTAGACCCACTGGGACAAGTTGTCATTAAGAACATCGTTGCCGGGGAAGTAATGAGTGTTAATTCAGTGAGCACCACCGCTAAAACCATGGCAAGCAGCGCAGTCCCTATAAGTATTCGAACTGTTGACCTTGCATCTGGAATCTATGTTGGTGCATTAGTGGATATCTACTGGGTGATTGATAGTCTCAATGGCGAATCTCCACAGGAACCAATTCTCATTCTGGGCAGCGTTCCAATAATTAGCGCAGATGTGAAGAATAAGAACTTTGGCACAGATACTGCGATTACTGTTTCAGTGGAGCAAACTCAAGTTCTTCGACTACTAAGTGCCACAACTATGGGACGCCTGGTGGTGATTAGTTCTAATGTCTAATCAAGAATTACCTGTTGTAATTACTGCAATTTCAGATGCCCAGTTTGAAGGTTTTGTCTCAGGAACACTATTTGCCCAAGGGTGGAGTGTGGTGTTTAGGGCTATAGATACTGAGGCGATTGAAAGATTTTGCTCAAATAATCTGGAACAGGCTGCTAGTTCACTTCTTATCTATTCACCAGATTTGCCTGGAATAACACTTGATGTGGTTAAGCAACTGAGCACAAAGGTTAAACAAGTCGTTGGCTTTTCAACTCAGACAAACACAGAGTTTGTGGACTTACATCCCATTCCAGCCACTGCCACAGATTTGGTGAGTATTGTTCGTGGCTTTGTGCGTGCCCCAATGCTGCGCCAGGTTAGTACAATCAATCGAGCAAATCGTAAAGCTCATGTGTTAGCAATTGGCTCTGCAGGTAGTGACACAGGCTGCTCAACAATTGCACTCAATCTAGCTATGGAATTGAGTGTTTTAGGTAAATCAACACTTCTCGTTGATGCAAACTTTCGCGCACCATCTATTGCTGCCCTTATTTCAATTCGTAATGTGAAATCAGAATCTGGATGGAGAACTATTGCCCCTCAACTTGCCATAGCTGAGATTACTCAGCAAGAAGCAGGAAATATTGATGAGTTAATGGAGAGTGCAACGCAGAATTTTGACAATATTGTCATTGATTTAGGATCCATCTCTGGGCTTTCAAATCGCTTAACCGATAGACGCTGGACTTCAACTATGACCACATGGAGTTGCGACCAAGGAGATGAGCTTATGGTTATTGCTCGTCCTGACTTACTTGGAATTCACCGATTAGAACAAGTGTGTTCCTTGCTTGAAAAGACCTCTATTAGATCTGCACTTAGTTTTACACTCAACATGCGATCTCAAGGCAAGAAAGGTGCAGATGAAGAAGCCCAGTTCTTGGCGATTACTACGAGATTAAGACCTTTGTGTGTTCGAACCATTAGCCGTGACCTTCGGGCAGCATCTAAGGCTCTGGAGGAGAAAGCCACACTCATCGAGGTCAATATGCGCTCTTCGCTGCGTAAATCAATTGCAACAATGGCCAGTGAGCTCAAGCGCTAACTTCTAATACTATTAAGGCATGCGAGCCTATCTTCCAATTTCTCATGATGAGCTTGCTGCCTTCCTAAATTCTGGAAGCAAAGAACTGGAATCAATTTTGGCCCCCACACCTTTTTATGTTGGGGAGAATGAAGATTTAGGTGAAGAAGAGATTGAATATCTCTTATCTCTTGAGGCGGCACAATCTGCACTCGAACTTCGTTCATCAAATAAGGCCCCAGGAATTGTTTTAGCTATTGAATTAGAGCCCAAGCAAGTAAATACAGTCAATGATGATTCGGTAACCTTGAACTCAGCAATCACATGGGAACAGGTGCAATGCGCACTTCTCCTCCTTCCTGAGGAAGAAGAGCTCATCTGGTTTGCTACCCAAGAGATTGAAATCAATATGGGGGAGTGGAAATAACATGCCCCAGTTTGAAACATTAATCCATAGCCGTAGCTCAGTAACAATCGATCAGGCTCACAAACTGCGAGAATTAGTTGCTGATTGGCAACTGCTTTCAGATCTCTCCTTTGCCGATCTTATTCTTTGGGTTCCTATTCGCAAAGATATGAAGATGTGGCCTACGGGCCATGTGGCTGTGGCACATATTCGCCCAACAACTGCAGCAACTGTTTTTACCAATGATGTTATTGGTGATGAAGTGATGTGGGGGAGTCGTCCACGAATTGACTCTGCTTTATCTAGCGGTGAAATTGTTCGTGATTCAGAGGCTGAAAAAGTCGGCGAACTAATGATTAAAGAAGAAGCGATCCCTGTTGTTTTTGATGGGCAAGTAATTGCTGTAATAACCCGCCACCGTAATGCTGAGTTAATGCGCTCACCCAGCCGACTTGAATTAAATTATCGCGAGATTGCACATAGCCTTTATCGGATGGTGGCCCAAGGCAGCTTTCCGTATCCTGATGCAAGTTCACTCTTTGAACCAGTGCCACGCGTGGGAGATGGTTTGATTCGACTGGATGTTAATGGCGTTATTTCATATGCAAGTCCCAACGCTCGATCTGCATTTAGTCGAATGGGTTGGAAGAGTGAGATTGAAAACAATAAATTAGGTGAAGTAGCTGAAGCAGTAGCTAAGAATTCACCTAATCCTCATGAAGAAGGAATTCGCACACGTCTTAATGGAAAGACCTTGCGCCGTGTTGATATTGATAACCAAGGCGCAACTATTGACTTACTGGTGCTCCCATTGTTGCAAGGTGAAGATCGCATAGGTGCCATTGTTTTGCTTCAAAATGTGACTGAACTTCGTAGACGCGACAGAGAGCTTGTTACCAAAGATGCAACTATTAGAGAAATTCATCATCGTGTTAAAAACAATCTCCAGACTGTTTCAGCTCTTCTTCGCTTACAGGCGCGCAGAATTGAAGACCCGAGTGCATCATCGGCCCTTAATGAAGCGGTGCGCAGAATCGCCTCTATTGCACTTGTTCATGACACGCTTTCTACAAGTAGTGAAAATGAAGTTGCATTTGATGAAGTGCTTACAAGTTTGATTACTCATGCACTTGAGTTAAGTCCTCGCATGGGCGAACTAAGAATTGAGAGAAAAGGTGAGTTGGGTTCTCTTGAATCAAGGCTGGCAACGCCACTCTCACTTGTTGTTACAGAGTTAATGCACAACGCCCTAGAGCATGGTTTAGCCGAGCAGGGCTCAGTTCTTACTATTGAATTGTCTCGCTATAGCAATGAATGTGTCATCAATATTACAGATGATGGAGTCGGTCTACCAAAGGATTTTGATTTAGCTACATCTTCAAATCTAGGGCTTCAGATTGTTCGAACCTTGACAGAGAATGAGCTTAAAGGTGTGTTGAAATTGCAATCAACTGATTCGGGAACTCAAGCTAACTTACGATTCCCACTTTAGAATTGGTTCTGTTGCTCCATTAAACGAGCACGATTACGTGCAGCACGACGCTTAAGTGCACGACGCTCATCTTCTGAAAGTCCGCCCCAAACGCCAGCATCTTGTCCGCTCTCTAGCGCCCATGCAAGGCATTGTTCTTTAACGATGCAACGATTACAAACCTTTTTAGCCTCTTCAATTTGGGTAATTGCCGGTCCAGTATTTCCAACCGGGAAGAAGAGTTCAGGATCTTCATCACGACAGGCTGATTGATGTCGCCAATCCATGGGAGGACCCCCTTCACATAAAGGATTTGGGCATACCCAAATCACATAAATTCTTTCGGTGGATATACGCACACCAATGTTGCGCAAGATGGTAATTCTCCCTTGTTATGCAGTGATAAACAAGGATGAATCGAAAAAGATTGTGAAAAATAGGGTGATATGCATCAAGTGAGTGCCCCCGACAGGAATCGAACCTGTGCACCCGCCTCCGGAGGGCGGTGCTCTATCCCCTGAGCTACGGGGGCTCATGAGCATGAGTAGGTTATCAGCGGGTGCA